>JADMIO011609097.1_pt1 | contig 15850 bp, 12 predicted proteins | sample 8958161 | NCBI WGS metagenome assembly JADMIO01 (sample SAMN16585339, study PRJNA669376) | soil metagenome | isolation source: Crop rotation soil | place: USA: Cullars Rotation, Alabama | collected 2011
GCCGCGACTTCAAGTCACGTGAATTCCAAGCTTCGGATCCCACTGTGCTGGAAAGCAGTTGGGACTCGCTTTGGACTCGCTTTTGGAACGGCAGTTGCTGCCCGATAGCAGACAACTCCCGATCGCGAAACAGGTTGTGCCTGAATGAGATCAAAACAGAAGGAGGACGCATGAAATTATTATCGCAGAACCCGCGGATTTCGCGCTCCGCGAATTGATCTTCATCCTAATCATCATCTTGATCCTAATCGCTTCGTGAACTGACTGGCTCGGGACCATTCGGGATTAAGATTAGGATGACGATCAGGATTAGGGTTCAACCATCAACCATCAACTTTTTTATCTTTCGAGCCTATACTAGGTAGCAATGCCGCTGGAGCTGTTTCATCCCACAATCCAAGGATGGTTTGCGAAGAAATTTGGAGTGCCCACCGAGCCGCAGCAGCAGGGCTGGCCGCGGATCAGGAGCGGGCGCCACGTGCTGATCTCCGCGCCCACCGGGACCGGGAAGACCATCGCGGGGTATCTGTCGGCGATCGATGAATTGGCGCGGCAGGGATCAAACTTGGCCGATCGCACCGAGGTGCTGTACCTCTCGCCGCTCCGGGCGCTGAGCAATGACGTGCAGAAGAACCTGCAGGTTCCGCTGCGCGAGCTGGAGGCGATGGATCCGGACTTTCCGCACATCCGCGTGCAGGTGCGCACGGGCGACACGCCGCAGCGCGAGCGCGCCGCGATGCTGCGCAAGCCGCCGCATATTCTCGTGACCACCCCCGAATCGCTCTACATCCTGCTGACCACCACTCGCGGGCAGGAGATGCTGAAATCGATCAAGACGGTGATCGTGGATGAGATTCACGCGCTGGCCCGCGACAAGCGCGGATCGCACCTGGCGCTGTCGCTGGAGCGGCTTGAAGTGTTAGCCGGGCCATTTCAGCGGATCGGTCTTTCGGCGACACAGAAACCGCTGAGCGAAGTCGGCAAATTTCTCGTCGGCGCCGGCCGCGAATGCGAGCTGGTGGATGTGGGGCATCGCCGGGCGATGGATCTGGCGGTTGTCGTTCCCCCGTCGCCGCTGGCGACGGTCTGCTCGCACGAGCAGTGGGCGGAGATCTATGCGCAGATCGCCCAGCTCATCGAGCAGCACCGCACCACGCTGATTTTCGTCAACACCCGCAAGCTCGCCGAGCGCATCACTGCCCGCCTCACTGACGTGATGGGCGAAGAGCAGGTGACGTGCCATCACAGCAGCCTCAGCAAGCAGCGGCGGCTGGATGCCGAGCATCGGCTGAAGACGGGCAGCTTAAAGGCGCTGGTGGCGACGGCGTCGCTGGAGCTGGGGATCGACATTGGCGATGTGGACTTAGTTGTGCAGGTGGGCGCGACGCGGTCGATCGCGACATTCTTGCAGCGGATCGGGCGATCCGGGCATGCCATCGGCAAGATGCCCAAGGGGCGGCTTTTTCCGCTGACGACCGATGAGCTGATCGAAGCCGCGGCGCTGATGCGCGCCATCCAGCGCGGCGATCTGGATCGCACGCCTCAACCCGCGGCGCCGCTGGATGTGCTGTCGCAGCAGATCGTGGCCGCGTGCGTATCCGCCGGCGAAGAGGGCTGGTATGAAGATGAGCTGTTTGATCGCTTCAAGCGAGCCTGGCCCTATCGTGATCTGAAGCGCGAGGATTTTGACGCGTGCGTGAACATGCACATCAACGGCCGCCGCGGGCTGCTGCATCGCGATGGCGTGAACCGGCGGATCATGGCGCGCAAGCGGGCGCGGCTGACGGCAATTACTGGCGGTGGCGCGATCGCCGATGTGGCGGATTACCAGGTGCGGCAGGAGCCCGACAACACGTTCGTCGGCACGCTCAATGAAGATTTCGCGGTGGAAGCAAACGTCGGCGACATCTTTCAGCTGGGCAACACATCCTGGCGCGTGCTGAAGGTGGAACGCGGGGTGATGCGCGTGGCCGATGCCAAGGGGCAGCCGCCGTCGATCCCATTCTGGCTGGGCGAAGGCGCGTCGCGCACGGCGGAGCTGTCGGCGGAAATCGCCGAAATCCGCGAGCACTACGCCGATCCGCGAAAGCTGGAAGAGGAGCTGGGCCTGCCGCGCGAGGCCGCGTTGCAGATCGCGGAATTTCTGGCCGACGGCAAACGCGTGCTTGGCACGGTGCCGACGCAGAAGCGCATCGTGCTGGAGCGATTTTTCGACGAATCCGGCGGGATGCAGATGGTGCTGCATGCGCCCTTTGGCGGGCGGATCAACCGCGCGTGGGGACTGGCGCTGCGCAAGCGGTTCTGCCGCGGATTTGGCTATGAGCTCCAGGCCGCCGCCAACGAAGAGGCGATCGTGATCTCTCTGGGGCTGAAGCACAGCTTCCCGCTGGAAGACGTCTTTAACTACCTGCATCCCAAGAGCGTGAAGAAGGTGCTGACGCAGGCAGTGCTGGATCAGCCGATGTTTGAATCGCGCTGGCGGTGGAATGCCACGCGGTCGCTGATGCTCGATCGATTCCAGAACGGCAAGGCCGTTCCGCCGCAGATCATCCGGATGCGGGCCGCGGATCTGCTTGCGCAAAGTTTTCCGTCGGCGGTGGCATGCCCCGAGAATCTTCCGCCGGGCGATCTGGAGATCCCGATGGATCATCCGCTGGTGCGGCAGACGATCGACGATTGCCTGAGCGAGGCGACGAATATCGAGGGATTGATCGAGGTGCTGAAAGGCCTTCGCGATGGATCCATAGAAAAGGTGGCCGTAGACACCGCGGAGCCATCGGCCTTCGCTCGCGGAATTTTGAATTCCGAGCTGTACAGCTTCCTGGACGATGCGCCGCTGGAAGAGCGCCGCACGCAGGCCGTGCTGAAACGGCGCACGCTCGATTCGCGGACGATGGACGATCTGGGCGCGCTCGACCCCGCGGCGGTGGAACGCGTGCGGGAAGAAGCATGGCCGCAGCCTGAATCGGCCGAGGACGTGCATGATGCGCTCATCTGGCTGGGCTTCATCACCGACGAAGAGGCCGCGGCGTGGCGGCCCTGGCTGACAGAGCTGGCGCATCAGAACCGCGTGATTCATACCGAAACGCGCTGGTACGCCGTCGACGGGCCTTCGGATCTGAAGAAGATCCTGCTCGGGCGGCTCGAGGGACTCGGCCCCGTTTACGAAGACGATCCGCGGATCGCACTGAATGGCGAGGAGAAGGCCCTGCTGCAGGAACTGGAACATGAAGGCACGATCCTGCGCACGCGATTGAACGGCCGGCCCGCGTGGTGCGAGCGTCGTTTGCTGGCGAGGATCCATCGCGCCACGCTTGACAAGCTTCGCCGCGAGATTCAGCCGGTGAGCGCGGCGGATTTTGTGCAGTTCCTTGCGTGCTGGCAGCACGTGGACGACGAGTACATGCTCGACGGCCCGCGCGGCGTGAGCCAAGTGCTGCGGCAGCTGGCGGGGTTTGAGATCCCGGCCTGGGCGTGGGAGACGCAAATCCTCCCCCGCCGCGTGCGCGAATATCGCCGCGAATGGCTGGATGAAGTGACGATGTCGGGCGAGTTTGCGTGGGGGCGGCTCTGGGGCAGCGCCGGCAGCGCGATTCGTATCACGCCGATTACGATTTTGCCGCGAGAAAATCTGGATGAGTGGCTGTCGCTCGCGGATGCGCCAAGCATCGAAGGAATGGGCGGCCCCGCGGCGGATTTGCTCGCGGCGCTTAAGCATCGTGGACCGACATTCCCACAGAATCTGCCAAAGGCAGCGAAGCTGGTGCCGGCGCACGTGGAGATGGGCCTGGGCGATTTGCTGGCCCGCGGGTTGATCACCTGCGATTCCTTCGCGGCCCTGCGGCAGATGATCACCCCGCCGTCGCGAAGGCGGCACGCGCTTCATCCCGTCGGCCGCTGGTGCACGCTGCGATCGGAATCAATCGAAAAACATGGCGAAGAAACGGCGGAGATGGTCGCGCGACAGCTGTTAGAGCGAACGGGCGTGGTTTTCCGTCGAACGATCGAACGCGAGAAAATCCCCATCACCTGGGCCACGCTCACGCGCATCTATCGTCGAATGGAGCTTCGCGGGGAAGTGCGCGGCGGGCGATTCGTAGGCGGATTTGCCGGCGAGCAATTTGCCCTGCCGCAGGCGGTCGAGCTGCTCCGCAAGCTGCGCCGTGAAGGTAAGCGTCAGGCCGTCGCGGTCGTTCCGGCGGACCCGTTGAACTTCGAAGGCATCCTGACGCCCGGCCCTCGCAGCACAGAGCAGGCGCCGCCACCAGTTCTCATTGAATCGCATCAGCCCTGACCACTACATCGACTTGGCCAGCAGCGAATCCGACGAAGGCACGCGCACGTGCCACGCGAGACCAACCAGCTGCAGGAAACGGATCAGGTAATAACTCAGATCGATCTGCCACCATCGCAAACCGTGGCGCGCCGAGGTGGGAAACGCGTGATGGTTGTTATGCCATCCCTCGCCAAGCGCCAGCACGCCGAAGACAAGATTGTTTCGGCTTTCATCGTGGCTTCGGAAAGGACGGGCGCCCCACATGTGGCACACGGAGTTCACGCTCCAGGTCACATGATGCACCAGGAATATTCTTGCCAGGCCGCCCCACACAAGGCCAAGGGCCGCCCCGCTCCAGGACCAGGTGAGCAATCCACCCAGAAGAGTGGGGATCAGAAGACCGATCAACGCCCAGACGGTCCAGAGGCTGCTGATGATCCGCAGCGCGCGATCAGGAAGGAGGTCGACGATATATCGCTGCAGGTTGGGGCCATCGGCCTCGAAGATCCAGCCCACATGCGAATGCCACAGCCCGCGGAATATGCCGGCGATACCGCCGCCGTGCAGATGGGGCGAATGCGGATCGTCTTCATGATCGCTGTGCTGATGATGCTTGCGATGCTGCGCGACCCATTTGAGCAGCGGTCCTTCAACCGCCATCGAACCCAGCACCGCAAGAATGCACTTGACGACTACGTTGGTTTCGAACGATTTATGGGTAAAGAGCCGGTGGTATCCCACCGTCACGCCGACGGCGGTCGTCAGGTACATTCCCAGTAATAGCCCGCAGTGAACCCAGCTGAAGCCCCAGCCCCAGAGCAGGGCAATGGCAGCGATCAGGCCGGCGAAGGGGACAAGAATGACGAAGAGACTCGCGATGCGGATATGCAGCGGCGCAAGCTGCGGACTCAATTCCTGGGTGTTTTGGACGACGGGATCGACGACGTTTTTGGCAGTATGTTGCAATTTACTCCAGGCAAGGGCAGTAACGACACCGTTTCTGCCGCTTAAACATCCGAACAAAGCCCCACGGAGCATTACGAGTCTGATGCGGCAGATGTTTGGAAAATCAAGTTGATAAAAAGAGGGATTACCGCTTGGCCGACTGGCCTGCCGGCGCTCCCTCGGGCACGCGAAGCTGCGCGCCCAACACGCACAAAATCTCGGCGGCATGAATTTGCGCTGCCGTGGCGCCCACCGGCAGGCCCACGCGAACGGCCTTGCGATTCCAGCCCAGCATGTGGCGGAAGAACTCGGGCGCGTTGGTGGTGTTGGCCGCCGTCAGCTGCTCGATCTGCAGCGAGGACTTCTCATCGGCCTGGATCGGATACTCATTCGATTCTCCCGCGGGGCGGCGCAGGATCTTGGCGGAAATCGCCTTATCGAGACAGTCAGGGATGTAAAGGTTCAGCGTGCCCTGCCGCGCATCTTCCAGCGCGAAAATCTGCAGCCGATGCTTGCCGTCGGCGACGTAGAACTGCACGGAGATCTGGCCGGTGGCCTGCAGCGTGTGGGGCGCCAGCGCGGCCATCACGCAGAAAACCCGCTTCCACAGATTCGCGTCACCCGACTCGACATAGCGCATGATGTTGGCGCGATCCTTGGCGTTGGCCCTGGCCAGCACGGCGTCAAAATCCGCGGTGGGCACGGTCACGGCGAGCGATTTGCTTTTGGTGGATGAAACCATGTTGAATGCGAGTCGAAACAAACGAGAAAAATCGCCAGGGCCGCAATTTCTGCGGCCCGGGCGCTTGTTGGATCAATAACGTCCGCGGCCTCCACCGCCGCCGCCGCCGAAGCCTCCGCGTCCGCCGCCCGAGCCGCCTCGGCCGCCGCCGCCACCGCCGCCGCCGTATCCGCCACGGCCCCCGCCGCCGCCGCCGCTGCGGTTTTCCTTCGGCTTGGCTTCGTTGACCGTCAGCGCGCGGCCGTTGTTTTGCTGACCGTTAAGCGCAGCAATTGCCGCCTGCGCCTCTTCGTCGCTGGCCATTTCCACGAACCCAAAACCCTTGCTGCGGCCCGTATCGCGATCGGAAATGATCTGTGCGCTTTCCACGGTGCCATGCGCCGCGAACAGCGACTGCAGATCCGACTCGTTGACGTCGTAGCTGAGATTGCCGACGTAAAGTTTCTTACCCATTGTCTTCTCCAGAGAGAATTTCGATCCGCGTGTTGCTTTCCCGGATCATCGAAAGGGGCTGATGCTTTGGCCCAAAAGAGAGGAAAGTTCTGGAAGAGACTGCGAGGCAGAGGAGCTAAGCCCGTGTCGCGTAATCAGATTCATCACGTTCCGTGCGTGCCATTATACTCGCGATTCGTCGTGGAAGCGACCGCCGTTATGGAATATTTCACCCTGGGCGCCAGTCGTTACAATGCCCGGGACGACCATGAATGACGTTAAGCACATGCAATGCATGGAAGTCTGGGGCGGCAATCGGCCTATCGATAGCGGCGTGATCATGCCGGGGATGGATGCGTGGGTTTATTCGCAGCCGTGTGAGAACCAGGCGGCCGGCGGTGATGTGCATTATGTATCGACCTGCGCCGGGGGAATGGTGGTGCGGCTGGTCGTCGCGGATATCTCGGGACACGGAGACCGTGTGGCCGAGACCGGTGCAAACCTGCGCCTGATGATGCGCCGGCACATCAATCGCCACGATCAGCTCAGTGTCGTTCGAGCGCTGAACCATGAATTCACGATCGCTTCGAGCTGCGGCGTGTTCGCCACCGCAGTGGTAATGACGTTTACCGCCAACGATAACCAGCTGCTGGTCTCCAACGCCGGCCACCCCGCGCCGCTTTGGTACCAGGCGAAACAGCGGCGCTGGACGCTGCTCCAGCCCCAGGTTGCCACCGACGGCGGCGGATTGCCGTGGGGAATCGAAGATGAATCGCCCTACCAGCAGTTTCAGCTGCGGCTGCATGTGGGCGACATGATCCTGTGCTATACGGATTCGCTCGCCGAGGCGAAGGGACCGTCTGGCGAGATGCTGACGCCCGCCGGATTACTGAACCTTGTCGAGCGCATCGGCGACGTCGCGCCGTCGCAGTTGATTCCGCGGATGCTCGAAGAGGTTGCCCGGCACGACCCGCAGTACGCGTCGCGCGACGATGTCACGTGCCTGGCGTTTCGCCCAAACGGCTTGCGGCCGTCCATCCCCATGCGCGATATGCTGCTGGCCCCCTTCCGCTGGGCGATGGCGACAACCGGAATGAAGTTTGGATATTCCGGCTGGAAACGAAATCAGTGGGACGCCACCATCGGATCCGGCCGATGAACCTCATTTGTAAGCGACGGCCGCGCTCGATGGGCCCGCGAGGTGAATCGTCTCAAACCGTTTGAAACCGACCTCGCTGCACCACTTCTTGAAATCCGCCCCGGAATAGTCGAACGCATCGCCGAATTCGATCAGCATATTCAGCGACATCAGCAGCCCAAACACATTTTCGCGGCGGGCGTCGTCGATCAGCGCCTCGATCGCCACCAGCGCCCCGCCCGGCGGAAGCGCATCGTACGCGGCGCGGATCAGGTGCATCTTCTTCTCGAGGTTCCAATCATGGAGGATCATTCCCATCGTAATCAGATCGGCCTTGGGCAGCGGATCGACGAAAAAATCGCCCGAGGCCGTGGAGACCCGATCAGACAACCCCGCGGCGGCGATGTGCTTCTTCGCAATCGGTTCGACGACGGGCAGATCGAACGAGACGCAGCAGATATGCGGATGCCGCTTGGCGACTTCGGTCGCGAGCAATCCTGTGGCCCCGCCGATATCGCAGAGCGTCTTGAACGGTTTGAAATTGAACTTTTCCGCAAACGCCTCGAAATTCAATCGCGATAATCCGGTCATCGCGCCCATGAACTGCTCGAGCCTTGCTGGATCGCTGTACAGCTCGGCAAACATGGGCTTGCCGCTGTGCTTGATCTCGTTTTGCGGCTTGCCGGTGCGCAAGGCCTCGGGCAGATCGTTCCAGTACCGGAACAGCCTTGCGTTGAGCATCTCCAGAATGCCGCCGATATACCGCGGGCTTTTTGCATCGAGATACTGTGCGCCCGCGGGCGTGTTGCGATACCGCGCGGCAGCGCCGTCGCCCTCGCGATCGAGGAACTTCATCGCCACCAGGGCGTCGAGAAAATCGCTGATGCCCCGCGCATGAAGCCCCGCCTCCTGGCCAAGTTCAGCGCCGGTCAGCTTCCGATCGCCGAGCTTCGTGAAAACGCCGAGCTGCACCGCCGAGAGAAGCACCTTCGAAGACCAGAATCCAAATGCCGTTTGAAGAATCGCCGAGGGATCAAGTGGTTGCATCATGGAACTGATGATATGCGATTTCACCCTTACGCACAGAATTTTCCGGCACAACAAGATAGATTGAGTTGTTCCAGTCAATCACGAAACGTGACTAACAGGTTTACCCTTTCCGCGATGGAAAAGCCTAAGGCGATTTCATATTTACCGTTCAAATTTGTCCCGCAAGACCTTTGCGGCGGCGGATTGGTTTTTCAGCTTGGCATAGACTTCATCGATGCTCACCTTCGCCGCCGATCCAGGGGCGAAGCCGCAGTCGGGATTCAAGGTAATGCGACTGGGGGAGATCTGCTTCGCGGCCATGCTCACGCGGGTGACAATTTCATCCACTGTGTCGACCTGGCCGGGCGTACAGCTCACGCAGCCGAGGCCAACTTCAAAATCTTCCCGCAGCTTCGGCAGCACGGCCATCTCATTCACGCCGGGCTGAGTGAATTCCATCGTCAGATGATGAACCTTGAGACGGTTGAGCTGCGGCAGGATCGGATCGTATCCGCCGGCGTGGCAGGCTTCGCCGCGAACCCGCGCACCCGCGCGGCGGCACAGATGCACGGCCAGCTTCACGTCTTTGATGCCGTCGACCATCTGGTCGACCATGTCGACGGCAAAGTCGCTCGCCTTGGTCGGATCGGAGTACTGCTTGCGCACGTCGGGATCGACAAAAAGGCACAGATGCGGATCATCGATCTGGATGATCGTCACGCCCTCCTTCTTCAGCTGCAGCACTTCCTCGCGGAGGATGGGTACGCAGGCGCGGACAAAATCATCGCGGTTGGGATAAGCCTTGGCGCTTCGCTGCGGATGCCACATCCGCTCGCCGAGCAGTGCCGGGGAGGGCAGTGTGGCTTTCACCATGTGTTTGGTGATCGACTTGAGAAAGCGGACCTCGGACGCGATATATCCCGGATTTTTAGGGCGAAGCTTGTCCACGACGATCGTCCACGGGCGCCCGTCTTCAGGATTGATCCCCAGCTCAAATCCGTGCGCGAGCTGCGCGATCACGCCGATGTAGCTTTTCCGCCACCATTCGCCGTCGGTCAGAACATCGAGGCCCGCCTGCTCCTGCAGCGCCACGACATATCGCACCGCGGCTTCCATCTTGCCGCGATCGGGCTCGCCTTCGCCGGCGATCAGGTCGCGAACGAAATCCGGCCGCGGCATCGAGCCGACAACGCTGGTGGGAAACAACACGCCGTAATCGTTGACCTTGCTCATTAGATGCCCGCCTTTCGATTGCGTCCCATGTGCGACCAATCGCGGTTGGCCAGGACGTAATCTTCCTCGGTGTCAACCTCCATGTAATCGCCGTGCGTGGTGACGAGGTTCACAGTGATGCCCTGCTCGATCATTTCCTGGAAAAGCAGGATGAGGTACGCCTTCTCAAACACCTTGGCCTGGCGCCATGGTTTGCCGGCGAAGTCCTTGCGAACACGATGATAATGCTGCTTAAACAGCTCCGCCCCGCGGGCGCTGAGCCTGGCCACGCCGATGTACTCGCCGTCAGCCTCGTCGCTGGAAAGCTCCCGATCGATGCGCGTCACGACGTCACTGTTGCGCGTCACCTTCTCCGCGTCATGCTCCGGATGCTGTGACCGATCCTGGTACCGGTCGCGCCAGTGCGTGTCGACGCAGAGCACGACATCGCCGGGATGCTCCAGCGCGCCCTTCACGATCGAATTACGAAAAAGGATGTCGGAATACGTGCAGATGAATCCATTGCTCATGTCCTGCTCGGCATAGAACAGCGACGCGAGGATGTTGTTGTTCTGCCAATTGTCATTGTGCCGGAATTTCAGATGCGGGTAATCCCGCTTGATCCGGTCAATCTGATATCCGCCGATGAAGACCGGATCTTTGAGCCCTGCGCCGGCGAAGGCCTCGAGCGTCCAGTCGAGAATTCGCCGCGAGCCGATGGTGGCATAACACTTGGGTTGATCGTCGGTCATCGACTTCAGCCTGCTTCCGCGGCCGGCGCCGATGATGATGGGGGTAATGGAATGATTCATGGAAAGGGCAAATGTATCGCGAATTCTCGTTCGCGGAAACGGGCAGGACTTAGAGCGGTCGATGGAAGTCAAATCCCACCACCAGTCGCGGATGCAACTTGTGAAGGGATCTTGATCTGAAAGAAAGACTGGACGCCAATTACTTTTATGCGTTCCTGCAGCGGGCTCAGCGGCTCCGGTTATCCAATGAGCGTACCGTACCTGTTAAACTAATTCTCGTCTATCAGGCCTGCTGCTGCCGAGTAATCAACGTAGCTGCGATATACACCGCGCATCCACAGAATGACCATCATCAATGGATCGCCTGGAGCAATAATCGGTCGCAGATTGTCGACCGTACTATTTTGCGTGATCGGAGCCCAGTTCGGCAGATTCCATTTCTCTGGCGACGCGAGCATATCAACAGCTAGCTCCGTTTAGTTTTTATTTGCAAAAACGATCGGCTTGGCTGTGCCGACGCCGGCGGGGAACCTGTCGTCCGGTTTCACGCCAACCGTCTTCATCGGGTTCTGCGGATCGCTGAAGTCCAGGATCATCGCTTCGCTTCCTTTCCTGATGTAAACCATCCCACTGCCCCGCTGGGAGCGAATGAAGGGTGATTCGAATGCGATGGGCGGATGAAGGTCCACGTTTTTGCCGTTGACTCGGCCGGGGTTCTTCACGCCCTCATGCATGATGGTCGCAAACTTCAAAACGCCATTTTCGTAGACGATCGGCTGAGCTTTCACGGCCGACTTAAATGTTGTGAAGTCGTTCTGGTAGTCCGCAGCATCATTGGCGACAAAGATGATCGGAGAAAACTCCGCATTCAGCGTAACAAAGCAGATTTCCTTTTCATCGAGCTTGCTGCGATGCGCCCAGGGCTTGTTCCACTTGTAACCGCCATCGACCACTTTGACCGCGGCAAACGCGTCGCCGGATTTGGCGAAAATCCATCCTCCATCTTCTTCCACGGCATCGAGTGAATGGAAGAATGTGATCCGTAAATGGGGATCGACGCCTTTGTCGATGTTCGTCCCCCACTTCATCGTCACCCAGACGTTACGGTCCTGGATGGATTTCAGCGGATTCGAGATGTACTTATCATCGAGCTCGTCGTTCTTACCATCCATATAGATGCGCGCCATGGAATCGTTGCCAAAGACGATGCCTTCCCACCGTTGGTAGCGCCCTTTTTCCTCCACGACAGTCGTGTCGATCGCATGGGTGCCCATGACATAGTTCGGTGTGGCAAATCCGTTGAGCACGAATGGATGGTCTTTATCGAGCTTTCGCCACGGCGAGCGCTTCTCCTTGTTTTTATCGAGTCTCTCGCTTGTGCCCACGACAGTTCTGGCAGGACCCAGCCGGGCAAACGAATAGTTTCCACGGCCCTTGATGTCTGTGGCCATGTCGACGATGGCTTTCGGCGGATAGTAATTGCTCGTCGCCTGCACGTAGTTGTTCATCCATTCGTTTTCAGTGATGGTTGACCCCGGCGCATTGAAGAGAAGCTTATAAGGCCGGCAGGTACGATCATGACCCTTTGAACGCGCCTTCGGCGCTCCGCGTTGGGTGTTCACAGTTTCTTCGGCCATGGCGGCGAAAGCGAGGTCGAGGAACATCTCGGCCTTTTTCTTCAGAACGGGGTCTTCGGCGAAATCACGCAGGTTCAGCAATGCGCTTAGCGTGTACTCCTGGTAACTTGCTCCATATTCCTGGAACTGGCCGCGCTTTACACGTTCGTCAAGCCATTGGCTCATTTGAGCAACCCAGGCTTCATACTGTTCCCGAGGCGAAGAGCCGTCGTCGTATTTGCGATTGGAATATTCCGACAGATCTTTCATCCACTGCGCGGCGAGCAAGTTTCCGACGCTGTTGGTCACCTGGCCATTTTCACCACCCTTTGAATCCCATACGTCGCGTTTGGCATCCGACAGCTTTACACACGGCGCAGTATTGATCCACAGATATTCCTCGAACTGCTTCTCCGCCGCGGGCGAGAGAAGGCCTTTACGTATACCGGTGTGACTATTGTAAAGCGCGTAAAACCGAAGAAATGTGGTGGAGAACAATCGAAAGCCATACGCTTCCAAGTGCTTCTTTGAAGGTTTCAGATCGAAATCACTTGATTCGAAGTAATTATTCAGACGATCCAGGTTCCGCCCGAGCGCGAAACTGCAGATTGCCGAATTCACCATGACCACCGGCTTCTTCTCACCGTCTTTGAACTTGTCGAGTCTCTCATCCATCGCGATGAGGCACTTGCGTAGCCGATCCTGGTAATCCGCCGGCAGATCCTTCATGTTCGGCAGCAGTTCTACGGATGAGGTTGTCTTTGCGGTTTCCGTATTGACAGCATGGGAGGCTGCCGCAGCGAAGATGACGGTGAACAGGATGAATAAGAACTTCAATTTCATTGTTGTCTCTCCTAAATGGCCTCGGTCTCACGTCCACACTTGCGAATTACTTCGCGGCAAAAACGATCGGCGTATCATGGCCGACGCCGGCGGGGAATCGGTCGTCCGGCTTTACACCCACGGTCTTTTTGGGATTTTTGGAATCGCTGAAGTCCAGGATCTCGGTTTGGTCGCCTTTTCGGATGTACACCACTCCGCTGCCTCGTTTGGACCGGATAAAAGACGAATCGAAGGCGAGGGAAGGCTGCAGCACGACGGGTTTGCCGCTGATTGTTCCCGGCTTCGCGAGCCCCTCATGCGTGATCGTGGAGAATTTCACCACGCCGTTCTGATGAACTATGGGCTGGGCCTGGACAGCAGTCTTGAATGCTGCGAAGTCGTTGTGGTAGTCAGAAGCATCATTGGCAACGATGATGATGGGAGAAAACTCGGACTCGAGAGTCACAAAACAGCGTTTCTTCGTATCAAATTCCTGAGAATGTTCCCAGGGGCGGCTCCATTTGTATCCGCCCTCCAGAATCTTGACGGCCGTGAAGGCGCCGCCGGATTTAACGAAGATCCATCCCGCCTCTTCTTCCAGAGAATCTAGCAGCGGTGAGAACTTGATCCGCAGATGAGGGTCGACCCCCTGGTCGATGTTCGGCCCCCATTTCATGGTGACCATGACGTTGCGATCCTGGATGGACTTCACGACATTCGAGATGTACTTGCCGTCAGTTTCATCGTTCTTGCCATCGATTTCGATGCGCGCCATCGGATTGTTGGCAAAGACGATCCCTTCCCACCGCTGTTCGCGCCAGTTCACGGCTTCTACCGTCGTATCGATCCGGTGCGAGCCCAGGATGTAGTTGGGTGTTGCAAAACCATTGAGGACGTAGGGATTGTCACGATCAAGCCTGTGCCAGAATGCCGGTTCATCGTCATCCTTGCTTCCGCCGCTCTTATCAATCCGCCGGGCAGGACCGAGTTTGGCAAAGGAGTAGATCCCGCGTCCATTCGTGTCCTTGGCAAGATCCACCACGGCCTGCGGTGGATAGTAGTTGCTCGTCGCCACGACGTAGTTGTTCATGTATTCGGGTTCACTCAGAGTCCAGCCCGGGGCGCCGAAAAGAAGGTTGTAGGGTTTTGACGTGCGGTCGTCGCCCTTGGAGCGGGTTTTCGGTCCGCCACGCTGCGTGCCGAGTGTTTCTTCAGCCATGCTGGCGAAGGCCAGGTCGAGGAACATTTCGGTTTTGGTCCGGAGCGCGGGATCCGCAGCAAAATCACGGAGGTTGAAGAGGGCGCTGATGGTGTAGTCCTGGTAACTCGCACCGTATTCCTGGAACTGGCCGAACTTGACCCGTTCGTCCATCCACCGGCTCAACTGGGAAACCCAGGCTTCATACTGCTGGCTGGCCGTCGAACCATCCTTGTAAGTACGGCTCGCGTATTCGGGAAGATCTTTAAGAAACTGCGCCGCGAGCAGATTTCCAATACTGTTGGTTACCTGACCGTTTTCCCCACCTTTGGTATCCCATGGATCGCGCTTGGCATCGGCGATGGGGACGCAAGGGCCCGTGTTGTTCCACAGATACTCTTCAAACTTCTTCTCCGCCGCGGGAGACAGAAGACCTTTGACCACCCCGGTATGACTGTTGTAGAGACAATAGAACCGCAGAAACGATGTTGAAAACAATCGGAAACCATAGGCTTCCAGGTGCTTCTTGGAAGGCTTGAGATCAAAAGCATCTGATTCAAAATGCTTGTTAAGCCTGTCGATATTTTGTCCAAGCGCGAAACTGCAGATTGCCGAGTTCACCCAGACAACGGGTTGCTGCTTATCAAGTTTGGTCACCACCCTTTCGTCCATGACCATCAGGCTCTTACGCAAGCGATCCTGATAATCCGCCGGCAAATCCTTCATGTAGGGCAGAAGCTGGCCGGCAGAAGCAGTCTTTCCGCCAACTGCATTCGCAGCACGGCTTGTCGTCGCGGCAATCAAGAAAACAAGGACAAATGACAACAGCTTGAATTTCATTTCAGTTCTCCATGATTCAAATTACTTTTCGCAACCTCATTGGATTCATCGTGCAAGAACGGGTTCGGGCAATGGCGTAGCGATCGGGGACTCTTCACTTTCGGGTTTGGGAAGTGTGTAGATAGTCAGCCCTGACATATCGCGCTGGCGACCCGGAAGAATGAAGCTGCACAAATAGCCGATCAGCACGCAGATGCCGGTACCGATCGGCACGTATAAAAAGAAAGTCACAGGCGTATAGCTCTTCAAATAAAACACCGCCGCCATACTCGACAGCACGCCAATCACCACGCCCCCGCTGTTGGCGCGCCTGGTGAATAATCCTAAGACGAAAATGCCGATGATCGGGTTGGTGATCAAGGCCGTCGTGGCCATGGCCACATCCCAGATCGACATGGCGGTTGAACGTGCCATCCAAAGCGCTGCGCCCGTTCCCAGCAGGCCCAACACGATGGTCAGGCATCTGGCGAGAATCATGCAGCTTCGCTCGCCGGCATTTTTTCGCAGGCGCCGGTAGAAGTCCTCGACACCCAGGTTCGCCACACTGTGAATTCCCGCCGACAACGGCCCCATCGCCGCAGCCAGAAGCCCCGCGACCACAAGGCCGGACAATCCCGCCGGCAGCTGCTGGGCGACGAACAACGCAAACACGCCGTCGGTTTTCATCGATGGATTCAGTGCCCCCGGATGACTGCGGTAAAAAAGGAACAGCACGGTACCGAAAGCGAACAGGAGGAAATTCAGCGGAACCGCGACGAGCAGGCTGGTCGTGACGGCCTTTTTGGCCTTCTGCCTTTCCAGCACATTGGGATCCTAAGCTTAGAATTCCACGTGGACAAGTTGTCGCG
>JADMIO011507119.1_pt1 | contig 15845 bp, 5 predicted proteins | sample 8958161 | NCBI WGS metagenome assembly JADMIO01 (sample SAMN16585339, study PRJNA669376) | soil metagenome | isolation source: Crop rotation soil | place: USA: Cullars Rotation, Alabama | collected 2011
CCGCGACTTCAAGTCACGTGAATTCCAAGCTTCGGATCCCACTGTGCTGGAAAGGCCCTCCGACCGCCACGGCGGACGCGGCCGCGACGGCGGTGAACGGCACGCAGCACGGCGAGCGCACGCTGCTCTGCGAGCGCGCGCGCCGCGCCTGAGCCGGAACACCGATCGACGCAGGCCGCCGCGCGAACCGCGGCGCGCCTCGTCGCTCGACTACCGCGCGAACGGATCCTTCAGGTCGCGGAGCTTGCCGGCGGCGGGCTTCGCGGCCGGCGGATCCGACGCGGGCGGCGGCTTCTGCAGCGGCCGGGCGATCGGCTCGAAGTGGGGTGCGGGCGGGCGCGGCGGGGACGAGCGCTTCACGAAGGGGGCGAGGTCGACGTCGTACGTCTGATCGCGATCGGGCATGACCTCGAGATCGCGATCCTTGTAGTCGTGCTTCTTGATGAGGAGCTGGATCGGCTTCTTGTCCGACGGGAGCGTGATCCGCGCGGGCGTGGTGCCGAGGAGGTCCTTGCCGCGGTAGATGTCGGCGCCGGCAGGGGTCGAGTTGATGGTGAGGGCGACGTTCGCCGGAGCGGCTGCCGCGGCTGCCGGTGCGGCGGCGGACGGCGGCGAGGTCGCCGACGGGGCCGCGGCCGGCGCGACGGGTGCGGCGGCCGATGCAGCCGCGCTCGGCACAGTGGCCCCGGGCACCGCCGACGGCGGGGGCTGGATCGCCGGGGCGGCGACAGCGGGCGGCGGCGGGGTCGTCGCGGGAGGCACCGCGGCGGCGGCGGGCGTGGGAGCGACAGGGGCCGCGATCGCCGGAGGAGGCGGCGGCTCGCGGCGATACAGCGCCACCGCGGCGGCCCCTCCACCGGCGAGGAGCGCGGCGGCGAGGCCACCGATGAGGAGCGCGTTGCTGCGAGGCGGTGGCGGTTCGGCGGCGGCGACGCTCGGGGCGGGCGGGGCCGCGCCACGCACGGGCGCGGTCTTCTGCGCCGCGGCGCCGCGCGCTGTCTCGGCCTTCTTCGGGGCGCGGGCGGCCTCGAACACACCCGAGGGCTCGCTCCCCCACCCCTCCGACGCGTCGAGCCCGCCGCACGCGGCGAGCGCGACCGAGAACTCCTTCATCGTCTGGAAGCGCTGATCGCGGTCCTTCGCCAGCGCCTTCATCACAACGGCCTCGACGTCGGCCGGCACCTGGTTGTCCGGGGCGCGCACCGACGGCGGCTCGGGCTGCTCGAACATGTGCTTGGTCAGCACGCCCATGAACGTGTCGGCGTGGAAGGGCACGTCCCCCGTGAGCATCTCGTAGAGGATGCAGCCCACCGCGTAGATGTCGACGCGGTAGTCGGCGCGATCGCCGCGCGCCTGCTCCGGCGACATGTACTCGGGCGTGCCGAAGATCATCCCGGTGCGCGTGAGGCGCGCGCCGCCCTCGTTGTCGAGCGAGGAGATCTTGGCGATGCCGAAGTCGAGGATCTTGGCGAAGTCGGCCCGTCCCTCGCGCTCGACGAGGTAGACGTTCTCCGGCTTCATGTCGCGGTGGATGATGCCCTTCGAGTGCGCGGCGCCGAGCGCGCGGCAGATCTGGGTGACGATGTGACGGCACCGCTCGAACGGCAGCGCGCCCTCCGCGCGGATCACGGACGCGAGGTCGCGCCCGTCGAGGTACTCCATCGCGATGAAGACGGAGCCCGACGGGGTCTCGCCGAAGTCGTGGATGTCGACGATGTTCTCGTGGCCGATCTTCGAGGCGGCCTTCGCCTCCTGCATGAAGCGCTGCACCAGGTCGGCCTTGCGCGCGAAGTCCTCGGACAGGACCTTGAGCGCCACGCGCTTCTCGATGATCACGTGCTCGGCGAGGTAGACGACGCCCATGCCGCCTTCGCCGAGCTTCCGCAGCACCCGGTAGCGATCGGCGACGACGGTGTTGAGGTAGTTGTCCGGCGGCGGCGTGCCGGCGAGGCGACCGGAGAACAACGGCATCGCGTCTTCGGAGGCGGGGGCGGCGGGCTCGGGGGCGCCGGCGGCGCGCGCCACGGGGCCGGCGACGGTCGCCGCGAGCGGGCGCGAGGGCTCCTCGGCGCGGTGCGCGGCGGGCGCGTCCGCGGCGGCCGCCACGGGCGGGTTCGGGCGCGTGTCGCCGCTCGGCGCGGAGGGGCCGACGGGGCGGACCGTGTCGAGGCTGGCGGGGCGAGGTGCGTCGCTCGCCGCGCCTGGGCGGACGGGCGCGCTCGACTCGCCGGGGCGAACCTGGGCGGGAGCGGCCGAGGCTTCAGGGTTCTTGTTCGACACGATCAGTCAGGCCCGAGCACCGAATCCGGAAGCGATAGCGTGGAACGGTAACACGGGCGGCGACGGCTCGCTACTCCCGCGCGCGGGCCGGCCCCCGTCGATCCGCGAGGCGTTTCCCGACGGTGCGGGTGCTCGCCGTGTCGCGGGGCGCTGCCTGTCGAGCGAGCGGTGCGCTCGGGTCGCGAGATCGCACCCGCGCGGAGTCGGTCGCGTCAGTTGAACGGATCGCGCAAGTCGGAGAGGCCGGCCTTGCGTGGCTTCTCGGCGGGCGCGGACGAGGGCGCCGGGGCTTCCGCCGTCGCGTCCGCGGCCGCCGTGCTGGCGCGGACGCGCTCCGCGGGGCGCTTCACCAGCGCCACCTCGACGTCGTGGTTGCCGTCGGGGACGAGCGGGCGACCGAGGTCCTTGTAGCCGGCGAGGCGGAAGCTGAACTCGACCGCCTCGGCGCCGCGCGCACACGTGTACTGGAATGGGGTGACGCCGATCTTCTCGTCGCGCACGTAGACGCTCGCGCCCGCGGGATTGCTGCGGAGCGTGAACACGGCCTCGGCGGGCGGCGCCGGCGCGGCGATGGGCGTGAGCGTGGGCTGCGGTCGCGACGGAACCGGCGTCGCCTTCACGACGGGCGGCGCGGCAGGCGCGGCGCCGCGGCCGAGGACGAAGAAGGCGCCCGCCGCAAGGGCCATCGCGGCAGCGGCCGCCGCGGCGACCTTCACGCCGGTGCGCCGGGACCCCGTCGGGGCGCGTTCCCCATCGCGCCTCGGCCGCGTCGGAGCGGCAGCGCCGGACTTCCGCGGCACGCGCCGCACGCCGGCGCTCGGCGTGCCGAGCTCCAGGCCCGCCCCGTCGAGCGCCTCCAGCATCTCGATCATCGAGGGATAGCGGTCGTCGGGCCGCTTCTCCATCGCCTTCATGACCACCGCCTCGAGCCGCGCCGGGATCCGCAGGTCCGGGCGTCGCCGGCTGGGCGGGACGAGCTGCTCGAAGACGTGCTTCGTGAGCGTCCCCGACGAGGTGGTGCCGCGGAACGGCACCTCGCCGGTCGTCATCTCGTAGAGGATGCAGCCGAGCGCGTACTCGTCGACGCGGTAGTCGGTCTCCTTGCCCGTCGCCTGCTCGGGGGACATGTACTCGGGCGTGCCGAGCACCATGCCGGCCTGCGTGAGCCGCTGCGCGTTCGGATCGGTCTGCAGCTTCGCGATGCCGAAGTCGACGATCTTGACGAACTCCTGCTGCCCGTCGCGCTCGACGAGGAACACGTTGTCGGGCTTGAGGTCGCGGTGGACGATGCCCTTCTTGTGCGCGGCGTTGAGGCCGCGCGCGATCTGGGCGGCGATGCGGATGGCGCGGGCGGGCTCGAGCGGGCCGGCGGCGAGGAGCTGGCCGAGCGTGCGACCCTCGAGGAACTCCATCACGAAGTAGGGCGAGCCGTCCGGCGTCGCGCCGAAGTCGGTGATGTCGACGATGTTCGCGTGGCCGATCTTCGACGCGGAGCGCGCCTCCTGCGTGAAGCGCTGGCCGGCGGTCTCGTCCTCCGCGGCTTCGTGCTTCAGGACCTTGATGGCGACGCGCTTGTCGATGATCGCGTGGCGCGCGGCGTAGACGATCCCCATGCCGCCCTCGCCGAGCTTCGCCTCGACCTTGTAGCGACCGTCGATGATGTTGCCGACGAAGCGATCGTAGAGGAACTGCGTGCGTCCGGGCGCGCCGCCGGGAAGCGCGCTGCCGTCCTGCGGGCAGAACTCGAGCGCGTCCGGGTAACGGATGCGGCAGGTCGGACAGGTTTTCACCCGGCAAAGTTATTCCGCGCAACGCCCGAGATCAACGCGAGGTCGGGACGTGAGCGCGCTCACTCCGTCGAGAGGGGCGGCTCGTCGGAGGCGCGCAGCAGGGCGGAGCCGGCGTGCTGGACGAAGTCGACGCGCACGGTGCGGATCGCGTCGCTCTGGAGGAAGCCCCCGTCGGCGGCGTCGGGGCGGGCCATCAGGAGGGCGCCGTCGGGGCGGATCTGGTGCGCGAGGAGGAAGCGCAGCCCGGCGCGCACGGCGGCCGCGATCTCGCGCGCGGCGGCGTCGTGACCGCGACGGAGCGCGATGCGGTGGATGGAGATCAGCGCCTCGGAGCGCGAGCCCACCGGCGTCGGGTGCGGTGGCAGGAGCGGCGTGAAGCCGTAGCTGCCGGCCAGATCGGGCTGCTCGCGGACCGGGCCCTCCCCTTCCTGGAAGCGGAAGCGATCGTTCCAGCGCGCGAAGCCCTCGCAGAAGTCCGCGTAGCGCTCGCGGCGGGCGGCGCCGCCGGGGACGTCGGCGAGGAGGTCCCAGGCGGCGTCGAGCGCGAGGCAGGTCCAGTGGTCCTCGCCGTAGAAGAAGCGGCCGGCGAAGAAGTCGTAGGCGGCGCCGGTCAGGTGATCGAGCGCGCGATCCACGGCGGCGGCGAGCGCGGCGCGATCGAGGCCGGGCGGCGCGTCCGGCTCGGCGGAGGATGGGAGGGCGGCGAGCTTCGCGAGCGCGAACGTCGCCTCGCCGGAGTAGTAGAGGAGGCGGGTGGACTCGTCGCGGCGCGACGCGGCGAGGTCGTAGAGGTGGGCGAAGTCGCCGTCGGGCTTCTGCATCGAGAGGGCGAAGCGGGCGAGGCGGCGCGCCCACGGGAGGAAGCGCGGGTCCGCGGTGGCGCGCTGGTATTCGACGGCGGCCAGCAGGGCCAGCGCCGACGAGCCGAGGTCCGCGCGCTCGGCTTCGGGATGCGCCGCGCAGGCCCGGTCGGAGCGATCGCAGGCCTCGGGGCGATGGGCGCGGAGCCATTCGATCGACCGGGCGGCCGCGTCGCGGAGCGCGTCGTCGTGGAACGCGCCGGCGGCCTGCGCGAGGAAGGAGGCGGCGCCCGCGTGGCGCGGGAGGGAGTAGTCGTCCGCGTCGGGGAGCTCCTGGTCGCGCGCGGTGTCGTACTGGTAGTTGAAGCGGCCGCTCGGGTGCAGGTGGCGCGCGAGGTACCGGGCCCCTGCGAGCGCGGCGGCGCGGAGGGATTCGGCGGCGAGCGGCGGGCCGGAGACCTCGTGTCCACGGAAGAGGGGTGACGGGGAGGTCGCCGCCCGCGTGGGCGCGGCGGCGGGCTCGGCCCACGTCTCCACGCGGAAACGGAAGAGGTGATGCGGCGTGCGACGCCACGCGTCGGCGCTCGCACCGGCGCGCAGGGCGAGGTGGCGAAGCGCCGCCTGCGTGTCGAGGCCGGCTTCGAGGTCGATCGTCGGAATCGGGCGACCGGCGTAGAGCCCTTCGCGGAGCAGCTCGTGTGGAAAGATCAGGACCTCGCGGCCACCGAAATCGAGGCCGAGCCCGTCGACGCCGGCGATGAGCGAGAGCGCGAACGCCGGCGCGAACGCGGTGACGATCGGGGCACGCCCGCGCAGCAGCTCGAGCGAGATGCGACAGGCGCGCCGCGCGTGCACGTCGAGCGAGGCCACCGCGGCATCCTGGGCGAAGCCGGCTCCTTCGAGCTCTCCGCCCGCTACGCGAACCGGGATCGAGGAGACGGTAGCGCCGGCGCAGTGCAGGTGCGCGTATCCGATCGCGCGCGCACCTGGAAGCGCCATTGGCGCAGCGGCGGGCCGGTCATCCAGGCTCGCGCGGAGCGCGCGGAAGAGCACGGTTCGAGCACGTTCATCGAGCGGCGCGCCGGTGACGTCGAGCGACGCCCATCGCGCGACCACGATCCACAGCGCGGCGAGCGCGAGCGCGAAGATCCAGACACCGTGGATCAGGATGCGATCGAAGCGATCGGTCGGCGCTCCGTCCCGTGCGCGAGATGGAGCGACCGGCATCACGACGCGTCGGCGCGCGCGTCCACCGGATCGCCGGCGCGCCCGCGCCCCGACAGCGCCTCGCGCACGTCGTCGCGCAGCAGGAAGCGCAGCTGCACGAGCGCGGGGAGGCCGCACGCCTCGAGGACGAGCGCCGCCAGAGCGACCGTCACCACGGAGAGGCCTCGCCCGATCGGACCGTAGATGCCGTGGAGGTACGCCGCCGAGGCCACCAGGAGCGCGATGGTCGTCGCGCACAGCGCGAGCAGCAGGGCGTGGGCAGCCAGCGCGATGCGACGGCCCAGCCTCGGCTCCACGAACAGCGCGATCCCGGCGGCCGCGAGCGCGAGCACGACGACACCGAGCGCGGCGTTCCACCAGGCCGCGCGTCCGGCTGCCCAGAGGCCGACCGCGGCGTAGAGCGCGGCCAGCCCGAGATCGAGCGCGCCGTGCACGCGGAGGCCGCGCCGCACGCGCGGGCTCACGGCACGGCCACGCCCACCAGGCGCCGCAGCTCGGCGACGTCCTCCGACACGGCGAAGGCGACCAGCGCGCGTGCCTGCGCTTCGTCGCCGACCCGCCGCACGGCCGCCAGCGCCGCGTCCACCGTGCCTGCGGCGATCAGCCCGGCGCGGTTGCCGGCCTCGACCATCAGCCCGGCGATGGCGCGATAGTCGAGCTCCGGCGCGGCGCACTCCAGCGCGAAGGGGAGCAGCTCGCCGTGCTGCTTCTTCGGCACGACCTTCGCCAGCCGCGCCGCCTCCTGCGCCACCGCTCCGGCGTCGAAGCCGCGGGGCACGAAGTCGGGCACCAGCTGCCGCACGATGCCGCCGACCAGCACGCCCAGCTCGTCGGGGGTGGCGCGGATCGCGACCGCCAGGCCCGCCTGCGCCGGCTTGAGCACGCGCGCGAAGAAGAAGGCCAGCTCGCGCTCGCCGGCGCCCGCGAGCAGGCGCTCCCCCACGATGATCGAGATCGGATCGCTCGGGTCCACGGTGAGCAGGTTCGGGGAGGCCTTGCTGACGTAGAGCTCCACGTCCTTGATGCCGAGCGCGGCGGCGACGCGGGCGGCGGCCTCGCGCGCCGCATGCGCGCGCGGGGCGCGATCGGCCTTGCTCACGCCGTAGCGCTTGAGATCGCCGCGCACGAGCCGCGCGAGCGGGTCGGCGAGGAGCTGGAAGAGGGTGCGGAAGCCGGGGGGGATCCCGGCGGGGAAGAGCAGATCGTCGGCGGCGGGATCGGCGAGGCGGGGCGGCACCGCCGGCTCCGGCGTGGGCTGGCGGTTGAGGAGGACCGTCTCGGTGAGCGTCGCGGCGCCGAGGGCGCGCAGCACCTGGGCGGCGAGGAGCACCTGGTCGTTCGAGCGCCGCAGGCGGAAGGCCTCGAAGAGGCCGTGATGCGCGGCGGCGTCGAGCGGCTGCCGCGCGACGGCGCGGCGGAGGTGCTGGAGCGTGGTGTCGAGGTGGATGCGCGCGGAGGTCGCGTCCTGCTGGCGCTCGTAGAAGTGGGTGAGCGAGGCGAAGGCCTCGATGTTCATCGGGTCGAGGCCGAGCGCGCGCTTGATGAGCTCGACGGCGGCGCGCGTCTCGCCGAGGCCCTCCTGGATGCGGGCTCCGCGCAGCATGATCGGGATGCGCAGCGCCGGCTGCGTCTCGAGGCGCGAGAGCCGCGCCAGCATCCCCAACGCCCCCGCGCTGTCGCCGGACTCCTCGTGCAGCGTGATCAAGCGCTCGATGACGGCGCGGTTGTCGGGCTCGTGCTCCAGCACGCGGGCGAAGCTGGCGATGGCGCGCTGCGGGTCGGGGAGGTGTTCGGTGTAGATGAGCCCGAGACGGAAGAAGGTGTCCTTGAGCGCGGTGGGATCCTTCTCCAGACGGGCACGGCGGATGAGGGCGTCGGCGGCCTCGGCCCACGCGCCGCTCGCCTCGTGGAGGTCGGAGAGCTCGGCGAGCGCAGCGCCGTTCTGGGGATCGCGATCGAGCGCGCGCTGGAGCTGCTCGCCCGCGCGATCGCCGTCGCCCATCGCCCGGTGGAGGAGGGCGAGCTGCAGGTGCATCTCGGACGCGCGCTGGGGATCCAGCTCCGTCGACGCGCGCGCGGCGATCACCTCCGCGCGCGATGCGTGCTCCCCGCGCGCGTCGAGGATGGCGTTCACCCGCTCGAACGCCTCGGGATGACCGGGATCGTCGACCAGCACGCGACGGAAGACCGCCAGGGCCGCGGCCTCGTCCTGCGCGCGATCCGCGGCCAGCGTGCCGGCCGCCATCCCGGCGCGGACCCGCTCGGCGGCATCCACGTAGGTGTCCATGGCGAGCACCGCGCTCGAGATGGCGTCGGCTGCGTCGTCGCCGGCGAGCGAGACGTGAAGGAGCGCGCGCACCCAGGGCGTCTGCGCGCCGCCGCGCGCGATCGCCTCCCGGTATCGCGCCGCGGCCTCCCCTCGCTGCCCGAGCTGCGCGAGCATCGCGGCCGATGCGGCGAGGAACGCGGCGGAGGTCGGCGCGCGATCGGCGTAGAGCTCCGCCGCCCGATCGCACAGCTCGGAGAGTCCGGCGGCATCCTTGTTCCGCCGCGCCAGGGAGAGCAGCGCCCGGAGCGCGGGACGGCACGCCGGATCCTCGCCGAGCGCGCGCCGGAGATCGCGCTGGATGTCGGTGGGGCTGGAACCGAGACGCTCCCGGAGGCGCGCTCGCTCCAGGCTCACGACGGCGGCGAAGCGTGGATCCGACGCGCCCGGACGCGCTCGATCGTAGAGCGCGAGCAGCTCCTCGTCGCGGCCGTCCACCTGGTACGCGCGCTCGAGCGCACGGAGCGCCGGATGGTGTGCGGGATCCAGCTCGACGAGCGAGGCGCACGCGGCGAGCGTCGCCTCCTGGTCGTCGAACCGCTCCTGGAGGAGACGCACGAGGCGCTCCAGCCCGGCGATCCGGGCGCCGGCGTCACCCTCGCTCGCGAGCTCGGCCGTCAGCTCGGCGCGCAGCTCGTCGTGGCGTCCGGCCGCGATCAGCAGCCGCTCGACGCCGGCGCGCGCGATCAGGCTCGCCGGATCGCGCGCGAGCGCCTCGCGATAGATCGCGATCGCGTCGTCGGGGCGCCCCTCCCGCTCGCTCCGCTCGGCGCGGCGGATCAACGTGCGCAGGCGCGCTCCCGGATCCGCGTCCGCGTCCTTCCGCGCGAGGAGGGCGCCCTCCGCGGTGAGATCGCCCGTCCGGCGAGCCAGCGCGGTGAGCCGCTCCTCCACCGTGATCGCAGCGCCGGTCCCCGCGCCGGCCAGGACGCGCGCGTAGCACTCGATCGCGGTGTGCGGCTCGCCGATGCGCTCGAGGAGCAGCGCGGCGCGCAGCCCCGTGGCGGTCGCCTCCGGCCCGGTGAGCCCATCGAGGCGAGAGACCTGCGCCTTCGCCGCGGCGGCGCGCTCGCCGACCAGCTCGAGGTCCACGGTCGCCGCCGGGTGGTCGCGATCGAGCTCGACCGCGCTCACGTACATCGCGATCGCGGCGGTGCGGTCCTCGAGCTCCATCGCACCGGCGGCCCGGGCGCGCAGCGCCGCGGCGGCGCGTCCCGGCGGCGCGCGCTCCGCCTCCGCCGCGCGCGCTCTGCCGATCTCGAGGGAACGTGCGCTCTCCGTACCCTGCTCTTCTGCGACACGGATCTGCGTCCGGCGCGCGAGGTCACCGAAGAGGCCCACGGTCAGCGATCGCAAACGGCCCAGCGCCGCATCCGGCGCACCGGACGCAGCCTCGAGCCGGGCCGCCCGGTAGAGCAGGAGGTCGTGGGTGTGGCGATCGCCCCCCTCCGCGGTCTCCACGCTCCGCACGAGCGTGGACGCCGCCTCGCCGGGACGGTCGGTGGCGATCTGCAGCTCCGCCAGCTCGCGCACCGCCGCGCGTCCGGCCACGTCGTCCCGCACCGCGCGCAGCAGCACCGACTCCGCATCGGCCGTCCGACCTTCCGCCGCCAGCGCGCGCGCCTCGAGACGCGCCGCGATGGGCCCCGGCGCGGGACGGCCCGCGAGGCGCCGACCACCGGGCGTATAGCGCTCCACCGCAGCGCCCGCTCGCGGGTCGCCCGGCGCCGCTTCGAGCGCCTTCTTGGCGTAGAGCAGCGCGCGATCGGGCTCCCCACGTCGCGCCATCAACGTCGCGGCCTCGACGAGGCGATCGCAGCGGGCCTCACCCGTCGAGCGTCCGGCGAGCGCGACCAGCGCCTCGATGACCGCCCGCTCGTCGCCTGCCGCGCGGGCGATTCGCAACCTCAGCTCGAGCGAGGGCTCGTCGGTATCCCTGGCGATGAGCGTCGCCGCCGCCCGCGCATCGTCGGGGTCTTCCGTGGCGACGCGCAGCGCGGCCCCGCGCCGGCGCGCGGCCACGGCCAGCGCGTCCGGGACCGCGCGGGCGAGCCGCTCGTTCGCCGTGCGCTCGTCGACACCCACGTTCGCTGTGGCCAGACGGATCAGCCCGAGCGCGCCCGCGACGCAGGTCGGATCGGCATCCAGCGCGGCCGAGAACGCGCCGGCCGCGGCGCGCGCATCGCCGGCGCGCTCGCTGCGCCGCCCGTGCTCGACGAGGAACGTCGCGCGCAAGGCGGCATCCGAGATCGCCTGCAGCGCCGGCAGCGTCTCCGCGATGGCGTAGTCCAGCTCGACGTCGAAGAGCGCCGTCGCCGCCCAGGCCCGCGCGACCTGCGAATGGCCGGAGGCCTCCCGCCGGAACGCCGCGCGCGCCGGTTCGACGTCGCCGGCCGCGGCGCGCAGCTCCGCGGCCACGACCGCGAGCGCAGCGGACTCCTCTTCCGTCACGTGCGCGCGCTCCCGCTCGATCGCGTCGACTGCCTCCGTGACGTCGCCGGCCGCGATCGCAAGACGCCGCAGCGCGCGGAGCGCGGCGACGCAATCCGGCGCCTCCGCCAGCAGCTCCTCGCAGCGCGCGCGCGCGCCGGCGGCGTCCCTCGCGCGCTCGGCCGCGCGCACAGCCACCATGAGCAGCGCGGTGCGTGTCCGCACGTCGAGCGCGCCCGCACCGGCCGCCGCGATCAGCGCGTCGTGCTCCGGCGATCGCTCGCCCGCGCTCGTCACCGCGGGGCTGAGCCCCGGCACCGACAAGGTCGGAGGCGCAGGACGGGATGCCAAACGCGACACCGGTGCGGGCGCATCCATGGGAAAGCGCGGACGCTCGTCTGCCACGGGCGCGGCGGCGACAGTCGCGGCATCCGTCGCCGGCGCTGTCGCCGGGGCCGCATCCGGCGACTGCCCGCCGTCGCCGCCGGCCTCGTCGATCGCGATGTCGCCGCGACCGTCGTGCACCGGGGCGGCGTCCGCCTCGACGACCTCCACGTCGATCGCGACGTCGACCTCTTCCATGCCCGGCGCGTCGCGAGGCGCGGTCTCGGCCACGGCCGCGCTGCCATCGATCGCCGCCGCGCCGTCGGCCTCGCCGACGATCGCGTCCGTCGCCGCCGCCGCCGGCGCGACCGGCTCGCTGGCCGCGATGGCCTCGTCGGCGATCTCGGACTCCGTGATGTCCGAGACCGCGTCGAGGTCGAGCCCATCGAGGGCGTCCGGGCTCGGCACATCCTCGTCGCCGAACTCGAGCTCGTCGACGACCGCGCCGGACGCGGCTGCGCCCGGGCGCGCGACCTCGGAGGTGACCGCGGTCGTCGCCTCCGCCGCCGCGGGGCCGGCCGCCGCGTCGTGCCGCGCAACCGGACCAGTCGGACGCTTCGGCGCCGGCCGCCGCGCGCGCGGGGGTGCCGGGTATCCATCGCCGTCTTCGCCGAACGCGTCGAGGTCATCGTCGTCCGAGAGCGCGGCGAGCTCCTCCGGGAGCAACAGCTCCTCCGCCGTGAGCGTCGGGAGCGGAGCGACTTCGTCGTGACGCGGCGCCTCGTCCACCCCTCCGCCATCGTCGAGATCGAGCCGGAGATCCAGCAGCGCCGCGTCCAGGTCGGGCACGGCGCCGAAGCGATCCGGCTCGTCCTCGTCGTTCATCGTGCCGAGAGCGTCGGAGCGAACCTCCGCCGCTTCCACGTCCGGCACGACAGGCGGCAAAGTCGCCGTGGCGGGTGCGGCCTCCACTTCGATCGCCGCGACCGGCGTGTCGACCACCGGGGCGACCGGCTCCGCCCGCGCGTGCTCGCCTGCGACACCGTCCGGCGCCGCGCGGTCGTCGGCGGCCTCGCCCGGGGCGTCCGCGATCGGCAAGGTCTCCAGCGCCGGACCCGCTTCGACGAGCGAAGGCGAAGGGGGCGCAGCTTCGATCGCCGTCGCACCGGCGGTGGCGGCATCAGCGTCGATCGGGGATACCTCGCCGGCGACCGGAGACGCCTCGGACTCGACGGTGACGGGTGGCGCGGCGTCCCCTTCAGCCGGTGTCGCAGCCGTGGCCGGCGCGCCCTGCTCGGCCTCGCCTTCGGCGGACGACTCTGCGTCCGCGGGCTCGTCCACGAACGCACCGAAATGCGAATCCCACTCGTCGATCGCGGAGTCCCAGTCCTCGAACTCCACGTCGCCCCCGTCCTCGAGCGACTGCTGCTTGCGCCGTTCCGCCACCGCTACACCCGCGCCCCGATCGCCCGCCGCGCCGCACCGAGCTCCTCCGACACCGCGAAGCGCGCGAGCGTGCGCGCCTCCGGGTCGTCCACGCGCAGTCCGACGACCCGCAGCGCCGCTCCGAGCTCTCCACCGACGGTCATCGCGATCTTCGTGGCGCCATCGAGCACGCGCCGTCTCCAGGCCGCCACGTCGCCTAGCTCCGCGAAGCGCGGCGCGAGCGCGACCAGCGCCTTCTTGGTGCGGCGATCGAGCAGCTTGGCGAGGCGCTTCGACCAGTCGTCGAGCTGCGCCTCCGGGTGGCGCATCGCCCCCTGCCACTCCGTCCCCGCGGCGCGGGCGCACGCCACCAAGTAGAGCTCCAGCTCCTCCTCGCTCGCCGTCTCCAGCGGCCCCAATCGATCCCGCAGCAGCGCGAGCTTGCGCGCCACGCGGAAGCGCTCGGTCGCGGGCATCGGCGCGGCGTAGCCCGTGCCCACGATGATCGCGTCGCCGGCCACCGCGCACGTGTCCGCCTGGGGCACGGCGTGCAGCGCGTACGCGCCGATGTTCAACGCCAGCGCGATCCGGTCGATCGGTGCCCAGGCATAGGGCACCGCGCGCTCGTTCTGTCGCGTGCCGCGCCCGATCCCGAGCGCCGTCACGTCCGGCCCGAAGAAGCGCGGGCTCAGCTCCGCCGTCTCGCGGAAGATCTCCACCGCGACGTTCGCCGGCCCCATCAGTCGCATCCACAGCTCGGACGGGAGCACGCGCGACGGCTCGAGCCCCTCGCGGCGCGGCGGCGCGGGACGGCCCCCGACCACCGCGGCCGCCTGCACCGCGAGCTGGCGCGCGTCGTCGTCCCCGCGCCACTCGCAGATGCGTTCGAGCACGCGGTACGGCTCCGGGCTCTCCGGCGCGGCGTCGATCCGGCGCTGCGCCTCGCGCGCGGCCTGGATGAGCGCGCCGTCGCGCAGCACCGTGTCCGAGACCGACTCCGAGAGCGCCACCAGCTCGCGCAGCGCCTCGAGGTGGAGCGGGTCGGCGGCGAGCGCGCGCGCCAGCGCCGTCCAGGCGGCATGGACGTCGCGCAGGCGGGTGCGGTGCAGCGCCGCGGCGCGCAGCTCGAACGCGGCTCGCTCGGAACCCTCCGCCAGCCAGGCGCGCGCGCTCAACGCCTCCACCGCTCCCGCATAGTCCCCCACCCGCTCCGACAACTCCGCGACCCGGCTCAGCACCTCCGGATCCTTGGGGACCAGCTGGAGCGCCCGGCGGAGCGACTGGATCGCCTGCTGCGGCTGCCCGTGGCGCTCGTGCAGCGCGGCGAGGTCCAGCATGACCTCCCGCGTGGCGCCGCTCGGCCCGTCGACCAGCGCCTGGTAGAGCTCGGTCGCGCCGCGGTCGTCCCCGTGCGCGACGAGGAGGTCGCCGAAGCGGCGCAGGGCGTCGCGGTGGCCGGGGTCGAGCGCGAGGACGGCCCGGTAGTCTTCCGCCGCCGCATTGGGCCGCGCGCCGCCCGCGCGCAGCTCGGCTCGCTCGAGGAGGAGCTCGATCCGCTCGGCGCCCTCCGCCCGCGAGAGCCGATGCGTGAGCAGCTCGTCTACCGCTCCCTCGTCGCGGAGGCTGCCGGCCAGCTCGCGCGCGCGACGCCACGCCTCCTCGCCATGGGTCTCGCCGTGGAGGTCGAGCAGCGCGCGCCACGCCGCCACGGCATCGGCGGGCTCCGCCAGCGCCTCCAGCGCGAGCGCAGCCTTCCTGAGAAGTGCCGCCCCCTCGCGCCCCGGAAGGGCGGCGCCGAGCGCGGCCTGCGCGCGCGCCTCGCCGAGCCGATCGCCGCCCCGGCGTGCGATCCGGCACGCCGCCTCCAACGCGACCGCGTCGTCGGGCCCCGACGCCAGCGCACGTCCCACCTCCGCCGCCGCGTCACCGAGCCGCCCACGCGCGAGCAACGCCTCCACGCGGTCCGCGCGCAGTCCCGCGACGTGCTCCGGCGCCGCGATCTCGATGCGCCGCGCCGTCGCCCGCGGATCGTCTCCGAGCGCCTCGACGATCACGCCGATCGCGCCCGCGTCGGCGGTCGGGAGCGCAGCGAGCAGCGCGTCGTCGACCAGCGGCCCCGCGTCGGCGCGGGTGGCCACCGTGATCGCGGCCGCGCGCGCCGTCATCACGGCGCGCGATCGGGCGTCGGCGGTGCGCGCCGCCGCCTGCGACAGCGCCGTCGCGAGCGCCGCGGGCTCGCGCGATCGCGCCGCGTCGCGCACCCGGGCGAACCTCGCGGGAGCGAAGGCGCCCTCCAGGGTCAGCGCCTCGTCCACGCGCTCGCGCGCCACCTGGCGATCGCCGGCGGCCTCCGAGACCGCGGCCCGTTCGATGGCGATGGCGGCGTTGAACCGCGACGCTCCGACCGGAACGAGCGTCCCCATCGCAGCGAGCGGGGCGTCGAGCGCCACCGGGTCCCCGCCCCGTGCCAGCGCGCGATACAGCCCCAGCGCGGCATGCGGCGCGGCGTCACCTCCCAGCGGGAGCGCGCGCAGGTAGGCGGCCGCCGCGATCGGCGGCGCCTGCAGCGGGCCTTCGTGCAGCTCGCCGAGCCGAAGGAAGCGACGGGCCCGCTGCTCCGATGTCTCTCCCGGCGCATCGCTGCTCAGCGCCGCCGCGAGCGCGCGCGGATCGCCGCTGCGCTCGTGCCGCTCGCGCCGCATCCGCGCGGCCAGGCGATCGTCGGGCGCCCGCTCCGCCAGCTCGCTCCACGTCACCGCCGCGTCCTCGAGCAACCCGAGCCGCTCTTCGGTGACCGCCTTCTCCGCCAGCAGGCTCGCGACCTCCGCCAGGCCGGGCGCGCCCGCCAGGTCGTCGCGCAGTGCCTGGATCCGGTCCCCATCGCGCCCCAGCTCCGCCAGCAACCGGCGCCGCTCCGCCCGCGCCGCGACCATGGACGGGGCCAACTCCACGCGCTCCGCCGGCGCGACGCGAAGCGCTTCTTCGATCACGGTCAGCGCGCCGGCGGGGTCCCCCAGTCGATGCTCCAGGACCTCCGCCTGCTCCATGCGCGCCTCGAGTGCCGGCGCGACGCCGCCCACGGCATCCAGCGCGACCGCCAACCGCTCGAGCTGCGCCGCGGTCTCCGCGTGCCGCCCCGCGCCCCGAAGCAGCTCGACCAGGCGCGCGTGCGCGGCCACCTGCTCGCCCTTTCCAGCACATTGGGATCCTAAGCTTAGAATTCCACGTGGACAAGTTGTCGCG
>JADMIO010607262.1_pt1 | contig 15844 bp, 13 predicted proteins | sample 8958161 | NCBI WGS metagenome assembly JADMIO01 (sample SAMN16585339, study PRJNA669376) | soil metagenome | isolation source: Crop rotation soil | place: USA: Cullars Rotation, Alabama | collected 2011
GCCGCGACTTCAAGTCACGTGAATTCCAAGCTTCGGATCCCACTGTGCTGGAAAGCCAATAGTGATTGATAATATTGAGAGAATCTAAGTACATTAGTTTATTCTTCTTTGTCTCCCAATCTTCATAAAAAAGCTCTGTTGAATAAAAGTGGGGATTACGTAAATAGGGATGACTATCTATAAAGGCAGTGATCTGCTCATTCTTACTGATGGGATAAATTACGTCTACGTTAAAAACTTCTAGCAAGCGTTCTGAAAACTCATTATTTTCACTGATAGGAATAATGGGATTAAACATCCCGCCATACAGCAAAGTGTTAATGCCGGCAGCGTTTACTAAGTCATCTATATTCCCTTGACTCACCAGTAAGCCTACTCTCACCGGCCTGTATTTAATGGAAAGATTCTTTGTTGGCATAATCTTTGTAGGAGGCTTGTAATAATTATTTGCCAGTAACGTTTTAGCTAACAGCTTAAAAATCTTTCAGTGGCTTATTTCTTCCCTTATCTATTAAGTTTCTGATCCGCATCTAATTTTCCCGCTTGTCTTTGTTCTATGCAGCTATCTTCTGCTTTAACTCTCTCGGTAGCAATCTTTGTATGTAGATCCTTGTCCAGGCGTCCCAAGTAGAGAGGCTGTGGTCGGCTAGGGTAACAAGCTGACCAGAACTGCCGAGCAACATCAATACATATATCGCAAGCAGTATTTGCTATTTCTACCCACTGGCGGGGGTTCCGTAGGAGGTCTGCTTTACGTTTGCCGTAATGTGCGAATGCATCTCGTGCGCTCTTTACCTCTCCCATAAATGTTATAAACGGCTCTACGCGCTGCGCCGGGTCAGATAGGACTAGAGGACACTTTCCGTCGCCCCGAATAATCCCAGGAAACTTTTCGATCTTTTTCTCTAATGAGATAAATCCGCCCTTCTTATTGAACCCTCGAAGTGTCTGTTGCTGCTCGGAAGCAAGGGCTGAATTTCTGAGAATTGCGTCCTCGCCGACGCTATTTATGAAGCACTCAACGAACGCATAGAAGCTAAAGACAGCAAGCCTAGAATATAAGGCGACATTTTGATTTAGGTTCTCGAAAGACATTTGTGAGTCTGTATAGGCTGAAACGGTTGTGCTCAGAACTGTGTTCAGTCAACATACAAGACCGCTAGCGGCATTTACCCTTATTTCCATGTATTACCGCTGGCAACCTAATTGTAGTTGGGCTGTTTGCAGCGAACAAACGAACTGCGAAATTCGTACTCGCTGCAAAAACCCCAACAAGTCGTTGAAGCCGACACCGCGCGCATTGAGCTTTTCGTTTCCTCTCAAGCGGAGAGCGCGCGACAAATAGCACGGCGCGCGCGGCAGGTTAAGCTGCACACCTGCGATCGCAGGAACGCGCCGCGCGCGCGTGTGCGGCTTAACTCCATCGTTATATGGCTTATATGATTTTTAAGTATGATAAAATGTTGTTGATCTATTAACTCAAGCTCTCTCCTCAAGATCTATAAATATGAAATTGTCCACATTAAATTTTTCGGATCTTGCCTCTATAGCAACCCTCATAGCTCTTCTTATTGCCTTATGGCAATTTCTTCAAGCTAGAAAGCAAACAAAAGAGCTTCGTAAAATTAGTGATTCACTTTCAACCCGCTACATTGGAGGACTACATGATTATTATCCTAGAGTAATTGACTTAATTGAAAAAGCAGAAAACAGCGTTGCCATTTCATGTGATTATCCTGCTTATGGTTGCTATACGCACCCCCATTATTGGCGTGAGTATAATGGCAAGCTTCGGGAAAAAAGCGTTAAAAAAGATTTTCTTCTGACCTTAATATGCCCCAACTCAGAGGTCCGCGCTAAAACTGATAAGGAAAGGTATTTTCCTAGAGCTTTTAATGATTGGGACAACTGGATAAAAAGTTCAAAGGATTGGGAATCAGTAGAAGCTTTTGTTCAGTCTGCGTCGAAAATAAACATAAATATTGATGCTAAAGGGTTCCTTAGAAACCCTCAAAAAGAAAAGTTTTTCGAAATACTTTCCCAAGCTGATGAGGTAATGTTAAAGGCTTGCTTCGATAAGGAGAATTGCACAAAACAAATCCCCGACGCAATTCCTATAGATTTTTGGATTGCTGATGAAAGGTGTGCAATCTTCGCTTTTTCAAATTACGGGTTGGGAATGAGGCAGAGTCGATACGGTTTCATTACTACGGACCAAACATTAATAAGAGCCTTTCAAGAGATGATAGAATATTACCAGGGTTAATCTACATTTCTAAGTATCCAACCTAAGGGACAAACATTATGGAGTTGTATTTTGCATACGGATCAAATCTAGACGCCGAGCAAGTAACCAGCAGATGTGGTAATTCCGGGCATGTAAGACAGGTATCTATCGGATATTTACCTAACCATAAACTTGCTTTTACACAATATTATAAGGATTGGGGCGGGGGGGTGGCTGATGTAGTCAAAAGCCCTAATGACTCTGTCTGGGGAATACTTTATGAACTATCTCGCGAGTGTTTAGAATTACTAGACAAGTATGAAGGCTATCCAAATGATTATACAAGAACTAAGCAAACTATCATTGCCTTAGATAGACGCGCTCATCCAGCATGGGTCTATTCCGTTTTAAGAAAAGACGGTGACTTTATTGCCCCCTCACAAAAATACATTGATATCATCAAACGTACGGCTGAAGAGTCTGGTTTTCCTAAGGACTACCTCTCATATCTAAACAGTATTAAAACTGTAGGGCCATGAAGGGCAACAGAAAAGCCGTCAAGCCTAAATTACAATTACCACATCACGGCCTTTAATAATCCACCTGAGGATGACGAGTTGAGCCGAACTTCTCCTTTCGACATATATCCCACCGATACTTCTTCTGCTAAAACTTGATGCTTCTCATATCTTCAGTCAACAGACAAAACCAGGCGTTGGTCAGACTACATTAACCGACAGAGGTAATGTAATGAATGGATATCTAATCTATCATCCGAAACGCTGTGTCTCTAGCTTTGGTGACATCACTGTTTATTACGACCCCACTATTGGGAATCAAGACCCATACGTGTGGAACACTAATTTTCTACATACATATTGCCATATAACTCAGATGAGTCCGGAGCTAGGTCATATTAACTTCTGGGTCAGTGGCGATTCTTTCCCGAATTTTTCGCGCCTGTATTGCGATTTGGTTTTCGTTGTTGAGCGTAAAATGTATTGGAATGAGCGAAATATAATTGATCGGAATGATCCAATTATTGATTCGGAAGAGGCATACACTGATCACTATCAGTGGGCATTTCAACACAAATTCAAACGTAGGCGACGCTTTACCTTAAAAGCTGACCAGCACCAAAGTTTTCAGCCCCAGAATGCTGACAAAAGGTTAATAGACATTCTGCCACTTCTAGTTGATGCAGGGCTTTCAAAAGATTTATTACGCGATAAAATGCGCGCTGGCTATAACTCACAACCATACCTTCTTGGAGGTATCGCTAGCATGCTGTATGAATGGTTGAATGGTAACGCTAGTATCAAGCTTACTGGTGAGATGCTGGAGGTAATAAGACGCAATAATATGGAACTTGCAAGTCCATCTCGTCGAATATATCTAATCAACGCGACTCGATCACGAAAGATGTCAGCCAAACAACTCATCTGAGAGTGACGAGTCAAGCTGAAAATTTCCCTCAAGCCGGATTCTACGCCGCATAGTTGAGTACTGAAACCCTTTCTTTCTCACCGTCATAGTTTTGGATAAAGAATACAAGTATGAGCCGGTCAGCACAGCAAACGTCTAAACATTGACACCCCGCCCCGCATCGTCATATCTTCCCCTTCTCAAGACCTGCTAACTGGTGTTCGTTAGCCTCATGGCGCAAGTGAAATCTAGCCCGCAATAGAAAGTTCTGCAATCTTTGCGAATTTTTAAGAAAAGATTATTAAAGATTTCGAGAGGACTGGGGAAAGTGCCGAGTCTTGGCTATGCCTTGATTTACCTTATCTTAATTCCAGTATTTGCGACTATCTATTATTTCTTACCCGAACACTTTTATCACGCGACAATCCAGTACGAAAAACCTATTGAAGCTGATGCTAGTAAAGTACTCGAAGAATTAGACAAGATAATCCACGACCATTTCAAAAAGGCTTATAAAGGTGAAGAACCTTCATTCAAGGACTGGAAGGTTAGCTTTAATCCTTCTCATTCGCTCAAGATTGATTCTGAAAATGTAAGCTTCGTTCTAGATTTTAGTTTAGTTCTTTATGGAGAACATTCGTTTAGCACAAGGACTTTTAATCCTATAGCATCCTTTTCTTGGAGAAGAGATTTCATAAATGATTCCTACGACAAAAATACAATTCATATTAAGCAAATATATATAGAGGGGTTGCCAAGTTATTTTAACAGGCCCTCCGAGAACTCATCGAATAGTTCGTCAGAAGCGAAGAATAGTTTGTCAGAAGCGAATGAAATCTCAAGGATACTATTTCCCTATGATTATGGAAATAATCCGTCTAATGTGATTCTTATGCCTCTAACTAATGAGATAAATTCGAAAATTACTGAATTCGCAAAATCTGCACAGGTCATTCCGTTAAAACCAAGCGGCAATTATGTCCGTATGTTTTATCTTAGCGCCGCTACAATTACAACTCTCGGATATGGAGATATTGTCCCGCTAACTACAACATCAAGATTGCTTGTTTCAATCGAAGCGATTCTTGGAATAGTCATTATCGGGTTATTCCTGAACGCACTAGCACATGAACGTGACGCTATTAAATAATTTTCTTTCGTTGTGACTAATCCTCACTCTAAAGCTCTGGTCTCACTATTGACACACGCCCCGCATCGTCATATCTTCCACTTCTCAAGACCTGCTAACTGATTATCCGTTAGCCTCATGTCAATTGAGCGGTAAAAGTCAACCATAAGCCATCACAATCCTCTTTAATGAAAACCTTTGTAGAAGATGATATCCAATGAGCGAAAACCCAACTGAAGAAAAACATGACTTGGGGGGCAATGCAGAGGAAGCAGAAACGCTCAAGTTCGACCAGAATCAAATTGAAACTATCCTTGATTCTTGTTCCTCAGCACGACCCACGCCTGCGCTGCAAGCGGGCCAACGCTTTGGCTCGTACATACTTACCTGCTTGCTCGGCAGAGGTAGCTTTGGAGAAGTTTGGGAAGCCGAGAATCTTGAAACCGGTCGGCGTCTGGCGCTAAAAGTATTAACTGCTGCTGCTCAAGCTTCCCCGGAAGCCGTCGAGCGCTTCAAACGTGAAGGCGAGCTCGCCAGCTCGTTGAATCACCCTAACTGTGTCTATATTTTTAGTGCCGAAGAGATCGCAGGCTATTTAACAATCAGCATGGAGCTAATGCCAGGCGGAACTTTGCAAGTTATTCTGGATGGCACTGGCCGCTTGCCAGTAAAGCGCGCGGTTGATTATTCACTGGAGATTCTTGATGGCTTGGATGCCGCCAACCGCTTGGGTATTCTGCACAGAGACGTAAAACCCGCTAACTGCCTATTGGATCGCAACGACAATATAAAGGTTGGCGACTTCGGTCTGTCAAAGTCTCTAAAAGACAACACCCATTTAACGTCTAGCGGTAGATACATAGGAACACCTTCTTATTCATCGCCCGAGCAAGTACGCGGGCGAGGAGTGGACTTCCGCTCCGATATGTACTCACTGGGGGCTACGCTCTATGCGCTTCTAACAGGCAAACCCCCTTTCGAGGGAAAGGGGGCTGGAGAGGTTTTGGCGCGGATTGTTTCAGAGGAGCCAACACGCATCACGGAGCATGGAGTAGAAGTCCCCATAGGGTTGCAACGAGTCGTGCAACGGTTGCTAGCGAAAGAGAAGGAGAAAAGGTATGCGAACTATGAAAAGCTGCGAGCCGCGTTGACACCTTACGCATCTGAAGGCTTGATGACAGGAAGCCTGGCTAAAAGATTTGCCGCTTATTTGATTGATTGTCTTTTCATTCTGACCCCTCTTTTTTTCCTGCTACTTTTATACGATTGGGGCGTCACCTCGTCTATCTCTGCTCCGCAGGTGGCTATCATCATTTGGTATTTTCTCTATTTTGTTATCCCGCTGAAGCTATGGGGCCAAAGTCTTGGAAGTCTAATCTTTGATTTGCGAGTCACGACCACTGCTGGAGCGATGATAACCTGGGGGCAAGCTCTCGTCAGAGTTGGTGTTCTTATTTTATTTCTCAATATCCCGAGTGCCATATTAACAGTTTACTTTCCTGAATCTTTATTTGGTATGGCGTCCTTGGTCTGTTTCCCACTTGCGCTGCTCTGCACCATGCGTCGGAGTAATGGCTATGCTGGCATTCACGAAATACTCAGCGGCACAAGGGTGAAAGCAGTTAACAAAAAACCGTACAACATCACTGTTCCACAGCTTACACCTCATACGACTAGCTCCACTGAAAGATCGCCGCGACAGTTCGGTCCTTATCGGGAAACACACGTGATCTGGGAAACACAATCCGAATCCTTACTGGAAGCTCAAGATGATGTGCTTCACAGAAAAGTATGGATACATCGCTTCAACAATAAATCTCAGCCACGCTTAATGGAAGATCTGGCCGCCATCCGTCCCGGCCAGCTCTCATGGCTTCAAGGGTCACGTAAGCCTGGCGAGTGTTGGGATAGCTACGAAACTCCATCAGGCACGAGCCTTTACCACTGGGTGCTGAGCACGGGTGGACTTTCTTGGGCTGAGATGCGCGAGATACTTCTGGGACTCTCAACCGAACTTCAGTTACGGTTAGATAACAAGGACTTATCGAGACAATTATCTGTGCGCCAAGTTTGGGTCGCTTCCTCCGGTCAAGTAAAACTTCTAGACTTTCCGGCGGAGCTAAACAAAATAGATGAAGACGAAGAATCTACTATTATTGATAACTGGCAGGCATTTTTGCATCAATTGGTTTTATTCGGAATGACAGGCAAGCTGGTCGCGGCAGAGCAATTGGATAAAAAGGCTCCACAAATCCCTATGCCAGAGTACGCTCGACCCGTGATGTCTCGTCTCTGCAATCAAGGTGGGAGATTTGAATCCCCTGCGGCACTGACCGACGCAATCAAAGGACTGCGGGGAAGACCGGTGAAAGTTACTAAGGCGAGGCGGGTAATTTCAATAGGTGTGGTTTCTATATTCCCTAGCCTCGTGTTAATAGGTTCGTTATTCACCCTGCTGATGATTTATTGGATGGGAAGTAGCTTCTATAACTTTGCGAATGATGCTTTTACTCTTAATGATATGGCAACTATATCTAATGAACCGGGCAAGTTTCAGAATAACGAGGAAGCTCAAATAAAGAGAAAGGCCATCCGAAAGATTCTTGCTTACAGAATGAGATCTCGTCTCTGGCAAGAGCTAATTAAACAGCAAACCAAAGAAACACAAGATGTCGCAGCATCAGCCCTAGTAGAATATCCGGACGTATCGGATGAAGGGGTTGCCGAAGCCAGAAAAGTGTTAGCTACTACTGGTGATCCGAGGTTCATACAAGGTGAAGCAGTCTCTGATCAAGAACTACTCAGCATAGTGCTCAGCATAATGAATCTGTTTTCCTTCGCTTTCTTTGTTGTGATTACAATCCTTGGAATCATGTCAGCATTTATCTTTCATGGTGGTTTACTACTTTATCTCTCTGGTATAACCGTTCAAACCGGAGATGGCGAAAAGGCAAGTCGCCTTCGTTGTCTATGGCGGGCTCTGATCGGGTGGTCGCCTGTGCTAATTACGCTTATCTGCGCAATTATTACTGTATTCTTTGTACCCCCTCTAGGAATTTTAGAATTCTCAAGCGTTGTTATCGTCGTTTTATGGCTACCTTTATTTGTAGGAGCAATCTATGCTGTAGCCAAGCCTGAAAGGGGTATCCAAGATCGCCTCGCGGGAACTTACTTAGTTCCAAAATAGTCTCTTCGCTGTCTTACGGGGTATCCTGTTATTTCGCCTCCTTCTGAAGGAATACAGTTGGTTCTATTTGATTAATGATTTGGACATGTCTTCACACTAATGTAATTCTATTTCCGAATGAACGCCGCAATCAAACAACCAACTGAGGTGTTCGAGTCAAGCCGAACTTCGCCCTCAAGCCGGATTCTGTGCCGCATCCTTGAGTACCAGACACTTTTCTTTCCCCCTAGCCTACTTCTGGTTAAAGGATAGTTGGGAAGTATGAGCCGGTCAGCGCAGCAAACATCTAAACATTGACACCCCGCCCCGCATCGGCATATCTTCTCAGCACTATTTGTTCCTATCAGAATATTCTTTAGTCTTCCCTTTGGAGCTATCCTCATTTGCTGGTTTAGCGATACATTTGTTGTGATTCAGCTTGACCTCTGGAAGAAAAGTGACACTTTCATACCTGATCAGGCTATCCAAGCGATCCTTTCTCTAGGTATCTCGGAGGAAACAGTCAGCAGATATATTTCATATTGGCAAACATGGATCATACAGTATAGGTCTAAGCGTAATTGAGTCGAACATCTACGGCTAATCAAGATGCCGCGATCTAATAGTCTCCTGGAGAGCACCGACCCTTGTATTGATGAAATCTCCTACCGTCGAGTCCATTTGCATCTCATGCTTCTCTGCCCATCGTTGGCCTGATTCCGCTTGATCAAAAATATCATCCAGGATGGTGATTGCATCACGAATCTGCTGTTCATCATGGATGAGTTTGACTATAGGATTTGTGTCATGAGGAATGAGTACGCCCATCGCAAAGCGATCATAAGTTCCAAAGGACAAGAGAGGGTAGTAATAACCTTTACCAACCTGCTGAAGTTGCTCCATTGAGCAGACTCTTACGTTGACACCCGCCCCTAACTGTACATAAACCTCAGCGAAAAGCCTCCTCAGAAGCAACATGTTTTCCCAGTAGGTTTTATCATAGATAAAGACTCTTCTAGAATCGCAACCCCGTTTCGTCCGTAGAAGATAATGGGTAGCGAGGTAATTTATTCCTGATGGTTTGTCCCACAGATGCGTGAACTCATTGAAGGAGACAGCACGGACCGTACTGCGACACTCTTGGAGATAAAGGGCGGTCTTCTCGATCCATACATTGTAGGCTTCAGCATAAGCTCCGGCGTCCTCAAGTCTGGCTCCCCCGGCATAATCACCTAATTCGTCGTATATCTTGGAATACTCAAGTAACGCACCAGCATCGTGCTCGATAATAGAACCAAGTGCCTCTGCTAGATAGGGCACGATTGCGAGGCGTGGATTGTTCGGAGCAGCATTGAGGCGGGTGTCGGGCATGAGGCGGACCGCCTCAAGAATTATGTGGATTTCTGGTAGCTGTTCTGTTCTAGCATCAACTGATTCAGTATCACGAATTGGGAGATACTCATTGGCTACCGTTTCACCAAGGAGCTTTCTACCAGCAGAATGGAGCAAGACATCAAGGGAGCGGCGCTTATCTTTCGAGAGCTTCGACCATATTTCACGGATTCGCTCCAGAACATAATTATCGTTTTTTTGCCTCATAGTAATATCGTGAGATGTTTCCAGAAGCCGAAGAGTAGCAGATTATGATTGCTAAAAATTAAGTTAGCAATAGTATTCCCAGAACTGCAAAACAATGTTATTCTTTGATTGGAAGGTTTCGTCAGGAGGCTTTCCAGTTCACAACTTTATTGTCTCAAACTCCGAGGCCTTGGCCCTTTGATCCTGCTCCAGTTCACAACTTTATTTTTCAGATGAGGAAAATCTCGAACGGGGAATCAACAACTTAGAGGCAGTTCAGTTCACAACTTTATTGTTCGTGGACAGATTTGTATTTTCCCGTTTGGGGATTTGATTTGTCACATTGAGGGATTTGATTTTTCCTCTCGAAAAGCCCGTGAAAACGGGCTTTTCGCTTTTCTGCCACTTTGTCCATTGCGCGCCAGCGATCTCTGATGCACTACCTGATCAGCCACATTCCAGATTCGGACTCCGCCCTGAATATTCCACCCATAACCCGCTGCCAACAGCTTGCCGTCAGGCGAGAAGGCGACGTCCTTTACACAATCCGGGTAGTCAAGCCTGGTAATTAAAGCGTCGGATGCCTGGTCATTATTTTGGGACTGGGCGACAAATGCGAGGCACAGAACGATGCCAAAGGTTGCGATAATCTTCCTGAATGACTCAGACAAAGCCTGCCCTCCTGAAAGTTAAGCTGAGATTAATCAGAGACCTTAAAGAGTTCCATCAGTGTAAAATATTGCTGCGGGAACATATCCAAGCGGCTTTATGAAGCATGAACGCATCATAGGATTGTAATTGCACTCCGCATGAAGATTCGCGGACCATACCGTTGTGATTTCCCATCACAGTTACTCAGAGAGAGAGGTGTCATGCAGCGTTTCCCTCGTTACCCTACCCTTGCATTCTTCATCTCTATAGTCTGCCTCTTGGCAAATGCTCAAGATAAACAGAATGAGGCGAAAGCTCTATTCCCGGTAGAGCAAAACGGCAGGTGGGGCTACATCGACAGGCGGGGTCAAATCGTGATTCCTCCGCAATTTGAAGCCGCTGGCGAATTCTCCGAAGGTCTCGCGGCCATTGAGGTGGATGGCAAGTGGGGCTTCGTCGGTGAAGACGGCAAGGTGATTATCGAGCCCCAGTTCTCAGGCGCTTATGAGTTCTCTGAAGGCTTGGCGCGGGTTCAGGTCGACGGTGATAGATACAGGATGTACGGTAAGTGGGGTTTTATTGACAAGAATGGTCAGATGGTCATCGAACCTAAGTACGGAGAATTAACAGGCACAGGCGATGCTTCGCAAGGCTTTCACGAAGGGCTGGCGATAATTGAGGTCAATTATTATAAAGGCTTCATAGACAAGACCGGGAAGGTCGTCATCCCGCCGCAGTTTCATTACGGCTATCATTTTACGGATGGCCTGGCCTGCGTCAGTGAAAGAACTGGCGATAAGTGGGGCTACATCGACCATTCCGGCAAGTGGGCCATTCCACCGCAGTTCGATGATGCCAGTCTCTTCTCCGAAGGGTTGGCCCCGGTGGCGATCACCGGCATTTGCGGGTACATAGACAGGACCGGCAATCTCACACTGAAGCCTCCGTTCAAAACTTCAGACGACTGTGCTGTCGTGAGCGGGCACTTTAATGACGGCCTCTCGCGGTGGCAGATCGGTAGTAAGTTTGGCTATATAGATAAATCAGGAAAAGTCATCATCCAGCCGGAGTTCGATCTAACCTTCAATTTCTCGGAAGGCATGGCCTTCGTGGTGAAAGATGAGAAATACGGCTTTGTAGACACGACGGGCAGGATGGTCGTTGAGCCGCAGTTCTATTACGCCAAGGATTTTCATAACGGGCTGGCCCGCGTGGACTGCGGACAGCGTAACGACTGCTGGGGCTACATTGACAAGACCGGAAGCTTCGTCTGGAAAACAGTTCTCGCCGCGCCGACCGAGAGCGAGGCGGATTCATTCGTGCAGGCGGGGCATACGCGCGACCTTCTCTTCATCGGCTGGAGCGCGGACGCTAAACTCCTCGCCTCGTATTCTGCTGGCGACGGATGGATCAAGATTTGGAATCCTCAGAACGGTAAACTGCTTTGGGACATTAAAGCGACCGAGCTCAACGCCAACAATCCGGTCAGAAGTCCAGATCAGACGCTCATCGCTTCGGGCATCCCTGACATTGCTTATGAGATACGAGAGGCGAGTACGGGCAAGGTGCTCTGGAACATCAAAGCACATTCGACGAGCGGCGAGCGCGTTACGAGTCCAGACGGCAGTATGATTGCAGAACGCGGACGCTATGGCGATGCGGTTATCAAACTGTACGACGCGAAAAGCAACGCGCTTATGCGCCGACTCGAAGGGCATCCCGGAATCATCTTCGCAATTGCCTTTAGCCCTGACGGCCAACAGGTTGCTTCCGGCAGCAGTGATAGGACTATTAAGTTCTGGGACGCTAAAACCGGCCAGCTTCTGAAAACCCTTTCGGGCCACACAGACAAGATCACCTCCATCGCTTTCAGCAAAGACGGAGCGACGCTTGCCTCCGCGAGCGAAGATGACACTGTGAAGATTTGGGACGCGGTGAGCGGTCAATTGCTTCGCACCGTTATGGGCTTCACTCCTGGCGTGTCAGGAATCAATTCCGTGGCTTTCAGTCCAGACGGGCAGATGCTCGTCGCCAGTAGCGGCGTGGAGGTCAAGTTGTTCGAGGCGATGACTGGAAAACTGTTACGGGCTTTTGAAACCAAGGAATCTCACACAAGTAGCGGGCCGGAGGGTGTGCAGATGACCACCTGCTGCGGTAGCGAAGCGCGCTCGGCAGTTTTCAGCCCGGACGGGGCTCTGGTTGTTTCAGGTCATGAAGACGGGACCATCAAACTCTGGAACGTCGGGAGCGGCCAACTCCTACACATTATTAAGGGGCGTTCATCCGACGTGCGTTCGGTCGTCTTCAGCCCTGATGGGAAACTGATCGCTTCAGGCAATAACGGCGAAGGCGGGAGAATTGAGTTGTGGTCTGTTGAGACCGGAAGGCTGGTGCATCGGTTCGGGGATGATTCTGACTACACGCGCTCGCTCGCCTTCAGTCCGAATGGCCGGATGCTTGTTTCAGGCAACATGGCCGACAGCATCAAACTATGGGACGTGAAGACCGGCAAACTGGTCCGCGAATTCGAGGAAGGTTTTTCAGAAGACGACCAAGTCGCTTTTAGCCCTGACGGCAAGCTGATCGTCTCTGGTGGAGAGAATCAAAACATCCTGCTCTGGGATTCGGAGACGGGGAAATTACTCTGGCACCTCTTGCCTGTGAAGGAGATACGTGGAAGATGATCGCTTACATCGTGGTCTACGGCCACCGCCACAACCATTCGGGCGAGGCAGAGCGCCAGACTTTTTCCCATCTATTGCCAGTACTGCCCTCACTCTTCGGTTGATATTCGGCAGACCGGGCATCATCTGATCGGGTTAAAACTCGACGTGGAGGCTAGCGAGCCGATAGAAGACGAGAATTAAGCTGAGTTACTTGACCGCCCTCTCGTCCTTCAATCTGTGGCTTGACCAGTCAAACACTTTCCTCAGGTTTCACGGATATACTTGATGGCAATGTTCGTACATTTAACACGGGAATCTGGACTCGCACGCGTTCTGCGCAACGGCATCGCGCGCTCGCGTCGCGGTGGTCGCGATTTCCCGCGCGGCGTCTTTGCCGTTCCAGTTACACGTAACTTCTATGTCTCTCACCAGTGGCTGCGGGAACTGAAACGTCATAATGCCGGGTCGCCATCTCGGAGGCGGCGACTAATGTGAGAAGCATCTCCGCACGGACTAAAGCTCTGATCGAGCAACTCAACCAACCCACCAGCTTCTGGGAAAGAATCACCAGCAGGTGTGACGACGCTGACCTGTTATTGCAAATCGGCAATGCGGGGGAGCCTGCGTCTGTCGTTGACATCATTCCCTTTGCCCTCTCGAAGAGCCGGGAGGTCGCGCGTGCGGCCGCTGGCGCGGTAGATAAACTTTTAGTCACACTTCTACCGCATGAGCTCGCCCAACTCGACTCTATCTTCAGAGTGCGCTCACCCTATCTCGGCAGATACTGGATGGAGTGGCATAAGCTCAAGCCTGCAGATTTGAGGCGACTGGAAAGTTACGGTCGTTACTCGGTCGCCCTTCTCGGGCTGGCGAGCTTTCACACGAGCGGCTACGTCAGAGAAGAGGCCGTGAGCAGGCTCGGCCGTATGTCCGGCGGCGCGGAACTCCCTTTTCTTCTCATCCGTCTAAACGATTGGGTCCAGAATGTCCGCGAGGCCGCGCGACGGGCCGTCACCTCAAGGCTTTCTCCAAACTACGCCGCCAGCTTTGCCGCGAATCTCCCGCTCGTCACACGGCTGCAACAGACAGAGCGCGGCGATCATCGTGAGATTGTCGAATCTATTGAGGGACTTCTGAAAGGCCCCAAGTGTAGAGATGTACTCTTCAGGACGTTAGATTCACCTGACCGTTTAGTCAGGCGCAGTGGTTTCAGATTAGCGGCGGACGCAACAGGCTCGGACCTGTCTTCGGTATTGGAGCGGGCTCTCTCTGATGAGGACACAGTCCTTCGCCTGTGGGCCGCGCGTAAGATTGCATCAGAGTCTAAGGATGAGTCCTTCGACAAATTCCTCGCGCTCATGAGGAGGGATCGTTTCATGCCCGTGCGGCGTGAAGCCCTACGGGCCATCGTCAACCGACAAACAGAGCGAGCGTCTCGCGAGCTCAGACTGGCATTGCTCGACTCGCATGCCGCAATGCGTGAGGAGGCACGCTATCTGAGACCTTAAGGTTGGAGTCCCACAGATAGTCAGTTAGTTTTTAGCTGCCAGTTCCTACCCATCTTGAGTGCTAAGCGGTAATGTTAATGAAGCAAACGGACTATCAAAAACTACTCCAGTTCAGTGACCGTTGGCTCCAGCTTGGAGTCCTGACTGAGGACAACCTACTCGCGCTCGGTCGCGAATATGAGGTGAGCGAGGACAAGAACACTGAACACTACCGCTACAGGGTGTTCAGCACGTATTTAGCCTCACACAGGCCGCTGTCTCGCGAGATGGCAGAAGCCTTTTATGAACTGGGTAGCGTTGATCCTGACAGAACGATGGGCGAGGCAATGATGAGTGACGTTGTGGGCCTGGCAGAATGCCCCGCAGAGGTGCTGGAGAAGGCTTTAGCTTCCAGAGAGAAACATCTGGTCAAAGCTGCCAGACGAAGGATGTTGCTGACTGAACTTAATTCCGGGCTAACGGCGGACATCTTTGCACGCTGCATGGAGAGTCAAGACGCGGTCATCCAGCGCGAGATGCTGAACAGGCCGGAGCTCTCACGTGAGCAATTGGAGCAACTCGAAGCCTCTGGCTCAAGCCGGGCCATCCGAAACATAGCGGCGGAAAGGCTGGCCGGGCGGCTCAATATCAGGTCTAACCCTTACTGCTAACTCCGGTCATCCGAATGAGGTATCGGCGCAGTCCGTCCAAGAGCTTGCGGGAAGGTGGAAGAGCATGCCGGGGAAGTAATACTAATCGTTGGACACACTAGCTCCATGCTAGATGTAATCAAGGCGTTAGGCGTAGATACCGTGCTCAAGATCGAAGAAAACAGATTCGACGATTGTGTGCGCTAATAGACGCTGAAATCGTACTCCAAATTCTCGCGCCTGGAGGTCGGCTTCTGATTACCTTCGGTCAGTTCCTCTACCAGCTTCACCACGTAATCCTGTAGCTCCGAGACCCTGATGACATGGTCGCCGTTCCTGTCTGCTTTACCCTTGAGCCCTTCCAGCACCGCGTGCGTGAACACTCCATTCCCGTCGGCCTCATAAGCGTACTTCACGCCGCTCGCTGCTGAGATGACGGTCGCGCCGGACCCGCGCCGTAATTCCCTGAACAACTCCTGCATCAACTCATACGAGTTTCCTAAACCTATCACGCGCCTTCCCGCCACCGAGGCGCGCGGGAAAGACTGTGTCTTGATTCCCTTTTTCGTCAACACGCTCTGCTCTGCTGTGGGGCCAGCGTCCTGGACCACCTTCGTCTCATCCTTATCAACTTCCCCGGCATGACACGTGTCCATCAACAGCAATTTCCTGCGCGCGGGGATACCATCGAGTAATCCTTCAATCTCTTCATAGCCCAGTCCGTTTTCCGCCGGGCGCTCAAAATCAATGTCGGGCGTGCCAAAGTAATAGTCCAGGTTATTGTCCAAGGTCGCATGACCCGCCATGAAAAGCACTACCTCGTCATCTACTTTGGATTGCATCAAAAAGGCGCGAGCCTCCAAGA
>JADMIO010823520.1_pt1 | contig 15844 bp, 13 predicted proteins | sample 8958161 | NCBI WGS metagenome assembly JADMIO01 (sample SAMN16585339, study PRJNA669376) | soil metagenome | isolation source: Crop rotation soil | place: USA: Cullars Rotation, Alabama | collected 2011
CTTTCCCCAAAGCAATTAAAAGAATTAGGGTTTCATGTGGTGCAAATGAGCGGTTCACGGCGTTCAAAATTGCGAATGTTGGAAGCACAAAGATCCAAAGCGGTTCAACTAAAATTATACCTGGAAAAAGAATACAGCCTGGAAAATGAATGAAGAAAAAATAAATCAATCTCCAGGAAATAGTAACCAGTCAACGGAAGAAAATAGCGGTGTTTAAAAATCAAAAACGATAACAACTGAAGCCCCAACAATTATGGAAGTCCACCACCATCCCAAAGTAGAAAAGAAAAATTTCAAAGAATATTTTTTAGAATTCTTAATGATATTCCTGGCAGTAACACTTGGTTTTTTTGCAGAGAATATCCGGGAGCACTACACCGAAAAAGAAAATGGGAAAAGGTACCTCGAAGCCTTCAGGGATGAATTAATTCAACAGCACAATACCATTAATGCCTATCAAAGAACCTTTAAGCATAAAGTAGTTGAGTGTGACAGTATGAAAAATATTTTCTACGCTGGCCAGGAAATGCAAAAAACAGGCGATATAAGAAGGTTACTTATACCTTGCCTGAAACTGACTGAAGTTAATTTTCATACATCAGCTTATCAGCAAATGGTTAGTTCAGGAGCCTTGCGATACATAAAAAATATTGCCCTGCGGGACAGCATGTCTGTTTACAATAGTTATATAGCGGCTACGGTGGCTTACAATACCCAACTTACCCAGTCAATCATCAATAATACTGTTACCATAGGCAGTTTTCTTGATCTTCACGACGTAGTTTCTTCTGATACTTCTATGTCTTATGAGATCGAGAATCGTCTCCCCCTTGTGCAGATATCGGCACCCCTTACAACCGAACAGCGAAATCGGATTGTATTTTTTTGGGAGAGTTATGTAGTACAGGCACAGTCTGATCTGCGCCGGCTTCGTCGTCTTGACGCAGCCAACCAGCACTTACTTCAAATGGTAAATGAGCAAATAAATAAATAAATCGATGGAAGGACACCACCACCCCAAAGTAGAAAAGAAAAACTTCAAAGAATATAGAAAAGAACTAATAGTTTTTCTCTTCATATTATCTTTTCACCAGGCCCTTTGCCAAAACAAGCACAACAATGATATTATGGCTATCAGGGCAAACAGAACCGCGTCTAATAATGCTATTGCTAAGCACGATGTAAATGGCATAGCCAAATATTGGCTGGATGATTTTGTACAGGTTATTGGTCGTGGCGTTTACCAAACAGGGAGGGACAGCATTATGGCATCATGGAGAGCCTTATTCAACAGCAATGCCGAAGTCTCTTATATACGCAGCCCTAAAGAAATTGTAATAAGCAATAATGATACGATGGCATGGGAACAGGGACAATGGGTTGGCATTCACAGTTACAGTAAAGGCGGCAATTATGCAGCGATGTGGATTAAACGAAGCGGTAAGTGGATGCTAAAAGCAGAGTTATTTGTTTCATTGGACGCCAATAAGCAGGAGTAATCAAGAATTAGCCTGCTTTAAGCTTTTTATATCGGGACACTACAAACTACAAACCGAAACAATGGAAGTACATCATCACCCCAAAGTTGAAAAGAAAAATTTCAAAGAATATTTTTTAGAATTCTTAATGATATTTCTGGCTGTAACACTTGGATTTTTTGCGGAAAACATCAGGGAACATATTTCAGACCATCAAAAAGAAACAGAACTTGTTCAATCTCTTGTTAAAGACCTTGAAGATGACAGCGCAACTATTAAAGGTCAATTAAAAGTGTCCAAAGAAAGATCGGTATATTCAGACAGTCTTATTGAACTGGTTCATGAGGGGGATGTGCCTAATAAAACAGCCGATTTTTATTATTATGGAAGGATGACTGCAAGATGGACCTCTTTTTCTAATAACAGCCGGAGCATTGACGAAATGAAAAGTGGCGGATTGTTTCGCGTAATCAGGAATAATAACGTGGCTACATCTATCATGGCATATTATGCCTTTATCCCTCAAATTAAAAATTATGAAGACCGGCAGGTAATAGTAGATAATGAATATAGAAAGATCGCTGTACAGGTTTTTGATCCATACATATTTAATCATATGCTAAACGCTGCAGACACCATAGACAGGGTCACCGGTCATCCACTTCTTTTAAAGGCCGATAAAGAAATCCTGAACAATTTAGCCGGATGGACACATTACACGATTGCCCAACACTCTGCCATTAACAAAGCCAAAGAGCAATTACTTGCAAAGGGCGAAGAATTGATAGCATTGATAAAAAAAGAATATCATTAAAAAGATGAGTAGAAACGAACCTCTCTCGAACTGAAAACGTAAAACTACAAACTACCAAATGGAAGTACATCATCACCCGCACGTAGAAAAGAAAACTTTCAAGGAATATTTCTTAGAATTTCTAATGATCTTTCTTGCTGTAACGCTCGGGTTTTTTGCTGAAGGTCTACGCGAGCATATTGGCGAGTCAGCAAAGGAAAGAGAATATGCATCATCAATGTTTGAGGAATTGAAATATGATACGGTGCAATACCGCCTTTCGTTGGACAAAATAAATTTGTTGTCCCCTGCACTTGATTCGTGTTATATGAATGTAAAACAAGCAGAGCGCTTTCACTATATATTGCTTGCCCGGTGGAATACGCCTGTAAATGAGTTGGGACTGGGATACAAACCCACCTTACCGACGATTGAGCAGTTAAAAAGCTCCGGCAATTTAAGATTGTTGCACAATCAAAAGGTTGTCGAAAAAATAATGGAATACGAAACGTTTATTCGCAGCGACTATGAAAATCATTACGAGGATGTTGTTAAAGCATCGAAACAAGTTTATGCTCTCGAAGACCGCTTATGCGATTATGCTGATTTTAATGCCAAACTCGATTCAAATATGCGGCATATTGATGGCCAGCTTTCTCCAGAAGGCAGCCAGTTGTATGACATGCCAATGTTAGTCAGGGATAATGAACGCCTGAATGAACTGGCCAACAGTTTTGTAAACTTTAAGGCAAATAACTATGGATATGCAACAGGATTAAATAATGCAATGAAAATAGCGACGGAACTATTGAATGTTATTAACGATACATATCACCCAAAAGACAGTCGATAAGCAAATCAACTGGCCGGAACCCCCATTTTCAACTGGGCAGGAACAACCGGGAAGGAATAGTTAACAACAAAAACATTATCTGGTATGGAAGTACATCATCATCCCGATCTGCATCATAAGCCAAAACCCTGGAAAGAATATTTCCTGGAATTTATTATGATCTTTCTTGCTGTAACGCTCGGCTTTTTTGCGGAAAGTTTTCGTGAGTACCGAAGTGACAGGGCCAAAGAAAAAGAGTACGTAGAAGGTTTTATAAAGGATCTGAGCAAAGATGTTGAAGAATTAAATACAGTCATCAGTCAAAACTATGACCTGGCACAAGGGATCTATGGCCTGGAAAGTGACTTTTCTCTTTATCTTAACCGCGGAAAAAGGGAAAGTAACCTCATCAAAAAAACTGTGGATAGTTTTAACCGGGTAGGTGTCCTCAACCGGATCTATGATGGTTGCACAAAATATCTTACGACCAGTTACAGGTTTAAAACCCACGATGCGACTATGGTTCAGCTAAGGAATTCAGGTGGCTTCCGGTTAATTCAAAAGGATCATGCAGCAGACAGTATTGCGACCTATGACCTGGTGAACCTGAATACTGAATATGAAGAAAAAATTTATGTCGACGAATTTGCCGCCATTTATGATCTGTGGGCGCATACTTTTGATCTCAGTTACGTTGCAGGTAAAAAGGATCCTATTACTGAGTCTGCATTGATCTCAGGGAATAATGACATGAGATATTTCTATAACAAAGTGGCACAGCTAAGGGGAACGGTAGCTCAATATGTTAATAAATTCCTGATGCCCCAGCTCGAATATGCAAAGAGAATGATCGAATATCTCAAAAAGGAATATAAGGTTTCATAAATTCAACGGGAGGCTTCTATTTCTCAATGAACAACCAAACAAAATACAGGATCATTAAGTTGCTTATTTACGTCCTGGTGGGCTTTGCCGTAGCTTTTCTATGGCATCAAATGAAAAAGTAAAAAAGATAATTCACCAAAACGATCACCATGTATCGAAAAATTTACTTAAGCATTTGTATTGTATTGTATCTATCGATATCATTCAAACAAACATATTCGCAGCAGTTAAGCTCTGCCGTAAAACAGTTTGTGAGTATAAGTGCGGACACTATTTGGCTTATTCACGCAACTATCATCGATGGTACCGGCGCTGCTGCCAAAAATGACCAGGCTATTGTTATCATTAAGGGAAGGATCGCAAAAACAGGAAATACAAAGAATATAACTATTCCTGCCTCAGCAAAAGTTTTGGACTGCACTGGCAAAACAATTATTCCCGGGATGGTCATGATGCATGAGCATTTATTTTATGGGGAGTCTCTGCCGCCCTATTATCTTGGAGTTGAAATGCCAATATCTTTTCCGAGGCTTTATCTTGCAGGTGGTGCTACTACCATAAGGACAACAGGCAGCGTTGAACCAACTACGGACCTGAACATAAAGAAGGCGATCGATAAAGGACAAATGCCGGGGCCGGATATTGATGTTACCGGTCCATATATCGAAAGAGAATTTTTGCCGATCCCCGAAGTACAATTCATCAAGAGTCCGGAAGAAGCCGCAGAAGAAGTAACTTATTGGATAGCGAGAGGATGCACTTCCTTTAAAGTATACATGGACATTACGAAAGATGATCTGAAGGCTGTAGTGACCCTCGCTCATCAGCATAATTTAAAAGTTACCGGTCATCTTTGTTCGATCACTTATCGCGAAGCAGCAGAACTGGGCATCGACAATCTCGAGCATGGTTTTATTCCCGCCAGTGATTTTGTAGCGGGTAAAAAAGAAAATGTTTGCGCCTTTGGCAGTGTAACCCCGTCGTTAAAAAATCTCGATGTGAATAGTGAGGCTATGAAAGACCTTATGAAATTCCTTATCGAAAAAAAAGTAAGTATCACATCCACTTTGCCTGTATTTGAACCCAATACAGGAAGAGAAATGATCCCGGGTGGCGGTGAAGCGGCTCTTGCTCCGCAGATCAAAGAAGCCGTTGAAAAAAATTACCATGCTGCGGGAAATGATACCTCAGATGCTGCTCTATTTAAAAAAGAAATGGCCTGGGAAAAACAATTCGTTGAAATGGGAGGAAGGTTAATGGCAGGAGTTGATCCCACCGGCGCCGGGCGAACGATCCCGGGTTATGCTGACAGGCATACGCTGGAATTATTGGTAGAAGCGGGATTTTCTTTACCGATGGCTGTAAAGATCTGCAGTCTTAATGCCGCTGAATATCTTGGTCGCGTCAAAGAGATCGGCAGTATTGAAGAAGGTAAACGGGCCGACCTTGTTTTGATCGATGGTGATATCCAGAAAGATATTCATGCGGTGAGAAATACTGAGATCGTTTTTAAAAACGGGATCGGCTATGATTCAAAAAAAATATTTGAATCGGTAAAGGGAATGGTGGGATTACATTAACAGTAGCGAGAAGATAGAAGTAAGAAGATAGAATTTACGTCGAACTGTATTCTATGTGTTCCTATGTTCCTACTGTGCCTATGTGTTGAATGACCCAGTTCTTAGTTTTTCGCTTTCACCACACCTGCCTGCCGGCGGCGATAGGATGATAGGCACATAGATTCACAGAGGGTTCTTAACGGCATAACACGCTAGAATTTAACTATCCTTTTTTTCCTTTTGCCAGTTTATTCTTGACGAGGTAATCATAGCTATCACGAATAGCAGCAAATACATCGGTAGCGACAACATCCATCTCAATAACCATCCACTCTGTATTTCCATTTGCAGCTTTTACAATAGCAGTAAAATTTTGGGTGCCTTTGCCGACGGCCGTCATTGGTTCTGGTTTGTCAGAAGGAAGTGAATCAGTCCACCTGGCCGGGCCATCTTTGATATGTAAGAGGGGCGCACGCTTTCCAAATTTCGCAACGATCGCAGCGGGATCATGTCCTGCCACCTTTACCCAATATGTATCGATCTCAAAAAATATGTCGGGTTCAACTGATTCGAGCAATACTTCGTAAACAAATTTGCCGTCTACTTTATTGCGGTATTCCCACCAATGATTGTGAAGACCAAACTGTAATCCATTTGATTTGGCAAAATGATCAGCTTCATTATAAATATTCACCAGTTCCTTTGTGCCATCAAGCGAACTGTACCGCCTATCCTCCGGCCACCCGTGCCAGATCATTTTTTTGCAATCGAAAGTTTCCGCGATCTCCAGCATTGCATTTTTCTTGTCACCGATGGGTAATTCGACATGCGCTGACGAAACTCTAAGCCCCGCATCTTTCAAATATTTTCCCGCTTGTTTTACCGAAATAGTATCAGGCCAGAATGCTGTTTCCACATATTCAAAACCGATGTCAGCGATCTTATATAATGTGTCCGCAACATTGTTTTTGATCTGATCCCGTACGGTATACAATTGCAACCCTATTTTCGCCAGTTCAGTTGGGGTATGATCCAAAAAACGAGATGAGAGTAAAGACGTACCCAAAGCGAAAAGACCTGAATCCCGTAAAAATTTTCTTCTCGCAATTTGATCGGAGTGCTTACTGTTATTAGGCATTGACCTGGTATTTGGTGAAGAATCGGTCCTGCTAAAATTAATTTTTTTCGGCCATTCCTGAATGATCAGTAAAGTCAGCATAGACCATCCGCGTGAATTAAGTAGCTAACCGTTTAAAAAAAATCCGTTGGCCGGGATGTTATTTTATTTAGTTTTAAGATAAACCAAACCATTATGCCGGAAGTGTTGGCCGCTGCTCCTCCTTTAAAAATAATTCCGCCTCTAAAAACTTCTTACCGCATTGACTCCATAGATCTGCTCAGGGGGCTGGTGATGATCATCATGGCCCTTGATCATACGAGAGATTTCTTTCATAAAGCTGCCCTGACAGACGATCCAATGAACCTGGCGACCACTACTCCCATTTTATATTTCACAAGATGGATCACGCATCTTTGTGCACCAATATTCGTTTTTTTGGCGGGTGCCGGCGCATTTTTTCAAAGTCTCCGCAAAAGTAAAAAGCAGCTAAGTATATTTCTTATCAAAAGAGGATTGTGGCTTCTGTTAATTGAAATAGTCGTCATTGGTTTTGCTTTCAGCTTCGACGGCCATTATACAATTATTGGCCTGCAAACGATCTGGTCGATCGGTATCAGCATGATCATTCTTGGACTAATGATATGGCTACCTTTTACCGCTATCCTCGTTACAGGCCTGGTTATAGTTCTTGGTCACAACGCACTTGACTTTTATGAGCAGAACCTGAAATCAAGTCCGGGCTGGTGGTACGATTTGTTGCATCACCAGGGTTTCTATCCATTATGGGGCAATCATAGCCTGCTTATTCTTTATCCATTTCTTTCATGGTCAGGGTTGATGATGCTCGGTTATTGCTTTGGAAAATTGTTTGTACAATATGAAGGAGCTCAAAGGAAAAAAATTCTTCTTTGGCTGGGGCTTGGCGTGATCGCATTTTTTATAGTCTTGAGATACATAAATAAATACGGCGATCCCGATCCATGGTCAATCCAGAGAAATGCCGGGGTTACCTTTCTTTCATTTATGAATCTTCATAAGTACCCACCTTCTTTATTATATATGTGTGCTACCGTCGGAATTGGTATACTATTTCTCGCCCTTGTGGGACATAAAAAAAATTGGCTAACCAGATTCATTACAGTATATGGTCGTGTGCCCTTTCTTTACTATGTCCTTCATTTCTTTTTGATCCATTTTATTTCTGCGATTTGTTTTTTAGCGAGGGGGCATAGCTATGCAGATGGTTTAAAGATGCCGAATGAAATCCCTGCGAAATTTATGGCACCTGGTGAAGGCTATTCTCTTTTCGCCGTGTATATTATCTGGATCTCTATTGTACTTGCTCTTTATCCCGCGTGCAAATGGTTCAGTGATTACAAACAAAAGCACCGGGAGAAATGGTGGCTTAGTTATTTATAGTATCCTGGCAAATTACTTTTGGTTGTTCCTTCTTCCTTGTTCCTTGTTCCCTGTTCCTTGCTCCTTGTTACTTGTTACTTGTTCTCTGTTCCGTATATTGCGATAATGAAGTCAATTCTGTTTTTCATCTTTTTTCCCTTCACTCTTTTGGCTCAACAAAAAAATTGTGACATACTTATCCGCAACGGAAAGATCATGGATGGCAGTGGCAACAGTTGGTATTACGGAGACATAGCTGTAAAAGATGGAAAAATTGTCGCAGTAGGAAGGCAATTAAATTATGCCGGCAACAAAGCGATCGATGCAACAGGTTTAATTGTCGCTCCCGGTTTTATTGATGTTCATACTCACCTTGAAGACGATGAAACAAAGGACCCAAACGCTACCAACTTTATTCTTGACGGAGTGACCACCTGCATCACCGGTAACTGCGGCGCATCAAATACTGATATTGGAAAATATCTTCAATTTATCGATTCATTAAAACTCTCCATCAATGTGGCTACCCTTATCGGGCACAATGATGTTCGCAAACAAGTAATGGGCCGGGCCAATCGTGATGCAACGCCGGATGAAATGGAGCAGATGAAAAATATTGTTGACAAGGCCATGCATGATGGGGCCGTTGGTCTCTCCACAGGATTGATCTATATACCCGGCACTTATACCAAAACTCCGGAAATTGTTGAACTGGCAAAAGTGGTGGCGAAATACAATGGTGTTTACACCACTCATATGCGTGATGAAGGGGATAGTGTTGTCTATGCTATCAATGAAGCGTTGACCATTGGCCGTGAAGCAAAGATCCCGGTAGAGATATCTCATTTTAAATTGAGTGGCCAGCAAAATTGGGGAAGAAGTAAAGAAACTGTGCCAATGATAGCGGCTGCAAGAAAGGAAGGAATTGAAGTGACCTTTGATCAATACCCTTATACCGCGAGCAGCACTTCCATCAGTACACTGATACCCGATGAGATCCTTGCTGATGGACAAGATTCGATAAACGCACGCCTCGATGATCCTGCTACAAGAAAATATGTGATCCAGTCTATGCTGGAAAGGATAAAAAAAAGAAGGCTGAAACATTTTAGTTATGCTGTTGTTGCCTATTATAAATTCGATACAACTTATAATGGTAAAAGCATTGAGCAGATCAATTTGATGAAGGGTAATAAACACACTAAAGAAAAAGAAGCCGAGACCATTATAGACATCATGAAACATGGCGGAGCCAGTGCAGTTTTTCACGGCATGAGTGAAGAAGATATCAAACGCATCATGCAATATCCTTTCAACATGTTTGCCAGTGATGCTTCGATCCGTGAGTTTGGCAAAAACATGCCTCACCCAAGAGGTTATGGAACAAACGCGAGGGTACTTGCTGAATATGTAAGAGATCAGCATGTCATATCCCTGGAAGAGGCGATCAGGAGGATGACATCGTTGCCAGCTCAAAAATTCCAGTTCCATGATCGTGGCCTGTTGCGGGAAGGTTTTGCCGCTGATATTGTTATATTCGATGAAAACAAAGTGCAGGATGTTTCTACTTATGATCATCCCCATGCCTACTCCAGGGGTTTTCAGTATGTAATTGTGAATGGCGTGCTGACCGCAGAAAATGAAAAACATACGGGAGCAAGGGCTGGACAGGCTTTATATGGACCGGGCGTTTCAAAATAAAGATGACTGTTGTTAGTTGCTGGTTTTATCCGCCGAAGCCATAGCGAAGGCGGGTTTCTGGTTTATTTTTCGACCCTTGTTGTAACTTCCATCCGTAGTGTTTCTATTTATTTCGGAGATTCACTCAGCATTTGTTTCATCATATTTTTCACCAAAAACATTCTTTTATGAAATGGCCGTTCACATTGCTTGTATTTAGTTTCTTTCTCCTAACAGTCGTCTTGCATGCCCAGGAAGAAAAAGTGGACATGGAGATGATAAAAAAGATCAGGGACGAAGAAATGAACCACTCACAGGTGGCCACGATCGCTCATTATCTTACCGATGTTGCCGGAGCACGATTAACAAACTCTCCGGGCTACAGGCGGGCAGCCAATTGGTGCGTTTCAGAATTTAAGAAATGGGGGCTGGCCAATGCGGCTACTGAACCCTGGGGTGAATTTGGCAAAGGGTGGGAGATCCAAAAATGTTATGTAGCTCTTTCGGCTCCGTACTATCAATCATTCATCGCTTATCCTTTCGCATGGTCCGCCGGAACAAATGGACCATTGTCAGCGCCTGTTATTGCTGTCGCCCAGGATTCTGCGTCAGTGGAAAAAATGGGAACAACATTAAAAGGGAAGATCGTAATGATAACCGACACTGATACTTCTCTTCGCCTCGCTTTTCAACCCTTCGCCAAACGATTTGCCGACAGTGATCTCGTGAATCTGAAAGAACAATTCTGGGGTACCTATGATGAAATGCAACAGTATTTGGAAATGGAAAAAGCAAAAGAAAGATTTTTTTCATTGCTTCAGAAAAAAGGCGTGGCAGCAATTGTCACAAAAGACCATGGAGGACGTGATGGGACCGTCCATGCAGACGTCATTGACTCTTATAAAAAAGATGGTCATCCTGTTGTTCCCAAAATAGTTCTCTCTACCGAAGATTTCTTACGGGTGCAGCGTTTGCTGGAATCAAATATTCCCGTAAAGCTTGATATGGACATAAAAACAAAATTCTACGCAAATGATCTGAAGGCGTCTAATGTAGTAGCGGAAATACCCGGAACGGATCCTGTATTAAAAAATGAGCTGGTGATCATTGGGGGGCATCTTGATTCCTGGTACAGCGGCACTGGCGCCACCGATAATGCAGCGGGTTGTACCGTGATGATGGAAGTAATGCGACTGTTGAAAACTCTTGATGTGAAACCACGCCGAACAATTAGAATTGTTTTATGGGGAGGGGAAGAGCAGGGCCTGTTCGGTTCATATAATTATGTCAAAAATCATTTTGGCAACCCCGCCACCAAAGAATTAAAACCAGATCAATCAAAAGTTTCGGCCTACTACAACCTGGACAATGGTTCCGGGAAAGTAAGAGGTATCTTCCTGCAGGAAAACGAAGCCCTGCGACCCATATTTGAAAAATGGATGGAGCCATTTGCTGATCTCGGGGCGACGGCGGTGAAAAGCGGCAATACCGGTTTTACCGATCACTATACATTTGACGTCACCGGAATGCCTGGGTTTGAATTCATCCAGGATCCTTTGGAATATCTCAGTCTTACGCATCACACAAATATGGATGTGTATGATCATTTAGCCATTGATGACCTGAAGCAGGCAGCAACAGTGATCGCGTCGTTTGTCTATCACACAGCCATGCGCGATGAGAAGCTGCCACGCAAACCTTTACCAAAACCGGAGCATTGGTTGTTCGAAGGATTTTAATTCTTGAGAAAGAAGAATACAGGATATAGAAGTTAGAAGATGGAATTGATATAGATGCCTGTTGAGAATTTTTTTATCGCCACAGGACTACTGAGACACAGAATCTGTGCTTCAGTGTTTCAGTGGCATTATACGGTTAAAATAAAAACCAATGATGAGAAAACTAATTATTCTATTATTATTTCCGTTTGCTCTATCTGCACAAGATAGTTACCAGCAAAAACTTCAACAGTTCATGACGGGGCAACATGATTATTTTCGTTTCAATGGTAACGTCCTGGTCATTAAAAAAGGAACGATCATCTACCAGCAATCCCTTGGCTATGCTGATTATGATAGTAAAAGACCATTAAATGATAGTTCTGTCTTCGAATTGGCTTCTGTTACCAAACAATTTACCGCGATGGGGATCATGATCTGTAAAGAAAGAGGGTTGCTCAGCTATTTTGACAATATCAAAAAATTCTTTCCCGGTCTGCCCTATGATCATATCACGGTAAGAAATTTACTGACCCATACTTCAGGTCTTCCTGCTTATGAGGACCAGTTTGAAAAAAACTGGGATCACAAAAAAGTAGCATTCAATAAAGATATCATTGACATGTTGCAGAAATTACATGATACTTTATTTTTTAAACCCGGTACCGGTTGGAAATATAGCAACACGGGCTATGCTTTGCTTGCTTCCATTATTGAAAAGGTATCAGGTATTAGTTATAATGATTTCATGGCGAAGAACATTTTTCAGCCGCTTGGCATGACTCATACATTTGTCTATAATACCCGTCGCAGCACTGGTAAGATTCCTGCTAACTATGCCCTGGGCTTTGTTTATTCTGACAGTTTAAAAAAATATATTTTACCGGACAGCTCGCCTAAGTACGATTATGTTTATTACCTGGATGGGATCGTGGGAGATGGCTGCGTGAACACCACCACCGGCGATCTGTTTAAATGGGACCAGGCATTGTATGGAAATAAACTGGTAACGAAAGTATCGCTCGATGAAATGCTTTCTCCACTGGTGCAAATGTCTCCCCGGGATTCGACCAGCTTTTACGGCTTCGGAGTTTTTGTTCAACCGGCATCCGGTAATGGAAAGATCATTGCGCATACGGGTGGTTGGCCGGGTTATGCAACCGATATAACAAGAATGGTGGACAGCAGTGAAACGATCATACTTCTTTCCAACAACGCGACCAGTCCCGGGGTGTTGGTTGCAGGGATCGAATCCATTTTAGCAGGCGAACCGTTACTGATGCCCTACGAACATAAAGAAGTAAAGATCGATCCGGCTATACTTGACCGTTATGTTGGTAAGTATTCCGCATTCCTAACGCTTGTGTTTATTAAGCGAGACGGAAAACTCTACAGGCATCGTGATGGAACACCCGATACAGAATTAAAACCTGAATCGGAAACCAAATTCTTTTATGCTGACGGCACTGACAGGCAAATAGAATTTGAAGTGGATCAATCCGGGAAAGTTACAAAAGCCTGGTTTATCAATTCAGGGCAAAAGGGTGAGTTGAAAAAGCTTGAATAGTTCGTTATATTTATTCATCCTCTCCGTTCCTTTCCAAACTCCCTTTAAGCAACTGTTATGAAAAAAATATTTTTTCTCCTCCCTTTGTTTGTGTGGCTTTCGAGCGATGCACAATCTTATTTGTATAAAAAGGACACAGCAATGGTTCGCATGAGGGACGGGATACGATTGTTTACGGTGATCTATGCTCCCACCATCCCTGGAAAATTTCCATTTATGATCGAGCGAACGCCTTACGGAGCCTTAAATGCCAATGACAGTTTTGATTTTTCTCCCTATCCCGGATACGCGGAAATGGCTAAGGACGGATACATATTTGTTTTCCAGGATATCCGTGGCAAGTTTAAAAGTGAAGGCACAATGGAAATGAACAAGCCGATGTATCATAAAACGGATCCTTCCGCTATTGATGAAAGTACTGATACCTATGATACAGTTGACTGGCTTGTGAAAAATGTTGCAAACAATAACGGTAAAGCCGGCATAAGAGGTGTTTCATACGATGGATGGCTGGCGATGGTAGCATCGGTAGATCCGCATCCGGCATTGAAGGCTGCATCAGAACAAGCAACTCCGGCTGATATGTTTTTAGGCGACGACTTCCATCACAATGGAGCATTTCGCTTGAGCTATGGATTTGAATACTCGTATCTATTTGAGCATGAAAAAGAAAGCAGTAGTTTTCCTTTTCCACAATTTGATCTTTATGACTGGTACCTGAAACTAGGTTCTCTGCAGAATGTAAACGAGAAATATTTTCACAGGCAATTGCCGACCTGGAATGATTTCACGCAACATCCCAACTATGATGGTTTCTGGAAGAACAGATCGGCGATGGGCTATGTGCCTTACCCGCAAACCGCCATGCTTCATGTTGGAGGATATTTTGACCAGGAAGACATGAATGGGCCGCAATTGATGTACCGTCACATGGAGGCAAAGGATTCTTTCGATCGCAATTATATCATTCTCGGTCCCTGGAATCATGGAGGTTGGTTCACGGGAAAGGGAGACAGTCTTGGAAAAATTTCGTTTGAAGTAAAGACCGGCGACTATTTTCGCGACCTGCAAAAAAAATGGTTTGATTACTGGTTAAAAGGGATCGGCGACGGAAAATTCGATAACGCTTATTGTTTCCAAACCGGTAGCAACGTTTGGAAAAGTTACAATGCCTGGCCACCGAAAGAAACAGAAATAAGAAAATTATATGCTGCGCCCAATAATAAGTGTTCATTTGAAAAACCAAACTCCACCGGGTTCACATCTTACATCAGTGACCCGGCTCATCCCGTTCCTTACCGCACCCCACCGATAGAGCCTACTTATGGCGAAGGAAGTCGTTGGTATACCTGGCAGGTAGAAGACCAGCGATTTGTTTCTTCGCGGCCTGATGTAACAAGTTTCAGTTCCGATTCACTAACAGCAGATCTTACTGTGACCGGAAAGATCATAGCGCATTTATTTGCCAGCACGTCGGGAACAGATGCAGACTGGGTGGTGAAGTTGATCGATGTATATTCCAATCATGATCCAAAAAACTATTTGATGAGTCAATATCAGTTCCCGGTGGCAATGGAAGTGTTTAGGGGAAGATTCCGGAAAAGTTTTTCAGAGCCGGTTCCGTTAACAGCCAATAAAGCTGAAGAGTTTGTGATCGATCTGCACGATGTCAATCATGTCTTTAAAAAAGGACACAAGCTAATGATACAGGTACAAAGCACATGGTTCCCTATCATTGATCGCAACCCTCAAAAATATGTGCCCAATATTTTCGAAGCAAAGGAAAGCGATTTTCAAAAAGCGGAGCAAAGGGTGTATTACAATACCTATATTGAATTGCCGGTGGCAAAGGAATAAAGAATATAGAAGGACAGAATTTAGAATAATAATCCCATTTTATGAATATCATACAGAGCATTCAAAACAGGATATATGAAATTAGAGGCGAGCGGGTAATGCTTGACAGAGACCTGGCAGCATTATATGAGACTGAAACGAAGGCTCTTAACCTCGCCGTAAAAAGAAACATAAAACGGTTTCCTGGCGATTTTATGTTCCGCCTTACCCAGAAGGAGTTTGACTCTTTGAGGTTTCAAATTAAAACCTCAAAAAAAAGCGACAATCCTTTGAGGTTGCAAAATGAAACCTCAAAGGCCAGAGGAGGAACCAGGTATTTACCTTATGCTTTTACAGAACAGGGCGTAGCCATGCTAAGCGGGATACTTAATTCCGATAAGGCCATTAACATGAATATTGCTATTATGCGAGCCTTTGTAGAGGTAGGGCGTGTATTACTACAACAAAGTGACATGAAGGAACAATTAAAGCAAATAAAAGAAAGGATCGGTGGACACGATGTGCAGCTTAATCAAATTTATGATGCGCTTGAGAACCTGCTCGATGAAAAAGCTGCGCAAAGGAAATGGGACGAGAGAGAAAGAATAGGATTTAAGAAATGAAGAATTCAGAATATAGAATATTGAAGATAGGAGACAGAATACAATAGATGCCGAACTTTAAACCAGCAACTACAAACCACTACCCCGCCTTCGCCACAGCTGGGCGGATAAACAAGCAACCACTACCAACATGGAAACACATGCCCACCACTTGCACACGGCTCCCGGGAAAAAATGGAGTCATTACTTATTTGAGTTCTTGATGCTTTTCCTGGCCGTCTTTGTAGGCTTCCTGGCTGAGAACTGGCGTGAGCATATTGTAGAGAAAAAAAGAGCTCACCAGTTTTTGGAAAGCATGGTGCTGGATGTTAACGAGAATGTAACGATCCTTGACTCTCTTATGCAGTCGGGAAAG
>JADMIO011020074.1_pt1 | contig 15841 bp, 14 predicted proteins | sample 8958161 | NCBI WGS metagenome assembly JADMIO01 (sample SAMN16585339, study PRJNA669376) | soil metagenome | isolation source: Crop rotation soil | place: USA: Cullars Rotation, Alabama | collected 2011
CTCACGACGCAGGGCAATGCAGAAAATCGGCCATTGGCGAATAGGTGATGGGGGAGCAACATGTGCCGTTCCCGGCCTGCGGCGTGGAAGCGCATGATGGAAAGCCTGAAGCGGTTCATCACGATGAAGCCGAAGCTCAAGGTGAAAGAACAGAAGAGTCCGATATCACGGCCATGGGCGAGGAAGTTTCTCGGGTTCATTAACAGCGGGTCGGGTACCGAAGCGACGGATCGCGCCGAAAGGGATGCTCCGATGGATTCGGCGGTTCGCCAAATCTCGGCAGGTTCCAATGAAATGAAAGCATGATTTAGGTGGTAGCGGTCGGCGAGTCGTGAATTGGAGAGGTCACAATAGGTTAGTTAAGTCGCGTGCATCAAGACTCGGGAGCGCACTCGGATTTGATCTATTGTGGATGATCGATGTCAATACGACGGCCGACTAGTCCGGGGTGAGTTTGATCGTAGGCGTGCCCGGGATAGTAGCAGCTCAGAAAACCTTCGCAGAAGGCCGCGATCCGGCGCGAAACCTCATCATTTCTGGCCGGCTCGAACTGGTCTGGCATGGAGAACCCATTGCATCCTCAATGCGGCTAAGGGCATCTGAAATGCCCCTGAGTTTGTAGACGCATTTCGCAACGAGCCGCTGATTTGATCTAGAAACAAAACTTCAGCGCGGCCTGGACTTGCCGGGATTGATTCGCCTGTGCCGTTATCTGGCCGAATGTGGCATCTCCAACATTGGTATCGGGAGGCGCGAACTGGACTCGGTTGAAGGCATTGAAAGCCTCGAGTCGGATTTCGAGCCGAGCAGCCTCACGAAAATGTAACCGGACCTCTTTGAACAACGAGGCAGCCAGATTGTTCGTGCCGGGCATGCGGGCGTTTGGCAAAACGCGTGGCGCATTCCCATCGCTGTACGGCGCCGGCCGGACGGCAGTCTGTGGATTTGCAAAATACTGATTTAGGTTCGCGGTTCCGGCCACACGAAGAGGCGCGAACAGATCTGGATACTGGTTTCCGTAGGTGGGCAGGTTGACGCTGCAACCGCCGCATAAGCCAAGCTGGATGGGGAGGCCGACATCGATCCGGTAGATGCCATTCAGCTGCCATCCGCTAAGAAGGGCTCTCAGGGGAGCTTTGGCGTTTGATCCGAACTTCTGGCGAGGGCCGAACGGCAGTTCATAAATAAAGCTAAGCTGCGCGACCTGGGGGATATTGAAAGCGGAAAGCGACCTATCCAAGCGCAGGTTGTTTGGGTCACGCGCATTGGCTTCTGCAGTGGCGATGCCGCTCGTTAGAAATGAGTACCCGCTCGAAGCTAACGAAGAATCGTCAAGGCTTTTCTGAAACGTAAAACTGAACAAAAATTTTAGACCTTGGGAGAATTGTCTTTCGACTCGCAATTGGAGGGCGTTATAAATGGAGTTTGCCCATGGAACAAAGCTGCTGCTGATTCCGGCCGCTGTGCCGTTGCTGTATTGGGGGTATGGAACACGGAGTTTCCAGCGCGGGATGGTGGTATCGGAGAGATCGGCGCTAGCGGAGAGAAGGCCGTAAAAGGGATTGGGGACCTGTTGCAGATAGTAAGGCGGGTTTGCACGGAAGGCGTCCGCAACCTGTGGTGGAAGGGCATTGAGCTGGTTGGCATATCCCATGGCATAAAGGTGCGTTCCTTTCCTGCCAATGTACGCCGCATCAATCGTGATGGAATGAGCGAGTTGGTGTTCGATATCGAGACTCCAAGCCTGCTCCCGTGGCACCTGGTTCAGAGTCCGAATAGGGATGCCACTTATCGCCTGGCCAACCATGGTGGAAGCGCCCACGCTGTTGCCGGTTGCGGTCTGAATTCCAAACGGAAACGGATTCCGCAAGAACTCTAGCGGAAGCCAGGGCGACGAAGGGACGTTATTGATGCCGTTGCTAACCGGATCGTAGCCGAGAAAGCCGCCCGCTACCGCATTGCCTACGACTCCGAGATCCGATGGATCGTAATAGATTCCGTACCCTCCGCGCACGTTGGTATGGGGCAGAGGACTGTAAGCGAATCCGAATCGTGGTTGTAGCTCGCCCCAATAGGTATTGAATTCGGTTCGCGGATTTCCCTTCATGCCAGCAAACTTCACCGCGCCGTGCAGGTTCAAACCGAAAACGGAGATTGGCGCGGTAGCGCCAGGATCGAACCAGGCCATCTGGTTGTACCGTTCGGTGCGGGGTGACTCAACGTCGTACCGAAATCCTAAATTGAGCGTCAGTTTCGGCGTGAGGCGCCAATTGTCCTGGACGAAGCCTCCGTTCTGATAGCTTTGCGTGGCGGTGAAGGGGGGGATTTCATAGCGGCTCCAGTTGTCAACATAGCCAATCATCAGACCGGCCAGAGCGTCACCGCCAATCCCCTCGGATCCGGACGCGGTTCCGCCATTGGTAAATGCGAACAAACCGTTGGGAGTGCCAGCCTGCATGAAATTGATGCGGTGACGGCGAATTTCACCGCCAGCTTTGATTTCATGTCTGCCATAAATGTGATCGACAGATCCGATCAGGTGTGCGGTCTCACTGGCGAATCTGAGGACCGACCAAGCCTGTCCGCCTAGGCATCCGTTGAAGCCGCTGCAACCATAGGCGCTGAAAAGCCAGATCGAAGGCGGAGTGAAAAAGCCCGATTGGTCTATATACGATGGCATCCCCAACGCCTTGACAGGATCGTAGCCGGAGAACGAGGCGGCGACGCCATCGGTGGGATACCAATTGTGACCATACCCCAGCGACAGGGTCATGAGGGTAGCGGCGCCGAATGAGTGGACGTAATTGACATCGCCGATCGAGGCGGCATGTTTGGTTGGACCTTGCGTATTGGTGTCGTAAACGCTTCCAAAGTAATTGGCGTTTTTCCCCGAATCCCACTCGTGGGAGAAGCGGACACCTACAGTATTACCGCTGTTAAAGTGTTGATCGAGTTTGATATCGAAAGATTGCTGGCTGAGCGGACTGCTACCCGTTGCCACCCAATTGTGATAAGGGTCGTAAGCCGCGGTGCCTACGTTCAGATTGGGCAACGGAAACGCCTGGATGAGTTTGGCGCCCACAGGGTCGATGAGGTTGCCGGAGCTGGCTTGGAGGCTTCCGAGGCCGAACGGAATCGCGGGATTGCCGGGACTGATATAGGTGGCCAGATTATTGAACGGGATGGGTACGCGCCCGGTGGCGTTATTCTGGGCATCGGGCCGACCGGTATAGGGATCGTAGATCTGTCCGACCGGATTGGAACAGATGCCCGACGAATTGAAAGCACCGTTCGCACGGGCGCATAGTTCGCCGAAATTGCCGTCGCGCTCCGGCTGGTCGGGAACACCGGCGAGAGAGGAGGTAGAGCCGGTGAGCGCGCGAATGCCGTTGAAATCCAAAAAAAAGAAGGTCTGGTTTCTTATAATGGGGCCGCCGATGGTCCCGCCGAAATCGTTCCGCATGAGATGCGGTTGGGGCAGACCGGCGGAGTTGGCGAAAAAGTTGTTGCTGTTGAGGGCATTATTTCTGAAAAATTCGAATAACTCGCCGTGATATTGATTGCCACCTGAGCGTGTGACCGTTAATGATGGTGCCGCCGCTGTTGCCGAACTCTGCGCTGAAGTTAGACTGCTGTATTTTGAATTCTTGTATGGCTTCAACAGGCGGAACGTAGAGGGCCTTCTGGACGCCGGGATTGTTGTCACTGTTTGTAATGCTGGTACCATCCAGCAGCAAATCTCCCTGGGCATTGCGGCTGCCATCGGAGACGAAATTCGTAACGAATCCAGGACTCCCCACGCCATTGCCGTAGGTGGTCCCGGGAGCCTGCGAAACTCCGGGAGAAAGGAATGCTAAGTCGAACGGATTGCGGTCGATTAGAGGCAGATCACTGATGACGCTGCGGCCAAGCACCAACCCTATGGTCGCATTCTCGACTCTGGCGGCCGAAGAATCACTTTGGATGGTCATGGTTTCCCGGCGTCCGGCGATACGCAAGTGAGCGTCCGCAGAAGAGCTGGCGTTGACATCGATAGCGATATCCGGAATTTCATACGGTTCGAAACCGACAGCCTCGACTAACACGGAATAAGCGCCCGGTGCAACCGAGCCGAAAACATACCGGCCCAGGTGGTCAGTTTGCGCCAGAGTAGCCGTATTATGGTCAATGTCATGCAGCGTAATTCTGGCGTTCGGGACAGCCTTGCCGGATGGGTCCAACACTGTCCCCGTTAGCGAGCCGGTATATAACTGCGCAAAGGCTGCCAGGACGGAGCAAGCCGAAAGGAATAATGTGCGGGTTGAAAAGTACTTAATCAATCGGGATGCTGCCGCCACAAACACCTCCTCGCCAAAACGGGACTAGAGACCCACCGGAAAGATACATCTTAGCGCGGCCGCTCAGCGGCAGGACGATTGAACCGTACGACCGCATCGCTCCGTCCCGCGAACCACAATGGTGAGCCAGGGCATCCGAGCGGTTGAGAAACACCACGGACCGCGTATCCAGAGGTCCGCGCCGAAACCGCCAAGCAGCAAGTTAACCGCGCGGACCAAAGAAGTTTCCGTACCCTCCCGATTCCGCTCAGATCCCGAACGTGAATGTCACCCCAACACTCAACCACCGCTGCGGTGGCAAATATTCATAGGAACCCGGAGAATGGTTCGAGCCCTTGACCATATAGTACTTAGCGCTCACCCCCAAGCTGGTGTATTTATCCGAACGGCCGAACAGGCGAGCCTCGAGGAAAGGGCCCTGGTACGCGTCCCGCGAGCAACTCGAACAATTAACGCTCTGAATGATGGTGGTAAATCCGTTGTTGATGACGCGGTCCGGCACGTACTCGTTCTGGAAGACCGCACCATACCCCCCGCCGAACCCGAGAGCGATTTTGTGCCCAAGAGGCAGATTGACGCGTGGGCCGGACCCGAACATCATCTGATAATTTTTGGTGGTCCGGGTAGTGTTGTCGCTGACGAGAATCGTCTGGGCCTGATCGGTTGTGCCGAAGCCGAAATCGAGCGATGCCAGATCCAGGCTCACCCATTTTCCGATCGGCAGACTAAGGCCGCCACCGACCATGACGGAGGGCTTGAGCCCGTCGTGCCGTCCGGTCGGGGTCATGCCGCCGAAATCGAACTCATACGAAAACGGCGTTTTCCGTTTCCTCGACTCGTTTTGTGCATGCAGGCCACTGCAACCAAAGATATTGACCATGAGAAACGCCAATATAGGCACTTTCCCGCTCGTAATTGTCATGTGTCTTCTCCTTCTCGGAAGTCTGATTACCGGGACTCGAGCCGAGTAAAAGCACCTCACCCGCCAAGCGGTAGCATCATCCTGCGGGTATCGCGTTTTGTGTGTAAATGATTGAATCGACGGCGAAACCGCCAACATGATTGCTTGCGAGCCACGGATTCACGCTAGAGAACTCTGAACTCACTGAGTCGGTGGCCCCATTCACTGCCAATTACTCGATTGCGGATCGGATTTAAAGCCACTGAGATGTGCTTAGTCGGTGAAGCAAGTCCGGCGGCCGTGAGCGCTTTGCATCCGAGGCTGCGGCGTTCATCCAAGGCTGGCAGTACGGGTCGCATTCCAGCCGAAACACATTTCCGCAATGCTCGCGCCAACTCCCCTTCGTCAGGAAACTGGACGAGCCCTATATCGATTTCCTTCGTCCTCAGCTGCCAGATAGAGGCGACGCCGGAGTTGAATCGCGGTTGCATGGGCATCCTTCACGACCGGATCCTTGAAGGACAATTGGCACGGTTCGCGCCCTGTCCCTGCAAAACAGCCACAGGCTCCACGTTCAGTGACCGCTCACTGAGCGTTGTCAGCGGCTTGTGCAGCCGGCAGGCATTGATATGATTGATCTTCGCGGGCCTATCATTCGGCAGTAGGCTTGCGAACAAGGGGGAATAATGGAATTCCCGGTGAGTGTCCTTCGAGCGCCGTGCGCTGGCCGGCCGCCTCTGTCGGTCCGTGCGGCCGCGGTGTTCTGTATGCTTCTTCTGTCCGCGCGGCTTGCTACTCCTGCCGACCGTAAACAAATCACCGTTTGGTTGATGCCTGCCGAGCAGGCTAGCCCCAACGCTCTCAGCGGTGGCGACGAGATACGCCGTAACATTGACGAGTTCAACCGTCGGCTCGAAGGCGAGGACGTTACCGTTGTAAATACGCAACCGCCGCTCGATACTCAGCTGATAATCCGAAACCCGCAGTTCGCCGCCGTCAATTGGTCGTGGGTATCCAACCAGTCACTCACGATCGCCGCCGCTAAGCGTTTCGCCAAGCAGCACTCAGTACACGTCAACATACGGTTCATCACATGGGACGAGGCCTTTGGGGAGTTGCGCGATTATCGCTCCGCGGGGACGAAAGGGCCGCCGCCAGACGTGGCGCAGATAGGTACTACGTGGTCGGGTTATTTCGCCACTGCCGGGTTGCTCGCGTCGCGGCCTGGCGCGGCGGATCACTGGCGTGCCGTCCGCGGCTTGCGCGCGGCCGCCCTGCCCTATATCAATGATGCGCGGCTACTTTTCTACTGGAAGCGTCGGTTATCACAACCTCCTTCCGCGAAGGTGTTTCAACTCGACGGCCAAAGTTGGGAGACGATCATTCAATCTTTTCAGCGGCAAGGTGATACCGGCGACTCCATCGCGCTGGCAGCCGGTCTGACCTTGAATCTGCTGCACGACTACGCATCCCTCGTCTGGGCTGGCGGTGGCAGGCTACTAACCGTCGGTGCCCGCGATCACATCGACCTGACCAGCCCCGGAGCGCTGCGGGTGCCACTGCTGTTGACCCGCAGCATTCACCCAGTTGACGTCAATCGTGGTCCGCGCCAAACTGTGTCGTTCCTCGATGCGCCACACGAGGAGGTCTCACGTCTTTTCGTCAATGACGTTTACCGCGCTACACTTGAGCCGGCGGATTTCGTCGCGCGTTGGTATATCGATTTCATGGACAAAGAAAAGGGACGCAGTAAACAGAGACCCGGCTATGAGATGCGCAATTTCTGGGACTACGCCGCCGTGCTTCCTCCGCCCGCCGGTTTTCGGGGTGGTAGCGAACTAGTGGTGCTGCGCAGACCCGGGCATAACCCCGCGGAAGAAGCGTTCAACCTTGCGGAGTTCATCGCCACGGATCCTCTGTACACCGAAATGCTAGCCCGGTATGGTCATCTACCTTCTCTCCGGGAACGCTTTGGACTGGACATTTTGGTTAGCGAACTTACTCAACCAGCGCCACCCACTGCGGCCGCCAGCTTCTTGACGGCCGCGCAAACCGCAATTTTGAAGGGTGAGACCTACCCGGACCTAGATTCTTTCCCGACCGTCCTCGAGTCCCCGGAAGCTCAAGAATCCCTTCAAAAGATTTGGCGCCGCATGGCGGAAGGCGACGAAACGGCGGTCCGCGAAGCCGCTAAAGAGTCTGAGTTTTTTCTCAACAGCCAAATCGACTGGCTAGTGCGTCTCGAAAACGAATTGCAAGTGCTCCTGCCATTCATTCTCACGGCCGTAGTCGCTGGAATCTGTGTCTACGCCAGATTGCTTCACGTTAGAAATGAACAGCGCCTCGCCGTCCTGGTGTACCACGCGAGCGTGCACGCTACCCTTCCGTCATACGGCCTGCGGCTCATTGATTGCGCGGCCGAAGGACGGCAGGACCGTCTTTCGCTGGATGCATTCCTGGAAAAGATCGAACGATACGCCAACCATCTCGCTGGCCCGTTCTATAGCCATACATCCAGCCTTGCCGGCGCGCTTGGCCGTGAGATGCAGGGGCGCGGCACCACGATGGAAGCCTGCGATCTGGCGCACAAGGCCAAAGACGGTGCCGAAGTTCAATTCGAGGCCGTTTGGATGGCAGCACCGCCCGCCCTGCGGTTCGAGGTCGGTCCGTGCGGCAAATGGGCAGTCGCCAAGCTGCCGAACCTCGCCACGGTTGTCTTGCAGGAATGGCTATATAACACTCTGAAGGGGTTCAGTTCCATAGAGGCCGGCGAGGCGGATCCCCCTAACACCAAAGTCTCGATTTCCGTAGATGGGGACGGGTTCCACATCGAAACTCCACTCCCGCTGAAAGGTCCGCAACGAGAGCTTCTCCAGGCGCGTCACGCGCGCCGCATCGATTTGACCTTCGGTGGAATGGGGCTGCATATCATAGTCAATCTACTCTGGCTCGGCTATCGCAGGCGACCGTGGCTGGAGTATTCCGACCAAACACGCGGAACGCGCATCACATTCCCCTTTCCCATGGCGCGCCTTCCTAAAAGCATTGCGAAAGGCTCTCAATGACACTTTGGATTGTCGAAGACGAAGACATGGAGGTCAAGAAAATTCGTGAAGCTGTACAGAAGCAGTTCTCGAAATTGTTCGACATCTATTTGAATCGCGATTTAATTTGGCCGGCAGATAGAACCCTTCCGAGGTTGGAGCCCGATCCCGGCTTCCGCCCGGTCCGTAGTCCTGAGCACTTGCCAGACATTGTCATTCTGGACCTTCTCCTTATAGCCCCACCCGAACAAGTACCCATCTTCGCGGGAGCGGCTTTTTACAAACGCCTGCGCGAAGAAGAAGAGGGTGCCAACCGGTGGCCGTCGCAAGTGATCGTCTATAGCCAATACCGCGGTTTTATTGCGACCGAGAACTTCGTTCAAGAGTGCCGCGAGGATAACCACTTCGACGATGTCGTGAAATCGCCCGCACTGCTGATGCAGAAACTCGGCAAGGCCCGGCAAAAGGTTTTGGGCGGTGATTGATGGCGGCGAAAGAAAAAACACTCAGCCTTCGCGTCTATCTCCTCGACCACGTGTCTAAGGATTGTGTCGCCCAGTGGCTCGCGGAGGCTGCTGAGCAGTCCGGAGAAGGACTTCGCGCGGACATAACCGAATGTGAGCCCCTGGAGGCGGCTGTTTGGGCGCCATTCTCCGGTCTGCCATTTTTGCTCGCAGGTTCCCAGTCCTCGTTGGAAAAGTGTTTCGCGTCGGCGGGCGAATCGGCCAGCCGGGTTTTCGAAGATTGCGCATACTTTTGGACTCTCTGCGATACGACTAACGCGGTAGATGCAGCGGGCGCTATCGCTAAAGCCCAAGGCCGTACGGTGGAACTCTCTTGGAACGAAAAGTATTACAACTATATCCTGAGCGCGCTCCGATTGCTCAAGAGATATGAGGGGCTTGCGGGGCTGAGCACCTGGACACATCGCACGCGGAACGACATCGATAGAATCGCCAATGCCTATCAAGGCGCCTTCTCGCCAGTTCTAATTCTGGGTGATCCCGGATCGGGCAAAGAAGTAGTCGCAAGAAAGCTTTGGGATGCCTACTGCGCCTGGCTTCAGGCGCAGCAGCAGAACGCCCAGGAGGTGTCCCACAAGCGAACACATAAAGCTGCTGTAGAGAACCATTCCGCGGAGACGTACCGATTCAACCTGGCCAAGAACAACGCCTGGATTCCAGTCGCCTGCGGCTGGTTCGGCGAGACCCTTCTACAAGACCAACTCTTCGGGCATGAGCGGGGGGCGTATACCGGGGCGGACCGTCAACAGCAGGGCTTACTAGAGACCGCGGGACACGGGTGCATCTTTTTGGATGATTTTGACGTCGCGCCGCCCGCAACGTTAGGTGCCCTTCTCCGCGTGATGTCGACGGATTGGGGCAAGGAGGCGTCATTCTCGCGGCTGGGCGGTACGGAACGAGTGAATACCAACGCCTGGCTGCTGTTCGCAACGAATGCGGATCTGCCCGCGAAGGTCGTCGCTAAAGAAGTCCGCCCGGATTTTATCTACCGCTTCGAGGATCGCGTCATTCACCTTCGCCCACTAGACGTGCGGCCGGCGGATATCCCTCAAATTGCGCTGAGGCTTTGGCAGACAATCTGGCGTGGCCATAAGGATCCAGTCGGATTGGGACCCACGAATATCGAACTACTCTTATCGCCTAAGATCGTCTGGCCGGGCAATATCCGACAGCTTCGGGCTCTCCTCTCCCTCGCGGCGTCCCGCAAGCGCCTCACTCGTGAGCCGCTTCGGACGTTGATCTCCGAAATTCTCGCGCTTGAGGGCTACAATCGCTGGGTAGGTATTGTTCTTGAACCAGAAGCCCCTGTGCGCGCGCCGGATCCTGCGCTACCGTCCTGCCTTTCTGAGACGGGCGCCGCGGTTCTCTGTGAAATTTTCGTAGGCCTAACCCCGTCGGCCAGGGGAAAGGCGACTACCGACAACCGTGTCCGGATCACCAACATCGTCGAGCATTTTTCTGCAAATCATTCGATTACTCCAGGCCAAGCTAAGAAACTGAATCGAGGGTCGACTGACACGGCGAAACGCGACCTTAGGACTCTTTCGGGTGCAGGTGGAAAACCCGCACTTCTGGAGTCCAGCGACAAAGGCGCGACCTACAGCCCCGTCAAGGGGATGTTCCGAAAGCTCGATGCCGACGCTGCTACTGCCCAGTGAACTCGCCCGCTATCTCACTGAGCCCGCTTAGGCTCGGGTGCTGGACAACCATCAACTGAATCAATTGCGTTTACGAAGGCCCGCGGAGCCATTTCCGAGCGGCCCTATGCTTGCGCTCCCGAGCCCGGAAGGTGGTTTTATGCTATTGCCGGCGTTGGCGTTGCTCGGATTGATTCTGCTTCATGATGACGTTCGTCAGGCCACCACGGCCGCCGTGAATGCGGTCTTTGAAATCGGAGCATCCGTGGTGGCGATTCTCGACAGGGCACTCAAAGCCTCGGCGCGCTGGCTGAAGACGGCACCCCCGGGCGAGCCTCACCTCGTTGCAATCGCCCTCGCGCTGGCTGCTGCCGCGATGGCGGTCGCCCGCGCCGAATTCCTCGTACTCGCTCAATCCTTCGACCTGATCCTGCCTTCTGATTCCGGAGGCACGGAATGGATCGCGTTCAGTATGGTCACTTTGACAGCCGGCGCCGGCATTCTCCTGCACACTGTGCGGCGGCCTGCTTACACGGGGGCCTGTGCCGTACTCGCGTTTTTGCTGATCACTGCGCAAGCCTCGGTGGCGTATACGCGCACGCGGCAGTTGGAGGCGGCTCGCGCGGTAATGAACACGGCGGCCACGGAAGACGCCGGCCTTCTAGACATGAATGCTCAGCAGGGCGTTCAGGCGTCTGATGGGGTCGCCATGCCGGCGCGCGCGGCAATCGACAGGTTTGGCCCAGTGTTGAGCGCGGTCATCGCGGGGCTCCTCGGTGCCGCGCAATTGCTGTTGACGTGGGGCGTGGTCCTGCTCGGCGGCCCCGCCTTCGCGTGGCTCTTCGCCGCTCCCGCGCTAGCGTTGCTGGCTGTGTCATGGCTGCCCTTGCGCGTAGTCTTCACACCGCAAGTCCGGGGGCATGTGGTGAGCTTCATTGCTGCCGGCTTTGGCTTGCTTGCTCATCTCAAATCTGCGCTTGCCCGTCTGGCGCCGCCCGGGGTGACTGCCGAGTCCCACGCCTCCCGAATGGCGCGTCGGCGCCGCACCTTCGAATCCGAAATCGCGGACTGCGAGCTTGCCTCTGCGGCCTCTTGGCGCAGCGAAGTCGAAGCCGAGGTGCGCCAGGCCGAGCGCTCCGGCTTGCAAGACTATTTGGCCGAGCACGTTACAGCCCGGCGCGCTTGCTACCGGGCACTGATCGAAGAGGCGCTGCGCAAATCGTCGGCGGAACTCGCCGCCCTGCCCGAACGCATCGTGCACATCTGGCTCTGGCCGCTCCGCAAAACCTCGCAACTGGCCGGCTTGATCGGCGGCGACCCGAGCCCAACCACCCGGACCGCGAAAGGCGCGGACCAGTTCCAGTAACCATTCCTATCTCTCCTGGAGGATTTTAATGCGGATCACCCGTCGAGCGTTCCTGTATTCTCTTCAGCCATCCGTCCGGGCTGCGGGCCCCTCGAGCGCGACCCGTCTGCTCGTGCAGATCGATGATGTCAGCCCATCCTACCCTCGCGGCGCGGCCGTGCTCTCGAAACAGCAGGCCATCGTAGCGGCACTCGGCCCGGGCGACCGCTTTACCGACATCGAACTGGGTGGCCCTTTCACGCCCGACCGCGTGAAAATCCAGTGTTTCATGCCTGTCGCGCCTCCACTATTGTTCGAGACTGTGCGGCGACCTCGCGATCTTGTCGCGAACCAACAGCGAATTGAAAGTATTTGGAGACGTGTCGATGAGCAACGCAAATTGGTGGCGGAGTTTCTTAGTAAGCCCCGGCATATACAAGGTCCGACGCCGCTCTTCGAAACGCTCGAGTACGTCTCGCGACAGATGAGGACCTCCGATGTCGCACAAAAGCGGCTCGTGATATTTAGCGATCTCGTCCACGACAACACTGGCCGCATAAGCGGCTACCCACCTGCAGAAATCCACCCTGCCTTCGATGGCATCACCGTGTTGGCGCTGTTCGTTCCTTGGAAGAGCGATTTCCACAACAGAGAGGGCGCTTGGCGTAAATGGTTTCTCGCCTCCGGAGCCCGCGACTTTGCGATGCTCGATTCCGCTCAGAGCCAGGTCGCCCCAGTCCTGGCCCCGACTTCCGTCCCCAGGGTTCTCCGACAGCGTTTCTGAATGTAGGAAAGAGAGGTTATATGAATAGATCGATTCACCATCTTACGGTTCACACCATCGCAGCCGTTGTGATTGCCGGCTGCTGTCTGGCGCAATCGCCCGAAGCACCCGCGCCCACCTCGTCCTCCTCCAACGATCTCGCCCGGTACATTCGCGAGGTGCAACATAGATATGTCAGGCTGTCCACAGGCGTGTACGCTCACCAGTGCTTCACGGACGAAAACTATAGGGCGTTCCGAGCAGCCCATACGGCCGAAAACATTGCCCAAGCTGCCAGAGGCGGTCCTGGCGGAGGCCGCGCGAATCGCTCACCCCACCTGGGCCGAGCTGGGCCGCATCACGCCTGATGGCGCTGGGCAAACCGAAGCTGGTGCGGCGGCCGAGCGCGATATCAGCCTTTCCCTTGTGGCTACGATCCGCACGATCATTGCAGAAATCCGCTCGCCCAGCGCGAAGTTCTGAAGGCCATAAGGCTTTTACCCATGTCATTTCTAAAGGGACAGAATGTGGAATTCTAGTCCAAAAACTTGGTAATTTGGCATGCGCATGCTCGAACGGACAAATGGAACCAACGGTCTGGATCCGGTTAGAAGACAGATCTGCCGGTAGTGCCAGGTCAAGGTAGGGCAAGCGTGTTGATTCCGGGAAAACTCCAAAAAGATCTAGATAGTCACAACCAAGTGACAATGTCATCCATCGGTGTGCGGTTTCGGAAACCCATGTGCGCACCAACTGCCCGCTTTTGCAACTATTTGCGCTCAGGTGCACCGACCTGCACCGGCGGCAGATTAGATTGCCGCTAGCGCGACCAAGTTCTCATATAGTTACTGGCCTTGAGTGCGCTCAAGAGCGCACGCGCAACAGGGCAGCACCAGAGCCAACAAACAAAGCCACCAACCGCGCCGGGATTTTTGGCCCCGGTCGGGTGCAAGTGCGCGGTGTGACACGGCCGACGGCTGACTGGTGGCCGACGTTGCAGTGCGTCACTTTTCGGCTGTTCGTGATCTGTTTAGGAACATGGTGAAGCGACCGACGACCTCGCCATTTCAAGGCGATGGCTACGGCATTGTTACAGCTGCCTTTAGCTGGTCTGCTGTCTCGGTCGTCTCCTTATCTAGGACCTTGGGGTCAGTCCATGGTTCGGCTTGGGCGTGCTTAGTGCGCTGCTGCTCCGTGACCTTCACCTTCACCGTCGTAGTGGAGTCGCTTTCCCGAATAAACGTTACATAGGTTCGATACCCTTTGTTGTTGTTGCGAAACCCGCCGACGTCCACAACTCGCATGGCTGTCGTGAGCTGTCCGAGTTCCTTCTTCGAAGATTCATCGAGGGCGACATCATGTTTCTGGAAGTACCTGACGGCTGCATCGAACGCTTTGTCCGCTGATATCGTGGCAACAAAAGAGACGCCGCCAGGGACGTCACGCGGCTTCTCGGATTCAGCGAGACGCGCTTCTTTCTTGTCTTTGCGGCTTTGAGCCTGCGCCGGAGTTCCCGTAATGGTCACGAATAGAGCAGTGATGGTGACCATAATGAGCATGCGATGTGAGATCTTCATTCTTCCGTACTCCTCAGTCTGCTTTTGAAGCGAGGGCATAGGCGCGCGGGAAAGAAGGAAACACCTGGGCTTTCGGATCATCTGCGCGCCACTGTACCTTGGGCTGACCTGATCCCGGCGTTGATTATACACCCAAGACATTCAATACCTCTGGCTATCTGCTTTTGTTGGTTCTTCTGTGCCCTAATACAACCGCGGCTACTCGGCAATGAAAGGTTGGTAAAAGCGTCTTAGAAGTCCCTTGAAATCATATACTTCCACGTCTTGCGTTACTTAAACGTCTATTCCTTGCTAGCCCAAGTTCCTCAATAATAAAAATGATTCATATTTGAAGGTCTGATTTATATAATCTGGATGTATAATCAATCCCGCCTAGGATGGCAGAACAAGAATCCCGCCAAAGATTGTCACATCATCCCGAAATCGGTCAGGGCGGGCGCAGCGCCGTGCCATTCCATCGATATGCAGGAGGCGGTATGAAGACCTTGCGGTTGTTCCTCGCGCTTGTTTGCTTGGCTGGCGCGCAGGAGGTTCTGACTAACGATGCCATTGTGAAGATGGTCAATTCTGGACTGGGCGAAAATTTAGTGATTAGCATGGTCCAGGGCCAGCCGGGAAAGTACTCCTTGAACCCTGACGAGCTGTTGAAGCTCAAGGGGGCCGGCGTGTCGGAGAAGATCCTGGCAGCCATGGCCAGCAAGGGCTCCGGCAATGGAAACTCAACTCCCGGTACCTCGTCCTCCGCCGCAGCTCCCGGTGACAGCGATGTTCCCCAAGGACTCGATATCGGCGCGTACTACAAGAAAGGGGGCAAGTGGGAAGAGATGTTGCCGGAGGTCGTTAACTGGAAAACCGGAGGCGTACTGAAGCACATTGCCTCGGCGGGAGTTGTCAAAGGTGATGTAAACGGGCACATCCAGGGCGCGCATAGCCGCAACTCGCTCACGTCACCGATCGAGGTACTTATCTATGCGCCCGAAGGCACCGCCATCACCGAGTACCAACTCGTCCATTTGCATGAGACCGCCGACGGCCGCGAGTTTCGCACCGTCACCGGCGGCGTGATGCATGAATCGGGAGGGGCAACGCGGGATCTTATTCCATTCGAGGGCAAGAAGGCTGCGAATCGCATATACAGGGTGCTACTCCCCAATCTCGGAGCCGGTGAATACGGATTTTTGCCGCCCGGAGCGTTCGGCTCAGCAAACAGCGCCTCGATCGGGAAAATGTACACATTCAGGCTCATGGAGTAGGAGGCCCCTGGCGCGGCAAGATTTAGGTCTGAGATCATAAATGCCGACCGTGTGGCGTGGCCGCATAAGCTGAAAGACGGCCCGAATGGAGAGAATCTTTATTCAGGCGGCGGCAGACCCCGTAATTATCGTTCCAGCATCCCCATAAGGGGATTAGATATGCCTGCTAATTTTGCAAGTGCCGCTGAATCGGGCCAAAAATTTGTTTGCAATCTTGCTAAAGACACCGCGGGTCCATGAGTGTTCGCAACAGTGGAGGCGAGAACCGTGGCCAATGAGAACTGCTGGAAGGTAGGTCGTGTGGGAAGTTCGGGAAAGATCATGTTGGCTTGCGAGCCTGTAAGGTGGCTGAATGGGCACTTAGCGCGTATGCTGTGTGTCCTGATTCTACCTGCCTTTCCATGCTTCGCGGTCACAGCAACTAACCAGATGGTTACGAAGATCGTAAATACGAGTACGT
>JADMIO010897401.1_pt1 | contig 15840 bp, 10 predicted proteins | sample 8958161 | NCBI WGS metagenome assembly JADMIO01 (sample SAMN16585339, study PRJNA669376) | soil metagenome | isolation source: Crop rotation soil | place: USA: Cullars Rotation, Alabama | collected 2011
CCCGCCGATCTCCGCGAGCAACTCCGAGGTGGCGCACTCGAAGAAGGCGGCGTGGAGGCGACGTACCGTCTCGGCGACGTGCTGCCCCTCGACGACGAAGGTCAGGTTGATGTTCGAAGCCCCCTGCGAGATGAGCAGGACGTTGATGTCCTTGATGGTCGAGAAGACGCGGGCGGCGATGCCGGGCGTCGAGCGCAGGCCCTCGCCGACGATGCAGACGATGGCGCACTCCGTCTCCACGCGCACCGCCGCGATGTGCTTCAGGTCTTCCATGATCGCGTCGAGCGCGGAGGCATCTTCAAGCGAGAGCGAGACCGAGACCTCGGAAGTGGTGACGATGTCCACGGCCGTGCGGTGACGGTCGAAGATTTCAAAGATGGCGCGCAGGAAGCCGTAGGCGCCGAGCATGCGCGCCGAAGTGATGTGGACGATGTGGACGCCCGTCTTGTGCGCGATGGCCTTGACGGTGCGCGGCGTCATCTCGGCGTCGAAGTAGACGACGGTGTCGGGAGATTTGGGCGCGCGCGAGTTGCAGATGCGCACGGGAACGTTGCGGACGACCGCGGGCAGGATGGTCTTCGGGTGCAAAACCTTCGCGCCGAAGTAGGCCAGCTCGGCCGCCTCTGCGTAGGAGAGGCGCGGGATGGTGCGCGCCTCCTTGACGACGCGCGGGTCAGCCGTGAGCACGCCCGACACGTCCGTCCAGATTTGAATCTCCCGGGAGCGCAGCGCCGCGCCGACGAGCCCCGCCGTGTAGTCCGAGCCGCCGCGCCCGAGGGTCGTCGTCTCGCCCGTCGCGGCCGAAGAGGCAATGAAGCCGCCGAGGACGGGCACGACGCCTTCGTTGAGTAAAGGTTCGAGCTGCTCGCGCGTGTGGCGGTCGGTCTCTTCTTTGAGCGGCGTGGCGCGGCCGTGTTCGTCGTCGGTGATGAGGCAGCGGCGCGAGTCCACCTGTCTCGCCTTGAGGCCCCGCGCGTCGAGCACGCGCGCGAGCAGACAGGAGGAGAGTTGCTCGCCGTGGGAGACGACGAAGTCTTGCAGCAGCGGCAGCGGCCGCGACCCCGCGGCGGCCTCCGCGAACGCGCGGCCGATCTCTGCACGCGCCCGGGTGAGCACGTCCTCAAGCTCCGCGCACGCGGCGTCCGCCCCCTGCCTGCTCGCGCCGTCGGCGAGCAGCGTGCGCAGCGCCGCCGTGTGTCTCGCGAAGTGTTCTTCCAGGCCTTCGAGCGAGCGCTCGCCCTCACCTGCGGCCGCGCGCTCGAAGGCCGCGAGCAGCGCGTCGGTGAAGCGGCTCATCGCCGAGACGACCACGACGGGCCGCGAGTCGTGCACGGCGCGGACGAGCGCCACGACGCGCTCGAAGGCCGCCGCGTCCTCGACGGACGTGCCGCCGAACTTCATCACAGTCGTCTGTATATTCGTCACTCTTAAACAGTGTGCAGCGGCGCCCGGGCGCGCCCGCGGTCTCTGACTCTCGGAGTTGGGGGTGCTGCCGAAGAATACCAAAACAGTACGCAATCGTCACTCTGGCCCCTCGGGCGGCCGTGAGAAATTCCCGGCCGCGCCCGGATTGTGATCCGCCGGAACAAAAGAGTTGACAGAATGCGGTTCCTGAATAAAATAACGGACGTTCGTTTTTTGAGAAGATATGCCCAAACTGAGTCAGGAGGCGTTGGAGGCGCGGCGCGCCCGCATCGAGGAGGCGGCGCGCGAGCTTTTCATCAAGCGCGGCTTCCACGCCACCTCGATGCGCGACATCGCGCAGGGGGCTGAGACCTCCCTCGGCAACCTGTACAACTACTACCGGACGAAGGAAGACATCCTCGAATCGATCATCGGCCGCTACCAGAAGGTGATCGACGCGCGGCTGCGCGTCATCTTCGAGGAGATCGAGGAGCCTTTCCACCCCGAGAGCCTCCGGCGCTTCGGGCGCATGGTCAAAGATCTGGTCAGCACGCACTCTGACTTCTGGTTGTTGATGTACATCGACGTTTTGGAGTTTGAGAACCAGCACTTCCGCAAGATGTTCGAGGGGCTGGCCGCGAACCTGCGGCGCCGCTTTGCGCCGTACTTCCGGCAGTTGAAGGAGGAGGGCGCGCTCTACGACGGCGTGGACCCGGCCGTCGGCTTCACGGCGGCCTACATGCAGTTCTTCAACTACTTCCTCGTCGAGAAGCTCTTCGGCGGCAAGCGCCACCTCGGGCTCTCGGACGACCGCGTGGTCGAGCACCTGACCGAGATCTTCTGCCGGGGCGTCCTGCGTCCCGAGAAGCTGCGCGAGCTGACCGGGGCGCCGCCCCGCACCAAATCTACAGCCAACTGAGCGCGGGCGCGCGGTGAGGGGACTCATCGCCGGCTCCGCAAAGTCGATAAACAAAAACGTACGTTCGTTTTTAATTTGAGCCGGGCGCCCGGCAGGCCCACAAGCACGGTCGAAGTCTTCGCAGGAGGTGTCTTGAAAATGTTTTCCCCTAAGCGGCTGTTAGCGCTCTCCCTCGTCCTCGTCTCTCTTTCCGTTTATGCGCTGGGGCAGGGTGCCACGGGGCAGATCACGGGCACGGTCACGGACGCCGCGGGCGCGGTCGTCCCCGGCGCGTCCGTCACCGTCACGAACCTCGCGACCTCTCTCACCCGCGAGGTCAACACGGGCGGCGAGGGCGACTTCGCCGTCCCGCTGCTCCCGCCCGGCCGATACAAGGTCGAGGTCTCGGCCAAAGGGTTCAAGCGCACCGTCGTCACGGAGCTGGAAGTCAACGTCACGCAGACCTCCACGCTCAACCTCACGCTCGAACCTTCGAGCGTGGAAGAGACCGTGCTGGTGACCGCCGAGGGCACGCTCGTCCAGCAGGAGAGTTCGCAGGTCGGCCGCGTCATCGAGAGTCGCGCCATCAGCCAGCTTCCCCTGCCCACGCGCAACTTTCAGCAGCTACTCACGCTCTCGCCGGGCACCTCGGCCAGCGTCTCGAACAACACGGAACTGGGGCGCGGCGACGCGATCATCTCGGTCAACGGGCAGCGCACGACCTCGAACAGCGTCCGTATCAACGGCATCGACGCCAACTCCGTGGGCACCAACTCGACGCCGAACATCGCCGTGCCGGCGACCGACAGCCTGCAAGAGTTCGTCGTGCAGACCTCACTCTACGACGCCTCGCAAGGTAGGAACGCGGGCGGCAACGTCGAGGCCGTCACCAAGTCTGGCGGGCGCGAGTTCCACGGCAACATCTACGCCTTCCTGCGCGACGACGCTTTGAACGCCAACGACTTCTTCCTCAACTCGGCCGGCCGCCCGCGCCCCGTCCTGACGCGCAAGCAGTTCGGCGGCACCCTGGGCGGCCCCGTCGTTGAGGACAAGCTCTTCTTCTTCACTTCGTATCAGGGCACGCGCGAGCGCAACGGCGCGTCGCTCAACAACAGCCTGACGTTCCCGGTGCTCCCCGTCGCCCTGACGGACAACAACCGCACGGCCGCGGGGCTGGCGGCGGCGTTCGGGCTGCCCGCCGCGAGCATCAGCCCCATCGCGGTCTCGATTCTGAACGCGCGGCTCCCCGGCGGCGCGTTCGCGATCCCTTCGGCGACTACGCCCTCGGGGCTCTCGCCGCAGTCGGGCATCTCGACCTTCCGCGAGAACCAGTTCAACGGCAACATCGACTGGACGATCTCGGACAAGCACACCTTCTCGGCCAAGAACTTCTTCGCGAGCAACCCGACGTTCCAGTCGAACTACAACTTCGCAGGGCTGGGGAACGGCCCGCAGCAGTTGCCGGGCACGGGCGGCGACCTCGACATCATCCAGTCGCTCTCGTCCCTGACCGACACGTACGTCTTTAGCCCGAACGTCGTCAACCAGGCGCGCTTCGGCTTCAGCCGGCTGCGCGTGACCTCCGTCCCCGAGGAGCCTTTCACGGCGCAGCAGTTCGGCATCACGAACCCGCTCGGCAATCTCTTCCCGGGCATGCCGACGCTGACGGTGACGGGCCTCTTCGTGCTCGGCTCGTCGCCGCTCGCCGACCAGTCTTCGCGCATCAACTCGTTCGGTTTTCAGGACACGCTCTCGATTGTGAAAGGCCGCCACCGCATCAAGGTCGGCGGCGAGTACAAGCGCTCGCAGGTCAACTTCTACTTCAACGCCTTCTCGCGCGGGCAGCTCATCTTCCCGACGTTCACGAACTTCCTCCTCGGTCAGTCGGTCTCGATCATCGGCTCGGGCGTCTACGACCGCGCGTTCCGTGTCAACGACCTCAACGGCTTCGTGCAGGACGACGTGAAGCTCTCGAACCGTCTGACCTTAAACCTCGGTTTGCGTTACGACTTCTTCGGGCTCCCCAAAGAGAAGTACGGGCGCCTCGTCAACTTCATCCCCGAGCAGTTTCGTTCGGGCACACTCGCGTCGCCGGCGCAGCCGCCGAACGGCTTCGTGCAGGCGGGCAACGCCGTCACCCCTCTGCCGAACGTGCCGCTCGTCGATGACACGCTCGTCCCGCAGGACAGGAACAACTTCGCGCCGCGCGTCGGCTTCGCATACCGTCTGAACGACTCGGGGACGCTCGCGCTGCGCGGCGGCTACGGCATCTACTACGACCGCATCTCGACGCGCTTCGCCAACACGCAGCTCTTTAACTTCCCGTACCTCGGCCTCGGCGTGGGTGTCTTCCGCCCGCTGGCGACGCCGTTCGCGGCCGTGCCGCAGCCCGGCGCCTTCCCCGTCAACGCGACCGTCCCGAGCCCGCTCGCGCCGCTCGGCATCCTCATCAGCGGCGTCTACCCCGACCCGAACCTGCGGACGCCCTACATCCAGCAATACAACGCGAACGTGCAGTGGGAGTTCGCGCGCGACTACCTGTTGGAGGTCGGCTACGTCGGGTCGAAGGGGACGAAGCTGCTGCAACTCCTCACCATCAACCAGCCGATCTACAACCCTTCGACGAACACGTTCACCGCGCCGTACGGGCCGTTTGTCTCGGCGCAGAAGAACGCGACGGGCGGGTTGCAGCAGGTGCAGACCTCTTCGAACTCGCACTACGACTCGCTCCAGTTGAGCGTGACGAAGCGGTTCGGCGGCGGGTTGCAGTTCCTCTCGGCCTACACGTTCGGGAAGTCCATCGACTACTACTCGGGCGGCACGGTCAACGAGCTGGTCTCGACGCCCGGCGACCAGCGCAACTGGAAGACGAACCGCGGCCGCTCCGACTTCGACCGAAGGCACCGCTTCGTGACGAGCTTCGTCTATGACCTGCCCGGTCTGGTCGGCAACGACTCGGCGGTGCGCTGGGTCTTGAACAACTGGGGCGTGAACGGCATCGCGACGTTCCAGTCGGGCCTGCCCTTCTCGGTCATACAGGTGCCGGACAACAACACCGTCCAGCGCGCGAACCTGCGTCCCGGTTTCACGGGCGGCATCGAGGGCTCGGGTCGGACGCAGGACCGGCTGGCACAGTACTTCAACACGAACGCCTTCGTCTCTTCGACATTGACGGGCGGCTTCTTTGACCCGAACGCGCCGTTCGGCAATAGCGGGCGCAACATCCTGACGGGGCCGGGGCAGAAGAACATTGACTTCTCCGTCGTCAAGTACCTGCCGTTCACCGAGCGTTGGCGCGGCGAGTTCCGGACGGAGTTCTTCAACCTCTTCAACTGGGCCAACTTCGCCAACCCGAACAGCAACATCGCGGTGCCCGCGACCTACGGCCGCATCACACAGACCAGCGCCGGCCCGCGCGTCATCCAGTTCGCCTTTAAGTTAAACTTCTAAGGCGGGAAAGAATTAACCACAGGGACACAGAGACACAGCTCAAACACAGCTTCAGCTTTAGTTCTCGACAAGCTGTGCCTCTGTGTCTCTGTGGTGAACTGCCTGACACACCGATGCCGACTGTTAAGGTCAAAGACGCGGAGCTTTACTACGAGGAGCACGGGCGGGGCGAGCCGCTCGTGCTCGTGCCGGGCTTCGGCACGGGACTCTGGATTTGGTACAAGCAAGTCCCGGTCTTCGCCGAGAGGTTCCGCACCATCGTCTTCGACCCGCGCGGCGTGGCGCGCTCCGAGGCCCCCGACGAGCCGTTCACGATGCGCGACCTGGCCGAAGACCTCGCCGCGCTGCTCGCAGAGTTGAAGGTCGAGCAGGCGCACGTGCTCGGCGCGAGCTTCGGCGGCTTCGTCGCGCAGGAGTTCGCGCTCGCGCACCCCGAACGCACGCGCAGTCTCATCCTGTGCTGCACGAGCTACGGCGGCCCCGGCCATCGTCCGCCCGCGCCCGAGACGCTCGCGGCCATCGCCTCGACGAAGGGGCTCAACACGCAGGAGCGCGTGCGCGAGAACCTTCTGCTCGCCTTCTCGCCGCGCTTCGTCGAGGAGCAACCCGCGGAGGTCGAGCGCGTCATCAGCCTGCGCGCGGAATCGGACGTGCCCGAGTACGCCTACCTGCGGCAGTTACAGGCCGCCATCGCCTTCGACGCCGCGGCGCGGGTCGGCGGGATTAAAGTCCCGACGCTCGTCATCACCGGCGACGCCGACCGGATAGTGCCGCACGAGAACTCCCTGAATCTCGCCGCCGCCATCCCCGGCGCTACTCTTCAGATTATCAAGGGCGGCAGCCACGCCTTCTTCATCGAACAGGCCGACGAGTTCAACCGCGCGGTCGTCGAGTTCATCAAGCAAGTATAGTTATCAGCATATGTTCGACACGGAGACACAGAGACACGGAGACACGGCTTTGAAGTCATTAAGCTTGAAGCTGTGTCTCCGTGTCTCTGTGTCTCTGTGTTCAAACGCCTTCCTTCAAACATCCTTCATCGAATGACCTACGCACGCATCATCGGAACGGGCTCGTACGTGCCCGACAAAGTCCTGACGAACGCCGACCTCTCGCGCATGCTCGGCGAGGACGTGGACGAGTTCGTCTCGGGCGTGCTCGGCATCCGCGAGCGCCACGTCTGCGCCGACGACGAGAGCACGGCCGACCTCGCCACCGAGGCCGCGCGCCGCGCATTAGAGGCCGCTGGCGTCGCGGCGGTAGACCTCGACCTCGTCATCCTCGCGACCGACACGCCCGAGTACATCTCGCCCGCCACCTCGGTCGTCGTGCAGCACCGTCTGAATGCTAAGCGCGCCGGCACGTTCGACGTGAACTGCGCCTGCGCCGGCTTCGTCACCGCGCTCGACACGGCCTCGAAGTACGTCATCGCCGACTCGACGTACAAGCACGTCCTCGTCATCGGCGCCTACGCGATGTCGAAGTACCTCGACTGGTCGGACAAGAAGACGGCCACCATCTTCGCCGACGGCGCGGGCGCCGTCGTCTTACGCGCAGACGAGGAACGCCCCGGCTTCCTCGCCTCGAAGCTCGTCGCAGAGGGGAGCTACCACGACCACATGGGCATCTACGCCGGCGGCACGCGTATCCCGATCACCGACGACGTGCTGCGCGAGGGCGTCTGGCAGAAGCTCCGCTTCGCCAAGAAGTATCCGGCTGAGGTCAACACCGAAGGGTGGCCCGCCATCGTCGGCGATGTGTTGAGGAAAGCGAACCTGACGCAGGACGACGTGTCGCTCTTCCTCTTTACACAGGTCAACCTGAGCACGATCAAGTTCGTGTTGGAGAAGATGAATCTTCCCTGGGAGCGCACGCACACCGTCATGGGCAAGTGGGGTTACACCGGCTCGGCCTGCATCCCGATGGTCCTGGACGACGCCGTGCGGGAAGGGAAGTTGAAGGACGGCGACAACTTCGTCATGTGCGCCTCAGGCGGCGGCCTCAACATGGCCTGCGCGGCGTTCCGCTGGTAAGGAAGCACGCGCTGCTCCTTCGCAACACGCGCTGCAATAAGGGATTTTATGTTTATAAGTCCCGGCGTAACTACAGCGGCGTGCACACGGGCGCGGCTGGCATAGCGTCAGAACCACCCGCGGTAGCGGGTGGGCCTTTGCCGGACGGCCCGCACGGGTAGCAAAGGCCCACCCGCTACCGCGGGTGGTTCTGACCTGTTCTGCGACCGCACCCAGCTCTAACAGACCGGCATTTATGAAGTACTCAAACATCTACGCCCTCTTCCGCGAGCGTGTCGCGCAGTACGCGGGCCGCGACGTGTTCTACGTGCGCCGCGGGGGGGAGTGGTACGGAAGTTCGTGGGAGAAGTTTGGTGAAGACACGCACGCGTTGGCGTCGGCGCTGCTGGCGTCGGGCCTTACACGCGGGGCGGCGGTGTGCGTGTTGATGGGGAACGTGCCGGAGTGGCCGGTGTGTGACCTGGGAATCATCGCGGCGGGTGGCGTGTCGTGCGGGCTCTACCCGACGAGCAGCGCCGAGCAGTGCCGCTACATCATCGAGCACTCGGACGCAGAGTTCGTCTTCGCCGACACTGCGGCGCAACTCGAAAAAGTGTTGAGCGTGAGGGAAGGCTTGACGAAGGTCAGGCAGTTCGTCGTCCTCGACGCGGAGGCCGCGCGGGGGCTTGCGGGCGTCTTGAGCTTCGCAGAGTTTCTGCGCCTCGGCGAAGAGCGTAGGGAAGAGACCGCCGCCGAGCTGCGCGCACGCGCGGAGGGCGCGCGGGCCGACGACACGGCCATCATGGTCTACACGTCGGGGACGACCGGGCTACCGAAGGGCGCGTGCCTGAGTCACCGGTACGTCATCAACAGCGTCGAGTCTCTGCGCGAGACGGTGCCCGTCTACGACACGGATGTTGCTTTCTCGTACCTTCCCTACTGCCACGTCGCCGAGCGCATCTCGGGCCTCTACAACCGCCTCTACGCGGGCGCGGCGGCCTACTTTGTAGACGACCTCCTCAACCTCGGGCAGTACATGCTCGAAGTGCGGCCGACGGTCTTCGCCTCGCTCCCGCGCTTCTTCGAGAAGATACACGCGCGCGTGTTGACCGACCTCGAACGCGAGCCCGACGAAGTTCAGCGGCGCTTTCGTCAAGCACTTGAAACGGGCCGCCGCGTCGTGCGCCTGCGCCAGTCGAAGGAGGAGGTGCCGGCCGAGCTGCTCGACGATTACGAGTCGAACGCGCGGCCCGTCCTGCGGCGCGTGAAAGACTACTTCGGCGGGCGGCTCAGGGTGGCGACCTCGGGCGGCGCGCCTTTACCTTTGGAGGTGGCGGAGTTCTTCGCGGCCGCCGACTTGCCCATCCTGCAAGCCTACGGTTTGACGGAGAACGTCTGCGTCGCCTTCAACCGCCCGGACGGATACAAGTTCGGCACCGTCGGCCCGCCGATGCCCGGCTGCGAAGTGCGGATAGAGACGGACGGCGAAATCCTCGTCCGCAGCGAGATGATGTTCTCGGGCTACTACAAGGAGCCTTTGAAGACGGCCGAGGTCTTGCGCGACGGGTGGCTCCTGACGGGCGACATCGGCGAGCAGGACGCGGACGGCTTTCTGAAAATCACGGGACGGAAGAAGGAGCTGATCGTGCTCTCGACGGGGAAGAACGTGGCACCCGCGCTCGTCGAGAACATGATTAAAGAGCACCATCTCGTCAGCCACGCCTACGTCCACGGCGACGGCCGCAGCTACCTCGTCGCGCTCGTCACGCTCAATCCGCAGGAGGCCGAGGAGCACGCGCGCGCCCGCGGGATTGCTTACACGACATTCGAGGAGCTGGCCGCGTCCGAAGAGATGCGCGACCTTGTCTCTTCCATCATCGAGTCGGCCAACCGCCGCGTCTCTACGAGCGAGTCGGTGAAGAAGTTTGTCATACTCCCGCGCGACTTCCGCCCCGACCTCGACGAAGTCACGCCCACGCTCAAGCTCAAGCGCGACGTGGTGGCGCGCAACTTCCGGGACGTGTTGCGGAGTCTTTACGCATGAAGATATTCACCACAGAGGCACAGAGACACGGCTTGTTGAGAGCTAAAGACCCGAAGCTGTGTCTCTGTGTCTCTGTGGTGAAATTCTAAGGAGTCACACATGAAGCAGCACAGAAAAGCATTGCTCGCACTCCTGTTCGTCTTCCTCTTCGCGGCAAGCGCCGCGGCTCAAATGCCCGCGCCGCGGCCATCGAAGGAGGCGGTCGTCTTCGGGCAGAAGATCAAGTACGTCGAGGCGGGCAGCGGCCCCGTCGTCGTCCTTTTGCACGGGCTGGGCGGGAACTCGACGAACTGGGCTTTCAACATCGACGCGCTCGCGCAGAAGTTCCGCGTCGTCGTCCCCGACCAGGTCGGCTTCGGGCAGTCCGACCGGCCGCTTATCAACTACCGCGTCGGCACCTACGTGGACTTCCTCGACAAGTTCCTCGCGGAGCTGAAGGTCGAGCGCGCCTCGCTCGTCGGCAACTCGATGGGCGGCTGGGTCGCCGCCGCTTACACGTTGAAGTACCCGGCCAAAGTCGAGCGGCTCGTGCTGGTGGACGCCGCGGGCTTTGCGCCGCCGAAGGAGTTCGACCTGAACGCGCTCTCGGGGCTGAACCCCTCGACGCGCGACGAGATGAAGCGGCTCGCCGGCATGGTCTTCTACAACCCTCTGTTCAAGTCGGACGCGGCCATCGACTTACTGCTGACTCAGCGCCTCTCGGCGGGCGACGGCTACACCATCCAGCGCCTCGTCGAGTCGATCTACCGGGGCGACGACATGCTCGACGGCAAGCTCTCCGCTATCAAGCAGCCGGTGCTGCTCGTCTGGGGGCGCGAGGACGGACTCACCCCGCTCGCGCGCGAGGGCGAGAAGTTCAAGCGTGAGCTTCCGACGGCGCAGTGGGTCGTCTACGACCAGTGCGGCCACGTCCCGCAGGTCGAGAAGCCCGTCGAGTTCAACGCCGCCGTCCTGAAATTTCTTTCGCAGTAAGCAGGGGAAACAGTGATGACTCTGAAGGTCGGCGACACGGCCGAAATGCAAAAGACCATCGCGGACGAGGACGTGCGTGCCTTCGCCGCGCTGACGGGCGATTACAACCCAGTCCACCTGGACGAGGAGTACGCGACGCAGACGCGCTTCGGCCGCCGCATCGCACACGGCATGCTCGGCGCCTCGCTCATCTCGGCCGTGCTGGCGAACGAGCTGCCCGGCCGCGGCACCGTCTACCTCTCGCAGACGCTCAAGTTCACCGCGCCCGTCTTTCTCGGCGACACCGTCACGGCGCGCGTCGTCGTCAGACACGTGCGCGAGGACAAGCCCGTCGTCACTTTGGAGACGGTCTGCACGAACGAGCGCGGCGAGCGCGTCGTCGAGGGCGAGGCGGTCGTGCTGGTGAGTAGGCAGTAGGAAGTTGAAAGCCGCGTCAGCGGCGCATTGAGTTTAGCCCGGCCTTTCAAGGCCGGGTAGGTCAAGTATCAAAGGCGACCACGTCGCGTCAGCGACGCCTGAGCCGGCGCGGCCCTTTCAGGCGTCGCTAATGCGACGCGGCACGCAGGCCATCATCTTTCCCGGCCTTGAAAGGCCGGGCTAAATTCGACGGCCGCTGACGCGGCCAACTGCCGTCTGCCCACTGCTTACTTCTTTTATGTCTTCTCCGACACAAGCGACTGAGCGCATCCCCGCACACTCCTGGTATGCGCTGGGCGTGTTGACCGTGGTCTACATGCTGAACTTCTTAGACCGCGTGCTCATCTACTTCATGTTCACGCCGATCAAGGCGGAGATGAAGTTTACGGACTTGCAACTCGGACTGTTGGGCGCCACCTCGTTCGCCATCTTCTACACGCTGCTCGGTATCCCCTTCGGGCGGCTGGCCGACCGCGGCTCGCGCAAGAAACTCATCGCCGCCGGCCTCGCCGTGTGGAGCCTCTTCTCGGGGCTCACGGGGTTCACGCACAGCTTCGAGACGATGTTCCTCTGCCGCCTGATGGTTGGCGTCGGCGAGGCGACGCTGGGGCCGGCGGCGTTGTCGCTTCTCTCGGACTATTTTCCCGTACGGATGAGGGCCAGCGTGACGGCCATCTACTCTTCGGCCATCGCCGTGGGGAGCGGGCTGGCCTTCGCGCTCGGCGGTCAGTTCGAGGCGCTGCTGGGCTGGCGCTGGGCGTTCTTCCTGCTCGGGTTCCCCGGACTGCTCGTCTGCCTGCTCGTGCTGTCTTTGAAGGAGGAACGGCGCGGCGCGACCGAGCGCGAGCCCGTGCGGTACACGGCGCGCGACTGGAAGGTTCTGTTCAAGAGCGTCCCTCTGCGTTATCACTACCTGGGCTACGCGCTGTTCGGGCTGGCGTCGAACCAGTTGTCAATCTGGGGCGTGAGCTTCTTCGCGCGCGTGCACGGGTTGGACTTGAAGTTGATAGGGTTGCTGGGGGGATTGTTGTCGCTTCTGGCGGGCGTGCCGGGGACGATTGTGGGGGGCGTGCTGGCCGACCGTCTGCGGAGGCGTGGGCGGGGCGGGCGGATGTACTTCAGCGCTGTGTGTGCGCTGCTGTCGGTGCCTTTGTGGGTGGCGCTCCTCTTCTCGAACGGGGCGGCGGTGCTGCTGGCGGCGAACTTCTTTCTGCTCGCGCTCTCTCTGATGTGGCTCGGCGCGGCGGCGGCAGACGTGCACGACATCGCGGGGCCGCAGTTGCGCGGCCTCGGCGTCGCCATCTACTTCTTCGCCGTCAACTTCGCCGCGTACATCATCGGCGCGCCGCTCGTCGGCCGCATCAACGACGCGCTCGGCGCGGGCGCGAACCCGCAGATGATACGCTACGGCCTGCTGCTCTGCCCCGTCGCGGCGGCGTTCGCCGCACTGCTGCTCTGGTTGGGGAGCCGGAAGCTCGAACGGGAAAGTTAACCACAGAGACACAGAGACACGGCTTGAAGTCTTAATAACTTCAAGCCGTGTCTCTGTGGTTAACTCTTCTACAGCCGGACGTACTCGAACTCGAACGGCTTGCCCTTGATGCCGGTGGCGGGCGGGGCGATCCAGTTGGCGATCTTGCCGGGCTCGGTGACGGGGTGCATGAGGCTCTGGACGTACTCGCGGTCGGCGCGCGTCGGGAGCCATTCGTCCTTGCGCGCCTCGAACTCTGCGGCGGTGATGATTTGGCCGTCGAGGTCGAAGTGGTGGCCGGCGTACTCGCCGACGTGGCGGTGGAAGCGCGTCGAAGGCAGGCGCAGCTTGTGCTCCACCCCCTCCTCGGCGATGTACTTGTTCCAGCGCTCCAGCGCACGCTCGCAGTCGCGCACATACTCGCCGCGCAGCACCTCGTTCAAAGCGTTGCGCAGCGGCACCTCGCGCTCGCCGATGCGGCCCTCTTCGACGACGGGCAGCGTGAACGAGCCCTCGGCCAAAACGTGCTCGTCGTACTTCTTCTGCTCCTGGTAGCGGCCCTTTAAACCCGCGGCGAAGAAGTCGGCCGCGTTCGAGCTGATCTCGCCGCCGAAGAGGTCGAGCGAGTAGCTGAACCAGTAGTTGATGTAGCGCTGGATGATGTCGAACGGGATGCCGCCCAGGTGCCGCACGTCCTCGTTCGGGTTCTGCTTCATCAACTGCGCCGTGCGGCGGACGACGCGGCCCACCCCCGTCTCGCCGACGAAGAGGTGGTGCGCCTCCTCGGTCAGCATGAACTGGCAGGTGCGCGCGAGCGGCTCGAAGCCCGACTCGGCCAGCGCCGAGAGCTGGTACTTGCCGTCGCGGTCGGTGAACATCGTGAAGCAGAAGAAGTTGAGCCAGTCGTCGCACGGCTGGTTGAAGGCTTCGAGTATCCTCGGCTTGTCGGGATTGCCCGAACGCCTTTCGAGCAGGGCGTCCGCCTCGTCGCGCCCGTCGCGCCCGAAGTAGCCGTGCAGCAGGTAGACCATCGCCCAGAGGTGCCGGCCCTCCTCGACGTTCACCTGAAAAAGATTCCGCAGGTCGTACAGAGACGGGCAGGTCTGACCCAAACGTCGCTGCTGCTCGACCGAGGCGGGCTCTGTGTCGGCCTGCGTGACGACGATGCGGCGCAACGCGTTGCGAAACTCGCCGGGCACTTCCTGATAAGCGGGCTGCCCCATGTTGTCGCCGAAGTTGACGCGCGCGTCGGGCTCGGCCGGCTTCAGGAAGATGCCCCAGCGGTAGTCGGGCATCCGCACGTAGTCGAAGTGCGCCCAGCCGTCTGCCTCGACCGAGATGGCCGTGCGCAGCCACACGTCCTTGTCCTGAAAACCCTCCGGCCCCATCTCGCGCCACCAGTCGAGATAGTTCGGCAACCACTTCTCCAGCGCGCGCTGGAGTCGCTTGTCGCCGGACAGATTGACGTTGTTCGGAATCCGCTCGTGTAACTCCATTATGCCTCCGACTGAAAAAGCAGGTGTTGTTTAGGTGCTGGTAAAAACTAAAACCTAACACCCAGCCCCCAACACCCTTTTTATGTCCTCTTGTAATCGAACTGCGGCTGCGTCGGCTTGCCGTAGTTCGTGAGCGCCCCGTGCGGGCCGACGGCGTTGGGGCGCTGGAAAATCCAGTTCTGCCAGGCCGTGAGCCGGCCGTAAATCTTGGTGTCGAGCGTCTCGGGGCCGGCGAAGCGCAGGGAAGCCTCCATGCCGGTTAGAGCGTCGGGGGAGAGTGAAGTCCGTTCCTCGACGGCGACGCGGATTTCGTCCTCCCAGTCGAGGTCGTCGGGGGCGAAGGTGACGAGGCCCGCCTCTTCCGCCGCCTCCGTGTCGAAGCGCCCCTCTTGTTCGAGGACGGCGTCGGCGCGCACGGGCTCCGCGAGGAAGCGCGACCCGAGGCGCGTCAGGCCGTTCGACATTGGGAGTGCGCCCGCGTTCAACTCGCTCACGGCCAGCTCGACCTTCTGTTCGGGGTCGTTGAGCATGTAGCTGCGGTCGGAGGCCAGCAGCAGTTCGAGCAGGTTCCCTGCGAAGCAACTCGCAGGCTCCGCGAGCGCGAAGAAGCTCTTGGCCGTCAGGTCGAGCCGGCGCAACACGCGCGCCATGTGCAGGATGATCTCGCGGACGAGCCAGTGCCCACGGTTCTCAACCAGAACCTTGTCAACCGCCAGCACGTCGTCGATCTCGCCCGCCGTGCGCAGCAGCACGAGCCCGACCTCCGGCTCGTTCATCCTCAAATGGAGCAGCGCGTCGTCCAGCTCGCGGTACGCGCGCAGAGGCCAGTATGCGTCGCCGAGCTTTTGAATCTCATCGGTCGTCGTCGGCTGCACACCTTCGGGGCCGCGCACGGTCAGCTCCGCGTGGCGCGCCTCGCGGTTCAGTTTCAAAGAGACGTACTTGTACTCGCGCCCGGCGTCACTCGCCTCGACCTCAAGGGGATTGAGCTTGATGCCGGGGCCGGCCGCCGGCTCTTCCGTCTCTTGAAGAATCTCCCGGACGCGCCCCTCGACGCCCTCCTGAAACTTGCTCGTCGGGAAGTGTCCGTCGATGAGCCCCCACTCAGTCGCGCGTTTGGCCTTCAAACCTTCGGCCAGCGTCGAGAAAACGTCGGCGCGGTCGCGGCGCACTTTGCGCTTGTCCACGAGACGCGTCAGACCGCCCGTGCCCGGCAGCACGCCGAGCAGAGGCACCTCCGGCAGCGAGACCGCCGAGTTGCCGTCGTCAACGAGGTAAATCTCGTCGCAGGAGATGGCCAGCTCGTAGCCGCCGCCCGAGGCCGTGCCGTTCAGGGCCGCGACGTAGCGCTGCCCCGAGTGCTGCGAGGCGTCCTCGATGGAGCAGCGCGTCTCGTTCGTGTACTTGCAGAAGTTGACTTTGAAGCCGTGCGCGGAGGTGCCGAGCATGTAGATGTTGGCGCCGGCGCAGAAGATGCGGGGCTTGAGGCTTTTGACGACGACGACGCGCACCTCCGGGTGCTCGAAGCGCAGGCGGGAGACGGCGTCCGACAACTCGATGTCCACGCCGAGGTCGTACGAGTTGAGCTTCAGCTTGTAGCCCTCGGCGAGTGTCTCGTCCTCCTGCACGTCCATCGAGAGCGTGGCCACGCGGCCGTCTATCTCAAGCTTCCAATG
>JADMIO011667589.1_pt1 | contig 15839 bp, 16 predicted proteins | sample 8958161 | NCBI WGS metagenome assembly JADMIO01 (sample SAMN16585339, study PRJNA669376) | soil metagenome | isolation source: Crop rotation soil | place: USA: Cullars Rotation, Alabama | collected 2011
CGGGATATGGCCAGAACGAAGGATATCTGGTGTACGGGATGTTGCCGGTCGCGCCGATCGTCGCGGCCTCGACTGCAGCACTCGTGCTTGTCTCACTGATTACGCCACCGCCAACACCCGCCACGGTCAGGAAATTTATTTTTGATAAATAAATTCGGGACGTTGTCCGGTGGGCAAAAAAAACGGCCCTGCCGAGTGTCTCGACAGAGCCGTCAGATCTACTGTGTGACTATCGTCGTGAGACGATTCGTCTTATCGCCACGAATAGCTGCGGCGGACCTTGTTCGTCCGAACCTTGCGGCTCGCACGGCTGCGGGTGCTGCGAACGCGCTTCGAATAGTTCTTTCGTGTCCGGCGGGCGCTGGTCTTGGCATAGCTCTTCCGGCTGGTCCGGCGGGCGTAGCTCTTGCGGCTCGTCCGGCGGGCGTTCCAGCGGCTCTTGTTCTTGCGGGTCGTCTTGCGGGTGACGACGACATTCTTGAAGCCGGTCACTTTGTAGTTCCTGGTGATCCAGCCGGTCTTGCCGAAGCCGAACTTCTTCCAGGCCTTGGCCATGACCTTGAGGTCCTTGACGATGCGAACACACTCATTCTTGCAGAATCGTGCTTCAGTCGGATTCTTGCAAGTGTTGTGTCGCTTCTTGAATCTCTTGAACAGGTTCTGCTTGGCAACAATTCGGGTTCGGAAAGCTGATTTGCTGCCGACGTTGGAAACATTAAAGCCCATGGGTACTTCCTCTCAAATCATCGATGAATGGCCCGATCCATTACCGGGTCTTGAAATGCAGTTCGGAAATCCCGGGCCGCGAGTTAAGTTATCTCTCGCAATTGTGCAATCGTTGCGCGATCTGATTAGCCACCGGCAGAAACCGCGTTACACCGGATGGAGTGATAATAATCCGGACGAGATTCACAGATGTGTGATTCGCCCGCAAATCTATAAGCCGTACACCGGGAAAAACTTTCCGCGAATGTATCCGAGAAATGGTTCAATAGAGAGCGGTTGGCCCGTCACCCGCTGCACCAGTTCGCCCGCGCGGTAGCGCTGCCCATGCTGATGGATATTGCTCCGCAGCCAGTCCAACAGAGGCCGCAATTCGCCGCGGCGAATACGCTCGGGCAGATCCGGCATCGCCATTTTCGCAGCGGCGAAAAACTGTGCGGCGTACAGGTTGCCCAATGCGTATGTGGGGAAGTATCCGTACGAGCCCATCGACCAGTGAATGTCCTGCAGGCAGCCTTCGCGATCGTCCTGCGGGGTGATGCCCAGGAGCTCCCTGCACTTGGCCCGCCACGCATCGGGTATGTCCTTGACCGCCAGCGTGCCGGAGATCATGTCGCGCTCCAGCTCGAATCGCAGAATAATGTGCAAGTTGTACGTGACTTCGTCTGCCTCGACGCGGATCAGCGAGGGCTTGACCGTATTGATGGCCCCACAAAACGCGTCGAGCGACACGCCCTTGAGCGAATCAAACGCCGCCTGGGCCTCTGGGAAGAATTTCTCCCAGAACTCGCGGCTGCGACCGACCATGTTCTCCCACATCCGCGACTGCGACTCGTGAATGCCCAGACTCACCGCCTGACCCAGCGGCGTAAAGGCGTGCTCGGCGGGCAATCCCTGTTCGTACATGCCGTGACCGGACTCGTGCAGCACGCCGAAAACGCTGGGGGAGAAGAAGTCTTCGTAGTATCGGGTGGTCAAGCGGATGTCGCCCGGGAAACTGCCGCTGCAGAACGGATGCTTGGAGACGTCGAGACGACCTGCTGAAAAATCGAAGCCTACGACCTCGGCCATGCGCCGCGCGAACGTCTCCTGGGCCGCGCGGGGAAAATGGCGGTGAAGTATCGAAGTATCGGGTTGGCGTTTTGAAGTCGATATCTGTCGCACGATGTCCGAGAGCGGTCCGCGCAGGGCGGAGAACACGCGTGAGACCTCCGCGGACGTCATGCCCGGCTCGAACTCGTCGAGCAAGGCGTCGTAGCGCTCGCCGCTGTATCCGATCAGATCGGCCACCTGGCGCTTGAGTTCGAGGAGCTGGGAGAGAATCGGGGCGAAAGCGGGAAAGTCGTTGTCGGCGCGGGCCCTGCCCCAGACATCTTTTGCGATGGTAGAGACATGCGCGATCTTGCGAACCAGGTCGGCGGGGAGCTTGGTGGCGCGGTCGTAGGCGCGCCTGACTTCTCGGAGATTTGCCACCTGCTGTTCGTTCGAAGCCTTGCCGTCCAGCCTCGACAGTAGATCGCCAATTCTAGGATCGGTGCGTCGCTCGTGGGCGATGGCCGCGATCATGGAGAGTTCTTCGGCGCGCGCAGGGAGCCCTCTTTCGGGCATCATGGTTTCGCTGTCCCAATCGAGAAGACTCTCAACGGCGGAGAGTATGTTGGCTTCCTTGACAAAGTGAATAAGCTGATCGTAGGGCATTTGATGAGTCCGTAAACGAAAAAGGGCGCGAGCACACGGTGCTCGCGCCCTATGCTAATAGAAATGCGTGTCTGAGGTTACTTTTTCTTGGGGGCCGGGCCGAGGATCGCATCCTTGCAGGCCTTCGACACGCGGAATTTCACGACCTTCTTTGCAGGAATCTTGATCTGCTCGCCAGTCGCCGGATTGCGGCCCATGCGGGCTTTGCGATTGACCAGCACCAGCTTGCCCAGACCGGGCAGGGTGAAGCTATTCTTGGCCTCGCGATAAGCCGTGTTCACCAGGGTGTCCATAAATCCGACCACCTGGGCACGGGTCAATTCATTTTTTTCAGCAAGATGCCGAATCAGAGCGGTCTTGCTCATTCCAGCAGCCATGGCGACTCCTTCATTAAAAAAAGACAATTACCTATTTACACCACCGGCCGGGGAATAACGTGTCCCGGCCCCGACGCAACAAAATAGCAGAGAAATCTAAAGAATCAATGCCATTTGCGGTGAAAATATGCGAAAAATGGCCAAAAACACGCGAAATTCACAAATCTCCCATGCAAAAGACCTTACAACAGGGGCTTTTGCTCCGGCTTTTCCGTTGCCGGACAACTGCTTATTATCCCTTGAAGAAAAAACCAACCCCTTGACAAGAGTCAGTCATGATGCAATCCGCTGTACGAAGCACATCGTTACCGTTCAATGTTCGCCGCGGGAAAGTCCGCGATGTCTATGACCTGGGCGATCAGCTCCTGCTGGTGGCTACCGACCGGCTCAGTGCCTTTGACTGTGTGCTGCCTGATCCCATTCCGGATAAAGGGCGGGTCTTGACTGCACTGTCGGAATTCTGGTTCGAGAAGCTGTTAGGCCATTGCAAGCACCATCTGATCCGCGTGCTGCATGACGACATGCCCCCGAAGCTTGAGCCGTTTGCGGCCGAGCTGCGCGACCGGGCCATGTTGTGCCGCAAGGCCCGAGTCGTGCCCATCGAATGCGTGGCCCGCGGCTACTTAGCGGGCAGCGGATGGAAGGAATACCAGGAGTCGCAGGCGGTGTGTGGGATCAAGCTGCCGGGAGGACTGCGGCAATGCGATCAATTGCCGGAACCGATTCTTACGCCGGCCACCAAGGCCGAAACGGGGCATGACGAGAACATCAGCTATGAAACGGCGTGCGGTCTGGTGAGCGAGAAGACCATGCGGCTCCTGAGGGATACGACGCTGAAGCTGTATCAGTTTGGGGCGGACTACGCGCGCGAGCGGGGAATAATCCTTGCGGATACAAAATTCGAATTTGGATTTTCAGGAGATGAGATCATATTAATAGATGAGGTGCTCACGCCGGATTCCAGCCGGTTCTGGCCCGCCGACAAGTACCAGCCGGGACGAGATCAAGAGAGCTTTGACAAGCAGTTTGTGAGGAACTACTTACAGGGACTCTGCGACAAGGGGCAATGGGACAAGACCGATCCTGCGCCGCGACTGCCTGCCGATGTGATTGAAGCGACGAGCAAGCGCTACATTGAGGCGTACGAGAGGATCACGGGGCGAAGACTCTAGATTCTGGATTCAATTCCAATGCCCAGGAAAAATGTTGGCATTGTTATGCTGCTGGCATGCACAGGCGCTCTTTGGGCGTTGGGCGGTGCAGGTCCAAAGCAACCCGGAATCGAAAATCCAAAATCCAAAGCCTCCGATCAGCGACTCGATTTCAAGAACAACGTCATGCCCGGCTACTGGACGCGGCATGTGATCGTCCGCGACACCGAGCGCATACGGAAAACTCCGGTGGCCGGCGAAGAAAAGAAGGCCCCAGTAGAAAAGCTCGAATATGAACAGAAGGCCGAGTGGACGCAGTGCAATATTGACGACCCGGCGCCGTCCAGCGTGCTGATTTATCAACTTATGGCCGACGACCCGGCGCTTGTTGTTGGACTTTCTCGTGCTGGCGCGGCAGTCAAGCCCAAGCCAAAACCTGAAGAACTCAACCTCAGCAAAGGCAGCACCAAATTGATCAGCGCGAAGCGGACTCTGCGGGACAGCCCAGCGCAGACGCCGATGCTAGATCAGCCCGATCAGTGCATCCTCGAACTGGTGCTCGATTTCGTGCACTGGCCGGCCAAGCGCATCGAAGTCGGCCACAAGTGGGAACGGGACATTTCGCTGCCCAACTTCGAGGGGAAACAGCAATTCGAGTTTGTGGATCTCACCAAAGTGGGAGACGAGACCGTTGCAAGAGTGACGATGTATGTCACGGGCAAGTTCAAGGGAATGCTCGAGCGCAAGTTCGAATTTGACAAAACTCAGGCGATCATCTACTGGTCGCGGATGAACCAGAGCATGCGTCAGCTAGAGGCGCAGGCGACCTATCGGCGCGTGGTGGACGGGGCGGATTACAAGGTCAAGATCAATGTCGCGCTCGACAAGTCCGGCATGTTCAACGAAAAATCCCAGGAGGACATCAAGTCGCAGGTTGGCATAATCAATGGGGCGATGAAGGAAGTTGGTTTCGGTCACGTCCGCGAAACGGCAAAGATAATCGCAGACTTTCGGCATGAGTGGCCGAATGCCATGATGGGACCAGCGATCGACGAAATGGAGCGCCGGCTCGCCGATGTGCAGCGATCGCAGGGGCCGCGACTTTCAGAGGAGGCATTGCAAAGCGCATTGAGCGTCGCATTCCTGCAGAACGAAGCGGGCCGATCTCAAGCGGATGTCGATCTCATCGAGGCGTCACGGAGAATTCTCTCCAGTCTGGCTACAGAATATTACTCGCGACTCAAAAAATGGCTCAAGAGTGACGATGAAAAAACCCGGGCGATCGCGGCCATGACCATCGGCCTTGCGGAGCGGCCCGATGCCCTGCGACAGACATATATTGCCTGCCACGATAATTCCGAGAAGGTGCGCATGATGGCCATGACAGGTCTGCTGCTGCGCGGTGGCGGAGACATCGATCCAAAGACCCTGCTGACCGGCATGGCCGACAAGAGCGCCGGCGTGCGGCAGCGCGCGTGTGAAACAGTGGCAGCATGCATTGCCCGCGAGAACGTGGCGGTTGACAGTCTGATCCAGAAACTCGAACGGCTGATGATACATGACGAAAAAGACATGGTTCGCTACGCGGCGATCCGCGCCATCGTGGCGATCGGAGGCCGGCCCGATGTGGCCAAGCTGCAGACCGCCCTGATGCATGAAATGAACAAGAAAAACCGAACGGCGCTTGAGCGCGGGATCGAGCGGTTGCAGAAAACCTGAGTTTTCCTGCGATTTATTCTTTCGCCACTATATTCAGAGTTGAAGCAAACAAGTCGTGTAGGCCGAGATGTCCTGTGTGTCGACGATTCCGTCGTCGTTAAAGTCTCCAAAGGCGCAGGTGGACCCGTGCGAAGAGCCGGTGATGATGCATTCGACAAATGATTGAATGTCGCCGGAATCGCTCAGACCGTCGCCGTTCAAATCTCCCAGAGTCAAGTTGAGAATGGTATAGAGGCTGGACCCGTTGAAGTTCGCAGTGGCCATATCGAGACGGGCGTCCATATTCACGTCGCCCAGGGCCAGCCCGAGGGGTGCGGGCGCCGCTGCAAAGTTGACGGCCGGCTTGAACGTGCCATTTCCGCGACCGAGCAAAATGGAAATGTTGTTGCTCGTGGAGTTCACCACTGCGAGGTCAGGACGGCTGTCGCTGTTCAGGTCACCGATGGCGACAGTCGCGGGGCTGACTCCGCACGGGTAATTAACCGCCGGTTGAAGCGTGCCGTTACCGTTGCCCAGCAACACCGAAGCATTGCCGCTGAAGTTGTTGGCGGTGGCCACATCAGGCCGGCCATCGGCATTGAAATCTCCAACCGCGACGGAGTTTGGGCCGAGACCGGTTGGGAAATTGGACGGGGCGGCAAATATCGCATTGCCGATATTCATCAGCACGGAAAGATTGTTGCCGGCATTGTTCGCGACCACCAAATCAGGCCGGATGTCGGCATTCAAATCGATAATAGCAATCGAAATGGCACCAGCGCCGGCGGGATAGGTGACGGCCGGCTGAAAGGCGCCGTTGCCGTTGCCGAGTAGGATGGCTACATCGGAACTGGTAAAATTGGCGACCGCCAAGTCGGGCAAGGTGTCATTGTTCAGATCGCCGATGGCAACAGAATTGGGAAGCATGCCTGCGTTGTAGAACACCGCGGGCTGCAACACGCCATTGCCATTGTTCAGAAGGACCGCGACATTGTCGCTGTTCGAACTGCACACGACCACGTCAGGCGCCGTGTCAGCATTGAGATTGCCGACGGCAACGCAGATCGGACTGACTCCGGAGGCGTAATTCACCGCAGGTTGGAATGACCCATCGCCGTTGCCAAGAAGCACTGATGTGGTTCCGGCATTGTAATTGGCTGTCACCGTGTCCGGGTGAGTGTCGCCATTCAGGTCTACAATAGCGACCGCCACTGGCGTCGTTCCGGCGGGGTGACCGATTGGCCCATCGAACGACAGTGGGCACTGGGCATCACTTGTTGATGCAAGAGTCAGGCAGGCCGTTGCAACTGTCAGACTGGTGAGCAAACGACGACCAGGCACGATGGCCATCGCACGCATCATGGTCCACGCTCCGATCAGGTCAGCGACGGCGCAGGGCCGCCGCTTTGACACGGTAAATAGAGACGCAAAACCGCGTCAATTCCAGCATGCATACTACCAGATTTGGGCCCCGATGAGCAAGGAATTGCGCATGTCGGCTGCCATATCTTGCGAATACCTGGGTAGAGGCACGGCAAACTGCTAATGAATTCCCGCCGCCCCCAGGTAGCGTTCCGCGTCGATGGCTGCTTTACATCCCATGCCTGCTGCGGTCACGGCCTGTCGATAGATGCTGTCCACACAATCTCCCGCTGCAAAAACTCCGTCAACGGCGGTTGTGGAGCGGGCGGGATCTTTCAGAATGATATAGCCTTTCGAATCGAGCGGGAGCTGATCCTCAAGGAATTGTGTCGCGGGAGTATGGCCGATTGCGACGAAAAGACCGCCAACTGGCAGCATGGTTTCCGCGCCGGTCACGGTGTCCTTGAGTTGCAATCCAGAGATGCTCTGATCGCCGAGCACATCGGTAACGACCTTGTTCCATTGGAATTGAATTTTGGGATTGGAGTGTGCCCGCTGAACCATGATCTTGCTGGCACGCAACTCATCGCGTCGGTGGATCATGTGCACCTTACTGCCGAATTTCGTGAGATACGTTGCCTCTTCGACTGCCGAATCGCCGCCACCGACAACGGCGAGTTCCTTGTTGCGGAAGATCGGAATCGCACCATCGCACACCGCACACGCACTCACTCCCCCACCGCTGCGCGCCAGGCGCTGCTCGTTCGGGAGATTCAACCAGTTGGCGGTCGCCCCCGTGGCGATGATGACGGTGTGAGCGAGATATACGCGGTCATCCTCGGCGATGACTCTGAACGGCCGTACAGAAAAATCGACCGCCTTGCAGTCCTGGTATTTTGACGAATGTCCATCTTCCGGATTGGAGACGTCTGGCGTCTGGCCGTCGTCGGTGACGATTCGCGTGCCAAAGCGGACCGCCTGCTGTTCGCAATAGGCCATGAGCATCGGACCCGTCACGCCATGGGGAAAGCCAGGGTAATTCTCCACTTCGGTTGTGAGCATGAGTTGGCCGCCGGGCAGGATCGTGGTGGGAATGCTCTTGGGGCGGCCGGCGAATACAAGGGGACCGAGATTGGCGCGGGCGGCATAAATCGCGGCCGTCCAGCCTGCGGGGCCGGAGCCGATGATGATCACTTTTTCGACAGGGTCGTTCATTGAAGTCCTTTTGAATCACAAATAATTCTTGCGACATCTTATTCAGGCGGGGTCAGACGGGCAAAACGAGCGATCGACCCTCCGGCCCTTCTCGTCACTTTGCTCCAGCGTCGCTACCATTCTGACATGTCCGCGATCATGATTGCCATTCTGGTGCTGGTCTCCATTCTGGGCATCATGCTTGCGGCGTTTCAGCTCCCCGGCACATGGCTTATTCTCGGAGGGGCCATTCTCTACGACTGGTATTACAGCTGGGGGCGTATCGGATGGAAATGGCTGCTTGTGCTCGGGGCGATCGCCGCCTTCGCGGAGCTGCTTGAGATGCTCGCTTCCGTCGCCATGGCCCGCCGCGCCGGAGCCAGTCGCCGCGCGGCCATCGGTTCACTTATTGGTGGATTTGCCGGGATGATAGTCCTGAGCGTCCCGGTGCCGGTCATCGGCACGATCATCGGCGGGCTGATCGGTTGTTTCGTGGGGGCGTTGCTGGGAGAACTGTCATTGCACGATAATCTTCACACTGGGGCCAAGGTGGGGATATTCGCGACCATTGGCCGGGTCATGGGGATGATGGCAAAGACCGCCGCAGCGATGGTTATTGCCGGGGCGGCCATTTCACTGGCGGTATGGAAATAAATGCCCATTGTCCTATCAATCCTGCTCGCTTTCGTATTCGGCCCGCCGACGCCGACTTCGGCCCCCACCACGCAATCGACACAACCGGCCCTGACTCCGTCAACGAGGGCCAAGGTAGAGGAATTAGTTGAACGACTGAACGCTCGCGAGTTCAAACACCGCGAACAAGCGCAGAGCGAACTTGCCGCCTTTGGAGAGCAGATCTGGCCGTTGCTGATAGCAAAGATTCCGCATGCCAGCGAGGAAGTCAACGATCGCATTATCGCGGTGGTGGGTAAGCCACGGAATCCGACGCTGCGCGTGGAGCTCGCCGCACGAATGCTCTCCACGGGCGATCCCAGTCGAATAGAGTCAGCGGTCTATATGTTGTTCGACGACCCCGTTTCAGTCTGTGATCTCTTTGCGCAGCGAACTGCCGACGTGCAGGGCATCCTGAGAATTGTGTCTCCGCCGATCGCCGATCAATTGCAGATCCGCAAGAAGATGACCGAGGCGATGTCAAAGAATCTTCCCCGAATTCGGGAGAAAGACCCGGACAAAGCCGCCGAGTTGGTAAGGCTGGACACAGAGAACAACTGGTACTCCGCGGAGGCAGCCGCATTGATGGCTGTCGAATCGCTCGATGAAAGGTCGGAGGTTGATTCCCGCTCAGCTCAGTCGCAGCCCGGCAGAGACTAGCCGGTTTGACTCAGGAGTGGGCCATCACTTCTTCAGAAACCCGACGATGATGGTTGGTTTCCTTGCCGAGAAGGTCGGCAATCGTAGTTTTCTGGAAAAGGTCTTTCAGGGCATCGGCCGCTTCCTGATGAGCACGGTTCATCGCCGATTGAACCGGCGTGGGAAGCCCCTTGACTGCAACACTCTTGATGTTGCTGGTCACCAGGGCGCCGACACCGCCGAACACATCAAAAAGTGATATGGTGTCAATGCTCCTGTTGAGCCGGAATCCGCCGCGCGGACCGCGATCGGAGTGCAAAACCCCGGCGCTGGCCAGTTGGCTTAGAATCTTGGCGACATATGCTTTGGGCAGTCGATGTTTTTGGGCGACATCTCCCGCGCGAACACCCATTGGATTGGCCTCTCCGCGATGTTGCTGAGCAATCTCGTAAATGGCCAGGAGTGCGTACGCTGCAGTTTTCTTACGAAGCATGTTGGAAAGCTCCTGAGCGAAGTTATCGTTAGCGTCAAAAAAACACGCTACTTTCCGTCCGGCAGGCCCGGGAGCCAGATAGCCTGTAGAGTTACGTTGTCAGAAAGTATTAGTTCGTATCTAATTCGTTTTGACAGCGTAACTTTGATTGATTCTAGCGTCTTGCCGTCCGCTTTCAACCATATGTTTCTGTATCGATTAATCTTTACGATTTGATGGACAAAAGTGCAAGAAAATCGGGCCGCTGGCTAATGGCTCTGGGCAGGCAGGATATGCCCCCAGAGTATCAGCTGGGTCCCCGCAGTTATAGGATTGTCCGATGCTTTAAGCACGATTTCTTCGCTGCAACCGGCCTTTATGAACATTGTGACGGGAGCAAAGTGATTTTGAAAGTGGGCCGCACCGCCCCTGTGTGTCTCTTACCGATGAGCTGGATTGGGAGATTACTAGCCCGTCATGAGGCTCGCTTGTATGGGCTCGCCCAAGGTCTCGAAGGGATTCCAAGGTTCGACGGCCGATACGGCAAGACTGGCATCGTCCACGAATACATTGAGGGAGGACCGCTTTCCAAGGACGACTCCGTCGATGAAACGTTTTTCCCCCGGTTGAATGTGTTGCTCGATGGCCTGCATGCCCGCGACATTGCATACGTTGACCTCGAAAAGAGGGAAAACATTCTTCGCGGGCAGGATGGCAAACCATATCTGATCGACTTTCAGATATCCTGGCATTGGCCGGCCTCTCGTGGCGGAAAGCTATGGCCGATGCGAAAGCTGCTGGGGGTACTGCAGACGTCAGATCGCTATCATCTGATCAAACATTGGCGGCGGCTGCGACCCGATCAACTGGATTGGGAAAAGATTGCCGCCTCCTACCGCGCGCCGTTCTGGATCAGATGGCATCGATTTATTTTCCGTCCTTGGACACTGTTGCGACGACAGATACTCGTCTGGATGGGGCACAGGGATTCGGCGCGGATTCGCTCGCCGGGGTGAGGAAATTACCACTGACACAAAGGGCACACAGAAGAAGATGACTACAACTGGATCACAGAGGGAGTTGGTGGAGGCGTTTCGATCCTCGTTTGAGAAGGAGCTGGAAGGTGATTCGCGATTCGCGGGAAATCACCGACATGACCGGTCCGATGGCTCGACGCTGGCCACGCGCTGGGTCTCGACGGTCAATCCGCATGTTTGGTTCGAGATCGCGGTCCGACCCCAGATTCCGCAGATTCGCGTCGGGGTCCTGACGGACGATCGTTGGAAGAGCGAAGACTTCGAAGAAAAAATTGAGGAGTCGGGTGACACGATGGGAGAGTTCGTCGAAATGGGTTTTGAAGAGGCGGGGCTCACCTGGCTCGATCCGATCGTCGAGCACTATCGGGAAGACATGAAGTACTTTTATTTTGCCACGGCGTTTGAGCCGGCGTCAGTTGATGAACTGCGAAGCGAAGCGGTTCTGACCAAGATCCGCCAGATGTTTGACGGATATTATCACGCCTTCGCACCATATCTAAAGGCATAGGTCAGGGTGCAGCCGGTGAGAATGAGCAGCGGACCGACTACGCATCGTTGCGAGCTACGCTCTGTGGCGAATACGCGCGACTAGTATCAGGCCGATCCCTATCAAGCTGACCGTGCCGGGCTCGGGTGTGACCGCAAGCTGGTAATCGCCCTCGGAGAAGAATTGGCTGTCCACGTTGATGTAGTAGCCACCCGGATCGGCGGCGGGGATCGTCACCACGTCGAACGCTCCGAGGGTGCTGTAATCGCCGGAGCTGTCCAGAGAGTCGGGGCGATAGACGAACAGGTCGTTGTCTGATCCCCCGAGGCTGGTCAACGAAACGGTGAGGTCGCCTCCTGACCAATTGAGCAGGTACACGTCATCGCCGCCATCCCAAATGTCAAAGATATGGATTCCACTGTCAAAACCGTCGTTGTCGTCTGACGCGCCGAGGGTGCTGCCGGCGGCATTGCAACCATTGGAAAGCGGGCCGAGGGATGGGCTGGCCGATAAAGTCCGCTAAGGCGCTGGACGCGCAAACCAACAGCGGGCCAAACCAAGCGATCATGATCCAATTCTTTTGCATTTGACACCACTGGAGTCTAAGTACTGTTGTTTTGCGTCGGTCAGGACTGACGCGACCCCCCGTGGCAACCAGATTAAGAAATCTTAACCGAATAAGACTCTCGGGAGCAATGCCCGATGGGCACAAGTCACGAAATGACTGATTGTGTGGTTTCCCGGACGCATCAGGCGCGTTCCTGATCTCGTCAGTCCATCCCACTCGTTCCGGGATTCCCTAAGTCCGCAAGAATTTCTTTTGCCGTCAACTGCAAGATTGGATGCACCCACTCCGGAGCAATTTCATTCAGCGGCTCCATCACAAAGCGGCGCTCGTGCATCATCGGATGCGGAATCATCAAATCGGCCTCGGAGACGATTTCGTCATCGAACGCGAGAATGTCCAGATCGATTGTCCGCGGCCCGTATTTCACGGTGCGCTTTCGCTCCAACGAACCTTCGATCCGCTGAAGGACTTTGAGCAGCCGCGCCGGTGTCAGCGTCGTATTTACGATCGCCACTGCGTTGATGTATTCTTGCTGTTGGGGCGGTCCGCCGACGGGATCAGTCTCGTAAAGCGACGAAATCTTACCGACTTCGACTTCTTTGGTGGTCTCCAGTGCATTGAGCGCTGCGGCAATGTATTTCTCGCGCTGGCCGAGATTGGAGCCCAGGGCGATGAAAGCTTGATGTTTCTTTTTGCTGACCACCGATGAATGTCCTACTCCCCGTCCGGCCCTTTGGGGGCCTACCATTTCATTTCTGCCAGTCGCACGCCTGCTTCCTTGATCCGATCCACTTCAACCGTAAGTGCGAATCGGACGAATCCCTCGCCCGCTGCGCCGAAGCCAATCCCGGGAATCGCCACAATGCTTTGCTCCTCGAGCAGCCGCGTGGCGCAGCCCATTGAATCGTACCCCGCAGGGCAGCGCGCCCACACGAAGAAAGTCGCGCGCGGCAGTTCGACTGTGAAGCCAGCCTTGTTCAGAATCGGCACAAGTGCATCGCGCCGCCGCTTGTACGTCTCGCGAATTTCAGCGACATCGGGTCCATCGATCTTTTCCAATGCCAGCGCGCCCGCCTGCTGAATCGCGCCGAAGGCCCCGCTGTCCATGTTGCCCTTAACTTTCGCCAGCGCCGCCAGCACTTCGGCATTGCCGACCGCAAACGCGATGCGCCAGCCCGTCATGTTGAACGTCTTGCTCAGCGAGTGCATTTCGATGGCCACATCCTTCGCACCGGGTACCTGCATGATCGATGGCGGCCGGTCACTGAGGTCGAAGAATGTTTCGCTATAAGGCGCGTCAGAGCAGATCAGAAAATCATGCTTTCGTGCCAGCGCCACAGCCCGCTCGAAGAAATCCACAGATGCGACGGCGCCGGTTGGATTGTTCGGATAATTCAGAAACATCAGCCGAGCCTTGGCCAGCACATCGGCGGGGATGGCATCGAGATTGGGCAGAAACTTTCGCTCCGCGGCCAGTGGCATCGCATACGGCACGCCGCCCGCAAAGAGCGTCGCCGCGTGATAGACAGGATAGCCCGGCGTAGGCACCAGCCCGACGTCGCCGGGGTTGAGCACGGCCAGCGGCAGATGCCCGAGCCCTTCCTTGCTGCCGATGAGGGTGAGAATCTCGGTCGAGGGATCGAGCAACACCCCGAAACGTCGGGCGAACCATGCAGCGGCTGCCGACTTGTACTCCGGGAACCCCGCGTCATACGGATAGCGATGGTTCTTGGGATCGTAGACTGTCTGGGCCATGCGATCGATGATGAATTTCGGCGTGGGCCGATCCGGATCGCCGACTCCGAAGTCAATGACGTCCTTGCCCGCGGCAATGGCGGCCCGCTTTTTACGGTCGATGTCGATGAACAGATACGGGGGTAGCTGATCGAGACGAGATGCGCGTTTGAAGGACATGGCGAGATTTTGCGATGAGGTGGTCAGTTTCGCAAGCGTCCGTACTCATGCTAGTTAATGTCTGCGAAAGCCGCCCGAAGTGGATTTTGATTATTCATTCTTAAAGGCCGCTCCGCAGTTCTCGACATCGCAGCGGATTTCAGTTGGTGCACGTTTTTCGCGAGGGGCGTTGAGGATAGCCCGCGCCGCGTGGATGCACACTCCTTCGGGTACGGTCTGGTCAAAAATGTAATGTGTTCGCTCGGCGCATGGCGCGGGACATACCATGGGGTTCGGCGCTGACTTGCAGATGACGGCAAAGACCTTTGCGGGTGGGGCTGTTTTGGGTGGTTTCTTCGGTGCGGACTTGATGATGGAAATGTCGTCAATCTCCACGACATCCTTTTGGGCGTCCATTGCCATGTTCGCCAGCTCGTCGGCGCGGCTGTTGGCCTCGCGATAGATGTGCGTGATCTTCCAGTCGCTGATGTTGCGCAGTGTGGAGAACGCGGTGTCGAACAGGTCCTTGAGCCCCGCATTCTTCACTCGATATTCTCCGTTGAGCTGGCGGACGAGCAACTGGCTGTCCGAGTAAATCTGCAACTTGGTCACGCCCGCCCGCAATGCCGCCTCCAGACCGCGGAGCAGACCAGTATATTCAGCCGCGTTGTTGGTCATGCGGCCGAGGAAATAGCCGGCTTCGAGGATTGGAGATTTGGAGTCGTCGGCGAGCACGACGCCGCACCCTGCCGGACCGGGATTGCCGCGCGAGCCACCGTCGAAATTAAGAGTCAGATGCATGAATGAAGACCCGCTTAATGAATCACAGCACAGTGAGTCACCGCGGCGAATCCTCCCGGCCACGGTTCTGATACACTGCGAACCCGGCACATTATATGAAGATTCGATGTTGAGAAAGGGCTTCGAAGCTGGAAGCGAAAAGCGAGTGGGACAATTCAGGGCGTGCCATGATCGCGACCACGGCCGCAGGTCTCGCCGTCTGGCTCCTTGGCGGCGCCTATCGCTGGAACGGTTATCCCAGCGAGCACCCGGGCGGCGTGTGGATGGCAGCCCTCATTGCCCTGAGCATGATGGCTTGTGTTTTCTTCATCTATCGAACACTAGCGGCTGATCAGGCCGGGTCGCGAGTCTTTTACATGTGCGTACTCTGCTGGTCGCTCTGCCGGCTCATGTTCTGCTCGTGCTTTCCACTGGGCGGGGACGAGGCCTATCACTGGCAATGGTCACGCCGGCTCGACTGGTGCTATTACGATCATCCGGGCATGGTCGCATGGCTGGCGCGATTGTGTGCCCCATGGGGCGGTCACTCCGCAGCTCTGATCCGCCTGTCGCCTGTGCTACTTGGCGCCGGTACGGCAATCGCCACATATCAATTGGCTCGGATGACGCTGAAAGACGAGCGGCTCGCGACGCGGGCGGGCGTGTTGTTTCTGCTTGTTCCGCTCTTCTTTGCCTCGGGGCTGCTCATGCCCATGGTAGCGGTCACTTTCTTTGGCGTGCTGGGCATGACTCTGCTGTATCGAGCTATGCAACGCAACCGGCTCTGGGATTGGGTCGTCGCAGGATTGGCACTTGGCGCTGCGCTAAACAGCAACTTCACGGCGCTGCTTCTGATTGCGTTGGGCGGCTTGTACTTATTGCTTTCCCGGGATCATCGGCGATCGCTGGGCACGAGCGGTCCCTACGTCGCGCTCCTGGTCGCGGGGCTGTGTTGTGTCTCGCTTATCGTGTGGAATTCGAAGCATGAGTGGGTGACGCTGGGGTTCAACTTATTGCGGCGCCATCGAGAAATGAAGTTTCAATTCGAAAATATTCCCACGTATCTAGGAATATTAATTCTCATGGTG
>JADMIO011575651.1_pt1 | contig 15837 bp, 12 predicted proteins | sample 8958161 | NCBI WGS metagenome assembly JADMIO01 (sample SAMN16585339, study PRJNA669376) | soil metagenome | isolation source: Crop rotation soil | place: USA: Cullars Rotation, Alabama | collected 2011
CGTCCCAACGTTCACGTGCGGCTTCGTCCGCTCAAATTTGGCCTTCGCCATGATTCCGGTTCTCCCTTACTTCTGCTTCTTGGTGATGATCTCTTCGGCCACGGACTTCGGCACTTCCTCGTAGTGATCGAACTGCATCGAGTACACGGCGCGGCCCTGGCTCATGCTGCGGAGCGTGGTCGAATAGCCGAACATCTCGGCCAGCGGCACGTCGGCGGCAACCACCTGCGCGTCCCCGCGCTGGGTCATGCCCCCGATCTTGCCCCGGCGGCTCGACAGATCGCCGATGACGTCGCCCAGGTAATCCGAGGGCGCCACGACTTCGACTTCCATGATCGGCTCGAGGATGATCGGCTTGGCCTGCCGGGCCGCTTCCTTGAAGGCCATGGAGCCCGCGATCTTGAACGCCATTTCGGACGAGTCCACGTCGTGATAGCTGCCGTAGACCAGCGTGGCCTTGACGTCCACCACGGGGTAGCCGGCCAGCACGCCGTTCTCCAGCGCTTCCTTGATGCCCGCCTCGACCGGCTTGATGAATTCGCGCGGGATCACGCCGCCCACGATCTTGTCCTCGAAGATGAAGCCGGCACCCGGCTCGGTCGGCTCGAGGTGGATCACGACGTGGCCGTACTGGCCCTTGCCGCCCGACTGCCGGACGAACTTCCCCTCGACGTTCTCGACCCGCTTCTTGATCGTCTCGCGGAACGCCACCTGCGGCTTCCCGACGTTGGCCTCGACCTTGAACTCGCGCTTCATGCGGTCCACCAGGATCTCCAGGTGGAGCTCGCCCATGCCGGCGATGATCGTCTGGCCGGTCTCGGCGTCCGAGCGCACGCGGAAGGTCGGATCCTCTTCCTGCAGCTTCTGCAGCGCGATGGCCAGCTTGTCCTGGTCCGCCTTCGACTTGGGCTCGATGGCCACGTCGATGACCGGATTGGGGAACTTCATCGCCTCGAGGATGACCGCCTTGTCCTCGTCGGAGAGCGTGTCGCCGGTGCGGGTGTCCTTGAGGCCGATCGCGGCCGCGATGTCGCCGGCCAGCACTTCCTCGATTTCGTCACGCTTGTTGGCGTGCATCTGGAGCAGCCGGCCGATGCGCTCGCGCTTGTCCTTGGTGCTGTTGTACACGTAGCTCCCGCTCTTGAGCGAGCCCGAGTACACCCGGAAGAACGTGAGCCGGCCCACGTAGGGGTCGGTCGCGATCTTGAACGCGAGGGCGCTGAACGGCTCGGTGTCGGAGGCGGCGCGCTCGACGATGGTCGCGTCGTGCTGCGGCAGGTGGCCCTTGATCGGCGGGATGTCCACCGGGCTCGGCAGGTAGTCGATCACGGCATCGAGCAGCGCCTGCACGCCCTTGTTCTTGAACGAGGCGCCGCAGAGCACCGGCACGATCGAGCCGGCGCAGGTGGCCTTCCGGATGACCGACTGGATCTCCTCGAACGTGAGATCGGTGCCGCCGAGATACTTCTCCATGAGCACGTCGTCGAACTCGACGGCGGCCTCCAGCATCTCGCGACGGTACTGCTCCACCAGCGGCTGGTACTGCTCCGGCACCGGCATCTCGGTGTAGGTCTTGCCGAGCGTCTCGTCGTCGAAGACGATCTCGACGTTCCGGAGCACGTCGATGTGACCGGTGAAGAGCTCGCCTGAGCCGACCGGGATCTGCAGCGGGTAGGCCCGCTTGGTGAGCCGGTCGCGGATCATGCGGAGGCAGCGATCGAAGTCGGCGCCGATCCGGTCCATCTTGTTGGCAAAGATGATGCGGGGCACGCCGTAGCGGTCTGCCTGGCGCCAGACGGTCTCGGTCTGCGGCTCGACGCCGGCGACGGAGTCGAGGAGCGTGACCGCGCCGTCGAGCACGCGCAGCGAGCGCTCGACCTCGACGGTGAAGTCCACGTGGCCCGGTGTGTCGATGATGTTGATGCGGTACTGGGTGCCGTTCCGCACCCAGAAACAGGTCGTGGCGGCGGACGTGATGGTGATGCCGCGCTCCTGCTCCTGCTCCATCCAGTCCATGGTGGCCGCGCCCTCATGGACCTCACCGATCTTGTAGTTCTTGCCGGTGTAATAGAGGATGCGCTCGGTCGTAGTCGTCTTCCCGGCATCGATGTGGGCCATGATGCCGATGTTGCGATAGTGATCGAGCGGGGTCTGTCGGGCCATGTCTCTCTTGGTCTCTATTCAGCGAAACGGTATTCAGCGAAAAAGCGGGGCGACCGTCCGGGATGACTCCCGAGGTATCGCTCCGCGCACGTCGGGGTTTCCCCTCGACGAGGATCCTCCAGGGACCCCACGCGTTGTCGTTCGGAAGAGCAGTGGTGGCCGGACCGTTCCGGTCACATGCTCCGATGTTTACCTGCCGCTGACGGTGCTACCAGCGATAATGAGCAAACGCGCGGTTGGCCTCGGCCATCCGGTGCGTGTCTTCCTTCTTCTTGATGGTGCTGCCCTCGCCCTTGGACGCCAGGATGAGCTCGGCGGCGAGCCGCTCGGCCATCGTCTTCTCGCTGCGGGCGCGGGAGAACTGGATGATCCAGCGCATGGCGAGCGCGGCGCGGCGGTCGGGGCGAACCTCCACCGGGACCTGCAGCGAAGCACCACCGACGCGGCGGCTCTTGACCTCCAGGGTCGGCTTCGCGTTGTTGACCGCCTGCTTGAAGACCGAGACGCCGGGCTGGCCCGTGCGCTCCTCGATCATGTCCATGGCCGAGTAGAAGATCCCCTCGGCGACGCTCTTCTTGCCCTCGTACATCAGGTTGTTCACGAACTTCGACACCGTCTGGCTGTCGTAGCGCGGATCGGGCGGCACGGGCCGCTTGACCGCCTTGTTGCGCCGGCTCACTTCTTACCTCCCTTGGCCGGGGCCGCGCCGCCCTTGGGCCGCTTGGCGCCGTACTTGGAGCGGCTCTGCTTCCGGTCGTTGACGCCGGCCGAGTCGAGGGTGCCACGCACGATGTGATAGCGCACGCCCGGCAGGTCCTTCACGCGGCCGCCCCGGATCAGGACGATCGAGTGCTCCTGCAGGTTGTGCCCTTCACCCGGGATGTAGGCGGTGACCTCGAAGCCGTTGGTCAGGCGGACACGGGCCACCTTCCGAAGCGCCGAGTTCGGCTTCTTGGGCGTCGTGGTGTACACGCGCGTGCAGACACCCCGCTTCTGCGGGTTTTCCTTGAGCGCCGGCGCCTTGTCCTTGGCCGCGATGTCTTTCCGGCCGTGCCGGATGAGCTGATTGATTGTCGGCATATCCCTGCGACTAAGAGCCAGACTGCGACGGACCAAAACCCGTTTTCCGGGGTAGACTTGCAAAACTAGCGGTGGGTTGAGCTTGGGTCAAGGGTGGCCAGCCGGGCGACGGGTCGGAGGGTGGCCAAATGAGAAGCGCCCGGAGGGATTCCCCCGGGCGCCCCTTCCAGCTCCTGCTGAGCGCCTACAGATCGTCCTCCGGGATCCCGCCGGCCGGCACCGCCAGCTCCGCCACCGGCGCCGCCCCCATCTCCGCTTCCGGCACGATCTCCGGCATCTCGTAGCCCGCGGGCGGCTCGATGTCGATCTCGGCGTAGCGGTAGATGCCGCTGCCCGCCGGGATCAGGTGCCCGATGATGATGTTCTCCTTGAGGCCGAGGAGGTTGTCCTTGGCACCGCGGATCGCCGCATCGGTGAGCACCCGGGTCGTCTCCTGGAACGACGCCGCCGAGATGAACGACTGGGTCGTGAGCGAGGCCTTGGTGATGCCCAGGAGCACCGGCTCGAACTCGGCCTGCGTCCCCTTGCTCTTCTTGCCGACCCGGTCGTTCTCCTCCTGGAAGAGCTGACGATCCACCGTCTCGCCCTCGAGGAAGTCCGTGTCGCCCGGCTCGGTGACGCGCACCTTCTGCAGCATCTGGCGCACGATCACGCCGATGTGCTTGTCGCTGATGCGCACGCCCTGCAGGCGATAGACCTCCTGCACCTCGTTCAGCAGATACTCCTGCACCGCGCGCGGCCCCTTGATGAGCAGGATGTCGTGCGGGTTGACCGGGCCTTCGGTCAGGCGGTCGCCGGCGCGCACGCGGTCGCCCTCGTGCACCCGGAGGTGCTTGCCGGCCGGCACCTCGTACAGGCTCGGCTCGGCCGGCGTGTCGTCCGCGTCCTGCTGCGGATAGACGTAGATCTCGCGCTTGCCGCGCTTGATCTCACCGAACTTCACCACGCCATCGATCTCGGAGATCGTGGCCGGATCCTTCGGACGACGCGCCTCGAACAGCTCCGCGATGCGCGGGAGGCCGCCGGTGATGTCGCGCGTCTTGTAGGCCTGCCGCGGAATCTTGGTGACCGTGACACCCTTGGCCACCTTGACCGGCGCGGACAGATAGACCGTCTTGTCCTTGCTCTCCTTCTTGGTCTTCGACGGCCACGCCTGGTTGATCGGCACCTCGTCCACATGGAACTTCTGGCTCCACGGGTTGGCGCCATCCGGAAGATCGATGGCCCGTGACGCCTGGTCCGTGGGCGAGCCCAGAATCACGCGGCTGCCTTCCGCCAGCGTGTATTCCTGCGGGTCCTTCCGGTTCGGCATGTAGACCAGCACCGACGGATGCAGCTCGCGATCGGGATCGGCCATGACGACGACCGAGCGGAGGCCGGTACCTTCGTCCAGCTCCTCGCGGAGCGTGACACCCGGGACCAGGTCCTTCCAGCGGAGCTCGCCGTCGGTCTTGATGATGCTCGGGTCGTTGTATGGATCCCAGGTGTAAAGGATCGTCGCCCGCTTCTCGTTGTCGCCCTTGGTGACGAGATCGCCCTCCTTCACCTGGAGCAGCGCACCCTCCGGCACCGGGTAGCGGTTGAGGACCCGCTTCGGGTCCTTCGGATCCACGACGAGGATGCCTTCCTTGGTCTCGTCCGTCGCCGACTCGTCCTCGCGGGTGAGCACGACACGCACCGAGCCCCGGGTCCCTTCCTCGTACTCCACCGGTACGTCAGCCCACTCGAGGCCGTCGGTGTACTTCACCAGACCATCCGAGCGCGCGCGCCGCTCCGCCTCTTCCGCGATGCGGCTCGACGTACCGCCGATGTGGAAGGTGCGCAGCGTCAGCTGCGTACCCGGCTCACCGATCGACTGCGCAGCCAGAATGCCGACCGCCTCGCCCATGTCCACCATGTCCATGGTGGCCAGGTTCCGGCCGTAGCACATCCGGCACACGCCCCGGCGCGACTCGCAGGTGAGCACGCTCCGGATCTTGAGCTTCTCGATGCCGGCGTCGTCGATCGCGGTGGCGATCTCCTCGTCGATCAGCTGGCCCGCCTCGACCAGCAGGCGGGGATCGCCGTCCTCGTCGATATCGTGCGGATCGGACACATCCTCGCTCGCCACGCTGCCCACGATGCGCTCGCGCAGCGGCTCGATGATGTCCTCCCCTTCCTTGAGCGACGAGACCTCGAGCCCGAGGATCGTGCCGCAGTCCTCCTCGGTGATCGTCACGTCCTGCGCCACGTCCACCAGCCGGCGCGTGAGGTAGCCCGCGTCGGCCGTCTTGAGCGCCGTGTCGGCCAGACCCTTGCGGGCGCCGTGGGTCGAGATGAAGTACTCGAGCACGGTGAGGCCCTCACGGAAGTTCGACTTGATCGGGCTCTCGATGATCTCGCCGATGCCGCCGGTCAGCTTCTTCTGCGGCTTGGCCATGAGGCCGCGCATGCCCGCCAGCTGACGGATCTGGTCACGGCTGCCGCGGGAGCCCGAGTCGAACATCATGAAGACCGGGTTGAACCCGCCCTTGCTGACCCGCATGCCGTTGACCATCGCCTCGGCCACGTCGTTGTTCGCGTGGGTCCAGGCGTCGATCACCTTGTTGTAGCGCTCACCGAACGTGATCTGGCCGGTGTTGTACGCCTTCTGGAACCGCTTCACGCGGGCGTCGGCCTCGCTCAGGAGCTCCGCCTTCTCCGCCGGAATCTCCAGGTCCTCGATGCCGATCGAGACACCGCCCTGGGTGGCAAAGCGGAAGCCGAACTCCTTGAGCCGGTCGAGGAACGTGACCGTGTCGGCCAGCCCCGCCCGGCGATAGCTCTGCAGCACCAGCTCCGAGAGCATCTTCTTCTTCATCAGGTCGTCGCGGAAGCCGAGCTCGGCCACGAGCTTCCGGGGCAGGATGCTGTTGAACAGCACCCGGCCGACGGTGGTCTTGACCCAGCGCGGCTGCGGCTCGAGCGCCTCGCGCGGCGGGGCGTACCAGAAGAAGATGGCCGTGTGGAAGCCGACACCGCCCGTCAGGACCGCCATCTCGATTTCGGCGAGCGAACCGAAATGACGCGCCTTGCTCCAGAGCCGGGCGCGGGCTTCCTCCGACTTGCCGCCCGCCTTCCGCAGCTCCTCTTCGTAGCCCGTCGGCAGCTTGGTGAGGAAGTACGATCCCAGCACCATGTCCTGCGACGGCTCCGCCACCGGACGCCCGTCCGACGGCTTCAGCACGTTGTTGGACGAAATCATGAGCAGCCGGGCCTCGAGCTGCGCCTCGAACGAGAGCGGCACGTGCACCGCCATCTGGTCGCCGTCGAAGTCGGCGTTGAACGCCGCGCAGACGAGCGGATGGATGCGGATCGCCTTGCCCTCGACCAGCACCGGCTCGAACGCCTGGATGCCCAGCCGGTGCAGCGTCGGCGCGCGATTGAGCAGCACCGGGTGGTCCTGGATGATCTCTTCCAGGATGCCGTACACCTCGGGGCTCTCGCGCTCCACGATCTTCTTGGCGCGCTTGACCGTCTCCGCGATGCCCTTCTCCACCAGCTTGTGGATGATGAACGGCTTGAAGAGCTCGACCGCCATCGCCTTCGGCAGGCCGCACTGGTGCAGCCGGAGCTCGGGGCCGACGACGATGACCGACCGGCCCGAGTAGTCCACCCGCTTGCCGAGCAGGTTCTGCCGGAACCGGCCCTGCTTGCCCTTGAGCATGTCGGAGAGACTCTTGAGCGGACGCTTGCCGCGACCCCGGATCGCCTTGGAGCGGCGGCCATTGTCGAAGAGGGCGTCCACCGCCTCCTGGAGCATGCGCTTCTCGTTCCGGAGGATGACCTCCGGCGCCTTGTGCTGGATCAGCTTCGTGAGCCGGTTGTTCCGGTTGATCACCCGGCGATACAGGTCGTTCAGGTCGCTGGTGGCAAAGCGGCCGCCGTCGAGCGGCACCAGCGGACGCAGATCGGGCGGGATCACGGGGATCACGTCCAGGATCATCCACGCCGGGTCATTCGGCAGGTCGCCGTTGTCGCCGGAGCAGAGGAAGGCATCCACGATCTTGAGCCGCTTGAGCATCTGCTTCTTGCGGTGCTGGCTCGTCTCGGTGGCGACGCCCTTCCGAAGCTCTTCTGCCAGCTTCCGGATGTCGATGCGGCCGAGGAGCTCGCGCACGGCGGGCGCCCCGATGTCGGCCCGGAAGGCGCTGTCCCCCTCCTCACGCGCCTTGGCGCGGAGGTTGAGGTATTCGTCCTCCTCGAGCAGCTGATTCATCTCGACGTCCTGCTCGCCCGGCTCCAGCACCACGTAGTTCGAGTAGTAGATGACCCGCTCGAGCTCACGGAGCGTGAGGTTCACCAGGTTGCCCATCGGGCTGGGCAGCGTCTTGAAGAACCAGATGTGCGCCACCGGCACGCTGAGCTCGATGTGGCCCATGCGCTCGCGCCGCACCTTCGAGAGCGTCACCTCGACGCCGCAGCGGTCGCAGATCACGCCGCGATAGCGGATCCGCTTGTACTTCCCGCAGTGGCATTCCCAGTCCTTGACCGGACCGAAGATGCGCTCGCAGAACAAGCCGTCCTTCTCGGGCTTGAAGGAGCGGTAGTTGATCGTCTCCGGCTTGGTGACCTCGCCCCACGACCACCAGGTGCGCTGCCCCTGAAGCTCCAGGCGCTCGCGCTCCTTCTGATCGCGCGGGCCGCGGATCTCCTCCGGGGCGGCGATACGGATGCTGATGAAGTCGAAACTCGAGCTCTTGGGCTCGCGACCGCTGCGAAAATCAATCATGTCTCAAGACCTCTATTCGTCGCCGGCTTCGGTGGTGCCGAGCGTGACCTTCAGACCCAGGGCCTGCAATTCCTTCACGAGGACGTTGAACGATTCCGGAATGCCCGGCTCGGGCAGGTTCTGGCCCTTGACGATGGCCTCGTAGACCCGGCTCCGTCCGTTCACGTCGTCCGACTTGACCGTCAGCATTTCCTGGAGCACGTGCGCGGCGCCGTACGCCTCGAGTGCCCAGACTTCCATTTCGCCGAACCGCTGCCCGCCGAACTGCGCCTTGCCGGCCAGCGGCTGCTGGGTGACCAGCGAGTACGGGCCGATCGAGCGGGCGTGGATCTTGTCGTCCACCAGGTGGCTCAGCTTGAGCATGTAGATCGCCCCGACCGTCACCTCTCCCTCGAACAGCTGGCCGCTCCGCCCATCGCGGAGCCGCGCCTTGCCCGCGGGCGTGAGGCCCGCGGTGCGCAGCAGCTCGTCGGCCGCCGCATCGAGGTCCGACTCGCCCTTGGGACCCAGCATTCCCGCGAGGGCGGGCAGCCCGGCGCTCTGGAGCGCCTCGGCCAGACCCATCGCGGACGCCTTTTCCAGGTCCTTTGCGATCTTCCCGGCCGCCTTGTCGCCCGCTTCGGCCTGGGCCTTGTGGAAGGCGAGCTCGTTCCGCCGCTGATCGATCTCGCGGCCGGCGAGCTCCCGCGCCGCATCGGTCAGGAACGACCGCAGCGCCGCACCCAGCTCCTTGGTCTCCGCCGACGCACCGCGACTCGCCAGCATGCCGATGCCGGCCTCGGTGAGGAGCGTCCGGTCGCCGTTGGGCGCGACCTTCTTCAGATCCTCACAGACCCGGAACGTTTCCTCGGTATCGAGCTCCGGCGCCCGGCTCTTGAGCCGAAGTGCCTCGCCGGCCCACTTGAAGCCGGCCAGGCGGAGCAGGATGCCGATCTCGGCCTCGTCGGCGCCGCGGAAGACCGGCGTCTTGGCCTCGAAGCCCAGGATCCGCGCGGCCCACCCGAGGTGGGTCTCCAGGATCTGCCCCACGTTCATGCGGCTCGGCACGCCGAGCGGGTTGAGCACGATGTCCACCGGCGAGCCGTCGGGCAGGAACGGCATGTCCTCCTCCGGCACGATCCGGGCGACGATGCCCTTGTTGCCGTGGCGGCCGGCCATCTTGTCACCGACCGAGACCTTCCGCTTCTCGGCCATGTACACCTTCACCAGCTGGATGACGCCCGGGGGCAGCTCGTCCGGCTGGAGGATCTTGTCGATCTGGTCTTCGGCCTTCTCCTCGACCTTGGCCCGCTCGCGCGCGGCCATGTCGATGGCGGCCCGGATGCGCTCATTGGCGGCCTTGTTGGCCACGCGGAGCGTCTTCAGGTCCACCTCGCCCGGATCGAGGTCGGCCACCTGCGCGGCCGTGAGCTTGGTGCCGGCGGGAAGGAACTCCTCCACCGTGCCGGCCTTGAGCATGAGCGCCACTTCCTGCCCGGCCAGGAGCTGGCGGAGCTCCTCGTACATCACGCTCGAGATGCGGGCCTTCTCGTCGTTCTCGACCCGGCGCACCTCGCCGATCCGCTCGCCACGGTCCTTCTCGACGACCTGATCCTCGACCCGGCTGAAGATCTTCACGTCGATCACGACACCGGCCATGCCGGGCGGCACCTTGAGCGAGGAGTCTTTCACGTCCTTGGCCTTCTCGCCGAAGATGGCCGTCAGCAGCTTCTCTTCGGGTGACAGCTCGGTCTCGCCCTTGGGCGTGATCTTGCCGACCAGGATGTCGCCCGGCTTCACGTGGGCGCCGATCCGGACGATGCCGCGCTCGTCGAGATCCACCACCGCCTCGTCGGAGACGTTGGGGATTTCCCGGGTGATCTCCTCCTGCCCGCGCTTGGTGTCGCGGACGTGGAGCTCGAGCTCCTGGATGTGGATCGACGAATAGACGTCGTCCTTCACCAGCCGCTCGCTGAGGACGATGGCGTCCTCGAAGTTGTGCCCGTACCACGGCATGAACGCCACCAGCACGTTGCTGCCGAGCGCCAGCTCCCCACCTTCGGTGGCGGCGCCGTCGGCGATGATCTGCCCGGCCGCGACCTTCTGGCCCAGCTGAACCAGCGGCCGCTGGTTGATGGCGGTGTCCTGGTTGGTGCGCCAGAACTTCTTGACGCGATAGCGGTCGTGCTGGTTGAGGCGGGCCAGCGGCTGGTCGCCCAGCTTGCCGCCGATTTCACCCGCATCGACGATGATCTCGTCGGCGGTGACACGGGTGACCGTGCCCGCCCGCCGGGCGATGATCACCGCACCCGAGTCGCGCGCCACCTTCTCCTCGAGCCCGGTGCCGACCAGCGGGGCCTGGGGAAAGAGGAGCGGCACGCTCTGGCGCTGCATGTTGGAGCCCATCAGCGCCCGGTTGGCGTCGTCGTGCTCCAGGAACGGAATCAGCGCCGCGGCGATGGAGACGAGCTGCTCCGGCGCCACGTCCATGAAATCGATCCGCTCCGGCGCCAGCAGGGGGTAGTCGTCGCCCCGGCGGCAGAGCACCAGCTGCTCGGTGAAGCGGCCGTTCTCGTCCAGCAGCGCGTTGGCCTGCGCCACCGGGTAGTCCTCTTCCTCGCTGGCCGAGAGCCAGCGGATGTCGTTGGTCACCTGGCCGTTCTTCACCACGCGGTACGGCGTCTCGATGAAGCCGAGATCGTTGATGCGCGCGTAGGTCGAGAGCGACGTGATGAGACCGATGTTCGGGCCTTCCGGCGTCTCGATCGGGCACATCCGGCCGTACTGCGAGTAGTGCACGTCGCGCACTTCGAAGCCGGCGCGCTCGCGGGTCAGGCCGCCCGGGCCCAGCGCCGAGAGCCGGCGCTTGTTGGTCAGCTCGGCCAGCGGATTGGTCTGGTCCATGAACTGCGAGAGCTGCGAGCTCCCGAAGAACGCCTGGATCACGGCGGAGACCGTGCGGGCGTTGACCAGGTCGTCCAGCGAGATCTTCTCCGGATCGGAGTTGATGCTCATCCGCTCCTTCACCAGCCGCGCCATGCGCGAGAGACCCACCGAGAACTGGTTGGCGATCAGCTCGCCCACCGACCGGATGCGGCGGTTGCCGAGATGGTCGATGTCATCGGTGAAGCCGCGGCCGTCGTGCAGGTCGATCAGGTAGCGGATGATCGCGATGAAGTCCTCTTCGGTGAGGACGGTGTGGTTCGGGTCCGTCTTGGTCTTCAGCCGCTGGTTGATCTTGTAGCGACCCACCCGGCCCAGGTCGTAGCGCTTCGGGTTGAAGAACAGCTTCTGCAGCTGCTGGCGCGCGGTCTCCAGGTTCGGCGCGTCACCCGGACGCAGGAGCGCGTAGATCTGCTCCAGCGCCTCGGCCTCCGAGTGCGTCGGGTCCTTCGCCAGCGTGTTCTTGATCAGCGGCGACTCGGAGCGGCCGGCCGCCAGCAGCACCTCGATCTTGTGGGCGCCCGCCTTGATGAGCCGCTTCCGGAGCGCATCCGTCAGCTCGGCGCCGCGCTCGGCCAGGACCTCGCCCGTCTCGGGCTCGGCCACGTCGAACGCCAGGATGTGGTTGTGGCGGTCGCGGTTCGAGATCGGCTGCTCCTCGTCCCGGAGATCGAGCGAGGTGTAGCCGGCAAAGACGCGGACGCTCTTGACGCCCTTGGGCCGCATCTCGTTGATGCGCTCGGCGGTGAGCTCGTCACCCACGACACCGAGCGGCGCGCCGCGCGGATCCTCGGGGTTGGGCACGTCCTCGGCCAGGATCGAGCCGACGACCTCGCGGCGCTCCTGGCGCCCTTCGAGCTTGCCGGTGATGCTCAGATCCTTCGTGGCGAAGAAGAGCTTGAGGATGTCGGCGTTGTTCCCATGGCCGAAGGCGCGGAGCAGCGCCGTGGCCGGGAACTTCTTCTTCTTGTCGATGTGGACGTAGATCACGTCGTGGATGTCGATCGTGAACTCCACCCACGACCCGCGGAACGGGATGATGCGCGCGCTGAACAGCCGCTGGCCGTTGGGGTGCGTATCCTCCTCGAACACGACGCCCGGCGAGCGGTGCAGCTGGCTCACCACGACGCGCTCGGCGCCGTTGATGACGAACGTCCCGAGCGGCGTCATGATGGGCAGCTCGCCCAGGTAGACTTCCTTCTCGATGATGTTCTTGGGCCGCTTCTCGCCGTCGACCTCCTCGAAGACCACCAGCTGGAGCGTGGCCTTGAGCGGGGCCGCGTAGGTCATGTCCCGCTCGATGCACTCCTCGACCGAGTACTTCGGCTCGCCCAGGGAGTACTTGAGGAAGTCGAGGCTGTACTTGCCGTTGACGTCCGAGATGGGGAAGAGGTCGCGGAAGACGCGCTCCAGCGAGACGTCCTGGCGCTCGCCCTCGACGTCGTCGGGCACGAGCAGCGTCTGGAACGCCGCGGTCTGAATGTCGAGGAGGTTCGGCATCGGCATGCCGCCCTCGCGCTTGCTGAACGTGATGACCGGTCGGGTCTCTGGCATCGAATCACTCACTCTCACAAACAACACAAAGGGCCCCAGCACGGATCCCCCGCCGGAGGGCGGGGTGACCTGGGGCTCGGCAGGTGCTGCGAAATGGACGAAAGCGTCGAGCGTGCATGCGTCTCACTGAAATAGGTTGAAGCCACTGGACCCCTCGCGGGCCGCGCGGCGCGCGGTCCCGCTCGGGATACGCGCTTCGCGCTACTTCAGTTCGACTTCTGCACCCTGCTCTTCCAGCTTCTTCTTGATCTCTTCGGCCTCGGCCTTCGAGATGCCTTCCTTGATGGTGCTCGGGACGTTGTCCACGGCGTCCTTCGCCTCCTTCAGGCCCAGGCTGGTGATCTCGCGGACCACCTTGATGACCTGGATCTTCTTGGCGCCGCCAGCCTTGAGGATGACCGCGAACTCGGTCTTCTCCTCCGCCGCCGGGGCCGCCGGGCCCGCGCCCGCGCCGCCGGCCGGCGCGGCCGAGACGGTGACGTTGAACTTGGTCTTGAACGCCTCGATGAGGTCCGCGAGCTCGACAACGGTCTTGCCGCCGATCGCTTCGAGGATCTCTTCGTTGCTCAGCGTGGTGGTGGCCATTTCACAATCTCCGTAACGTTAGGATGTAGCGGCGGCGTCGGCGCCGCCCGCACTGCGCTGATCGCGAAGAGCCTCGAGTGAGGCAACCATCGAATACAGAATGTTGTTCATCGTGCCGGCCAGCTGGCCGAGCAGCACGTCCCGCGACGGGATCTGCCCCAGCCGCTGTACGTAGGCCGGCGCAACCGCCTTGCCGTCCACGTAGCCGGCCTTGACCACCGGCTTCTCGAACTCCTTGGCAAAGTCGAACACGACCTTGGCCGCGGCGAGCGGATCGTTGGAAAGCACGAGCCCGGTCGGGCCCGCCAGGTGCTCGTCCAGCTCGGTGATGTTGTTGGCCTTGAGCGCCCGCTGGGCCAGCGTGTTCTTCACCACCACGTAATGCACGCCTGCCGCCCGGATCCGGCGCCGGAACTCGGTCATCCGTAGGACGTTCAAGCCGCTGAAATCCGTCACATAGACGTTGGGAGACGCCCTGAGCTGCTCGGTCAGGGTCTCGACCTCGGTCTGCCGCTCGGTCTTGCTCATCGGTACCCCGCCGTGTCCAGCTTGACGCCCGGGCCCATGGTGCTGGAGATCGTGGCCGAGCGGATATAGGTGCCCTTCGCCGCGGCCGGCTTGGCGCGGACGATGGTCTCCATGAACGCCTGCACGTTGTCAGCGAGCTGCGGCGCGCTGAACGACACCTTGCCGATGGGGGCGTGGACGTTGCCGGTCTTGTCGACCCGGAACTCGATCTTGCCCGCCTTGATCTCCTTGACCGCCTTGGCGACGTCGAGCGTCACCGTGCCGGCCTTCGGATTGGGCATGAGCCCGCGCGGACCCAGCACCCGGCCCAGCGTGCCCAGCTGGCCCATGACGTCCGGCGTGGCGACGATGACGTCGCACTCGAGCCAGCCGTCCTTGAGCTTCTGCACGTACTCGATGCCGACGAAATCGGCGCCGGCGGCCTCGGCCTCGCGCACCCGGTCGCCCTGGGTGATGACGAGGACGCGGACCGACTTCCCGGTGCCATGGGGCAGCACGACCGTGCCCCGCACGACCTGGTCGGCGTGGCGCGGATCGACGCCCAGACGGACGGCGACATCCACGGTCTCATCGAATTTGGCGAACGCCGCGCCCTTCACCATCTCGACCGCGGCCGGGATGGGGAATTCGCGCGAGCGGTCCACCGTCCCGGCGGCCGCGCGGAACCGCTTGCCCTGGGTGGCCATCAGTCGATGACCTCCAGGCCCATCGAGCGCGCCGTACCCGCGATCATGCGCATGGCGCTGTCGATGTCCGCGGCATTCAGGTCCTGCATCTTGATCTCGGCGATCTTCCGGACCTGGGCGCTCGACACCTTCCCGACCTTGTTGCGGTTGGGGGAGGCACTGCCCTTGTCGACCCCGGCCTCCTTCAGCAGGAGGTTCGGCGCCGGCGGCGTCTTGGTGATGAAGCTGAACGTGCGATCGGCGAAGATCGTCACGACGACCGGGATCACCATGCCGCTCTGGCTCTGGGTCCGGGCGTTGAACTGCTTGCAGAACTCCATGATGTTGACACCATGGGGTCCGAGCGCGGTGCCCACCGGCGGCGCCGGATTGGCGGCGCCTGCTGGGCACTGCAGCTTCACCATTGCGGTGATTTTCTTGGCCATTACGACTCCTGTTTCGGTTCGCCGCCCGCGAGATCCCTCGGGATATTCCCTCGGGACACTCCCTGACGGTCGTGCCTGCCGCGATGACCCGCGCGGTCGCGGGGGCGGGCGCTAGTGCCCGCGGAGCTGGAGGTAATCCAGCTCCACTGCCGTGGGGCGCCCGAAGAGACTCACGGTCACCCGCACTTTCCCCTTGTCGCTCAGCACTTCTTCGACGGTGCCGCTGAAGTCGGAGAACGGCCCCTCGGTGATCTCCACGACCTGACCCACCAGGAAGGGGATCTCCTCCTTCGGCTCCGACTCGGCCACCTCTTCGGCGATGCCGAGGAGACGGTTCACCTCATCCTGGCGGAGCGGCTGCGGCATCTTGCCGGTGCCGACGAACTTGATCACGCCCTGGATGCTGTTGACGACGTGGAGCGCTTCCTGGCTCATCCCCATTTCCACCAGGACGTAGCCGGGATACAGCTTCCGCTCGACGTTGACCTTCTTGCCGTTCTTGATCTCGATCACTTCCTGGACCGGGACCAGGGCCTGGCGCACCAGCTTCTGCTCGACCGGGCGCGGGTCGTCCGAGATCCGCTGCTGCAGCAGGTTGCGGACCTTGTTCTCGTGCCCAGCCGTCGTCTGGATGGCGTACCAGCGGTATTCCATTCCCTACCGCGCCAGACGGGCGACGCCGTCCACCAGGATCTTCTGGAGCACCACGTCCATGATGCCGATGGCCACGCCGAGCACGAGCGACAGCACGACGATCATGCGGGTCGCCTTCTGCAGCTCCTCGCGCGTGGGCCACGTGACCTTCCGCATTTCCGCGCGGACGGCCGTCAGGAAGTTGGCGCTCCGACCGAGCGCGCCGGGCTCCCGCGGCTCGGTGGTCAGCTGCGTGGAATCAGCCATCGAGCTACTTCGACTCTTTATGCGTCTGGTGCTTGTCGCAGCGCGGACAATACTTCCGCCGCTCGACCCGCTCCGGGTGCTTCCGCTTGTTCTTGTCCGTGAAGAAGTTCCGACTCTTGCAGTCGGTGCACTCCAGAATGATCTTGTCGCGCGGCACGGGCGTTCCTTTCCGCTTACTTGAGAATCTTGGTGACGACGCCGGCGCCGACGGTGCGGCCGCCTTCGCGGATGGCGAACCGCAGCC
>JADMIO010789823.1_pt1 | contig 15834 bp, 7 predicted proteins | sample 8958161 | NCBI WGS metagenome assembly JADMIO01 (sample SAMN16585339, study PRJNA669376) | soil metagenome | isolation source: Crop rotation soil | place: USA: Cullars Rotation, Alabama | collected 2011
GCCGCGACTTCAAGTCACGTGAATTCCAAGCTTCGGATCCCACTGTGCTGGAAAGGACGGGCCGCAGGTTCGCGACGACGATGACGCGTTTGCCGACGAGGTCTTCGGGCGCGTAGCGCTTGCCGATCCCCGCGACGACCTGGCGCTCTTCGCCGATGTCGACCTGCAGCTTGAGCAGCTTGTCCGACTTCTTCACGCGCTCCGCCGCTTTGATCAAACCGACGCGCAGATCGAGCTTGCCGAAGTCTTCGTACGCGATCTCCGCTTTCATCTCCGGCAAGGTCGCGCCGACGGCGGCGTCGGCGGCGGCGTCGCCGGCGGCCTGTTTTTTGGCTGGTTTTTGCGTGTTTTCGGCGGACACGGCCGCGGCCTTCGGTGTCGTGGCGGCGGCGGCGGCGGCCTCCGCCTTCACGTCGATGCGCGGGAACAGCGGCGTGCCCGCGGTCATCTTGAACGGACCCGCATACCCACCGAACTCGAGCGCGCGCAGGCGCGTGCCCTCCGGCGAGATGCCGAGCTGGGTCGCGAGCTCCGCCATCTTCGTCGGGAGATACGGCGCGAGCATCGACCCCGCGATGCGCAGCGACTCACACACCGCGCCGAGCACCTCGGTGAGCTTCGCGCTGTCGCCGGCCTTGTGCAGCGCCCACGGTTGATGGACGTCGATGTACTTGTTGCCCGCGCGCACGAGCGCGAAGACCGCCTCGAGCGCGCGCGAGAACTGCAGCTCGTCCATCGCGCGGTGGTACTCGCCCACCGCGGTCGCGGCGGCCGCGGCCATCGCTTCGGTGGTCGCGGTGCGCTTCGGCACGGGCAATTCCGGTGAAAGATACTTCCCCACCATCCCGATCGTACGGTTCAACAAGTTGCCGAGGTCGTTGGCGAGCTCCGCGTTGTAGCGACCCGTGATCGCCGCCTTGCTGAAGTCGCCGTCGCCGCCGAAGGGGAACTCGCGCAAGAGGAAGTAGCGCGCGGGATCGACGCCGTAGGTGTCGAAGAGATCGTCGGGACGGATCACGTTCCCGAGCGACTTCGACATCTTTTGTCCTTCGACCGTCCACCAGCCGTGCACGTACACCTGTTTCGGGAGCGGCCACCCCGCGGACATCAAGAACGCCGGCCAATACACGGTGTGGAAGCGCAAGATGTCTTTGCCGACGAGGTGCACGTCCGCGGGCCAGTACTTCTCGTAGAGCCCCTTCGGGTCGTCGCCGGGGCGCCCGAGCGCGCTGATGTAGTTGGTCAGCGCGTCGAGCCACACGTACACGACGTGCTTCGGATCGCTGTCGACCGGGATGCCCCAAGAGATCTTCGTGCGCGAAATGGAGAGATCGCGCAGCCCGCCGCGCACGAACGACACGATCTCGTTGTAGCGGTTCTCGGGCCGAATGAACGAAGGCACGCGCTCGTAGTGCTCGAGGAGCGGCTGCGTGTACTTCGAGAGGCGGAAGAAGTACGACTCCTCCTTCACCTTGTCGAGCACGCGCAGGTGCACCGGACACTTTCCCTCCGGCGCCTGCGTCTCGGTGTAGAACTCCTCACACGCGACGCAATATTGGCCCTCGTACTCCGCGAGGTAGATGTCGCCGTTCTCTTCGAGGCGCTTCCAGAGCGCCATCACCACCTTCTTGTGGCGCTCCTCGGTGGTGCGGATGAAGTCGTCGTTGGTGACGTCGGCGCGCTTCCACGCGTCTTGAAAGCGCAGCACCACCTCGTCGACGAGCTGCCGCGGCGTGAGCCCCTTCGCGGCCGCGGCCTCTTCGATCTTCTGACCGTGCTCGTCGGTCCCGGTGAGGAACCGCACGTCTTTCCCGAGCGCGCGGTGATAACGAGCGAGCACGTCCGCCGCGATCGTCGTGTAGAGGTGCCCGATGTGGGGCACGTCATTGACGTAGTAGATGGGCGTCGTGACGTAGAAGGTGTTCGTCGACATGGAAGGCTCCTCGCAAACGCGCAAATGAGCGCGTGAACGTGCGTGGATAGCCTGTCTACAAGCGGGAAGCAATCGTCGGCGCGCGCGACGCACCTTCGCCAACGAGGGACGATCTACGAGCCGCTACGGATCTTTCTTCGGATCGGTCTCGGGCTTCTCGTTGATCGCCCCTTGCTCGCCGACCTTCTCCGCTTCCTTCGCCGCGCGATCCGCCCTCAGCTTCTCCAGCAGATCGGGCCCCTGTGGCGCGCCGAAGCTCCGCGTCTGCCGCGGATCGAACTCACCGGTGTGGGTCCGCTCTCCGGGCGCGCCGTTCTGCGCTTTCATCATCCCGGTCGGGATTCGCCCATCCTGCCAGGGCTTCCGTCGTCCGCCCGCGCGCGGCGCTTGGATCTCTCTTCCCTCGAGCGGGACGCGCACTTTGTGCCCATCCGCCGGCGCGTCCTCCAAGTGACGCAGCTCCTCGGGCACATCGTCCAGATCGCGATCATCGTTCGGGCCGCCGGGGACGACGTGCACCGCGGGCGCGTCAAAGAGCACGATCGTTCCGTCCGGGAAGGTGACCCGCACCTCTTGGCGCAGGATGTCGATCTCGGTGATGCGCCCCGGGCCGCGCGGCGTCGTGACGTTCTTGCCGACGCGCGGCATGCGCTTGCGCAGCGCTTGATAGCTCTCCTGTTCGTAGGCGAGGCAGCACATGAGGCGCCCGCACACGCCCGACACTTTTTGTGGGTTGAGCGAGAGGTTTTGCGTCTTCGCCATGCGGATGGAGACGGGCTCGAATTTTTGCAGCCACGACGAGCAGCACAGCTCGCGCCCGCACGGACCGACGCCGCCGATCATCTTCGATGCGTCGCGCACGCCGATCTGGCGCATCTCGACGCGCGTGTGCAGCTTGTAGGCGAGGTCCTTGACGAGCTCGCGGAAATCGATGCGGCCGTCGGCGGCGAAGTAGAAGACGGCCTTGTTGCCGCCGTGCAGGTACTCGACCTTGATGAGCTTCATGGGAAGCTCGCGCTCTTTGATGCGCTGCCAGCAAAACTTGAACGACTCGACCTCGCGCTGGCGGTTCTTCTCTTCTTGTTTTTGATCCTCGGTGGTGGCGCGGCGCACGACGCGCATGAGCGGGAGGTTCGGGCGCATGCAGAGCGGCGGCGCGACCACGACCGCCATCGAGAGGCCGCGTTCGGTCTCGACGATCACGTGCGCGCCGCGCGCGAGGACGAGATCCGCGGCGTCTACGGTGACGATGCGGTTCACGTAGAGGAGCCGCACCTGCGCGACGTAGGTGGGCGTGCCTAACGCGGGCGCGTCGAGGAGCAGCGATTCTTCGAGCTCGTCACCGGGCATCATGAGACGCCCGCGCGCGCGTGCGCCTTCGCGACGCCGAAGAACGTCTTCTCGAGCACGAGCTGCGGGTTCCCGTTGCCGAGCAGCGCGGCGCGCGCGTCGTGCAGCTCGTTCAAGCAGCGCAGCGCGGCGTCGAGAGGCAGCGGGGCCTCGGGTGAGAGATCGGGGAGGCAGCGCTCGTCGGCGGGCGCGGAGCACGCGTCGAGCAGGCGATCGCGGTACCAGAGCTGGAGGATCTCGAGCGCCTCACCGGCGATGGCGCGATCCGCGCTCCATGCTTCGGCGAGATCGAGCGTGCGGCTCGGCGCGTCGGGCGCGAGGCGTTGGACGTCGTCGACGAGGGTCTTGCGGTTCGCGTAGCGGCCCTCCTCGAGGATGGCGAGCGAGCGGCCGAGGCTGCCTTCACCGAGCGCGACCGCGACGCTCACGTCGGCGTCGCCGGCGTCGCGCGCGGAGATCGCGGCCACGCGCGCGCGCACGAACGCGCGATCGAGCGGCGCGAAGGCGATGCGCTGACAGCGCGAGCGCACCGTCGAGAGCAAGAGATGCGGCGCCGGCGACACGAGGATCAACACCGCGGCCCCCGGCGGCTCTTCGAGCGTCTTCAGGAGCGCGTTCTGCGCCGCGGGGTTCATCGTGTGTGCGTCGCGCAGGATCGCGATCTTGAAGCGACCCTCGTAAGCGGTCATCTGCAGGCGGCCGGTGAGCGAGCGCACCGTCTCGATGTTGAGGACGTTCTTCTCCGGCACCAAGAGATGGACGTCGGGGTGCACGTTGGCCGTCGTTTTGCGGCACGACGGACAGGTGAGGCACGGCTCGAGCGACGGCCCGCGATTACACAAGAGGCCCGCCGCGAGCAGGTTCGCGACCGTCTCTTTGCCGACGCCGTCCGGACCCGCGAAGAGCAGGGCGTGCGGGATGCGCGCGTTCCCGATGGCGCGCTCGAGGATCGCGAGCGCGCGATCCTGACCGTGGATGGCGGAGCGGGTGAGCATGGACATCGGAGAGAAGTATTCGTACCGAGCGCGCGTGTCAAAAGCGCGCCCGACCGCTACATTCTCTCATCCATGTCGTCTCCGCTGCCCACCATCCGGCGCCTCGTCGCGGCGTCGCTCGAGCCAGATCGCTCGCCGCCCGAGGATCAGGCGGCGTTCCGCGAGTTCGCGCGCGACAAGACGCTCGCGATCGGCCGCGTCATGACGCTGGTGATCTTCGTGAGCGCGCTCGTCTTCTGGCCCATCGACTACTTCTGGTTCCCGAACGATCCGGTGGTGCAGCGCGCGGTGAGCTTGTGGCGCTTCGCCGCGCTCCCCATCATGGGCGTGACGCTGCTCGTCACCAGCATCCCCGGCTTCGGGCGCCGTCACGCGTACAAGCTGCTCATGGGCTGCGCGCTCGCGTGTGTCGCGACGTTGTCGTTCTTCCTCTCCGAGATCGGCGGCATCGAGCAGCCGTGGTTCCACGCGGCGCTCTTGATGCCGTTCTGCGTGCTGCCGGTGCAGACGCCGCTGCGCTGGCGCGCGCTCCTCGAGCTCGCGGTGCTCGTCGCGTGGCTCGGTACGTACTTCCTGCGCCACCCCGAGTACCTCGACCACGTGTTCCTGCCCAGCGCGATCGCGTCGTTTTCGTTCTCCGCGATCATGGCCACCGCGTGCGGCCACGCGATCTACGTGCTCGTGCGCAGCAACTTCTACCAAGCGCGCGCGCTCGCGTTGCGCAACGTCGATCTCACGCGCGACAACGAGTCGCTCGCGGACCAGCTCGCCGTTCGCCTCGACGAGGTGCGCCGCCTCACCGCGCACATGGATCGCACGCGCGACGACGAGCGCCGCCGCATCGCGCACGAGCTGCACGACGAGCTCGGCCAGCTCGTCACCGCGATGCGCCTCGACGTCGATCGCTGCCACCGCAACCTCGAAGCGGATCTGGCCAAGGTGCGCGAGGCGCTGTCGCGGCTCTCCGAGAGCGTCGACGGTCAGGCGTCGCTCGTGCACCGCATCGTCGAGGAGCTGCGCCCGAAGGTGCTCGACGATCTCGGGCTCGTCGCCGCCGCGGAGTGGCTCTGCAACCTGCTCGCGAAGAAGAGCGGCGTCGACATCCCGTTCCGCGCCGAGCCCGCGGTGATCGACGCGCCGCCCGAGGTCGCGAGCGCGCTCTATCGCGTGCTGCAAGAGGCGCTCAACAACGCGCTCAAACACGCGCGCGCCCGCACCATCGAGGTCACGCTGCGCGAGAGCGCCGGCACGCTCACCCTCATCGTCTCCGACGACGGCCTCGGCCTCGCGGCCGCCAAAGCAAGAGCGAGCGCGCGCCCCGCGAAGGTCGCGAGCGGCGGCCTCGGCCTCATCGGCATGCGCGAGCGCGCGCGCGCCGTCGGCGGCACCGTCCTTCTCCACTCCGAACAGCGCGGCACGCGCGTCGAGGTCGTCGTCCCGATGTCCGCCGACGTGCGCCCGCTCGCGATCGAAGGACAGATCGCGTAAGGACAAATAAATGAGCGAGCCCGCCAAGAAGATCCGCATCTTCCTCCTCGACGATCATCCGGTCGTGCGCGCGGGCGTGCGCCGCCTCATCGACGACGAGCCCGATCTCCACGTCGTCGGCGAAGCGAGCGGCGGCGTCGAGATGATGAAGATGCTCCCCACGCTCGAGTGCGACATCGTCATCCTCGATCTCTCGCTCCCCGGCCGCGCCGGCTTCGAGGTGCTCGACGAGCTCCAAAAGACGCGCCCCGACATCCGCGTCTTGATCCTCAGCGTCTACCCCGAAGCCCAATACGCCGCCCGGCTCCTCCGCGCGGGCGCGTCGGGTTATCTGTCGAAGGTGCGCGGCAGCGGCGAGATCCTCACCGCCCTCCGCACCATCGCCAAAGGCGAGCGCTACCTCACCAAGATGGCCGCCCAATCGCTCGAGAACTTCGAGCAGAGCGGCGGCAAGCTCCCGCACGAGGCGCTCTCGGAGCGCGAGGCCGAGGTCTTCTGGCGGCTCGCGCAAGGCGCCGCCCCCGGCGACATCGGCGAAGACCTGGGGCTATCCCCGAGCACCGTCGGCACCTACGTCGCGCGCATCAAAGACAAGATCGGCGCCGCGACCCTCGGCGAGATCGTCGCCTACGCCCACCGCAACAGGCTGGTCGAGTAGCCCTCTTTAGATAGAGGAAAGCTCTCGGGCTGCTCGTCGATCGCCCTTTTCTCGGCAATTGGAGGGCGATCTACGAGCCGCACGTGCCTTTTTTCTTTGCTTCGACACGGGGTTGCAATAACTCTCCCATCGAAATCGTCCACTCGTGTGCACACTTCGCCCGCGACCGCTGTCTGAGGGTGTAACGCGACGCCTTCGCAACGCGGTGTCTTCCTTTGTAAGGAGCCCCCCCAATGAACGCACGTCATCACGTCGTCTTCGGCGCTTTGCTCGCGGCCGGCCTCGGTCTCGCGGGCGGAGCCGCCGTCGCGAACGACAAGAAGCCCGCCGCGAAGAAGCCGGCCGCGAAGGATCACAAACCGGCCGCGAAGGCCGGGGCGAAGGTCGCGTCGCTGGGGTTGCCGAAGGGCATCGGGCGCTGGCGCAAGAACGCCGAGATTCGAAACCTCGCGAAGACGATCGCGCTCGAAGAGGCGAAGGTGCAGCGCGGGTTCCCGTCGAACGACTCGACGCTCGCGCGCGCGCAGAAGGTCGCGGCGCAGTCGCCGCAGCTGCTCGATGATCAATCGGTCGATACGCTGGCGCGCGTGTTGTTCGTGCTCGAGGTCGAAGGGAAGGGCGCGGGCGCCGGTTTCCTCGCGAAGGTGCGCGGCCTCAAACACGAGCGCTTCGGCAAGATGGTCGACATCGGCGACGACGTCATCCAGCAGACGGCGTTTTATCAGGAGATCTACGCGATCCCGTGCCGCGGCAACTTGAAGCGCACGAGCGCGACTTGGCCGCCGCACTACGACTGCGACGAGAAGGCCGACGCGCCGACGCACGAGCCGCGCGGCGTCATCACGCTCAACAAGGGCGCGCCGAAGGTGATCGATCCGCCGTCGGAGGCGGAGTCGAAGGAGAAAGAGGCGAAGGGCAGCCAGAAGCTCGCCGACGAGCGCCGCGCGCGCTTGAAGGAGCGCGACTCCTTCGCGATCCCGCACGAGAAGCTCGGCGCGATGCCGACGCAGTTCTGCGTCGGCGCGTCGTGCGTGGGCACGTACGCGCAGGCGGCGCAGGCGGTGTACGGCGGTCGTCAGAGCGACAAGCTGCCCGTGTTCTGCGCGCCGCAAAAGGTCGGCGACAAGTGGGAGACGTCGAAGGTCCATTGCTCGGCGGACTGGCTCAACACGCTCGGCGGCTGGCAGCCGTGGAACCCGCAAACGGGTGCGCCGAACAAGGCGCCGAAGGAAGAGGACATCCCGCCCTTCGCGTGCGTCGGCAGCCCGCACCTCTTCCAGAAGCACATGATCCTCCCCGCGGGCGGCGAGACCGGGAGCGGCTTCCGCTGCCGCAACCGCATCTTCCGCGTGCTCGTCACGAAGCCGGCGAAGGACATCGCGGATCAGCGCGCGAACATCGCGAATATGTGCGAAGAGCTGCGCGGTCAGGTGTGGGGCGAGAAATATCCGAACATCAACGAGACGTACGATTCGTGGTGCAAGAAGCAGCCGGATCTCGTGAAGAAGGGCTTCTGCCGCAAGCCCGGCGCGGGCGGCTCGCTCGTGTCGAAGGCGCCCGATCTTCCCTTCATGCTGCTCTCGCGTGAGGAAGTGCTCTTCTTCTACGGTCACGAAGAGCTCTACTGCCGCGCCGATCGCAAGGGGCTCCTCCACTTCCTCGATCCCGAGCACAAAGATGGCTGGGCGAAGACCATGACCTGCGCGGTCGCGCGTGGTCTCCTCGAGTCGGGTCCCTTCGAAGAGGGCGTGCAGACGTGCGCGGTCGCGCCGTACATCGGCGCCGAAGAGAGCTACCCCGGCCACGCCGACGGCGACCTCAAAGCGCGCCTCCACTGCTGGAAGTTCAGCCGCCCCACCTGCAACGAGATCAGCGACCCCGCGACGCAAGATCAAAAAGACTCGATCCACAACAGCAACGTCTTCGACGTCCTCGACGCGCTCAAGGAATCGCGGCGCACGCACAACCGCCAGGCCTGGACGCTCTACGACATGAAAGACTCCGAGAAGCTGAAGGACTTCGAAGATCGCGTCTCGTACTCCGACGGCGCGAAGGATGAAGGCACCTTCGGCGTGAAGGAGTTCTGCCGCTTCGTCGGGCGCCTCGATCGCGTCCAGTGCGGTTACACGAAGAAGACGGTCGCGCAGTACTACGAGCTGCACCGCGACGAGCCCGCCGAGGGCTGCGCGCGCGGCGTGTGCGCGCGCGGGTCGTTCAAGCGCGGCTACTACTGCGGGTTGTTCTCGACGAAGGAGCTCTTCGAAGGTCAACCGTATTGGATGTGCGGCATCGACGTCGGCGCGATGGGCCACCGTCTGCTCGACGGCGCGCGCGCGATCTGCGTCGGCGGAGCGCGCAGCGAAGACTTCCAGAGCGCGAAGGGCGACAAGGGCTCACTGCAGTGCTACGAGCGCCGCTTCCGTTGGGGCGAGTCGGAGGCGACGGAAGGCCTCCTCCGCGGCTTCTCGTGGGCGAAGGCCGTGAAGGCCGCCGCGAAGATCCGCCCGCACCGCGAGCCGTGGCTCGCCGGTGGTCAAGAGGCGCACGATTGGCTCGCCAAGAACAACAGCGCCGATAACCGCAAACACATCCACCACTCCTTCGAGGTCGCTTACAAGGAGATGGATAAGCAGTCCGAGAAGGACGAAAAAGAGCTCATTCGCTGGGCGTCGAAGCACGGCCACACGCTCGGCCACCGCACCGCGCTCCGCCTCGGCTTCATCGCCGCGAAGAAGGGCGAGCTCGACGCGTGGGACGACTTCAAGAAGCTCAAATTCGACGAGAAGCCGAAGCACGAGTACCACCCGCTCGGCGACTGCACGAAGGGCATGAAGAAGGACCAGTGCCTCACCTATCGCTTCGAGGGTGAGGACAAAGAGAAGGCGCGCGACAAGAACAAGGCGAAGGCGCTCAACGATCTCTTGCACGAGGTCATCAAGGGCGAGCGCGCGCCCGACGGGAAGTGGTACCAAGACTTCCGCCTCGAGGCCACGGAAGACGGCCAGCTGCGCATGGATCCGAAGAGCCTCGAGATCGTCGTGCGCCTGCACCATCTCTTCGAGGTGCTCGAGGGTGCGCGCAAGATCCTCCTGCGCCACGCGCAGAAGTACGCCGAATACGCGATGAAGGTCGCGAAGACGAAGAAGCCGCTCTCGCGCCTCGAGATCCACGAGCGCGCGCGCCGCGCCGCGATCCCGAACCGCTATAAGGGCAACGTCTTCTGCGTGACCGATCCCGACAGCCACGCGCGCCCCGAGCGCAAACAATTGATCTGCGCGTCGTCGCCGCTTCTCGTCGCGGGCATGGTCGAGCACGAGCTCCACCAGCGCCTCGCCAAACACCCCAAAGACAAGAAGATCACCGACAAGCTGCGCCAGAAGGTGCGCGCGAAGGTGCGCTTCGATTGGTGTTACGGCGGCACCGAGAACCGCCACATGTTCGGCCTCGACCCGTCGAAGGCGCTCAGCGAGCGCGCGTTGTCGTCGCCGTATTTCATGGACATCCCGCCGTCGGTCTCGCGCGCGCCGAAGAAGAAGGTCGGCAAACCGGCGCCCAAAAACGCGCCGAAGAAGGCCGCGCCCAAGAAGAAGAAGGCGTCGCGCGAGCTCGACGAATTGTCGCGCGTCGCGCTCGCCGAGATGGGCGATCCGCCGCAACACGCGAGCGCTTCGCTCACCGTCGATACTTCCGACGACGCGCTCGTCGCGAGCATCCTCTCCGCTCCGGCGAAACCCGCGGCGAAGAAGCCCGCGGGCGCCAAGAAGGCCGGCGGCGCGAAGAAGCCCGCCGCGAAGGAGAAAGAGGTCGACGATCACGTCGTCTTCACGACGAAGCAGCAGACGACGAGCACCGCCAACTGGATGCGCTGCACGAAGTTCCGCTTCTCCGACGAGGTCTTCGAGGAAGCGGATCCGAAGCGCGAGCGCAAGGCCGTCGCGACGAAGGGCAAAGACGGCAAAGGCGACGACTCTTCCAACAAGATCCTCCAGAAGGTCGGCGGCCTGCTCGGCTCGCTCGTGAACTTCGTCCTCCCCGGCTTCGCCGACGCGATCGAGCGCGTGAAGGATCTCGCGCACGCCGCGGGCGAGCTCTACGACAAATGGGTCGGCAAGCTCGTCGACAAGGCGCAGAAGAAGTGGGCCGAGGTCCAGAGCGCGATCGAGAAGGCGCAGGACGTCGTCGAGAAGGCGAAGGACAAGCTCGCCTCCGCCGAGGCCAACATGAAGTCGAAGGCGAAGGAAGAGCTCGACGCCGCGAAGTCCGCGCTCAAGGCGCTCGAGAAGGCCGTCGGCCCGACCCTCGACGGCTCCGGCGACATCGTCAGCCCGCTCATGGAGGAGCTCATCACCACCATCACGACGCGCATCATCGCGACGGTGGAGCCGGGCGCTCGCAACCTCCTCTCGCGCGGCTTCAAGTTCGTGCGCTCGATCATCGATCCCATCGCCAACGCGATCATCAGCACCGTCGCGAGCGTCCCCTTCGTGGGCGGCGCTCTCGCGGCGGCCGCGCAGGTCGCCTACAGCTTCGGCATGGACGCGCTCGAGAACGCCGCGTTCGACGCGCTCAAGGGCGTCGTCGAGCGCATCCTCACGAAGTTCATCCGCCCCGCGGTCACGCCGGTCTTCAAGACGGTGATGTCGAAGGTGCTCGAGCTCGCCTTCGCCGCGTGCAACTCGCAGTTCAAGTTCGCGTGCCCGAAGGGCGGCTTCAAGCTCGCGGCGCTCCCGCAGCGCGACCAATGGATCAACCGCGCCCTCGCGTGCCCCGGCCGCGAGATCTTCGATCGCTCCATCTATCGCAACGCAGCCATCGCGCGCCGCCACATCGAGGCGGTGGGCGAAGAGATGCGTCGCGACGTCGCGGTCTACTCGCGCGACATCGCCGACCGCTACCTCGCGAGCTACGGGATGGATCTCAACGGCTGGATGGCCGCCGTGTCGCAAGGCGCGGTGCCGCAGGTCGTGGCGCAAGCGGCGCGCATCGAGAAAGAGCTGACGAAGAAGGTCGAAGAGATGAAGCGCGAGCGCGCGCAAGACTAAGAAAAATTCTGGCGGCTCGTAGATCGCCCCTTGTTGGTCATGCACCAGCAGGGGGCGATCTACGAGCAGCCCGCCATTCTCATGATTGACGCCCTCGCGGGCCCCTCCTAGACTCCGCTTCACTTTCTTGCCGCACGGGGCTCAGCGGAATCGCGACGAACCGTGTGTCGCGCGCGCGAGGCGGGGGCTCCTCGTTCTCCTCCTCGTGTCTCTTGTCGGCGCGCCTATTTCCGCGCGCGCCGCTGATTTTCAGATCAGCTCCACCACGCTCGCGCAGGGTTACGAATACGGCGCGGCGAACGGCGACGTCGTCGCGCGGCGGCGGCTCGCGCAGTTCGTGCAGGTGAACGGCTACAATCTGCTGCCCGACAACAAGCTCACCTTCGTGTCGAGCTTCCGCCTCGACGCCGACTTCGGAATCGGCGCCACCGACAACGCGATCCCCGGCCCTCAGTACCTGCGCCAGAACATCCGCGAGCTGCAGACGGCGAACATGACGCTGCTCTACGGCTACCTCGCGGGTCGCAATTTGTGGGGGCGCTTCGACTTCGACGCGGGGCGGCAGTTCGTCGTCGATCTCGTCGACTACTTCCACTTCGACGGCGTGCGCGTCGCCGTCGGCACGCCGTGGCGCTTCGGCGTCGAGGCGTACGCGGGCTGGGAGGTGCGCGCGGGCGCGTCGCTCGGAGCGTCGGCGTTCGATCTGCCCGGCGTCGCGGAGTCGAGCGATCGCGCGCCGACCTTCGGCGTGTCGCTGTATCTGAAAGACACCAACTTCGGTCCGTATTCGATCGCGGGCAAGGTCACCTATCGCAAGACGCAGGCGACGCGCTCGCTCGATGGGTGCTCGGAGCCGGCGTTCGCGCAAGGCCGCGCCGATTGCGATCGCCTCGCGACCGGCTCGCTCCGCGACGACATCGCCACCGTGCGCGACGCCTTCGGCCGCGACCTCGTCATCGAAGAGCGCCTCTCGACGTCGCTGCAATTGCGCGTGAAAGACGCGCGCCTCTGGGGCGGGTTCTCGTACAACCTCGTCAACGCGTGGTTCGACGACGTCTTGTTCGGCGGCAACATGCGCTTCTTCAAGGACAAGCTCGTCGTCGAGGGCGAGTACCTGCGCACGCGCCCGCGCTTCGACGCCGACTCCATCTTCAACATCTTCGCGACCAACGCCTTCGACGACGTGCGCGCGAAGGTGAGCTGGACGTTCCCGGCCGGGCACGAAGTGTATCTACGCGCGTATATACGTTTCTTCCACGCGCAAAAGACGGAGCAAAATACGTCGCCCAACGGCGATCCCACGCTCGCCGCCCGCGGCGCGGTCGCGGGCGCGCGCTTCAACCACGGCGCGCGCGACTACACCACCTTCGATCTGCTCGCCCAGGACGGCTACGGCGGCTATCTCTTCGGCGGCGACGCCTGGACGCACTTCTTCTTCAAAGAAGGGAAGCTCGGCCTCGACGGGCGCCTGCTCGTCTTGCGCTTCGACGATGATCGGCAAGTGAACTTGAACGGGATCACGCTCACGGTGCAGGGCGGCGCGCGCTGGCAGCTGCACAAGAACGTCGGGCTCCACCTCATCGTCGAGGAGAGCACGAACCGGCTCTATTCGAGCATCTTCCGCGTCTACGGGATGCTCGAGCTCGGAGCGTGGCTCTGATGCGTCGTCACGCGATCGAACGCGCGCTCGTGCTCTCGCTCTTCGCGTGCGCGCTCTCCGCGCGCGCCGTCGCCGATTCCACTCCTTCGCCGGTGATCGTGCCGCCGCAGACGATCCCGCTGCGCTTCTCACACGTGCAGCACCTCGTCGGCGCGGGGCTCACCTGCACCTTCTGCCACAACAAGATCAAGTCGAGCACCAAGGCGAGCGACCGCAACATGCCGGGCCACGCCGAGTGCGACGAGTGCCACGATCGCACGGTGAAGGAGCCCGCGAAGGCGAAGCCCCCCGCGGCATGCGACACCTGCCACGTCGGTTACAACGCGCTCAAGAAGGACAACGCGGTCGTCGCGGATCTGCCCACCGCGCACCTCAAGTTTCCGCACAAGAACCACCTCGACAGTAAGATCCAGTGCACGACCTGCCACGGCGACTTCGTGAAGCAGAAGGTCGAGCTCGCGACCACCGCGCACCTCCCCACCATGACGACGTGCCTTACTTGTCATGACAACAAACAGGCGTCGGCGCGCTGCTCGACGTGCCACCTCACCGATCAACGCGGCATGGTCCTCACCGATTACCCGAGCGGCGTCTTGAAGCCGTCGGGCGCGATCCAAAACGATCGCCACGACGCCGCGTGGCTCACCAACCACCGCGCGGTTTCCTCGGTGGACAAAGCGTATTGCGGCAACTGCCACACCGAGCAGTACTGCGTCGATTGCCATAACGGCGCGAAGAAGCCGCTCAAGGTCCACCCCGGCGACTTCGTCTCGACGCACCCGATCGCCGTCAAATCCAACGCGCTCAACTGCGACAGCTGCCACCGCGATCAATCGTTCTGCATCTCGTGCCACCAGCGCACCGGCGTCGCGCACGTGACGGGCTTCGGCAAAGACGGCCTCGTGAACTCGCCGCGCGCGGCGTCGGGCCAGCGTTTCCACCCTCCGGGCTGGGTCGCGGCCCCGGGTGGCGGCGGTCAAGTGAACCGCCACGGCTTCGAGGCGCAGCGCAACATCAAGCAGTGCACCGGCTGCCACACGGAGCGCAGCTGCAGCGAGTCGTGTCACCGCTCCGGCATGTTGCTCAACGTGCGCGGTGAAGCAGGGCAGGGCTTCAGCCCTCACGGCAACAAGCTCGATTGGCTCGCGCGTTGCGGCTCGCTGATGAAGCGCAACCGCCGCACTTGCTACAAGTGCCACGTCACCGGCGACGCCAACCTCACGCTCTGCCGCTGACGCCCGCTCGCCCGCCAAAGGGCGATCTACGAGCCGCCCGAAGCCTTGCCTAGGTCGAAAACCTGTCGTCATTCAGTGACGACTTGTCATTACTTTCTGAATATCGGATTCTGGCTCACGGTCTAACGCAATGTCGTTCCGATACCCCCTTTCGGTACCCGCGCGGGCATCTCTGCCCAGCCTCGCGCGGGACCTAACTCCGCGCGTCGGCGCACTCGGGCAGCCGGTTGGAGGCAATCATGAAGCGGAAACTGATTTTGGGCGCGATGGCGCTCGGGCTCTTCGGGGTCTTCTCGCTGAGCACCTACGACGCTGAGGCGCGCCTCGGTCGTCGCATCGGCCGCGTCGTGCGCAAGGTGGCGCGCGTCGCGCGCACCGTCGTGAAGGTCGCGAAGCCCTTCGTCAGCATGGCCGCGATGGCCACGCCGGCCGGCGGCATCATGACCGGCCTCAGCGCGCTCAAGAACATCAAGAAGGGCGGCGGCCTCGGCGGCATCTTGAAGGGCGTCGCCGGCGCGGCGCTCAAGGCCTCCCCGGCGGGCAAGGCGCTCGCCACGGTGCAGAAGATCAAGGGCACCGTCGACAAGGTGAAGGGCGCCGTCAAGCAGGTGAAGGGCGTCGTCGACAAGGCGAAGGGCGCCGTCAAGCAGGTGAAGGGCGCTGTCGCGAAGGCGAAGGGCGTCGTCGCGAAGGCGAAGGGCGCCGTCGCGAAGGTCAAGGCGAAGGCGACCGCGCTCAAGGGCAAGGCGACGAAGTTCGCCAAGCTCGGCAAGTCGATCATGAAGCCCGGCGGCCTCACCGGCATGGTGAAGAAGTTCGCGGCGAAGACGCCGGTGGGTAAGGCGGCCAAGGGCGGCATGTTCTCGCTCGTCGGCAAGATGACCAAGGGCGCCGGCCTCGCGGCTCCCTTCAAGGGCTTCCTCGGCGGCAAGCGCGCCGGCCAGCTCAACAAGCTCCGCGGCATGACCGGCTTCATCGCGGGCCAGGGCGCGAAGGGCGCCAAGGCGCTCGACAAGCTCGGCGCGTACTCGAAGCGCATCTCCGGCGCGGTCAACGCGCGCAAGCAGAAGGCGGCGGCGGGCGTCAAGAACGCCTTCGCGAGCCTCAAGAAGAAGCTGAAGCTCACGCCGGCGCAGACGAAGGAGCTCGACAAGGCGCAGGCCGCGGCCTCTGAAGAGGCGGTCGCGCAGGTCGACATGACGGCGCAGGCCGCGGTCGAGGCGAAGGCCGAAGAAGAGATCAAGGCGATCGACCCGGCGGCGGGCGCGGTGGCCGAGTCCGATCCGGGCGTCCCGGCGGCGGTCTCCGAGAGCGGCGAGCCGAAGAACGAAGCGTCGGCGGAGCCCGAGGCGTCGCCTGAGGTCGCGGCGGGCGTCGCGGCGGCGGCGGAAGAGGCGGGCGCTCCCCCGCCCGCGCCGGCCGAAGAGGCCCCGGCGGCCGAGGCCCCGGCGGAGACCCCCGCTGAGACTCCGG
>JADMIO011614258.1_pt1 | contig 15833 bp, 17 predicted proteins | sample 8958161 | NCBI WGS metagenome assembly JADMIO01 (sample SAMN16585339, study PRJNA669376) | soil metagenome | isolation source: Crop rotation soil | place: USA: Cullars Rotation, Alabama | collected 2011
GACAACTTGTCCACGTGGAATTCTAAGCTTAGGATCCCAATGTGCTGGAAAGACGCCATGCCGGTGGCTCGCGCACTCGAAGCGGGCGATATCCTGGGTGCGCGAACGGCCGTGGGGCGCATGGTGAGTCGCGACACGGCGGTGCTGGACGAAGTGCAGGTTGCCGCTGCGGCGACCGAATCGGTGCTGGAGAACGGCAACGATGCCGTGTTCGGCGCGCTGTTCTGGTTCGCCGTGCTGGGAGTGCCGGGCGCCGTGTTGTACCGGCTGGCCAATACGCTGGATGCCATGTGGGGTTATCGCAACGCGCGCTATGAACGCTTCGGCTGGGCGGCGGCGCGGTTCGATGACGTACTCAACTTCCTGCCGGCGCGCTTGACCGCGCTCAGCTATGGATTGCTGGGCGATGCGGCGCGCGCATGGCGTTGTTGGCGCGTACAGGCGCCGCAATGGGACAGCCCCAATGCAGGTCCGGTGATGGCTGCCGGTGCCGGCGCGCTGGGCGTGTGCCTTGGCGGTGCCGCGCCTTACGACGGCGTGTGGGAACCTCGGCCAGCACTGGGCGAAGGCGATCCCGCCGATGCGCGTTCCATCGTGCGCGCGCTGGAGCTGGTTCGTCGCGGCGTGATGTTGTGGCTGGCAGTGATGGTTGTGCTTGGCATCGTCCGTTGGGGAGCCTCGCATGCTTGAGCACGGCGGGCGCCTGCTGCGGGCGGCGCAGACCTATGGCATGGCGCCCGATGCATGGCTGGATCTTTCCACCGGCATCAGTCCGTTCGGATGGCCGGTGCCGCCGATTCCTGCGTCGGTGTGGCAGCGACTCCCGGAAGATGACGATGGTCTGATCGAAGTTGCCTGTGCGTATTACGGAGCGAAGCATCTGTTGCCCGTGGCCGGATCGCAGGCTGCCATCCAGGCGCTGCCCGCGCTGCGGCAAGCTTCACGCATTGGCGTGATCGCTCCCGGATACAACGAGCACGCGCATGCATGGCGTCGCGCAGGGCACATGGTCGAAACGCTGCCGGGGACCGTGTTGCTCGCGGAAGCCTCGCGCTTCGACGTGATCGTGCTGATCCATCCGAACAATCCCGCGGGCGATCGTTTCGAGCGCGCAGCTTTGTTGGCCTGTCACGCGTCGCTCGCCGCACGCGGCGGCTGGCTGCTGGTCGACGAAGCCTTCATGGATGCCACGCCGGACGACAGCCTGTGCCATGAAGCCCATCGCGAGGGACTGATCGTGCTCCGCTCGGTCGGCAAATTCTTCGGGTTGGCGGGCGCGCGCGCCGGATTCGTCGCGGCGCATCCCACACTGCTCGAACGACTACGCGAACAGCTCGGGCCGTGGACATTGAACGGGCCGGCACGTCATGTGCTCACGCAGGCGCTGGCCGATCGCGTGTGGCAGTCGAGCGCGCGCGAGTGGCTGCACGCAGCGAGCGACAGCCTCGCGGCCGTATTGTCACGCCATGGCTTGTTACCTACTGGGGGCAGCGCCTTCTTCCAATGGTGGCAGTACGCACGCGCCAAGCACGTGCACGTGGCATTGGCCAAGCAGGGCATCCTGACCCGGCTATTCGATGCGCCCGCCAGCCTGCGTTTCGGTTTGCCCGCCGATGCGTCTGCGTTGCAGCGACTCGACGGCGCGCTCGGCACGTTGAACTTCAAGGAATCATCGCCATGACCGCCAGCGTACTGATGGTGCAGGGCTGCACCTCCGATGCAGGCAAGAGCACGCTGGTCGCCGCGTTGTGCCGTTGGGCGTATCGACGTGGCATGTCCGTGGCGCCGTTCAAGCCGCAGAACATGGCGCTCAATTCCGCGGTCACCGTGGACGGCGGCGAGATCGGCCGGGCGCAGGCGGTGCAGGCGCAAGCCGCCGGCCTGTTGCCGCATACCGACTTCAACCCAGTCTTGCTCAAGCCCAACAGCGACATCGGCGCGCAGGTGATCGTGCACGGGCATCCGGTGGCGAACATGGACGCGCGCCACTACCACGACTACAAGCGCATCGCGATGGACGCCGTACTCGCCTCGCATCACCGTCTGGCCAACCGCTACGACGCCGTGATCGTCGAAGGCGCGGGCAGTCCGGCCGAGATCAACCTGCGCGATCGCGACATCGCCAACATGGGTTATGCCGAAGCCGTCGACTGCCCGGTGATCCTGATCGCCGACATCGATCGCGGGGGCGTGTTCGCGCACCTCGTCGGCACCCTGGCACTGCTTTCGGAAAGCGAGCGGGCACGCGTCGTCGGTTTCGTCATCAATCGTTTTCGCGGCGACATGGCGCTGCTGCAGCCGGGGCTGGATTGGCTGGAGCGCGAAACGGGCAAGCCGGTGCTTGGTGTATTGCCCTATCTCCACGGGCTGCAGTTGGAAGCGGAGGACGCCTTGCCCCGCGAGACGGCCCGCAAGCAGGCCGCGCGCCTGCGGGTGCTGGTGCCGGCATTGCCGCGCATCAGCAACCACACCGACTTCGACGCCTTGGGCGCCCATGCGGAGGTGGACTTTCGTTTCATCGGCCCGGACGAAACCCATCCGCCCGCGGATCTGATCGTCCTGCCCGGGTCCAAATCCACCCGCGCGGACCTCGCCTGGCTGCGCGCCCAGGGCTGGAACGAAACCATCACACGGCATCTACGCTACGGGGGGAAAGTGATCGGCATCTGCGGCGGCTTCCAGATGCTGGGGCGGTTCGTGCATGATCCTCAGGGCATCGAGAGCGAGCCGGGCTCGAGCGCTGGACTGGGCTGGTTGCAGATGGAGACCACGCTGGAGGCGCGCAAGCAGTTGCGCCGCGTGGAGGGGAAACTGGTCCTGGGGGATGCACGGGTGAGCGGCTATGAAATCCACTGCGGCGTCAGTCGCGGTGCAGCACTGGGGCAACCGGCCAGCTGGTTCGGTACGGGCGAGCCGGACGGCGCGCTGACGCCGGACGGGCAGATCCTTGGCACCTATCTGCACGGCCTGTTCGACGAACCGCAGGCGCTCGCCGCATTGCTGGGCTGGGCCGGCCTGCGCGATGCCGCGCCGCTGGACATGCATGCCTTGCGCGAAGCGAGCATCGATCGCTTGGCCGACGCGGTCGAAGCGCATCTCGATATTTCCGCCTTGCAGCGTTTGCTGCAACCCAGGGAGCGCACGCCATGCGCACCCTGATCCTGGGCGGCGCGCGCTCCGGCAAGAGCGCGCTGGCCGAACGGCTGGCGACCGAATCCGGCCACGAGGTGGTCTACATCGCCACCGCGCAGGCGCATGACGAAGAGATGGCTGCACGCATTGCGCATCATCGCGCGCAGCGTCCGCCTCACTGGCTCAGCGTCGAAGAACCGCTGGCACTCGCCGATGCACTGCTGACGCATGCGCGGCCCGGCCGCTGCGTGCTGGTCGACTGCCTCACGCTCTGGCTCAGCAATTTGCTGGGCCATCCCGATAGCGAACATTTCAAGCGCGAACGCGACGCGCTCCTGCACCTGCTGCCTTCGTTGAAGGGGCAGGTGTTGCTGGTCAGCAACGAAGTCGGCATGGGCGTGGTGCCCATGGGCGAGCTGACGCGGCGATTCGTGGATGAAGCCGGACGGCTGCACCAGTTGCTCGCGGCGCAATGCGAGCGGGTGGTGCTGGTGGTCGCCGGTTTGCCGATGCCTCTCAAAGGAAGCCTTACATGAGCCAAGACTGGCTGACCGAACCCTGCTTCGCCATCGACGAAGAGAGCCGCCAGCGTGCGCTCGATCATCAGGCGCAGCTGACCAAGCCGCCGGGCTCGCTGGGCACGCTGGAAACGCTGGCCGTGCGGCTGGCCGGCATGCAACACGTGGCGATGCCCACGCTGCAGTCCGTGTGGATCAGTATTTTTGCGGGCGACCACGGCGTGGCTGCCGAAGGCGTGTCGGCGTTTCCGCAGGTCGTCACCGGCGAGATGATCCGCAACTTCGCCAACGGCGGCGCGGCCATCAGCGTGCTGGCGCGCAGTCTCGGCGCGATGCTGGAAGTGGTGAACCTGGGCACGGTGAACGATCCGGGCGAACTGCCCAACGTGCGTCGCGCCATCATCGCGCCGCAGACCGGCAATTTCTGCGAGCGACCGGCGATGAGCGCCGTGCAACTGGAACTGGCCTTGCGCGCCGGTGCCGACAGCGCGCAGGCAGCGCAGGACGCCGGCGCGAAGCTGTTCATCGGTGGCGAGATGGGCATCGCCAACACCACCTCCGCTGCCGCGCTCGCCTGCGGTCTCCTGCGCGAATCGCCCAGGGCGCTGGCCGGTGCAGGCACCGGCCTGGACGCAGCGGGCATCCAGCACAAGGTCGCGGTGATCGAACGCGCGCTGGCGTTGTATCCGGCCGATGACGATGCGTTGTCGTGGTTGGGTCGCGTCGGCGGCTTCGAGATTGCGGCCTTGTGCGGTGCGTACATCGGCGCGGCGCAGCGCGGTATTCCAGTGCTGGTCGACGGCTTCATCACCACGGCGGCGGCGCTGGCGGCGGTGCGTATCCATCCGGCGTGCCGCCAGTGGATGTTCTTCGCGCATCGTTCGCAGGAGCGCGGTCATGCGCGCCTGCTGTCCGTGCTGGAGGCCGATCCGCTGCTCGATCTGGGCTTGCGCCTGGGCGAGGGTAGCGGTGCGGCCACCGCTGTTCCGCTGATGCGACTGGCCTGCGAGCTGCACTCGCGCATGGCGACCTTCGCGCAGGCGGGAGTGAGCAGCGCATGACCGGCAAGCACGTTGGCATCGATCTGTTGCGCCACGGCGATACCGGGCAGCGCAGCTATCGCGGCCAACTCGACGATGCGCTCAGCCCACTGGGTTGGAGCCAGTTGCGCGCGGCGATTTTCGGCCGCAGCTGGGATGCCATCGTCAGCTCGCCGCTGCGTCGTTGCGCGGAGTTCGCGCAGGACTTGGCGCGCGCGCGGCGCGTGCCGATGCGCCTCGATCCGCGGCTGGCGGAATACCACTTCGGCCAATGGCAGGGCGTGCCGATCGAAACCCTGGCCCAGGAGCAGGGTGACGCGCTGGCCAACTTCTGGAGAGATCCGGTCGCCCATCCGCCACCGGGTGCCGAATCCTTTGCCGGTTTTCGCGAGCGTCTTTGCGCTGCCTTGAACGATGTCGGCGAAGCGGCGGAAACCCAGCGCGTGCTGGTGGTGACGCATGGCGGGGCGATCCGCCTGCTGCGTTGCGAAGCGGAAGGCCGCGACTTCGGCGAGATGGCGAATATCGAGGTGCCGCACGCATCGCTGCATGCGCTGCAGTGGGTACCTCCCACGGGCACGCAGGCCAAGGCCTGATGCGCGGATTGTTTGCCGCCATCGGCTTTCTCACCCGTATACCGGTGCCGGCGCGGGTGTTCGCTGGCGCGTCGTCGCCGTCGGCACAGCTGGCTTGGTATCCCGCCGTGGGCTTGTTGATCGGCGGCCTGCTGTGGTGCCTGGGCTGGTTGCTGTCCGGCGCGGAGCCCATGCTCGCGGCGGGACTGTTGCTGGTGGCGTGGGTGGCGCTCACGGGTGCGCTGCACCTGGACGGGCTGGCCGACAGCGCGGATGCCTGGGTCGGCGGCCTGGGTGATCGCGAGCGCACGCTGAGCATCATGAAGGATCCGCGCAGCGGACCCATCGGCGTCACGGCGATCGTGCTGGTGCTGCTGTTGAAGTTCGTGGCGCTGGCAAGCGTGCCGCAGCCGTCGGCGATGCTGTGGCTGGCGCCCTTGCTGGGACGCGCACTGCTCACGACGGCGTTCATGACCACGCCCTACGTGCGCAGCGGCGGACTGGGCAGCGCCCTGGTGGGCGAATCGCGCATCGCTTGCGGCATGGCGCTGCTGCTCACCGCGATCGTCGCGCTGTTCGCCGGCTGGCACGGCTTGCGGGCCATCGTGGTGGCCGCGCTGGTCTTCGCCTGCTGGCGCTGGTCCTGCATGCGCCGGCTTAGCGGCATGACCGGCGATACCTGCGGCGCCTTGACCGAACTCACCGAGGCGGCCGTGCTGGTGGCGCTGGCGCTCTAGTTTCGGAAGATATAACGGATTGCTATTGACAATATCGCAATTTGCGATATTTTTGTCCCGAACTCTCAGGGATGAGCTGCTGTGCGAGTGATATCAAACAAGCGGCTGGCCGTGTTTGGAGCGGCTCATCCCGATGCCGATGGCCCGCTGCAGATCTGGCGGAAGCTGATGGAAGGCAATCAGTTCTACAGCTTTCACGATCTTCGCCGGACGTTCGGATCGATGGATATCTACGAAGAGAAGTACATCTTCGATATCCGCGGGAATCACTATCGCATCGTCACTGGCATCAGCTTCAGCCAGCAGACCTGCTACATCAAGCACGTGCTGACCCACGCCGAGTACAACAAAGGAAAATGGAAATGAGCGCGCTTGCTCTTGCCACCCTTGCCGAAGCCTGGGAGACCTTTCAGGAGGTCACTTGCGTGCGCCACATCGCCAATGAACAAGACTACGACGAGGCAACCCGGATCGCCGATGCCCTGCTCGAAGAAGGCGCCATGGATGAGGCGCACCCGCAGCATTCGTTGTTCATGACGGTGAGCGACCTGATCTATGCCTACGACCAGGCGCACTACCCGCAGCCTCATGTGCGCGGTGTCGACGTCGTGCGCTTCCTGATGGATCAACACCATCTCACGCAGAATCAGCTGCCGGAGATCGGTCGCCAGAGTGTCGTGTCCGAGATTCTGGCCGGTAAGCGCAGCTTGACGGTGGAGCACATTCGAAACCTCTCCGAGCGCTTCTCGGTGAACCCCGGAGTGTTCTTCTAGGCGTGCAGCCTGGAACCTGAGAAAGCGAGCGCGGGCCGAGATTCTTCACTGCGCTTCCGGCCTCGCATCCTTGCTGCCGGGTGCACTGCAGCCGGTCGCACTATCATTGAATTCGCGCCGTTCGCCTCGATAATGGCCGATTGTCGCCGCCCGCGGCCGGAGCCTGATGCCGGCGCGGCGGCTGATCCTGTGGAGTGTCCATGCCTATCTACGAATTCGAATGCAGCAGCTGCGGCCACCGGTTTGACCGCCTGCAGAAGATCTCCGACCCCGATCCGTCGGTGTGCCCGGCCTGCGACGTGGCTGAAGTGAAGCGTCGCCTGAGCGCGCCGGGCTTTCGCCTGGCCGGTAGCGGTTGGTACGAAACCGACTTCAAAAAAGAGGGCGACAAGAAGCGCAACCTGGCCGGCGACAGCGGGGCTCAGTCGACCTCGTCGAGCTCCGCCGGAACCAGCGCATCGACCGCTTCCAGCGGGTCGTCGGGTTCGTCCGGCGAGAGCTGACGGGCCGGCCGTCTGAACGCCGGATAGCCGGCCGGCAGGTTTCTACGAAACAGTCGCAAGATATTCAATTCCGGTTGAAGGTATCCCCACTAGCGTGACAAGCCGTCACATGAAGGAGTGGGGTCGATGTTCCGGATACGAACTGGCTTGATGGGTGTGGCGACGGGCCTTGTGGCCGGCCTTTTGTGGATGTCCGCTCCGGTCGCCCAGGCGCAGGGGCGCGACCAGGTGCGCTGCGGCAGCGACGACGGCCGCTTTACGCGTTGCCAGGTGCCGTGGCGCGATGCCGAAATGATCCGGCAGGAATCGAACAGCCCGTGCATCCGCGGGCAGACCTGGGGCGTCGATCGCGGTGGCCTGTGGGTGGATCGCGGCTGCCGCGCGCAGTTCGTCGAAATGGGACGCGGAGGCGGTGGCTATTACCCGCCGCCGGGTTATCGACCGCCGCCGGATCAAGGGGGCTGGCGCCCGGGTCCCGACTGGGATCGCGAGATCCGCCTGCAGTGCGAAAGCAACGACAAGCAGTACCACTTCTGCCAGGTGGACGTGGGCGCGCGCGGCAATGCCGTGTTGGTGCGACAGTTGTCCGGATCGGCCTGCCAGCAGGGTTACAGCTGGGGCTGGAATCGCGCCGGCGTGTGGGTTTCCAAGGGCTGCCGCGGCCTGTTCTCGGTCAATCGCCGCTGGTAATCGGGTGAAACACGGGCCTGGGCGCGGTCTTCGGGCCGCGCCCGGCGTCCGCCGCCGGGGCTGCCGGTGTTAACATTCCGGGTCTTCTTGTCCACGCATCACGCCGCTAGTCGGCCCGGAGTTCCAAGCGCATGCGCACGCATTTTTGCGGCCTCATCGATGAGGCACTGGTCGGCCAGACCGTCACCCTGTGTGGTTGGGTCAACACCCTTCGCCTGCAGAGCCACGTGGCTTTCGTCGACCTGCGCGACCACGAGGGCCTGGCCCAGGTGGTGATCGAGCGCGAGAACGCCGAGGCGTTCGCGGTGGCCAACGAGATCGGCAACGAATACTGCCTGCGCGTCACCGGCACCATCCGCAAGCGCCTGTCGGTCAACGACAAGCTGCGCACCGGCACGGTGGAGCTGCTGGCCGACACGGTCGAGATCCTCAATGCCGCGAAGGATCTGCCGTTCGCGATGCACGAGAATCCGAACGAAGACATGCGGATGACCTACCGCTATCTCGACCTGCGCCGCCCCGACATGCAGAAGATGATGCGCCGTCGCATCAAGCTGGTGCAGTCGCTGCGCCGCTATCTGGATGCGGCCGGTTTCCAGGACATCGAAACGCCGATCCTGACCAAGGCCACGCCCGAAGGCGCGCGCGACTACCTGGTGCCCAGCCGCGTGCATCCGGGCCAGTTCTACGCGCTGCCGCAGTCGCCGCAGCTGTTCAAGCAGATCCTGATGATGGCCGGTTTCGACCGCTACTATCAGATCGCCCGCTGCTTCCGTGACGAAGACCTGCGCGCCGATCGCCAGCCGGAATTCACCCAGCTCGACCTCGAATTCGCCTTCGTCGAAGAGAAGGACGTGCAGGATTTCGTCGAGGAACTGATCCGCCACGTGTTCAAGGAAGTGGTGAACGTCGAGCTCGACGCGGTCTTCCCGCGCATGACCTGGGCCGAGGCGATGCGTCGCTTCGGTTCGGACAAGCCGGACCTGCGCATTGCGCTGGAACTGGTCGACATCGCCGACGCGGTCAAGCACGTGGAGTTCAAGGTGTTCGCCGAACCGGCCAACGCCGACAACGGTCGCGTGGCCGCGTTGCGCGTGCCGGGCGGCGCCAGCTTCACCCGCAAGGAAATCGACCAGCTCACCGAATACGTGGCCAAGTACGGCGCCAAGGGCCTGGCCTGGTTGCGCGTGGACGATCTGTCCAAGGGCCGCGACGGCATCAATTCGCCGGTGGCCAAGTTCCTCGACGACAAGGCGCTGGAAGGCGTGCTCAAGCTCACCGGTGCCGAGAGCGGCGACATGGTGTTCTTCGGCGCGGGCGCGTGGAAGGCAGTCACCGATTTCATGGGCGCGCTGCGCCTGAAGGTCGGCAAGGATCGCGGTCTGGTCGAAAACAGCTGGAAGCCGCTGTGGGTCACCGACTTCCCGATGTTCGAATACGACGAGGAAGAGAAGCGCTTCGTCGCCCTGCATCATCCGTTCACGGCGCCGAAGGTGGACGACATCGCCGAGTTGCGCGCGAACGCGTCCAACGCGGTGAGCCGCGGTTACGACATGGTGCTCAACGGCGCCGAGATTGGCGGCGGTTCCATCCGTATCCATCGTCCGGACATGCAGAGCACCGTGTTCGATCTGCTTGGCATCACCCCGGAAGAGGCCGAGATGAAGTTCGGCTTCCTGCTCAAGGCGCTGAAGTTCGGCGCGCCGCCGCACGGCGGCCTGGCCTTCGGTATCGACCGCATCGCAGCGCTGATGGCGGGCACGGAATCGATCCGCGACGTGATCGCCTTCCCCAAGACCACCAGCGCGCAGGACTTGATGACCGACGCACCGTCGCCGGTCGGCGAGTCGCAGCTCAAGGAGCTGCACGTGAAGGTGGCGGCGGAGGCGAAGACGGCTGGGTAAGAAAGCGCCCGGTTCGTTCGCTCGTCATTCCGGCGCAGGCCGGAATCCAGTGGCGAACGAGCAGGGCTTTCGCGTCGAGCCCCAAAAGCATGCGTGGCCACGCGAAAGGCGCCCACTGGCGTCCTGGATTCCGGCCTGCGCCGGAATGATGGGCAAAAGATCGCATGCTCAAGCGTCGCGACGCGAAGGCATCCGCGCACTGCGTCGCGGCCCGGTCGCAACTTTTTGTGCACAATGGACTCTTCAGGATGACCGGGCTGCAAAAGCCCGGTGGTTCCCGTCGTCGATGAATGTCCCTTACGCGCCATGACCGATCACGTCATTCTCCTGCACGGCCTCTGGATGCGCGGTTTCGCGCTCTTGCTGCTGCATCGGCGAATGATGGAGGCGGGTTTTCGCGTGCATCGTTTCGACTACATGAGCGTGGCCGCCTCGCAGCCGCGCATCCTCAACAGCCTGCAGGCACAGATCCACGAACTGGGACAGGACGCCCATCGGGTGCATCTGGTCGGGCACAGCCTGGGCGGTTTGCTGGCGCTGCAGGCCTGCGTGGACGTGGCCTTGCCGCCGGGGCGTGTGGTCTGTCTGGGCTCGCCGCTCAAGGGCAGTGCGGCGGCGCGTCGGTTTGCCGGTATGGGGCGGGGTGGCGAGGTGTTGCTCGGCCACAATCGCGAACTGCTGGAAAACGGCCTGGACCACTGGAACGGTGAGCGCGAGGTTGGCGTGATCGCCGGCAAGGTGTCGCTGGGCCTGGGTGCCATGATCGGCCAGTTCGACGGCGACAACGATGGCTGCGTGACGGTCGAGGAAACCTGCCTGCCGGGCATCGCCGACCATTGCGCCATCGAGACCAACCACACCGGCCTGCTGTTTTCGCAGGAGGCCGCGCGACAGGTCACCCAGTTCCTCCAGCAAGGCGCGTTCGACCACGCGGAGAGCTTGAACAGGCTCTGAGCCCGCCTGGCAACTCACTTTGAGTGCCGCTTGCCCGTCCGACACCGTGAAGCGATACAATTCGCGGCTTGTCCGTTCACCAGATTTGCAGGAAGTGCCATGGGTAGAGGCCCGTCCATCGAAGGTCGCAAGAACGCCGAAGACGCCAAGCGCGCCAAGGTGTTCACCAAGCTGATCCGCGAAATCACCGTGGCAACACGCGCCGGCGTCGCCGATCCGTCCGCCAATCCGCGCCTGCGCTCGGCGGTGGACAAGGCGTTGTCGGCCAACATGACCAAGGACACCATCGAGCGCGCGATCAAGCGCGGCTCGGGTGCCGACGGCGGCGCGGCGATGGAAGAGCTGCGCTACGAGGGCTATGGCCCGGCCGGCATCGCGCTGATCATCGACTGCTTCACCGACAACCCGACCCGCACCGTGGCCGACGTGCGCCACGCGCTGACCAAGCATGGCGGCAACCTGGGCACCTCCGGTTCCGTGGCATTCCAGTTCGCCCGCGTGGGTGAGCTGGTATTCGCCACCGGCGGCGATGAAGCCGCCGAGGAAAAAGTGCTGGAGGCCGCACTCGAAGCAGGCGCCGACGACGTGGTGAACGAGAACGGCGAAAGCACCGTGCTGTGCGCGCCGGAAAACTTCGAAGCCGTGCAGCAGGCGCTGGCCGCGGCCGGTCTGCACGCGGAGCACGCCGGCGTCGGCATGCGCCCGAGCAACCGCTTGCCGGTACCCGGCGAGGCGCTGGAGTCGCTGCTTGACCTGCTGGAGAAGCTCGACGGGCTCGACGACGTCAGCGAGGTCTCGCACAACGCCCTGCTGCCTGCCGAGGCCGCCGGCTAAGTACGCGGCTGTCACCGGCCCGCGGCGAGCCTTCGCCCATGACCCGCATCATCGGCATTGACCCGGGCAGCCAGCGCACCGGTGTCGGCATCATCGATGTCGACGCCAGCGGCAAGCTGTCCCATGTCTTCCATGGCGCGCTGGCGGTAGCTGGCGAGGCCACCTTTCCGCTGCGCCTGAAACGCATATTTGACGAGCTGTGTGCCATCATCGCCGCCCATCGCCCGGATGAGTGCGGGGTGGAGCGCGTGTTCATGGCGCGCAACCCGGATTCGGCATTGAAGCTGGGGCAGGCGAGGGGCGCCGCGATCTGCGCGGTGGTCAGCCAGGGGATCGCGGTGCACGAATACGCGGCGACAGAAGTAAAGCAGGCCGTGGTTGGCAGCGGCCGAGGCGACAAGACCCAGGTGCAGCACATGATCGGCGTCCTGCTCGGACTCAAAGGGCCCCTGCAGGCAGACGCGGCAGACGCGCTCGCTGTGGCGGTGACCCATGCACACACCCGTGCCAGCCTTGCGCGCGTGGGTATGCCCCGGACCGCCTGGAGGCGTCGATGATCGGTCGTTTGCGCGGCACCCTGGTGTCCAAGCAGCCGCCGTGGCTGATGGTGGAAGTGGGTGGCGTGGGTTATGAACTCGAAGCGCCCATGTCTACCATCTACGACCTGCCGCAAACCGGCAAGGAAGTCACCCTGCTCACGCACTACGCGGTGAAGGAAGACAGCGTGGCGCTGTACGGATTCATGCACGAATCCGAGCGCACCCTGTTCCGCAACCTGCAGAAAGTCAGCGGCATCGGCGCGAAGATCGCGCTGGCCGTGCTGTCGGGCGTATCCACCAACGATTTCGCCCGGCTGGTGCAAACGGGCGACGTGGTCGCGCTCACCAAGATTCCCGGCATCGGCAAGAAGACGGCCGAACGCATGGTGGTGGAGCTGCGCGATCGCGTGGACGGACTGGGCATCACGCTGCCCGGCACGCATGCCGCGCCGAATGGCGCGCCGCTCGATCCGGCGGGCGAAGCCACGGTGGCGCTGCAGCAACTGGGCTACAAGCCGGCGGAAGTGACCCGCCTGGTGCAAAAGGTGGCCGCCGAAGGCGATACCGCCGAATCGATCATCCGCAAGGCGCTGCGCGCCGCATTAGGGAGCTGATACGTGGGCCACGAAAGCACACAGGGCGACAGCGCGATCGATCTGCGCCGTCGCATGATGAAGCTTGCGCTGGGCGCCATTGGTGTCGTGTTCGGCGACATCGGTACCAGTCCGCTTTACACCATGAAGGAAACGCTGGGCACGCACGGCATGACGCCGACGCCCGGTGCCGTGCTGGGCGTGCTGTCGCTGATCTTCTGGTCGTTGATCATCGTGGTGTCGCTGAAATACGTGACCTTCGTGATGCGCGCCGACAACAAGGGCGAGGGCGGCATCATGGCGCTTATGGCGCTGGCCCAGCGCTCCATGAGCGGATCGGCGCGGGCGCGCTGGATCCTGGGCCTGATCGGCATCTTCGGCGCCGCGCTGTTCTACGGCGACGGCGTGATCACTCCCGCGATTTCCGTGCTCGGCGCGGTCGAGGGCCTGGAAGTGGCGGCGCCATCGCTGTCGCGTTTCGTGGTGATCATTGCGCTGGTGATCCTGGCCGGCATGTTCGCGCTGCAGCGCCACGGCACCGATGCGGTCGGCAAGGCGTTTGCGCCGGTGATGATCGTGTGGTTCGTGGTGCTGGCGGTGCTGGGCGTCAACCAGATCATGCAGCACCCGCAAGTGTTGTGGGCGTTGAGTCCGGTTTACGCCGTGCGTTTTTTCATCAGCCACGGCTACGCCTCGTTCATTGCGCTGGGCGGCGTGGTGCTGTCGCTGACAGGCGCCGAGGCGCTGTATGCCGACATGGGTCATTTCGGCAAGAAGCCGATCCGCCGCGCGTGGTTCTTCTTCGTGTTGCCGGCGTTGCTGCTGAATTACTTCGGCCAGGGCGTGCTGCTGCTGAACAATCCGGCGGCGATCGAGAGTCCGTTCTACCTGCTGGTGCCCGATAGCCTGCTCTATCCGATGATCGCGCTGGCTACCGCGGCAGCCGTGATCGCTTCGCAGGCGGTCATCTCCGGCGCGTTCTCGATGACCCGCGAAGCGATGTCGCTGGGTTATTCGATGCGCATGCCGGTGGTGCACACCTCGCGCGAAATGTCCGGGCAAATTTTTGTGCCGTGGGTCAATCGCATGTTGATGGTGCTGGTGTTCGGCGCCGTGCTGGGTTTCCGCAGTTCCGACAATCTCGGCGCCGCCTACGGCATTGCCGTGACCGGCACCATGACCATGACCACGCTGCTGGCCTTGGTGGTGGCGCGCCGTCACTGGCACTGGAACTGGGTCGTGCTCATTCCCGTGGGCATTCTGCTGCTGACGCTGGACCTGGCCTTCTTCGGTGCCAACGCGTTGAAGATCGCCCACGGCGGCTGGTTCCCGCTGGTGTTGGGCGTGTGGATCTTCATCGTGATGACGACCTGGCGCCGCGGCCGCGAGCTGGTGATCCGCGAGATCAAGCAAAGCGGACTGGCGCTGGAACCGTTCATCGAGAACATCAGCGAGCATCCGCCGCTGCGCGTGCCGGGCACAGCGGTATTCCTCACCGCCAACCAGAACGCCGTGCCGCATGCGCTGTTGCACAACCTCAAGCACAACAAAGTGCTGCACGAGCGCAATGTGCTGCTGACGGTGGAGACGCTGGAAACGCCCACGGCCGACCCGGGCGAGCGCATCGAGATCACCGAGCTGGGTGGCGACTTCTACGGCTTGAGCCTGCGTTTCGGTTTTGCGGAAGATCCGAACATTCCCAGGGCGCTGTCCAAGTGCTCCAAGCTGGGCCTGCCGTTCGACATGATGGACACCACCTTCTTCCTGTCGCGCGAAACCATCGTTGCCGATGCCCGCCGGCCGGGCATGGCGCTGTGGCGGGACAAGTTGTTCGCCTTCATGGCGCGCAACGCACTGCCGGCCACCGCGTTCTTCCAGATACCGGGCAATCGTCTGATCGAACTGGGTGCCCAGGTCGAAATTTGACGAAAAGGGCGCTTCGGCGCCCTTTTCCATGCTGGGTGCCGGGTGAGCGGGCTTTTTTTCAAGCCTGCGTCACCCTGCTCTGCCATAATTTCGCCCCATGACCGAACACCGCATCGTTACCGCTGCCGCCCAGATGGACGACGAGGCCCTCGAGGCTTCCATCCGTCCCAAGCGACTGACCGAATACCTGGGCCAGCAGACGGTGCGCGAGCAACTGTCGATCTATATCGAGGCGGCCAAGAAGCGCGGTGGCGCGCTCGATCACGTGCTGATCTTCGGGCCGCCCGGCCTGGGCAAGACCACGCTGAGCCACGTGATCGCCAACGAGCTGGGCGTCAACCTGCGCTCCACCTCCGGCCCGGTGCTGGAGCGGGCAGGGGACCTGGCGGCGCTGTTGACCAACCTCGAGCCGCACGACGTGCTGTTCGTGGACGAGATCCATCGCCTCTCGCCGGTGGTCGAGGAAGTGCTCTACCCGGCGATGGAAGACTTCCAGATCGACATCATGATCGGCGAAGGCCCCGCCGCCCGCTCGATCAAGCTCGACCTGCCGCCGTTCACGCTGATCGGTGCCACCACCCGTGCCGGCCTGCTCACCGCGCCGCTGCGCGACCGCTTCGGCATCGTGCAGCGTTTGGAGTTCTATACGCCCGACGAGCTCACCGCCATCGTGCGGCGTTCGGCGCGCATCCTGGGCATTCCCTGCGAGCTGGAAGGCGCGCAGGAAATCGCCCGCCGCTCGCGCGGCACGCCGCGTATCGCCAACCGCCTGCTGCGTCGCGTGCGCGATTACGCGGAAGTGCGCGCGGCAGGTCAGATCACCCGCGATGCCGCCCGCGCCGCCACCGACATGCTCAAGATCGATGCCGAGGGTTTCGACGAGCTCGATCGCCGCCTGCTGACCATCATCATCGAGAATTTCGATGGCGGTCCGGTGGGGGTGGAATCGCTGGCCGCCGCGCTCAGCGAAGACCGCGGCACCCTCGAGGACGTGGTCGAGCCTTACCTGATCCAGCAGGGTTACCTGGTGCGCACCGCGCGCGGCCGCATGGCCAGCGCCAAGGGCTGGCGCCATCTGGGCCTGACCCCGCCGCCGCGTCCCTCGGTGTCCGCCG
>JADMIO010983916.1_pt1 | contig 15832 bp, 12 predicted proteins | sample 8958161 | NCBI WGS metagenome assembly JADMIO01 (sample SAMN16585339, study PRJNA669376) | soil metagenome | isolation source: Crop rotation soil | place: USA: Cullars Rotation, Alabama | collected 2011
GCGACAACTTGTCCACGTGGAATTCTAAGCTTAGGATCCCAATGTGCTGGAAAGAGGTCCGTTGCGCCCGGTGGATCGACGAGCTGCTGGGCGGAAGCGGGGGGCAGACCTGGTCCTGAGGCGGGTCTCTACTTGCGGGCCGCGGCCATTCGCTCCCGGAACTCGGTGATCCAGTTGGGGGCCACCACCAGCTGGTAGCCGCCCGATTCGGGAATCGTGGTGACGATCCGCGCGCCGTCGCGGGCCACGCTGAAGTTCGCGTCACCGTAGGGGCCGACCGCGTTCGGCACCCGCGCAAACACCGTGTCGCGCGAGAGCACCCTCGGCGCCGCGCCGGGCGCGAGCCGAGCCTGCACGATCGCCTCCCCGCTCACGTAGTAGAGGCTCCGGCCATCGGCCGACCACTGCGGCGCTCCGGCCCCGCCGACCGAGACCTGCAGCTTGGCCGTCGGCTCCGGCCAGGACCAGAGATACACCTCGGATGTGCCCGACTCGTCACTCGACATGGCGAGCCACTTGCCGTCCGGCGAGATCCGGGGCGTGTTCTCCTGCGCCCGCGTCGCGACGAAGGGCCGCACCGTGGGAGGGGAGTCCAGCGCGACCCGCATCACGTCCCAACTCTCGTACAGCGATGGCAGGGCCAGCCAGTGCCGGTCGGCACTCATACTCACGAGCGGCGTGAGGCGGGAGAGCTCGACCAGACGCCGCGGTGCGGACGCGGCATCCACGGCCTGGCTCCAGACTCCTGCCCGCGACTCCGCCCCGCCTGCCGAGTAGATGACTTCCCGTCCGTCCGCGCTCCATTCCACCGAGGTCACGTTCTCGAACGAGGTGAGCCGGGACAGCGTGCTGGTCGGCAGATCGTAGATCCAGACATCGCTCTTGGAATCCTCGTAGATCACCACGGCGATGCGCCGCCCGTCCGGCGAGATCCGGGGTTGGGCGAAGTTCCGGATCTCGCGCCCGATCGGCTGGGAGACCCCGTCGCGTGCCAACCAGGCCAGGTGGGCTCGGCTGTTCTCTCGACCGGTCAGCAGAGCCCCGCCCTGGGAGATGTAGATCCCGGAGTTCCCGTTGTTGGCGGCGATCACCGCGACCGGGTCGAGCACCGGGATCGGCCGGCCTTCGACCCGCCGATGCCGGGCGTCGAGCCGCGCCGCCATCACCGCGCCGTCCATCTGCACGTACACCAGGGCGCCATCCAGGATCGCCAGGGGGCGGATGCCTTTGAGGCCCAGGTCGGTGACCTTGCCGTCGTCGAGCGAGGTGATGGCCAGGCGCGCGCTGGCCAGGGCGCCGGACCAGACCGTGAACACGATGGTGCGGCCGTCGGGCAGGGCGATCGGCCAGAGGTGGTCCACCTGGCCTTTCGAGGTGTCTGGGAAGGTGAGCTGGACCGCCTCGCCTCCCGCCACGTTCACGTGCGAGAGCCCGTGCATCGCTCCGGTAGACCCGCGGACCAGCACGTCACCGGTGGTCCAGGTCGCTCCGTTGGCCGAGGCGCCCTCGGCAATCGTGACCGGAGCGCTGCCGTCGAGCCGGACTTTCTTCTCCTTGTTGTCGGCTTCGAAGGCCAGCCACTGGCCGTCCGGCGAGAAGAACGGCTGAAAGGCGTTGAGACTCCCCGGGATCGGGTGCGGCTCGAGCTGGTCCATCCGCCGCAGATAGAGGATGAAGTTGCCGCCGGGCACCGTGGCCGCATAGGCGAGCGTGCTGCCGTCCGGCGAGATCGCCGCGGGCCAGGGGACGCTGGGGGTGAGCCGGGCGCTGTCGGTGCCGGCGTAGACGAACCGCACCGTCCGGAGCGGCGCGGGCGCGGGAGCGCGGGAGAGCCGCGCTGCTACCAGAGCAAGCACCGCCCCTGCCACCAGCGCGGCCCCGGGCACGATGAGACCACGAAGCCGTGCGCGCGTGCGCCCGCGCGCCCGTGCGACCGCCTGCGTAGCCCCAGGTGATGCCGCGGCTGTCGCTACTGTCGCCGGGGCCGTGAACGTCGGCCGGCTCAGCGCCTCCGCGAACTGCGCCGCACTGGCAAACCGGTCCGCCGGCAGCTTCTCCAGCGCCCTGAGCACCGCCGCTTCCACGTGCGGCGGGATGGTGTGACGCTGCGGCACCAGCGGCCGGGGACTTTCGGTGACCACCCGCGCCACCACCGCCTGCGCCGTGCTCCCGGTGAACGGCGGATCGCCGGTCAGCATCTCGTACAGCACCGCGCCAAGCGCATACACGTCGGAGCGCGCCGTGATCTCCCGCTCGCCCATCGCCTGTTCGGGACTCATGTAGTGCGGCGTGCCGAGCGACATCCCCGTCTCCGTCATCCGCGACCCGCTCGCCTTGCTCGCGGCGAGCGCGATCCCGAAATCGGCCACCAGCGCCCGTCCATCGTGCAGCAGGATGTTCTCCGGCTTGATGTCCCGGTGGACGACCCCGTGCCGGTGGGCATAGTCGAGCGCGCTCGCCACCTCGCCGGCCAGCCGGATCGCCTCGTCAACCGGGAGCTGCTTCTCCCGGGTGAGCCGGTCGCGCAGCGATTCGCCTTCCACGAACGGCATGACGTAGAAGAGGAAGCTGTCGGCCTCCCCCGAATCGAAGAGCGGCAGGATGTGCGGATGCTGCAGGTTGGCGGTGAGCTTGATCTCGGCCAGGAACCGCTCGGCGCCGATCACGGCCGCGAGCTCCGGGCGGAGCACCTTGAGCGCCACCCGGCGGTCGTGCCGGATGTCCTCGGCCAGATAGACCGTCGCCATCCCCCCGGCGCCGATCTCCTGCTCCAGGCGGTACCGGGCCGACAGCGCTCCGGAGATGCGGGACGACGGCGTGGTCATGGCGGGGCTCCTCGCGTCACCGGCGCGGTAGAGGCGACGGTTCGCGATGCCGGCGTGCTCGTGGCGGGGACGCTCCAAGATGCGGGCCGCCCCGCCCGGTGTCGAGGGCTTACCTTCAGGATCATGTCCGCCACCGCCCCCGATCCGGGGACCCGGATTCGCGCCGCCACCCGGGACGACCTTCCCGCCCTCGGCCGGCTCGGCGCCATCCTGGTGCGGGCCCATCATGAGCTCGACCCTCAGCGCTTCATCGCGCCGGGCCGCGGCACCGAGCGCGGCTATGCCGCGTTTCTCGAGACCCAGCTCGATCGTCCCGACGGCGTCGTGCTGGTGGCGGAACGGGAGGGCGAAGTGATCGGCTACGCCTGGGCGGGTCTCGAGGGGATGGACTACATGGCGCTCCGCGGGCCCGCCGGCGCCCTGTACGACATCGTGGTGGATCCGGCCCGGCGCCGAGGCGGCGTCGGCCGGGCGCTGCTCGATGCGGCGATCTCGGCCCTCCAGCGCCTCGGCGCTCCGCGGATCGTCCTCTCCACCGCCGAGGGCAACCTCGCCGCGCAGCAGCTCTTCCGCTCGGCCGGCTTCCGGATCACGATGCGGGAGATGACGCGCGAGCTGTAGCTGCAAATCGCCTCATCTCGCGCCGCCCGGTGCCGTCCTCTACCATTAATCCCATGTCCGCGCCCACTCTCCGCCGCGGCCTGCTCCTCACCGCGGCATCCCTGATCGCCTGCTCCGGCGACGACCCGAACGAGCCTCCCGGCCCGGTCGCCACCGTCGAGGTCTCGCCCGGCGACGGCACGCTTCCCGAAGGTTTGACGCTCGAGCTGCAGGCGATCGCGCGGGACTCGGCCGGCCAGGTCATCACCGGTCGCCGGGTCACCTGGAGCAGCACCAACATGTCGGCGGCGAAAGTCGACACCACGGGCACGGTGGTCGGCATCGGTGCAGGCTCGGCAACCATCGTGGCGGCGGTGAGCGGAAAGAGCGGCTCGGCCACCATCACGGTCACCGGCAACCCCGTCACCGCGGTGGAGATCGCACCGGCCGAGGATTCGCTCAAGCGGCTCAAGACCCTGCAGCTCACCGCGGTGCCCAAGGACGCTCTGGGCCGGAGTCTCCAGGGCAAGTCGGCGGAGTGGGCTGCCACTGGTGCGGCCATCGTGGACCAGAGCGGGCTGGTCTCATCCAACGGGCTCGGGCCCGCCACCATCACGGCCACGGTGGATGGCATCGCCGGCTCGGCCGAGATCACCGTGTACGAGCTCCCGCTCGCCGAGGTCGTGATCGATCCTCGGAGCCGGGTGCTGGTCGCGGGCGACAGCTTCCGCCTCTCCTGGGAGCTCCGCGACGCGGAGGGCGACCCGATCGCGAGCGACGCTCAGCCCGACTGGGCCAGCTCGAACCCCGCGGTCGGGGTGGCCGGCGGAGCGCCGAATGACTGGAGCTTCCGGGCGATCGGACCCGGAACGACGACCCTGAGCGCCACCGTGCAGGGCGTCACAGGGAGCGAGCAGCTGACGGTGATCTCGCCGCCGGCGCTCGCCGCCATCACCGCCGGCGGGCAAGGCCCCTGCGCCCTGACGGGCGCCGACGTCGCGCTCTGCTGGGAGGGGCCGAGCCCCGAGGGGTGGCCGCGGGGGCCGGAGCTCGCGCCCGCGTTCACGACCCTCGAGGCGGCCGATGGTTTCGCCTGCGGGTTGACCTCGGGCGGCATCGCCGAGTGCTGGGGCGAGCGGGCGATCGGCCTCGGGCGCGGAACGCCTGAGCCGGGCGACATCCCCGAGCCGGTGGCCGGCGGCCGAACCTACATCGCCCTGAGCGCTTCCGCCTCTCACGCCTGCGCGGTCACCGCTGCCGGTGCGGCGTACTGCTGGGGTCTCAACAGCACCGGCCAGCTCGGCGCCCCGTCCGGCGACACGTGCGATGGCGAGCCCTGCAGTCTCGAGCCGGTCGCGGTGGCCGGCGGACTCAGCTTCCGGAGCATCAGCGCCGGCGCCTGGCACACCTGCGCGTTGAACACGGCGGGGAAGGCCTGGTGCTGGGGGCGGAACGCCAACGGCGAGCTGGGCGACGGCACCTTCGACGACCGCACCGAGCCGACGCCGGTGCAGGGAAGCCTGACCCTCGCCACCATCTCCGCCGGCGGACTCTCCGGGGCGTCCACGCCGCTGGGCCGCACCTGCGCCCTCACGACCGCGGGCGAGGCGTACTGCTGGGGCCGCATGACCGGCGACGGCAGCAAGACCGCGCGGTTTCAGCCCACCGCGGTAGCCGGAGGGTTCCACTGGCAGGCGGTGACCTCCGGGGCCAGGTCGAGCTGCGGGATCGTGACCTCGGGGGACATGTACTGCTGGGGCGATCAGAGCGCAGGCCAGCTCGGCACCGGCAACACCGCACCGACCCTGGTGCCGGCGCTGGTCGCCGGAGGACATACCTGGACCGCCGTGGACGGCAGCTCGAGAGACCAGAACTGCGGGCTCACCATTGACGGCGTGGTCTACTGCTGGGGCGCCTTCGCGGAGACGAAGAGCTTCACCCCCGTCAAGCTCCTCGGGCAGCCCTGACCCGACTTCGAGGCGCGCGCCGGATTAGTGCGCCTCCATCCAGTCGAGGATCACCCGGGTGAGCCCCTCCACCCGCGGGTTCGCCGGTGCCCGATCTCCATCCAGGTACGCCGCCCACCGGTTCGTTCCCGTCGCCCACACCCCCGCGCCGCTCGCCGCCACGTAGAAGCTGCTGTCGAAGTAGCGCGGGCTCGCACCCGGTACCGACTGAATGGACCGGAGCAGCATCTCCGTGCCCGGAGGAGTGAAGGGCGCGCCGGGAAAGAGCTGGTCGCCCTCGGTGCCCGCCGCGATCGCGATGGTATCCCCCGGCGTGAGCCCCGCCGCCGTCACGAACGCCCGGGTCTCGGGTCCGAGCAGGCTGTCGGGCGGGACCTCCATCGGAGGGCTGTCGCCGCCCGGCAGGAGGTTCTGGTAGATCTCCCCGATGAGCATCGACTCCGGCCGGTCGAGCGGCGGATCGCGGAACTTGGTCGTCGTCTCGTCCGGCACCGGCGGATCGGGGTCGGGCTGATACTTGTAGCAGATCAGCGTCTCCGCCGCGCGCCCGGTGACCGGTCCGGCGGCCAGGCGAATGTTCCAGTCGGCGTTGTCGCCCGAGAAGAAGGCGAGATGGGTGCCGCCGTCGCGCAGCGCCTGGACCCGGTCGAGCTCGTCCCAGGTCCAGTACTCGTCGTGCCCGACGAAGAGGAGCGCGTGGACGTTGCTGAGCGCCGGGCTGGCTTCCGTCAGGTCGGCGTCGGAGACGTAGCCGACGTCGTACCCCTGCTTCTCCAGCCAGCGGACCGCCGGCAGGTCGTTGCTCCCGCCGGCCTCGCCTGGGCCGCCCTCCGCGGTCATACCCCCCCGACCGAGATAGGGTCGGTCGAAGGAGATCGCGGGATAGGTGTACCGGGCGCTGCCCGGCAGGAAGGAGTAGAAGCTCGCCCCACCCCACCTGTTGTAGGCCTGCCAGGTGAACTGGTTGATCACCGCGGTGAACTGGTGCGGCTCCCGGGAGCGCAGCACGAAGGGGTAGGACCAGATGTCCCCGGCGACGTCGCGCACCTTGAGCAGGTAGATCCCGCCCACCCAGTCCGCCGGGATCGCGATCCGGGCCGAGCGCCGCCAGGGGCAGGTGATCGGCGCGGCGCCCGCCGCGGTGCACGGCGGCTGCCTGCTGCCCTGGATCCCGGACTGCGACGCGACCAGTCGCCCGCCCACGCCGCCGTACCACCCCAGCCGGTACACCTGCAGCAGGAGGTGCGGCGCGACCGAGTGGACGTAGACGTCGAGCGAGTCGCCCCCGCTCACGACATAGGGGCTGGCCCACATGGCGAGGAGCGCCGGGTCGGATCGGCCGATGTCCTTCCACCCGGCGTCGCCCGGCAGCCGGTTTTCCAGCCGTATCGAGCGGTGGGTGGCGCCGCTGTCGCCGGGTGCCACCACCACCGGCGATCCGTCCCCCGGGTCCGGCGCGACCGGGTCGTGGCAGGCGAGCCCTGCCACGACGAGGAGTGCTGCCGCCATGCGCCAGCCGATGGGAGGCATACGTACAAAGGATGCGCAACCACGAGGAACGGTTCCTCGATCGTTACGAACGAGCGTTCGTACCTGTGAGTGGGGTCACCTCGATGGGAAAACTCTACCGGTAGCTTGGCCCGCTCGAGTCGCGGTCGGGCATCATCGCATGCGCCGACGGCGACAAGACCATCCGCAATGCAATCGAGTGGAGTTTCGACATGACTACCAGGAATCAGGACCGCGAGTGGGCCAACCGGTCCACCGTCGTCGGTCTCTTCGACCGCCAGACCCAGGCCGAGGCGGCGATCAATGCCCTCAAGGCCGCCGGCTTCCCCGAGCGCGACATCGGGGTCGCCATGCGCGACCGGACCTCGCAGGGCGAGCTGGCCGAGGGCACCGGGACCCAGGCCGCCGAGGGCGCCGCGACCGGTGCGGTGAGCGGCGGCGTGGTGGGTGGCGTGGTGGGGCTGCTGGGCGGGCTCGGCGCGCTGGCCATTCCGGGCCTGGGCCCGATCTTCGCCGCCGGGTGGCTGGGATCGACCCTGGCCGGCGCGGGGATCGGCGCGGCCGCGGGCGGCATCATCGGCGGGTTGGTGGGACTCGGCGTGCCGGAGAACGAGGCCCGGCACTTCGAGCAGGGAGTGAAGGAAGGGCGAGTGCTCGTCACCGTGAAGGCGGAAGGCCGCGCGGCGGAGGCCGCCGAGATCCTGCGGCGTCATGACGCCGATCTCGGACCGGGGTTCACGGCCGATGCATCCACGACGGGCGCCCGTTCCGGCAGGAGCAGGGCGGACGTCGCCGGCACCGACCAGGAGCGGCTCGAGCTGCGAGAGGAGGAGCTCGAGGTCGGCAAGGAGCGGGTCAAGGCCGGCGAGGTCCGGCTCCGCAAGGAGGTCGTGACCGAGCAGCGGCAGGTGGATGTGCCGGTCACCCGAGAAGAAGTCGTGATCGAGCGTCATCCGGTCTCGGGTGATGCCGGCCGGGCGGCCGCCGCCGGGGACCTCGCCGAGGGCGAGGAGATCCGGGTGCCGATCATGGAGGAAGAGGTACGGGTCGAGAAGCGGCCGGTGGTGAAGGAGGAGGTCACCCTCGGCAAGCGCAAGGTGACCGAGACCGAGCGGGTCAACGAGTCCGTCCGGCGCGAGGAGGCCCGGGTCGAGACCGAGGGCGACGCCGACGTGCAGTATCGCGGCGAGCGCGAGCGGAGCGAACGCTACGGTGGCAGCGAGCGCCGGCGGCGGCGGGATCCCGCGTACGCCGGGCCCGAGCGCCGGCTGGCCGTGCGCTAGCAGCCGAGAATCAGGCTGGCTTCCGGCCGGGATGTTTGCCCCGGCCGGAGGTCCAGGCCCGGCCAGGGAATTAACGAGCTCGAACCACCTCGTCCTTCTACCATCGCATGTGCCGGGAGCGGCTCATCCCACCGACGCGTAGCTCCCCGCCCGGTCGGGCCCGATTGTCCAGTAGACCTGCTCCCCAGGCGCGACCAGCAGCTCCGGCGTACGGATCGGCCGGGAGGCTCCGAACGGGTCCGCCATCAGCTCGATCCTCCCGCCACTGGCCGCGGCGTTGATGGGCAGCAGCAGCGTCGTCTGTGCCAGCCCGTTTGCCGCCCCCAGGAGAACCCGTGTACCCCGGTCGAGCAAGTACACGTTCATGTCGTTGAAGTTCTGATTGTTGATTTGTACCCGGATTCTGGAGTCCGTGCCCGCCGACGCTGTCGCGGGCTCCGGCGTAGGGGACGTGGCGGCCGGGTGCCCCGCGCACGCCGCCAGCAGCCCCAACAGGACGGCCGGTCCCAGTCTTCCCGTGATCATGAGATGCTCCTCCTTGAATCCAGGATGCGGGGGAGACTCCGACCGTCGCCGCGCCTCGAGTCGTTCTCGGTGCTGCAGCGGACATCGGTGTGCCGGCTGAAATTGTGCGGCTGGTCACCACAGAGGCACAGAGGGCACAGAGGACACGACCTCTGTGCCCTCTGTGCCTCTGTGGTGACCGGCGCGACCCCCAGACAGATGCCCGGCCTACCTGCCAAGTGCTGCGGCTTGCTGGTTTTCACTCAGCGCGCGTCCTCCAGCCGCGCCACGAACCCCCAGCCGCCCCCCAGCTCGCTCAGCGCGAGCACCAGCTCGTTGCTGCCCTTCCGGAGCGGCAGATACACCGCGTCGTCGTCCGCGCTCACGATGCCGAGGAACCCCGGATCGCGGAAGGCCTGCGCGCTCCGCCCCCGGTACAGAATCCGGCCGTTGAGGAAGACGCTCACCTCGTCGCTGTAGCCGAGCGCGAGCTTCCGGACTTCGTCCCGATCGGCCGGAATGGTGGTGCGCGCGTAGATCAACTTCGTCCCCGGCTGCGGCTTAAGCCGGGTGGACCAGTCGGATTGAAAGCTCACCATCGGGTGCGGCGCCATGCGGTAGCGATAGATCGCCACGATCCCGGGCGGCTCCGCGTCCACCGCGTCCCAGTGCATTGCCTTCCGCTCGGCCGCGCCGAGCGGCCGCTCCGGGTCGCGCGCCAGCGCATCGTACACCGGCGAGAGGCTCCAGTGCACCAGCGTCCCCGGCGGCATCGGGGGGAGCCGCCGCTGCCAGGGCGCGTCGGGCGTGCGGCGGATCGAGACGTCGGCGAAGCAGGTGGCGCCGGTCAGCGACGCCAGCGCCACCTGGCCCCGCTCGAGCCCGCTTTTGAGGTCGGGCATCTCCAGCGCGGGCGTGGTGGTGTCCTGCACGTAGAGCCTGGCCTCAGCGCCGGCCACGATCAGGCGGAGGTGGAACCAGCTGTCCCGCGGAATGTCCACCCGGCCGGTGAACCCCGGCCCGCTGTAGAGCTGCCAGTTGAGCCCGGTGTTGAGCACCGGCGTGTACTGCATCGCGTCGGGCAGGCCGGACTTGTGCTGGCGGAGGTACACGTACTCGCCGCTCAGGCTGTCGGCCCGGAACTGGATCCCGAAGAAGCCGCGCTTGGCCGGGGTGGCGACATCCATGTCCATGACCCCGTCCCGAAGCTCGAGGCCTTTCGCCGTCGCCGCCCCGCCGTCGAGCATGATGCAGCGGCGGCCGAGATACTCCTTGACCTCCGCCTGGCCCTCGAAGAGCCAGTGGGTGGAGTCGGGCGGCAGCGCCCCGCCGGCGGACGATTGCGCGTCGGCTCGGAGGGAGATCAGGCCTGTGGCAGCGAGACAGAGGAAGGCAGCCGCATACGGACGGACGCGGATAGCCAGAGGCGCGAGGACGCCGGGCACGAGAGCTCCGGAGAGTGGGGATGCGAAGCCCTACGCCCACCGGGTGAAGCCGGTTTCGGTGCGGCGGGACTCTCGGGTCTGTGTCCCGCACCCATCTAGCCCTCCCGGCTCCTATCCCCCACATTGGAGGCACCCACTCCTCCGTGTCCCTGCGCCCAGGCGCCCCTGCGCCCGCTAGGAGACCCCATGCCAACTACCGAGCCGCTCACCGCTCCCCCCGACCGCAAGCCGCGCGATGACGAGATCGATATCTACGGTCTCACCCACCCGGGCAAGGTGCGCAAGGACAACCAGGACCACTTCCTCGTCTGCTCTCTGCACAAGGCGGCCACCATCCAGCACTCCAGCATCCCGCTGGAGCACCTCACGCCGGGGAGCCAACGGGTGGCGCTCCTCATGATGGTGGCCGATGGGGTCGGCGGCGGGCTCCGCGGGGAGGAAGCGAGCCGGCTCGCGCTCGAAGGCGTGACCGACTACGTGACCCGCTGCATGGCCTGCTACTACGGCGCCGCCTCCTCGGACGACAGCGACTTCTTTTCGGCCCTGAAGGAGGTGGCCCGGCAGTGTCACGAAGAGCTGCTCCGGCGCGGCCAGCAGGACCCGGATTACCGCGGCATGGCCACCACCCTCACCCTCTACCTCGGCCACTGGCCCCGGGCCTTCCTGCTACAGGTGGGCGACAGCCGCTGCTACCTGCTCCGCGGCGACGAGCTCACCCAGGTGAGCCGCGACCAGACCATGGCGCAGGAGCTGATCGACCTGGGCGTGATGAAGCGGGAGGAGACGGCGGGCACCCGGTTCGAGCGCACCCTCTCGAGCTCGATCGGCGGGCAGCAGACGGCCCCGGTGGTGAGCAAGTTCGAGCTCACCTGGGACACCGTGGTCCTGCTCTGCAGCGACGGGCTCACCCGCCTCGTGCCCGACGAGCGGATCCGGGAGCGGCTCCGCTCGATGACCTCCGCTCGGCAGGCGTGCGAGGCGTTGCTGGAGGATGCGCTGGAGGCAGGCGGGGGGGACAACATCACGATCGTGATTCGGCGAGCGGTGCCGGTCTGACGCGGTGGCCGATATCGGATGAGGGTTTCGGTCGCACTCGCCACCTGTAACGGCGAACAGTTTCTTCCCGAGCAGCTCGACAGCCTCGCTCGCCAAACCTGCCGGCCCGCCGAATGCGTGGTCGGCGACGACAGCTCGACCGACCGCACGGTCGACCTGCTGGAGCGGTTCGCCCGCTCCGCGCCCTTCCCGGTCCACATCACCCGGAACGCCACCCGGCTCGGGGTCGCCGACAACTTTCTCGCCACCGCCGCTCGCTGCGAGGGTGACCTGATCGCCTTCTGCGACCAGGACGACGTCTGGCTGCCACAGAAACTCGAGCGGTGCGTCGCCGCTTTCCTGCAGCGCTCCGCCACGCTGGTCACCCACCGGGTCCGGGTAGTGGACGCGGGGCTGCGCTCGCTCGGCCGGGTCGAGCCCGACCCTTTGACCGGAAGGACCCTCGCCCATGCGCGCGGCGGGCCCTGGCTCCGCATCCCCGGCGCGGCGACGGTGTTCGCCGCCGGGCTGATCCGGCGCTTTCCCTGGCGCCGACGGCCGCCCGATTTCGACGTGCCCGGGGAGATGATGCTGCACGACGAGTGGGTGGCGCTCCTCGCTCAGGCCCTCGGAGGCTGTGTCTTCCTGAATCAGACGCTGGGGCTCTATCGCCAGCATGACGGCAACGTCGCGGGTGCCCCGTCGCGCGGCGGGTTGACGGCCGCCCTCCGGACGGGAGCGCCGCAGTACCGCCGCACCGGCGAGCTGGCCCGGGCCTATGGAGACTTCCTCCGCCAGCTGGCCGCGAGCCGCCCTGCCGAGGAGCACGACCGGCTGCTGACGGCCTCGCGCTACTATGACGAGGTGGCCATCAGGAACGAGCACCGCGCCCGGCTGTACTCCCATCCCGCGGGGCTTGGCGGACGCTTGAACCAGATACGCTGCTTGCTGCGGATCGGAGCGTACCGGTCTCGCGTCTCGGGTGGGCTGGGCGCCCGCTCGCTGGCCAAGGACCTGGCCCTCGGCGTGCTCGGACTGCGACGGGTCTGACCAGGGTACGCACCGCTGCATGCCTACCGACCGGGCCTGACGGCCACCGCGTCGAGCTGAATCGTCACCCGATCCGCGACCTTCACCGTCCCGCCCGGCCCGCCTCGATACGGCGTGATCCCGAACTCGCTCTGCTCGAACGAAAAGGTGGAGCGGGCCTCTCCCGAGGGAACAAAGCGAACACCAGGCAACGCCGTGAGGCGGCTCACGGCCTACGGGTCGCATCCCTGGACAATATCCGACGTTTTCGGCGAGTGCTCAGGGCTGGTTCCAGGCCATGGACCGGCCCAACAGATGGTGTAAGGAGGACTTGAAGGCCACTGCAGTCAGCCGCTTTCGAGGGTCCCGCCAACCTCGTTGTTCCCTCGCTCCGCTTCCAATCACCGAACCGAAAGAGTGACTTCACATGCGCAAGAATGTCCTGCTTGTCTTGAGTCTCCTCGGGATTACCGCCGCGTGTCGGGAGGAGGATCAGTCTCCGACCGCTCCCGACACATCACCTGCACTCGCCACCACGACAGCCACCCTGGTCTTCGACCAACTGAGCGCTGGTTCGGAGCATACCTGTGGGGTAACGTCGGACGATCAGCTCTTCTGTTGGGGACGGAACAACCAAGGCCAGCTGGGCGATGGCACCACGGCCGACCGCCACACGCCGGTGCAGGTCGCCGGAACCTTGCGATTCCGTCAAGTCAGCGCCGGCTTCCACGCCACCTGTGCGTTGACCACCGATTCTCGAACCTTCTGCTGGGGCGCCAATGCGTTCGGCCAGCTTGGCGACGGGACGACCGCTCGGCGCCTCAAGCCCACCGCCGTCCTGGGCGGACGGGTATTCCGGCAGGTGGAGATCTACGACACGCACACCTGCGCCGTGGCTGCTTCCAACAATCGCGCCTTCTGCTGGGGTGAGAATCGCAACGGTCAGCTCGGCATCGGCAACAACACGGGGCCCGAGGCGGGCAGCATCGGCGCCCACAGCACCAAGCCCGTCGCGGTGATCGGCTCATTGGCGTTTCGCCATATCACCGCGGGCCACGTGCACACCTGCGCGGTGACCACCGACGACAGGGTGTTCTGCTGGGGCTATAATCGGCAGGGTCAGGTAGGAGACGGCTCCTCCGGCTGGCTCAAGCTCAAGCCGACTCTCGTGGCCGGAAGTCGGCGGTACAGCCAGGTGGACGCGGGAGACAACCACACCTGCGCCGTCACGACGGCTGATCGAGCCTTCTGCTGGGGAAACGGGTCGTTTGGCGTGCTTGGGAACGGCACCCAGCGCAGGAGCGGCGTTCCAACCGCGGTGTCAGGCGGACTCAGCTTCTCGCGCGTCACGGCAGGCGCCCTCCACACCTGCGCCGAGACCCCGGCACACCGGGCATACTGCTGGGGCGATAATAGCGGGGGGAACCTGGGCACCGGTGACAGGGGCAGCGGTCTCACCCCTGTGGCCGTTGTCGGCGGCCTGTCTTTCCTCCAGGTCAGCGCCGGCGGCCACAGCTGCGGCAAGACCGCGGAGGGCACCGGGTACTGCTGGGGCGCTAATTTCTACTACGAGCTCGGCAACGGCACGCGGGACGACAGCACGACCCCGGTGGCGGTTTCTGGCCCGATGTGACCCCGCGCATGGGGGTCACCCCTACAACACCGGAGCCGAGGCCGTCGCCGAGAGCGTCATTCTCGACAGCGGCTTCGGGTTCGGGCGGACCGGTGCGGCTCACCGCCTGCCTGTGCCGACAGCTTCCTCTGTAGGCGATGCTGGAGATCGCAACATCAAACTCGCTCCCTCGGCACGCACCCCGACCGCCGTGAAGTCGATGACGACCCGGTCGGCCACCTTCACCGTCCCGCCCGGCCCGCCTCGATACGGCGTGATCCCGAACTCGCTCTGCTCGAACGAAAAGGTGGAGCGGGCCTCCAGCGTGTCCGACCCGATCTGGGTGACCACGTCCAGCGGGATCGACCGGGTCTGCCCTACCAGCGTCATCTCTCCCACGACATGGAAGCCGTCGCCCTTGGGCTGCACTTCCTTCGAGACCAGCCGGATCACCGGATAGTCCGCCGTCTTGAGCACCTCGCTGCGCATCGTCTCGCCCACCTTGCGCTGCTCGGCCGTGTCCCGCGGCGTCAGCACCTGGAGGCTGTCGGCATCCACCGTGACCTCGAGATGCGAGCGCGCGGGCTCCCGTGGATAGTAGACCACCGCCCCGTGCACGGCGCGCGACTCGATCAGGTGATTGTGCCCCACGAACCCGAACACGCCGGCCTTGCCCGTCTTCACATCCAGCCGGCTGCCCGGACCCAATTCGTAGACCACCGAGTCCGCCGCGATGGCGGGATTGCCGGCATCGACCGCCGCGGCCGCCTGGGCCTCGGCGGCGCCGGCCGAGAGCGAGAGCAGGCCGGCCCATCCCAGCGCCCGTATCGTGATTCCGTTGCGCATGGCTAGATCCCCAGCGTCCGCCGGACGACCAGTCGTCCGGATACCGCGTCGGCCGGGACGGCGTAGATCTCCCCGGTCACCGCGAAGCCTTCGGTGAGCTGCCACCCGGCACCGCCGAAGAACGCGACCCGGTTGAGGTTGACCTCGACCTCGGTGTTGTCGGTGAACCCGAACTGATTGGTGAAATTCACCTGGAACCTGGGCTGCAGCCGGCTGTACCCCGTCCCCACGTAGGGACGCAGCCGTCCGCCGGCCATCCGCCAGCCCACGCTCGCGTCCAGGCCGAAGATGTTGGGCGAGAGCCGGTCGTCCGATACCTGCCCGTGGAAGCATTCGCTCGCGGGATCGCGCAGCGCGTCCTGGTCGCAGGTCACCGGCGCGCGCACCGAGCCGAAGGTGGCGTGGGCCCGGAGCGCCGCGGTCACGCCCTGGGCCAGAGCCACGTTCCGGGCCACGGCGAGTCCGAACAGGTTGGCCTTCACCCCGTGCACCCGGACCGGCGGAATCCACGACGCCTCCAGCGCCAGCCCGAGCGGCAGCGGAATGCCCAGCCGGGGACGCGCGATCCCCGGGAGCAGGTCGGTGTTCTCCGGCCCCTTGCCCGGCCGGCAGATAGTGGGCGTCGCGGTTGCCGGATCCACCGACGGCACGTTGGCCGCCTCGAGCCCGAAGGTGATGCCGCGCTCGACCGCCGGCGCCGCGCCCCGCCCGAACACCAGAGGAACCGAGAAGAGCGCCAGCGTCTTCGCCTCGTTCGACCCCGATCCGGGGCGGCACTCGTCGTACTGGGCCAGGAGCCGGTGCGGGGTTGCCACCAGCGCCAGCCCCAGCGCCAGGTGCCACGCGCGCGGGCTCATGGAGCCTTCACCACCACGACGCCGGTCATCTCGTCGCCGTGAATCGCGCAGTTGTACCGGTACGTGCCCGGCGTGGTGAAGGTCACGTCGTAGTGGCTGCCGTTGCTGGCCTCCACTGGGCCGCTGGCAAAGACCGGCGCGTTCACCGACTGCACGTTGTGCGGCTCCCGGCCGGTGTTGACCCAGACCCAGCGAACCACCGCGCCGGGCGCCACCGTATCCACGGCCTCGTTGACCGAGCCGTTCCGGTTGCTGCGGAAGAAAATGTTCCCCACGGTCACGGTGACCGCCGCCGGCGGGAGTACGCCGCCGCCACCACC
>JADMIO010976203.1_pt1 | contig 15829 bp, 18 predicted proteins | sample 8958161 | NCBI WGS metagenome assembly JADMIO01 (sample SAMN16585339, study PRJNA669376) | soil metagenome | isolation source: Crop rotation soil | place: USA: Cullars Rotation, Alabama | collected 2011
GATAAAGCAATTAGAGAAACATGAAAAGTAAAACACAGGATATATTAGCTGTTATTACAGGTAGCATTTCAATCATTGCTACAGGAGTTTTGCTTTTTCCGGTTATCAAAATGATGTTGGAGAATAGTGTCCGTAGTTCATTTTTGCAAGGTTTTAAAATCAATTTTTTAGACATTAATTTATACGGATTTATATGGATTGGTATCAGTTGTTTTGTCGGCGGTTTTATTACTTGCTGGATCGCAATCAATAAGAGGCTTTTTTATGTATTAGCAACAGGGCTATTATTTTTTATAGTGGTATCTCTTTTTAATATTATTAAAGGAGAGTCTACTCTTTGGGGCTTCTTACTGGCATTAGCCTTTGTGCCATTTACATTTATGGGAGGTATTGTAAGAAGAATCGAAGAAAACAATCATTGAGAAAAAAATAAAATTGTAGCATTCCATTAAACTATCCTATTTTAAAAAGTCTAACAAGCCAAACCTACTATAATGCACAAAACCATAATTGCTTTTCTGTTATCTTTTGTATTGTTTTCTTGCAGCAAAGATGAAAGTAATGTAACCCCCGATCCGCCAGCTTCCACAGCTTATTATTTCCCTCCGCTAACAGGCGATACATGGGAAACAAAGACAGCTGCTTCATTGAATTGGGACGAAACCAAATTGCAGGAAGCATTTGATTATGCAGCTACAAAACAAACCTATGGCTTAATAGTTTTGCAACATGGCAAAATAGTAAAGGAGCAATATTGGAATAGCTGGACAAAAGACACCAAATACTATATTGCCAGTGCCGGCAAAAGTGTAGTAGCTTTTGTAGCAGGCATCGCACAACAGGAAGGAATCATAAACATCAATAATAAAACTTCCACGTATCTCGGCAACAACTGGACATCAATGCCTTTGGCAAAGGAAAACCTGATCACTCTCAAACATCAGCTCACTATGACAACGGGCTTGGATGATGCAGTACCTGACGGTGATTGTGTAACACCTTCCTGCCTTATTTATAAAGCTGATGCCGGGACACGTTGGGCATATCATAATGCTCCTTATCGCTTATTGCAAGATGTAATGGCAAATGCCAGCAGCCAAACCTGGAATGCCTATTGCAAAGCAAAACTGTTTGATAAGATCGGCATGCCTGGAAGTTTTTGGTTCAATAACATAATGTATTGCACCACAAGAGAAGCGGCACGTTTCGGTTCGTTGATCTTGAATAAAGGCAAATGGGACGGCACAACTTTATTAACTGATGCAGCTTATTTTACTGCTATGACAAATACTTCGCAAAATTATAATCTTAGCTATGGTTATTTGTGGTGGCTGAATGGCAAAGCAAGCAGTATGGTGCCACAATCACAAATTGTTTTTCCAACATCATTAGCTCCTGCGGCGCCAGCGGATATGATCATGGCCTTAGGTAAAGATGATAAAAAGATATACGTTATTCCAAGCCTTGATGCAGTTGTTGTCCGTTTGGGAGATGATGCAGGTTCTTCTGTAGCAGGGCCGTCAAGTTTTGATAATGAACTTTGGACAAAATTTAAAGCAGCCATGAAATACTAGTTGGGGCTTCACTTTTCACATCTCACATTTTCACTATCTTGCAATTTATGATCTACTCATATTTAGCATTAGGCGATAGCTACACTATTGGCGAACAGGTAAAGATTGCTGAAAGCTTTCCTTATCAAACTGTGCAATTGCTCCGCAAAAAAGGATTGCAATTTTATGCCCCTGAAATAATCGCCACAACAGGCTGGACGACCGATGAGCTGAGCGCTGCTATTGATGAAGCCTCGACATTAAAGCAATACGATTTTGTTTCGCTATTGATTGGTGTAAATAATCAATATCGTGGAAGAAGTGTAAGTGAATACAAAGTAGAGTTTGATCATTTGTTACAAAGAGCTATAACATTTGCCAACAATAAGCTTTCAAATGTTGTGGTAATATCTATCCCCGATTGGGGCGTTACACCATTTGCCGAAGGGCGGGACAGGCAGCAAATTGCAACAGAAATTGATGCTTATAATGCAACTGCAAAAACTATTTGCGATCAACATCAAATTGTTTTTATAGACATCACTACTGCACAGCGTGCCGATAATGCAAATGAAGGTTTTGTAGCAGGAGATGGCCTTCATCCCTCAGGAAAAGAATATGCTAAATGGGCTGAATTATTAAGCGAAGAAATTAGTAAACAATTACGGTAAGAACGAACTCATTTCCGTCTGATATTGCAACGCAATTTCTCTTGCTTCCGCTGCAAAATCTTCTCCGCCACCAGCAAAAATTATAGCTCTAGATGCATTTACCAATAAGCCGCAATCCTTATTCATGCCATGTTTGCTCACATCTTCCAGGCTGCCGCCCTGGAAACCAACTCCAGGTACCAATAAAAAATGATCTGGTATTATGCTGCGGATATTTTCAAACTCTGTAGCTTGCGTAGCGCCAGTAACAAACATTAAATTTTCAGGATTGCCCCATTTGGAAACCGTATTCAAAACATGTTCATATAAAAATTCCGGCCGTAAATGATTATTGTTTTCACTGATCAATTTCAACATTTCAAAATCATTTGCACCTTTATTGCTTGTCAACCCTAAAACGATCGCCCATTTACTTTCATATTCTAAAAAAGGGCGCACACTATCTTCACCCATGTATGGCGCAACAGTTATTGCATCAAAATTCATCGTTTCAAAAAATGCTTTTGCATACTGCGAAGAAGTGTTGCCAATATCGCCACGCTTTGCATCAGCAATTTTAAAATGTTCTTTGGGAATATATGCAACTGTTTTCTCCATTGCTTCCCAGCCCTTTAAACCAAGAGCCTCATAAAAAGCTGTATTGATCTTATAACTCACACAAAGGTCTTTTGTTGCATCAATTATCGCTTTGTTGAATTCAAATATCGCATCAGGGTGCGATTGTAAATGTTTAGGAAGCTTGGTGATATCTGTATCCAACCCTACACACAAGTAGGATCTTTTTTGTCGTATCTGTTCAACTAGTATGTTTCTTATCATATTGCAAAGTTAACCTGCAAAACTTTTACTTAAACTAATCTTTGTTCCATTTCCTCAGCAATCATCCTCGAATCATCATCGCCACGCTCTTTCAGTTTCTTAATAATATTTTTCTGTGATTCTGCATCTCTGTTCTGGCTTAGTTTAAAAACATTATCAAGGCTTTCCACTTCAATGTTAATGCCTACTATCGCTTTCACCATGCGGTCAATATATTCTTTTGGCAAATTATCATAAGCACCTTCTGATGCTGTCCCTTCAAATTTATCAGACACAGCCTTCACAGCTTTAAGTGTCCCTTCTTCATCTGTAAAAGTAGCTTTCCCTTTTGCATGCACCGTCATGTAATCCCATGTAGAGCCCACACGTGGATCAGTGTACCAACTTGCACTTACAAAACAATGAGGGCCGGTAAAGATCACCAGTACATTATTATTTTTTTCAAAAGCCAAATGATGATCTGTCTTGCGCATGATATGCCCACGCAAAACTAATTTGCCATTTTCATTTCTGCTTACTTCTAAAGGGATATGTGTGGCAACTGGGTATTCATTGCCCGGCGCTGTTATGATTGCAAACGGATTTGCTTTCATAAAATCAATTACTTTCTGTTCATCTTTCTCTGTGTAATAATCGAATTTGTACATGGCTTATTTATTTTATTACTCAGATTAAAACTAATTACATGGTTCTTTATAAACTTAATTGCCCCTAATCCGTGTAATCCGTAATAATTCGTGTAATCTATTTTTCTTTTTTTGTTTATCAACTTCAGTTTTTCATGGCATCATCGTGGCGCCCGTCCCGATGATTTCGGGATCACTCACTTCAGCGCCATACCATTTTTCATCAACCTAATAATTCCAACATCTTTTTTTCAATTGTTTCACTCTGCCAGTTATTTTCAATATCCGGCAAAGCCATTACCTGTTGCATTATTGCTTCTTGTCTTATTGTATTCTTCAATGCTTCGCTATATCTTATCTGCGGATTAAAGGTCACCTGGCTATAAGCCGGTATCCATTTATCCGGATATTTTTTACTGAAGGCTGTTTCAATTTTCTTTTGCAATAAAAATTTCGGGTCGCCAACTCGGTCACGCATTTCGATAAAATTATTCAGAGCCAATTCAGCAATTGCATCAGCATCAGGTTTGCGAAGCGATTGATATTCGCTTAATATTTTCTTCCAATCTTCATTGTGTTTATCAATCAATTCATTTAATACCCTGCAATCTTCAAAGCCACAGTTCATGCCTTGTCCGAAGAACGGAACTATTGCATGAGCCGCATCACCAATCAATGCAAATTCATCTTCTCTTACCCAAGGAAAACATTTTACAGTAACTAAAGATGAAGTTGGGTTATTAAAAAAATCCTCTTCCAAATTCGGTATCAGTGCTATTGTATCAGGAAAATTCTTTTGAAAGAATGTTTTTACTTTTTCTTTAGTATCCAAAGCTGCAAAAGAAACCTCTCCTTCAAACGGAAAGAATAGGGTGCAGGTAAAGCTTCCATCAATATTTGGCAATGCGATTAACATATAATTCCCTCTTGGCCATATATGCAATGCATTTTTCTCCATTAAAAATTGGCCATCCGCCCCAGCTGGAATTGTCAATTCTTTATAACCACAATCGATATAATGTTGTTGGTATTCAAACCTGTCGTGTTGTAATTGATGTGTTAACCTTGCTGCAGAGTAAGCACCATCGCTTCCAAAGGCAAGTTGGTAGTTGTTAGTTGATCGTTGGTCGGTACTTGCATTTTGAAAAGTTATTTCATTCTTTTTCCAGTCAATAGATTCACATTTTTCATTAAAGGAGATTTCTACGCCATGCTTTTCTGCAAGGCTCATCAGCTTTTTATTCAGTTCACCTCTTGAAACAGAATTAATGAATTGCCCTTCATTTCCATATGGCTGAAATGCGGTGCTACCATCGATATTGTGAATGTATCGGCCATGCATTGGTATAGCTATCTTCTTTATCTCTTCCATGATACCCACTTCTTCCAATGCTTTAATACCTCTGTCGCTCAATGCCAAATTGATAGAACGGCCGGCAATAACTTTTTCCTTACGCATATCACCCCTGCGTTCATATACTTTTACTTTATGCCCTCTTTTGGATAAATAAATAGATAGTAGTGAACCAACCAACCCGGCACCAACTATAGTAACTTCTTTTTTTTGCATCAATTCTTATTTAAAATTGCTTTTACAATTTGCCCGAACATATACACATCCGCAAAGGTGTTGTATAAAGGTACAGGCGCAACCCGTATCACATTCGGTTCTCTCCAATCTGCCAACACACCATGTTGTTTCAACGCTTCAAAAGCTTCTTTTCCTTTTTGCAACATCAGCATACTTACCTGGCAGCCTTTTTCTTTTTCATTTCTCGGCGTAATCACTTTAATTATTTCTTTCCCTAACCCTTCATTGATCTCATCTAAAATGAACAATAGATAATTGCTCAGCTGTTGCCCTTTTGCTACCAAATTTTCCATTCCCGCATCTTCAAAAATATCAATGGATGCTTTATGTGCAGCCATGCTTAACACAGGCGCATTGCTTACCTGCCAGCCTTCTGCAGTAGGGATTGGTTTGAAGCCTTTCTCCATTTGAAAACGGGTTGCTTTTTCATAGCCCCACCAACCAGCTAATCGAGGCAGGTCTTTATTTGCAATGTGCTTTTGATGAATAAATGCACTTGCTACTCCACCTGGCCCACTATTCAAATATTTGTAACTGCACCAACAAGCAAAATCAACATTCCATTCGTGCAATTTTAATTCAACGTTTCCTGCAGCATGTGCAAGATCGAAACCACAATAAGCATCAACTTGATGTGCAGCTTCAGTAATTGTTTTCATATCAAACACCTGGCCCGAGTAATAATTTACACCGCCAAATATTACGAGTGCAACTTCATTGCCTAATTGTTTTATTGTTGAAATAATATCTTCAGTTCTTATGGTATGTTCACCTTCTCTTGGAGCTATTTCTATAATTGTATCTTCAGGATTTAAACCATGCAACCGTACTTGAGATTCCAATGCATATTGATCGGAAGGAAATGCTTTTGCTTCGCAAATGATTTTATAACGCTCTTTTGTTGGGCGATAAAATGTTGCCATCAATAAATGCAGGTTCACCGTCAATTGGTTCATCACCACTACTTCTTCTGGCAATGCACCAACAAGTTTAGCTACTTGTTGCGGAAATATTTCATGATAACTGAACCAAGGATTAGCTGCATGAAAATGCCCCTCTACACCAAAGTTGGCCCAATCCTCCAATTCATTTACTACATAATGTTGTGTGGTCTTTGGTTGAAGCCCCAAAGAGTTTCCTGTTAAATAAACACATTCTCTACCATTAATAACAGGAATGTAAAATTGATCTCTGAAATGTTTTAAGGAATCTTTTTCATCTAAAGCCTGTGCAAAACTCAATGTATTTTCAAATTGCATAAAATCTTTTTAATCCATTTAATCTTAAAAATCTTCGTTCAGATAATTGCAATAACTTTTAATTCAATTGCAATTGGTGTAGGTAAACTTTTTACTTCCACAGTTGTTCTGCAAGCCTGAACATCCTTAAAATATTCACCGTAAATTTTATTATAAACAGGAAAATCTTTTTTCATGTTGGTCAAATAAACAGTAACATCTACCATTTTATCCCAACTGCTACCACTGGCTTCCAGCACGGCTTTCACGTTGGCAAAAACAGAATGGCATTCTGCTTCGATATTGTATTTTACAATATTGCCTTCTGAATCCAATTCCAATCCGGGAATCTTATTATCGCTTGCCTGCCTTGAACCAATGCCTGAAAGGAATAATAAATTTCCTACACGCCTTGCATGTGGATAAGCACCTAAAGGTTTCGCAGCAGTTTCTGTATTTATGATGTCAGCCATATTTTTATGTGGGCTAAAGCCCGTTGTATTTTTTGTTTTTATTCCCCGCTCTAAGAGCGGGGCAATTGAATCATTTCTTACACTAAATGAATTGCCCTGCCCTTTAGGGCAGGAGTTAAAATTGAATACAAACATTCTTTGGCTCTGTAAAAAATCGCAATGCTTCCCAGCCACCTTCTCTTCCTACACCACTGTTTTTCATTCCGCCAAAAGGAGTCCTTAAATCTCTCACCAACCAGCAATTCACCCAAATAATTCCGGATTCTACTTTTGCAGCTACACGGTTTGCTTTGGAAATATCCTGTGTCCAAATCATCGCAGCCAAACCGTAATTTGTAGCGTTTGCTAATTGTAATGCTTCTTCTTCTGTCTCGAAAGGTTGCAATGTAACAACCGGCCCAAAAATTTCTTCCATATTGGTTTTACAATTCGGCCCGAGATTTTCTATAACTGTTGGTTCAATAAAATATCCTTCTGCACAGCGGCCTTTTAATTTTACGGCATTACCGCCACATAAAATTGTTCCGCCTTCTTCTTTGGCAATAGCGATACAATTCATCACTTTATCAAAATGTACTTTGCTTACAATGGAGCCTTGCCTGCTTTTTTCATCCAATGGATCGCCAACTACTAACTGTTTTGTTTTTTCAACAAATGCAACTTTGAATTTTTCGTAAATACTTTTCTCGATCAATATCCTGCTTCCACATAAACAAATTTGTCCCTGGTTGCTGAATGAAGAACGAATGGTTTCTTTCAACATTTTTTCCCAATCGCAATCTGCAAAAATGATGTTGGGGTTTTTGCCGCCAAGTTCCAATGATAATTTTTTAAACATCGGTGCAGCGATACTTGCTATTCGTTCACCAGCTTTTGTGCTTCCGGTAAATGATATTGCTTTAATGTCTGGATGTTTTACGATCGCTTCGCCGCAAGAAAGGCCGGTGCCATGTAAGATATTTAACACGCCGTCAGGCAAACCAGCTTCTTTACAAATTTTGCCTAACAGGAAACCCGTTACAGGCGTTACTTCCGAAGGTTTTGCAATAACACAATTTCCTGCTGCTAATGCAGGAGCTATTTTCCAGGTAAATAAATATAAAGGCAAATTCCAGGGAGAGATGCAACCTACAATACCAATTGGTTGGCGCAAAGTATAATTGATTGCTTTGTCTTCCATGGCATGGCTATCTGCAGTAAAATGCATGATGCCAGTCGCAAAAAAACGAAAGTTGGAAGATGCTCTTGGTATATCCACCAACGTGCTTAACCATAATGGTTTGCCGTTATCATTGGTTTCAGCCATAGCCAGTTCATCCAAATTTTCATCTATCAAAGTGGCTATTTTATTGAGGATAGTAAAACGTTCTTCAACTGGTGTAACGCTCCATGAAGGAAATGCTTTTTGTGCTGCTTTCACTGCCACAGCCACATCTTTTTCATTGCTGTCTGGTATTTGTCCGCTTACAGTTGCTGTGGCAGGATCAATATTATCTATAAATTTTCCACTCAGCGGGCCAATAAAATTGCCACCGATGTAATTCTCTAAGTGATATGGAACAGAAAGATTCATGGCTTAAAGGTAAATAATTTAGTTATGAGTTATGAATTATGAATGATGAGTTAAACAAGACATAATTAAAGTTGAATAAAGGGGTATTGTACAAGAGTGCGACGCCAATGAAGCTGAATAAAGGTATGCTGCTTGGTACAAAAAAATAATTAACTTACAACATTAAAATCTACAGTTATGGCAGTTGCAGCTCCTTTTAATTTAAAGAAATGGATCGATGAAAATCGTGACCTGTTGAAGCCGCCGGTTGGCAACCAATGTGTATACAAGGATGCGGAGAATTTTATTGTAATGGTGGTTGGCGGGCCGAATTCACGGAAGGATTATCATTATAATGAAAGCGAAGAATTGTACTATCAAGTAGAGGGTAATATTGTGTTGAAAATTATTGATGATGGCGTGCAAAAAGATATTCCGATCAATGAAGGCGATATGTTTTTACTACCTCCAAAAACACCTCACTCTCCGCAACGTGGGCCTAATACGGTTGGATTGGTAATTGAAAAAGTTAGAGAAACTGAAGAGGATGGATTTTTGTGGTACTGCGAAAACTGTGGCAATAAATTATACGAAGAGTATAAAGTGATCACTGATATTGTAAAACAATTGCCGCCTGTGATGGAAGGGTTTTATAGTGATGAGCATAAACGTACTTGTAGCAAATGTGGGGCTGTAATGGCGCCGCCTATCAAAAAGGGGTAAAAATTTACCTTCGGTAAATAGAGAACGGAACACGGATTTTTTAAGATGATTATGAATTTTTAAGATTTTAATATCCTGATAATAACCTGATGACAGATAATTATAAGCATAGTGATATTACTGAACTTGTCATAAAAGCATTTTATAATGTTTACAATAAATTAGGGCACGGATTTTTGGAAAAAGTTTACGAGAATGCCATGCTTATTGAATGCGAAAAGCTAGGCTTGAATTGTTTGGCTCAATGTCCGATTGAAGTATTTTATGATAATCAAAAAGTTGGTTTTTATATTGCCGATATGATAATAAACAGATTTGTGATAGTCGAAATAAAAGCCGTATCTACCATTCTAAGTGAGCATGAAATTCAATTAATAAATTATTTAAAAGCTACCGATATTGAGGTTGGGATACTTTTAAATTTTGGGAAGAAACCTGAATTTAAAAGAAAAGTTTTCTTACTCGAGTATAAAGATTAGAGTAAAATCATAACAATTCATAATCATCTTAAAAAATCTGCGTTCCGTTCTTAAGAACGAAGTTCTTCTCAATGAAAATAGATATTCACACGCACATAATGCCCGATAAAATGCCCAACTGGGTACAAAAATTTGGCTATGGGGAATTTATACATTTAGAACATCGTAATTGCAAGGCCTGCATGATGAAAGGCGATAAACTTTTTAGAGAAGTGGAAGAGAATTGTTTTGATGCAACAGTGCGAATGAAAGAAATGGATGAAACAGAAGTTACGGTACAGGTGCTTTCTACAATACCTGTTTTATTTAACTATTGGGCAAAAGCGAAAGATGGCGAAGAGACTAGCCGTTTTTTTAATGATCATATTGCTGATACGGTAGCAAAAGATCCTAAACGATTTATAGGAATAGGGACAGTTCCATTGCAGGATATTGAGTTAGCGATAAAAGAAATGGAACGTTGCGTTACCGAATTAAAAATGCCGGGATTGGAAATTGGAAGTAATATCAACGGAGCTAATTTATCTGATGAAAAATTCTTTCCATTTTATAAACGTGCCGAAGAATTGGGTTGTGCCTTATTTATACATCCTTGGGAAATGATGGGAGAGCAGCAGATGCAAAAATATTGGCTGCCTTGGTTGGTGGGAATGCCTGCAGAAACTTCAAGAGCAATTTGTTCCATGATATTCGGAGGTGTGCTGGAAAAATTTCCAAAATTAAGAGTGGCTTTTGCTCATGGAGGAGGTTCTTTTCCTTTAACTATTGGAAGGATTGAACATGGTTTTAATGTTCGCCCTGATCTGGTGGCGATAGATAATCCTGTTAATCCAAGAGATTACATCGGCAAATTTTGGATTGATAGTTTGGTACATGATGCCAAGGCAATGAACTATATTATTGATGTAATGGGAGAAGATAAAATTTGCTTAGGCAGTGATTATCCTTTTCCGCTAGGGGAACATCACCCGGGAAAATTAATTGAAGAAATGAATTTTGAAAAAGAGCTGAAAGAGAAATTATTATTTAAGAATGCCAATGATTGGTTGGGTATTTCATGAAGCGTGATATAGTCATATTTATCATTACCTCTACAATTAGTATAGTAGGAGTGGTTTCACAATGCTCAAAAGATAAAATTTTAGAAAAGAGCAACAAGTTTAATAACCTTAGAGGTGAACTAAATAAAATAGAGTTTCAACTATTTAAGTTTGATAAGAATAATGCAGATAGCCTGAAATGGATGGAAGAAAAAGAAAAGGCTTTTAGCTATGTTTTAGATTCGGGGATCAATTATTATAGAGCCAATTATAGCAAGGATGAAACCATGTACAAAGGTTATTTAGATATCTTGTATTGCTATAAAAAACTTTCTTACGTTTACCAAGACTGGATCAAATTTCAGCAGATGAATATTGATAGCCCCGGGTATTTAAATAAATACGTTATCAAAAGGCAACAGTTTTATATGGATAAGCAAAACGCCAAATTGGAAATGGGTAGAAGCGATGTAAACCTATTGATGCATTAAAATAAATTCGGGTAATCACTTATCACTCCATTCACACCCATCATCTTTAGTTCCTCAATTTTTGCTTTATCATTTACCGTCCACGGAATTACTTTTATTTTTTTGCTATGGCATTCTTTAATTAACTCACTTGTTATTAATGAAGATTCAGGGCTGTAGATAGTTGGGGTAAAACCTAAATCCTTCAATTGTTTTCTAAAACTGCTTTTGTTATCAGCCTCTACCAATAAAGCAGTTTTTATTTTAGGATAATTAGCATGTAAATATTGCAATGTCCTTATATCGAAAGATTGAATGACTGTTCTTGCAGCGATGCCTTTATCATTCACCACTTTCATCAACATATCAACAAAAGCAGCAGGTGCCGGGTGATAAATATTATCCGTAAGCTGATTTGTTTTTGTTTCAATGTTGTAAAATATTTTTTTATTGGAATGTGCTTCAGCAGAATCAATCAGCTCACTTAACAATGGTTTGTGTACATGCATTTTTTGTTGCTCCGGAAAAACAGGATGTGGCCGCATACCAACATCAAACTTCATCGTTTCGGCATAAGTCATTTGATAGATATTGTATTTCTTTTCTTCTTTTTCTTCAACAGGATTGCCATCAGGTTTTGTAGAAATAACATGATTAAAGAATGGCTCATGCGATACAACAGCTTGTTCATCTTTAGTGAATACAACATCCATTTCCAAAGTAGTTACACCCAAGTCAATAGCCTTCATCATTGCAGGAATAGTATTCTCCGGCATCAACCCACGGCAGCCACGATGGCCTTGTTTATCAAAACCTTTAACAGTACCCATATTGTTAGTTGAAGAACAAGCACAAAATAGCAATAAAAAAAATGCTGTTATAATAGATGAGAAGAGTTTCATGCACTAAAGTTTGTTGAACAAATGTATTCAGTATCCCGATACCTATCGGGATGCGACGCAACAATGATGCCATGAAAAATGATGCTGGTAACAAAGAAATAATTTTATTACACTAATTAAAACGGATTACACGAATTCTTATAAGCTAATTCGTGTAATCCGTAAAATCCGTGTAATAAAATTAAACCACTACTTCCTGTATCTCCGTCGGCTCCAAATTCGCATTGCGCATTGCAATACCCCTCGCTGCATTTCCTGCAAAATGTTCAAATGCTTTTTTAGTTATCGCATCATCACCCATCATTGCCGGAATGCCCATGTCGCCGCCTTCACGGATGCTTTGTACAATAGGGATTTGCCCGAGGAAAGGAATATCAAATTCGTCAGCTAAATTTTTACCGCCATCTTTTCCAAAGAGATAATATTTGTTGTCGGGCAATTCGGGAGGAGTAAAATAACTCATGTTCTCTACCAATCCAATCACCGGCACTTTCAATTGCGCTTGGCCGAACATCGCAATACCTTTTTTAGCATCAGCAAGCGCCACAGTTTGTGGAGTTGTTACCACAATAACGCCTGTGACTGGCACACTTTGAACGATCGTTAAATGAATATCGCCGGTGCCCGGAGGCATATCAATAACCAAATAATCCAGTTCGCCCCAATCCACTTCGCTCACAAATTGGCGGATAGCACTGCTCACCATTGGCCCACGCCAGACAACCGCCTGTTTTTCATCTATCAACAAACCAATGCTCATCATTTTTATCCCATAACGTTCAAGCGGAACGATCATTCCCTTCCCATCCACATCTCTCATCATCGGCCTTTCGCCACGAACGCCAAACATGATATGCTGGCTCGGCCCGTAAATATCAGCATCCATTAAACCAACTGTTGCGCCGCCTTGTGCAAGCGCCAATGCCAAATTGCTTGCTACAGTGCTTTTACCCACGCCGCCTTTTCCACTCACGACTGCAATAATATTTTTTACGCCACCTAAAATTGTCTTCGCATCTTTTCTGTTGCTGCTTGTATTGCTGGTGAAATTCACTTTTACAATTGCTTCTTTATTCACCAATATTTTTATCGCATTGATACAAGCGTTCATTATCATATCCTTCAGCGGGCAGGCCGGAGTAGTAAGCACTACAGTAAACGACACATTATTGCCATCAATTTTTATGTCCTTCACCATGTTCAGCGTCACCAGGTCTTTGCCAAGATCTGGCTCCTGCACATTGCTCAACGCTTTCAGTATATCCTCGTTTGTCATCGTTCAATTATTTGTTAAAAAACCGAATACAGCCGCAAAATTAACCATTGAAGCCCTTACTTTGTTTATTAATTAAGGAATTCGGACAGAAGCCCCTGTTTTGTTATTTTTGTAACCAGCAGTTGTACTTTGTGGCATCATCGTTGTGTCACTCTCTTGTACGGAATACCTCTAATCAACTTTTATCAATGCGTAGATTTTTACCTATATTTTTATTGCTTGGCATTTTAAAACCAGCCAAAACGCAGGCTCAATTCGAGTCGTTCAAAGATTCCGTAGTTCAGCTTTATGGTATCGTAATGACAGCCGATAGCTTAAAAGGTTTGGAATCTGTGAGCGTGGTTGTAAAAGGCCAAAATAGAGGAACCATTACCAACGAAAAAGGTGTGTTCAGCATCGTAGTAGTAAAAGGGGATGAGATACAATTTTCCAGCATTGGTTTCAAACCAAAGACGATAACGATCCCCAAAACTTTAGAGGGCAATCAACAAAGTGTTATCCAGTTAATGGTGAATGATACTGTTTATTTAGCTGCAACAATTATCAAATCAAGGCCGTCCAGAGAACAATTTGAAAGAGACTTTATTAGTACCAAAGTACCCGATGATAATCTTACCATTGCCCGAAAAAATACGGACGTAGCTACAAGGCGCATGTTACTTTCTACGCTTCCTGTTGACGGAAGAGAGGCAGCCAGCCGCTACCTTCGCCAGAATGCAGCAAAATCTTATTACGCAGGACAAGTACCTCCACAAAATATCTTCAATCCTTTAGCCTGGGCCGAATTCATCAAAGCCTGGAAGCGGGGAGATTTTAAGAAAAAGAATTGATGAATTGGCTCCGGCCTTAATGAATTGCCCCGGCCTTAAGGCCGGGGCAATTCATTTTAACTTCTATCTTCGCACACATGAATGTCTTTCTCATCGGTTTTATGGGCAGCGGAAAAACGCATTGGGGCAAGCTATGGGCGGCTGATAGCGGCATGTCTTTCTACGATCTCGATAATATGATAGAAGAAGCCGTTGGAAAAACAGTTGCTGAAATTTTTGAGGAATACAACGAAGATTTTTTCAGAGAAAAAGAAAAGGAAATGATCCGCACATTTGCGGAAAAAGATAATTGTATCGTATCCTGCGGAGGCGGCACACCTTGTTTGAACGATAATATGCAATGGATGAATGATAATGGCATCACGGTTTATCTTTCTGCAACACCACGATATATTTATGACAGGGTAGCAGAAGAAAAAGAAAAACGGCCTTTGTTGAAAAGAATAAATGAAGCGGAGCTATTATTTTTCATTGAACAAAAATTAAAACAGCGGGAAGAATTTTATAAGCAAGCTAAAATAATTTTACCTGTGGAAGAACTAACTCTATTTAGTATTAATAAGATACTTGAACATGAATAAAACATTTATAAAAGCCGCAGCTATATCCGGTGCATTAGCGGTTATACTTGGCGCTTTTGCAGCACATTCCTTAAAAGAAAAATTTACGACTGATGTGTTACAGATATTTGAAACTGCAGTGCGTTACCAATTCTATCATGTATTTGCTTTGTTGGGAGTTGGTATTTTATACAAAGATTTTGCAGGTAAATACTTAAAATGGGCAGGCAATCTTTTTATAGCAGGGCAGATTTTATTCAGCGGTTCTTTATATATTTTATGCTATACCAAATATGCTGAACTTAAAATGGATTGGTTGGGAGCCATTACACCTTTCGGCGGCGCTGCATTTATTCTGGGTTGGGTATTAATTTTTGTAGCTATGACGAAAAGAAATTAGAAGTTTCTATTTTTCGGTGAAGTGTTACCAATGTGCCGTTTTTGTTCTCAATAGAAAAATCAATATCAATATCGCTCATTCTTTTTTTCATGTTTATCAATCCATTACTGAATTGGCGTAGTTGATTGAAGTCGATACCAACACCATTATCCTGGATATAAAGCGTTAATCCGTCAGGAACTCTTTCTAACGTGATTGTTACTTCTGTTGCTTTTGCATGTTTAAGGATATTGTTAAGTGCCTCTTTTATCACTAAAAAAACATTCCTTCTTATTTTACCTGTCACTTCAATATTTGGTAAATTTTCCGGTATGGTTATTTTGCAAGTGACACCGCTGTTTTCAAAATATTCCAAAGCGTAGCTACGTATATAAGCAATCATATTGCCCAGCGAATCATTGCTGCTGCTCATACTCCAAATGATAGCGTTCATCTTATTCAGCAATTCATTTGCCGAAGAAGAAATTTTATCGATCTCAGGAATAGGGTTATCTCCTAATTTGTTTTTTGCCAGCTCACTATACAAACGGATCGTTGTCATACCAGCACCAAGGTCATCATGCATATCTGCACTAATACGGTTGCGCTCTTCCTGTTGTGCTTTAATAACAGCTATCTCGGTTTCA
>JADMIO011418062.1_pt1 | contig 15829 bp, 20 predicted proteins | sample 8958161 | NCBI WGS metagenome assembly JADMIO01 (sample SAMN16585339, study PRJNA669376) | soil metagenome | isolation source: Crop rotation soil | place: USA: Cullars Rotation, Alabama | collected 2011
CGCGACTTCAAGTCACGTGAATTCCAAGCTTCGGATCCCACTGTGCTGGAAAGCCAGCACAACAGTATTACTGTAGGTTGACTGAAAATCTTTCAGGTCGCCAATGTCGTTAGCCTGCAAGGTTATTGCAACACGGCTTCCTGGTTTAAGGATGCACTGCTTGTCGTTTATATATAACTCGTCGCTCACTGTGATAGAGTCAAAGGATCGTTCAACTGCAACACCAACTGAATATCATTTTTATTCACACTGTTGTCATCAATCTGAAATGTGCCCGGCAATACTCGCACAGTGGTCCATACTGGATTGGTTGCACCGGATAGCCACATCTGCACCTTTGGAGATAACATCATCTTTCTCAGACCGGCCATGTCGTTTGAATCCAACCCGTCGGCACCAACCAATATTTTATCCTCTCCTGATTTTTGTATGTAATCATTGATGGTTGAGGTTGTGGCCAGGTCTGTGATATTGCGCTCCACCTCTGATTCAACTTTTGTCTGCAGTGTTTTAATTTGCTTTTTATAAAACAGCCAATAGTTCCACCCACCCTCCATTCCTTTCCATGCTATATACACAGGGTTATCATAGCATTGATTCTTAATCCTGATGCGCTTTTTCTCCGTTGCCTGATATGGTGTTGCCCCTGATGGTGATGGCGGTATAAGTTGTGCATATCCTGATGCAACATATCCACTCTGAACATATCCGACTTGAGCAACACCGCCAACCTTTATATATAAATCAATAAATTTCTTTGCTGTATATCCCCCTTTAATCATAATACGGTATTCACCAGGGTTGTCCTGCTTAAGCAGATTGTCTTGCGTGGTTCCTGTCTGAGCTGATGATAAATCATAATTGTCCTCAAACCTTACCAGTGAATTGCCTGTTAGATACTCGCTGATGATCATGCCAATGTCCCAGGGATAACTGTCCCCGAAATACGTCGGCTCCAAAAAGTCGGAAATAAGTTTCCCCTTATGCGTATCGTTAATGTAAGGAACAAATTCAAAAAGGTTGGATCCGTTGGATGCACGAGGTTGACGAATGGAATTAGTCGCCCAGCAATCATCATTAATGGTAAACTTTGTGTTTGAACTTCCCGCCCAAAACTCCTGCAGGGTGATCCTGAATTTTCGGTAAGTGTCTTTGTCCTGGTAGGGATGAGTGTTTGGAGAATAATCATTACCGTTATTCATCACCAGGTATTTCATTAGTGATGTACTGAGGTTTGCTGTGCAATCACCTCGGAATGAGGGCACCGGTCTTTTACTTGCTGCAAGTGAATAAAGGAAAGTATCATTGTCCATGACATACAATTCAACTCTGAGGAAGTAATTCTTACGGGAATCAACATTCACCCAGCCGGTGAACTGATCACCGATGTATGTCATATCAACATCTGCCCAGAATCCTGTGCCTGAAACGGCTGACGCCAAAATCTTCCCAGAGCCATCATACTTGGGTGGTGATCCGATATATATATATGAATCAATAGCAGGGATTGTTGCAATGTTACTTACTGTTACCCTGATCTTTCCTGGATACACGGGGCTTTGCAGGACAGAAACAATCTGTGCATCTTGACGGCGGAATACAAAGTCAACATCATTCTGAGCTGCTACCCAGCGTGCTTTCACATCAATGTCTGTCATGCCATCAAAGACGGGAATTGTTTTTACAGGACGTTGCAGGATGGTGATCATAATGGCTTTTTCATAATTTCTTCCGGAATGTCGTTTAGTTCTTTCCAATCGAATGGCTTCCCGCCTTCAGTAACTAGTCTTCTTTGCTCTGCCATTTCAGGAGTATGCGCATCAGCATTAAATGTTATTACATGCTTATATTTTGGTGGTGGCGGAGGTGGGTTTTGCATTTTAGGAACACCATGCTTTTCCACTTCCTCATCCAGTGGATCACTTATTTTTATTGTCCATACAAATCCAAGGAACACGATGGCTATCAGGCCGCATAATAAAAAAATAATGAAGTATACTAGTGGGTTCATGCTGCAAATGCTTTTATTAAGTCCGATTCAATTTCTCTTCCATAGATGAATGCCATTTCCTGAATCATCTCATCAATAGTTTGTGGCGTGAGTATATCACTATATATATTTCTGTGTCTGCCTGTCCTGTAAAGTAATGTTCCTTCCTGGTGGATTTTCTTTGCGATGGCATATGCATTTCCACCTGGCACAGGTTTATCAAGGATCCATTGTTTTATTTTCTCAACCAGTTCTCCATCTCCATCATTACGTGTCGGCGGCCTTCCGTCTTCCATCCACCTGAGATAATCAGGACCAAGTATCTGAAGGCGGTTATCATCAATTATGCTTTCCAGCTGACGCTCTGTATTGCCCGATGCCTTTGCATCAGATGAGTGATAATTATCAATGATCTGACGAATAAATCTTCGTGCATATTTATCCAGAATGAGTTTATTGGCTATCATCTTTAACAGGGATATACAATCGTTTCTTTAAGTACCAAATTAAATTTCAGAAGCCAGCCGGCGAGGTTCTTATCCAGTACATGATATTGCGGCTCCCTTTTAATATTTTCAACGCTCTTCACATCAGGATCATCAGCCAAGCGCAGAATGAATTCACGGGATGCAGTAAACATTGGGGCAGTTGCCTTCCATAGATCCTCCTGAGAGCATCCTGCTTTTACCAGTGCTCCAAAGTCCATTGTTATAACATACTCTGCAGTTAAGGATCCGGTATCTTTTATTTCTTCTGATACCTCAACAGGGAACATCCATGCACGTGGGAACATCTCACGGTTCTTATCCAAATTAGCATAAGACTTTGTTCCCTCGCCAAAGGCATTGATGCCACCCGTTGCCAGTGCGCACCGCTCAATAACAGTTTTATATAATGGATAAATGATGTCACTCATGTCGTTTGCTGTGATTGTTGAACGTTCATGTATCTTTCCCGGTATTCATTTTGTTCTTTATTCATTTCCAGTTTGCGAAGTACTTCAGCATAGGGTGCCGCCAGTACCTCATTCCATTTTAAGATGTCACCTCCTGCAAGGGCGTCAATCGTATTGAAGTCGCCGAATTTTTCCAGTTTATGAATTTCTGCCAGAATCTCTTTGGTCTTGTATGATGTTGCAAGCCGGTTACCTTCAGTTTGAATGATTGCAATGATTTGGTTAAAAAAAAACTGCCGATGCTGTAAACATCTTTTGCGGGTTGATCCCATAACAATTCTTCAAACTCAGAAACCTTATCCGAATCAAATTTTCCCTTGTAATATTCTGCGCTCAGGTAGATTGCACACAAGGCCGGAAGCGAGGCCATCATGGTTACTTTCTCATTGTAAATACGTTTTACAATCTGCGAGGCCATGAGTTTTTGTCCGTAGGTTTTTACCTTCAGATCCTTTGGAATCTTAACCAGTACATCATCAATTAATATTTCATCTGGCATTTTCTGCTCATCAATGTTCAGGGGTGTTGATAGAAACTCAAGATATGGCGAAACCTTTGCATACAACTCTTCAACAGGAAAAGAATATATATAACCATAATCTTTGCCGGATAATATGGATAGCAGTGTTATCGGGTCGTTCAGCTTATCCTTATTGAGTCCCATCTGGTGATACATCCTGAATGACAATTCATCCCATGAATCAGGAACGTTGATCATGAATGTCTCACCTTCGGAGTCCGTTGCTTTGAATGGTATCATATTACTTCCATGTGTTTTTAGATTCCGGCAGTCTGCCAATTTGTTCATAGTATCTTCTAAGAATCCAAAGTGGGTCAACCTTTCTTCCTATTTTTACACCAAACGCTTTTTTACTTTTGTCGTAATAGTCATAGCTTCCAAAGGCAAACCATGTTCTTATTTTTCGATACTTCCTCCACTTGCGTGTTCGTCTATCCTTCCATAAGTAGACCTTGTGCTTTGCGCTTCTCTTATGCTGATTTAGGTGTATCATATCGTTGCCTTAACTGTTCCTGTTGATTGCTTTTGTAGTAGTTTCTTAATGGCTGCCACAGTGATATCCACCTCATCATCATGCGTACCGTTTGGGAATAGGCCAAGTTGCGACAGGTAAGAATCATTCCAACTGTCTTCTATCAAAACAACCCTTTCTGCCTGCATAGCGCCTGTTACAGCATTAACACGTGTAACCTTGTCTTCCCTTGGAGACTCATCTTCAACAACGTTCAGCATGGTTTCACGGCGAAGCTGCTGAACAATACTTTTTCCTGATGCCTTTGGCTCTATATATATTCTTGAACGTGGAGTATAACCATTTGAATTAACAAACGACTGAATGAATTTTATTAACTCCGGAAATTCCAGATACTTGGATTGAACAATTCTGATGTAGAGTTTATTATCAATGGTGCAGCAGGAAATAACTGCCGTAGGATCGTTGGATGTGTCGGCGGTGTATGCAGTATCTAAAAAGAAATGCCACACGATGTCACGCTTATTGGTTAGCAATACGAATGCTTCCCATGTAATCTTTTTAAACCACGACTTTTTAATGATGCCGCCTTCTTCCGGTGATGGTCGCTGCTGATACTGTCCTGCATATTCATAGGAAGACATGTCACCAAGCAGATCCGTTAAAACTTTCGTGCTGAAGCGCTCATTGAAAAAGTTACCCTGCTCATAGAACTGCAAAAGTTCTTTTGGTTTACAGTTTTCAGATTGCTGAGCCGGTATTACTATGTGCTCCCATTTCTCCGGCTCTCTTGCTACAATGGCTCCAGTGGGATCATCTTCATGCAAACGTTGCATCAGCAGAATGATTAGTCCGCGTGACTGGTCATTAAGCCTTGTCCTTAAAATCTTGTAATGATCATTGGCTTTTTTTCTCTCCGTTGTACTGACAGATTTCTTTGGGTCCATCGGATCATCCCAGAGAATTACATCGGCTCCTTCACCTGTAATGCTTCCGCCTGTTGATGTAGATATTCGAACGCCCTGATGCGTATTTTCAAATTTTGTCTTTGCATTCTGATCATCGGCCAGCTTCACCTCATCGCCCCAGTAGTTCTGATACCAACGTGATTCAATGATGCGCCTACACTTAACAGAGTGATCGGTGGAGAGCGTTCCTGAATGAGTAGATCCAATGAACTTAACGCGTTGAGACCTTGTCCATGTCCATGCAGGAAGTGCAATGCTGCAGATGATTGATTTGAGTGACCGGGGAGGAATGTTGATGCAGATGTTTCGCTCTTTACTCTTTCCTGCAATCACACGTTCCATGTGATACTGGATCCTGCCACAGACATATTCAATGTGCCAGTTGTCTTCAATAGTTTCACCGGGATGCAATACATCAAAAGCATCCTTCACGAATTCATAGAATGAATCCTGAAGTTGTAATCTTCGCTTTGCTTTGAGCAGTCGAAGTTCATGGAGTTTACGCTCCTGTAAATTAAGGGTGGTGGCCGGTGCTTGTAACAATCAATGCAGGGTTAGTCCTGCATCTTATTGCGCAATAGGCTGAGGGGTTTTTAAAAAGGTTTCAGTATTATCTTCTTGCATAAACTGATCAATTTCTGATTCATTGAAATTAAAATACTCGGCAAAAAATACTTTCATGTCAACATCATCAACACCTTCCGGTTTTATCCCTTTTTGTTTAATCCATTCATGGAATTTACTTTCAAATTCCTTTTTGCTTATAACAGTTTCAATCGGACTATCGCTGTTAAGTCTTTTTAATTTAACAGTGATGATATCAGTTGTGGGATTGTAGGCAATTAAATGAATCATTTTCCATCCTCCTGTTTCTTAAGTATAGCCTTCACGCCTGGCCGCTCCTCGGCTACAGTAGCTCCATGCAATTTCTTCAGCTCCGCTTCGATCTCCTCCATGGTCATATCAACTTTGCCCATAACCAGGTGACGCTCAGTGATACGTGCCTTGAGTTTATTGTACTCACGTATGGCAGCGATCTTAGTGGAGTAATCTATATTTTGAGTGATGAGCATGAGCAGCTGCTTATCCACATGCACATCATTGAAGCCTGCAATATCTAGCAACTCATTGATGCATTTAAGAACTTCAGGCTTATTCAGCAGTATTGATGCCTGAACCTTTGCAGCATTCTCCGAAGACTTTTTCTTATAGCCAAATGCTTTGAAGTAAGACGCCTTACCATTACCGAAGAATTCTTCCGACACGAAGTAATGACAGAACTTCTGTTCCTTCAGTGTGAGTCCGCCGAGTTTATTGGTTCCCATCTTTTTTTTCACGCAAATACTTTTCAATTGCCGGGTCGACTTCAAATATCTTTCCGATCCATTCTTCCCTCCCCCTGGGTTAAGAACAATCCAATGCGCTGATGAAATAAAATCATCAGTAAAAAAATAATGTCTATTATGATTGCTGTTACCACCTCTTTGCTGTGCTCAAGAATATCTGTCCGTAACATTTTTCCACTTCCATATCGCGTCTTTTGATATTATGCTTGGTGAAATGTTTGTATATCGATCTTAATTGACGGGTATAAAGGTACGATAGAATTTTATTCAGCAGCTTTCCGTATGCAGTGAACTTCAATATCGGTCTTCCTTTTTTATCTCTTCCCTTCAGGTTGGCTGTTACTTTATAAATCGGAATGATGTGATGCTGCTTGTCATCAGTTACCACACAGCATACGCGTGACCGGTCAAAATCCTGAGTTGATTCAGGACGTGGTCGTGAAACAACGCCTGTTTGATGATAAATTGCTATCTCCCCGGGACCTGAAAGTTTCCTTAGGTAAATGTCAACTGTTATCCCGTAAGGAATAGGGGTGCATAGCTTTTGTTTTTTCTCCGATGTCATAACTGATTTCACAGATTGGAATAAGTAAGTAATCACGTTTTTTATCTTTCAGGAAAAACAGCACACTGAATTCTGCCTTCATGGAATAGTTTACCATGCGCTTGGCCGTAAATGCTTGGAAGTGTTTATCATCCCGAAACCGCTGATTATAGGTCTCCAGTTGCTCCCTTACGATGGCCGTTGTTTTGTCTTGCAAGGTGTTCTTGATGTATTCCCATTGCATCACATCACTTGATAGTTCTGCATTGTGATCGACCTTACAAACTACGCGCGGACAATCAAGTCCAAATGATAATGCATTACGTGGCTTCACATTGATCTTGGTAAGGAGGAATTCTTTTTCCTTCATCACTGCCAATGCCAGATCAATACGGGCAGATGATTCATCTGGCTTAGAGGGTCCTTTAACAAGCTCCATGGGAAGATCTGAAAGCGGGAGATATTTATCCAAATATACCGGTTTGGGTCGTGAATTCAAAGACCTGATTAATTCTTTTGATGGCTTTCCACCTGACCTTAATAAGTCATTGAGCGAGGCCATAGTTTTTGCGTCCATGCTCATAGAATCCCTTTGTTTAAACGGTTCAAATTACTGTGATGCTTACGGTACTTATCGATACTGAAGAATAGTCGGCTGCCGTGTTGCATGGTTTGTTCAATGAGTTTTTTGATGTTATGAAGCATGCGAAGCCTTCTGGTTATCTCAAACTCGTTTTTAGGTTTGGTATTGTAAACATGATGATAGAACTGCTGTAGATATTTGTTTCCTTTCTCCACATTACAACCTTTGCAGCAATCCTTCAGGTTTTCCGTGGAATGATTACCTCCCTTTGACTTTGGAATCAGGTGATCAAAGGAATGATTGATCCCGTGCAATTTTTCTCCGCAATAGCAACAGGGCTGGTCGGTGTTTTTAACAAATGGAAGAACTCTCTTCCCTGATACAGAACAGGTATGGTGAATAACTCTTGCCGGCTTGATCTTTAACACTGCATATTGACAGGCCAGGCAATTATCTTTTGCTCGTTTACTACAGGTATGAGAACTTACAGGGCTTTCACCCTTTGAAATTGCAACACAAGCATCACAGGATTTCACTCTGGCCATAAGCCAACTGGACATTTTAAGTTCAGGAACTTCGACTTGGCATCCATGTAACATCCGCATAATTTATATTTATGTCCCTTGTGTGTTACCTCCGGTTTTCTCGGTGGGAATACACTAAAGTCAAGTGATCCACACGTTCTCTCTGAGGTAAAGAACGGACACGACTCACATGTTTTAATTCTCGCATCTACTCTTTGGAAGTACCTGGTGAATATGTTTGACATTTATTTGTGGCGGGGACAGGACTCGAACCTGTGGCCTCCGGGTTATGAGCCCGACGAGCTGGCCGCTGCTCTACCCCGCTGTTTTTGATGGCTATAATGGCAACTCAAATATAAAAAATTTCAATGCGGAGTATATATATAAATTATTTAATATTATTCAACTTACAAACAATATTGTTTCATGTGAATCCAATTATCTTCCTCACATCATCCATCATCTGGTGGCAGTTAAGGACCGTGTAACGGAGAACCTTCCATCCTTGCATCTGAGCGAGGTTATATTTCTCGCAGTTGGAGGAGTATCCCACTGCAGTAGTGTGGCCGGACTTACGAGAGAAGATTCCTTCCCACTCAATACCGATCATGTGCACAGGTATGGCGCGGTCGAACTTGAACTTTCTCACCTGATCAAACTGGTATTCCTTTTCAAATTCAATACCGGCGAGCTTCAGTGTCAGATCCAGGTCAGCCAGTGTCTTATCACGTTCCTTGGTGGACTTGACCTTGTAGGTGTGAATCTTACCTGCTGCCTTGAGCCTGTTATACTCATCAGCATGCATCTCATCTGGCACACTAACGTTTACTAATTTGTTCATGGGTTAGGGTTTGTTAGCTGGTGGAAGTCTTCACCCTGATCACTGAGCAGGCGAACGGTAAGGATCTGAAGCTCGATGATAGCAATAGAGGATGCACCACTCTCACTGTTATCAATTTCAGCGCGGAGCTTTTTCATGCGTTGCGAGATGGCGGCAGGTGACATCTTGGAGAGTTTCTCTGTGAGGTTTAATATTTCGAAGTCCATCAGGTGAGTTGTTTTTTAAATTGATCTTTTCTATTCATCCAACTTCGCATTGTTGCCGGCCAGTTTGTGAGTGGTGCACCACGGGAGAGTTTGAAATCATTTTTTTCGTAATAATCATACATCGCTGTAGCATCGGCCTTCATGTGCGGAAGTACCAGTTTTCGCCAAAGACCTATTTCCTTTTTTTCAAATTCAGCTTGCAGGACTTTAACCTGATCATCATTCAATCCTGCGGCCTTCTGGTTGCACTGAACCCTCAATGCTTCGGTTTGCTCTTCCCATTTTTTTATTGGGACAGGATAATAGGTTTTTGAATCATGTTTTAGCGTAAGCAATAACTCTTTTAAAATTTCATCACGAGCGCGAGGCTTCCCACTCCCTTCCTTTCCTATACTATCCTTTCCCTTCCCTTCCCCTACGCCAGTGATTGGTGGATGATCATTCACTGAACGCTCACTGAATAAAAATTTTTGAATTATTTCTTTTGGGATTTTTGAACCTTGCGGACGGTTAATGTTTTGATGGTCTTTGAAGGTGCGGATGATGTAGTAGCCTTCGCCATTAAACTCAAAGGGTACGATTCTCCGGGCCTCTATAAGATGATCAATCCAATCCTGAACCGTGTTTACACGCAGGTCATCATCATAAGGAAATAATTCAGATTTTATTAAGGATGCATCAGCATTTATTACTCCTTCATCATCGGCCAGGTTCCATAGCCCAATATACATCAGGCGGATGTCACGCTTCATTTTCCCGATCTTTTGATCTCTCCAAAAGGTGGGTTTAATAGATCTTATTCTGGCCATAATTTTTTCGGTGGCTATATATAATTTAATAATTTAAAATATTCCTTTGTATGGTATTGGTGGCTTCCTTAATCCCGTTTCTATTGCACAGCGTTCATAATCACAACAAGCGTCCGGCAGATCGCAGTCGGCGCATGGTTGCCAGTCGCTGTCATCATCATCGTAATTCATCTCATCGTTATTATATTCATCGATAAGTTCCTGCTGTTTCGGAGTTGGTTTAGGCTTTTTCATTTCTCCTTCTTCTGATTAAATAAATTCCAAACCTGGTCGATGATGTCCGTCTCAACATCATCACTGGCTCCGGTGATTTCATTGGTGATACTTCGCTTGTTGTCAATGATGGAATACACCCATTCATCAATGGTATCCTTTCCAAGGAAGTAAGTGCACGTGACATTATCATGCTGACCAATACGGTGTGTACGGTCCTCGCACTGCTCGCAGTCTGCAGGATGCCATGGAAGCTCAATAAAGGCAACTCGGGAGCTGGCTGTTAATGTCAATCCTACTCCAGCTGCTTTGATGCTGCATACAATGAGTTTACAGTTATCATCATTCTGAAATGTATCGATTGATATCTGCCGCAGTTTGGGATGCATGTCACCGGTGATCTTTACACTATCCGGAAAATCAGCCGTGACTTTATCGATCACCTCGGAGTGATGCGCAAACACCACCAGCTTCTCCCCTGACTCCATGATGTCTTTAATAAATTCCACCACCGATGTATGCTTGCCTTTGGCGGAGATCCGTTTTAAATGCCCGATGCGCACCATGATTTCCCCACGCATTGATTTATCAATCTCCTCCTCTGTCCTGCCTTTATACTGACGCAGGTAGTTTTCCAAGTCAACCTCTGCATCAGTGTATTCCTTGCGCGTGGAGATGTCGCAGGAAACTACCTGGCGAGTCTTTGCAGGAAGTTCTTTAAGTACATCAGATTTCTCACGTCGATAAAAACATGTTGTGTTGAGCCGGTAGTTCAGTTCCTTCAGGTTGCTTGCTTCCCTGGGACCTGAGCAGTAACGGGCAATGAATCCCTTGTATCCGCCAAAATCATTCAGCCGGTTTAAGATGTGCAGCTCTGGCCATAGGTCAATGGGCTTGTTTACAACAGGTGTTCCGGTGAGTCCCAATATATATTCTTTCCCAAGGGCAATACCTTTGGTGAACTTACTTTGCTGAGATTTATTTGACTTACATCTATGAAATTCATCGATGATGACAGACTTAAAAAAGTTGATGTTCTCTTTAAAGTGAATGTCCTTTAACATCATTCCGCGTTTTCCCTTATCGATGTGATCGATGAAATATTTCTTAAGTGATTCCAGGTTGACAATGTAAAAGTCCGCATAGCCGGCAGCATGGTACCTTTGGAAATTGTTCTTGCAGGAGTCAGATAGTATGAGAGCTTTCTTTCCTGTCCAGTCCTCTATCTCCCGCTTCCAGTTTTCCTTCAATGTCGTTGGAGCAATCACCAGGCAAGGAAATGAATCAGCAATGATGATGGTTGATATCGCCGTTATTGTCTTTCCAAGTCCAGGAGGATCGGCAATCAATACTCGCTTTGCATTGAGTGCATACGCTACGCCAGATTTTTGATAGTGGCGCATATAACATCCTTCACCCTTTGCTTTCTTGGCTTTGGAATATATATAACTATCGACCTCTATGGTGAGCTCAGGCATGGGAGGTATCTCAGAATAATTCTCCGGTCTTTGATCCCTGGATGCCATGGTGAGCTGGTGACGTTTGGCAAATGAAGCAATGTCAGGAATAGAAGACTTAGGGACATACCACGTCTTTGAGCTTCCATCAAAGCGGCGGCCGGGGATGCGCTTGATAGCTTCCACGGTGTGAGGATTGAATTTAAAATCCAGGCAGTACTTATCTTCTATCTCGTGAATGACTCCGCTCATGCTGCAACCTCCGCTAAATCAAACAACGTAGGAACATTCATTTTATAGAGCAAGGCCTTGATATAATATAACCCATCATTGAAATACTCAGGGTTCAATTCAATACTGATTGCCTTACGCTCTAACTGCAGGGCCTTGTAAGCAGTTGAGAACAGTCCTCCGAAAGGATCCAAAATTGTTTCTCCTTTCATCGAATAGCGATTGATCAGTCGCTCGATAATATCGAACTGCAGTGGACAGATATGCTTTTCTTTCTTTGCATTCACCTGGTTTGCATTGAGTGTATTCATCCGGTTGATGTCAGTCCATACCATATCATTGTTTGAATGAACCGGAAGTGTCATAAAGGTGGATGATAGTTTTTCCATCTCATCCAGTTCCTGACAAACCCGTAAATGCTCAGTGAAAGAATATATATCTTCGGTGTTGCGCTTTCTCCAAGCAGCAACGATCTTTTTAAGGTCCAATTTTGAAAGCTCTTCCTTTGATAAAAACCTGTCACCGTTTGATCTTTGGTAGGCATGTGCATCCAGTTGCCATAATGCTTTGGTGTAATCTGTTTTATCCTTTGTTACCGGCTCATCCGCATAAGCATTATCAGCATGTGTTGGCGCCTTGCGGAATAGCAAGACATATTCAGGAAGACCAACACCCATCTTGCTTGCATCCTTGCACTGCTCAGTCCACCCAAGTCGGTAGGTCTGATTGTTTTCAGCAACTACGTCCGTTGTTACTGTGATCTTACCCATCAAATAAAATCCGTGCTTAACAAAGTGTGCAACGGTTTGTCCTGAAAAGTCTGCAATGGTGGTGAATGATGTTCCATTCTGATAAGAATAACGGATCCTGTCCTTAACATGAATTGCAGCAACACGGCCAGGCTTTAATACCCGCAGCAGGTTAGGAGTTAAATAATCCATCTGCTTAAAGAAATTTTCATTGCCGTGATTGTGCCCGAAATCATTATAATTATCGGAATACTCATAATGATCACCGAAGGGTATGGAAGATAAAACCATATGAACGGAATCATCTGGCATTTCTTTTTTATCATCATGCACAATAACTGTATCATTATTGTAAAGGGTGCAATTGTCATAAACAATCTTTTTGCCACCATGAAATATCTGTCTTTCCATTTGTGATTTAATGATGTTGGTGTTTAATCCGTACTCACGCACCAGGTCAATCATGTGCTTGTTCAACTCCAAATGCTTTGCCCACTTTGCTTTTAGGGTTTTCATTACCTCATACTCATCGGCGGTGTAAATGATATGCACATTCACGACCTTCTGTTGACCAAAGCGGTAACAACGGTGAATACTTTGAATAAAATCATTGAACTTATAATCAATGCCGACAAATATCATGTCGCTACATATCTGCCAGTTACTTCCGGATCCTGAAATCTTTGGTTTGGTCAGTACGTATTTGTATTTCCCCTCTGAAAAATCAATGCTGTTGTTTTCCTTCTCTGAATTGGAAAGTCCGCCGTAGATGGACCGGTAATCTTTGCCTTTTAACTTTTGTTCCAGCAGGTAACGTTCATATTCCAGGTGATGCCATAAAATACAATGACCATCTATTGATTCAGCTATTTCAACAGCTTTGTTTGTTCTGGCAATTACAGAATCTCGTTTTTCCCTTGATACATCAAGCAGGGACTTACTCACATCTTTAAAAAGAATCGCCTCGCCAAACTTATTTACAGCTTGCCTGGTATCTTCATAACTGATACAATGCTCAATGATGTTCAATTCAGGAAGATCATATCCGGTTGAATCATATCCGTAATCGGCCGGCGTGTTAATGAATGCAGCCCATGTGGATACCCATTGCCAGAATTCTGCTTTTTTATTTTCATACAATTTCAGTGAACCGGCTTTGGTTGAATCCCTTTGGAAAAATCTTGTCAGGGCGTGCCCTCTTGAAATTACTCCCAGGTAATCAGCATAATTTAATATCTCTATATAATCATTGGGAGTAGGAGTAGCAGTTGCAACAAACCGATAGGGTACCTTTTTGAAATGCTTCAGTACATAGTTGGTTGTTTCAGTCTGCAGGTTGCGCAGAATAGAAGCCTCATCAAATGACACTCCGCAAAAAAGTGAAGCATCAATATCACCTTTTCTTACCCGCTCATAATTGGTTATATATATCTGAACATTAGCATCTACAAAATCATCGGTATCAGTAATGTAAGCAATTTCAAATCCGGTACCAAGTTTCCTATTGTCCCGTTTAAATTCTCCTGCAACTCCTAAAGGGCAAACGATCAGAAAGGGTTTATTTTCTTTCAATATGCATTGCCTTGCAATTTCCAGTTGCATGAATGTTTTACCTAGTCCGAAGCTGGCGAAGATTGCACGGCGCCCTCCCTGCAGGCAGAAGTTTACAATATCCCTTTGGTGCGGGAATAACATTGCAGATAATTCGTGCTGAGTTTCAAAGCCGAAGTGCTCAGCAATAACAACTTTTGATTTAAGGAAGGATTCGTATTCTGTTTGCATTAATTTGTTTTAATAAAGCCGGCAGACACTCTAACGTCTACCGGCTAACCAACCATAATAAATCTTATACTTCCTGCGCCGCTACTTCATCCTCTTCAAACTCCATTGTTTGCTGTGTGGCCGCTTCTTTTCCGTTGAATAAATATTCCCCTACCTCGTAATCACATGCAGCAACTGCAAGACTTGATTCATTGGCAAAATCATACGCCCCGGTAAGTGATGCCTCCACTTTCATTTTAATTGTTCCCATCACACCGTATTTATTTTCCAGGTGCTTTTGTCCTATGATGGTCACTTCCTCACCTTTTACCTGGTAACCGGTAACGCTGTATAATTCCAGCACATCTTCACCAAGCTCCTTGTCATATTTTATTGCATCACGACCGATGGCATGATGAATGGTTTCTCCGATGACAATTAAGTGCGGAACCAGTTCAACAAACTTGGCACGGAGATCGGGATGGATGAGGTGCTCAGATTCTTTTTTGATGGTGTCGGTGGAGCCATCAGCATTGCGCTGGGTGTATTCTGCAACGAGGGTTTCGTCCTTGATCTCGGCTTTCAGGATTTTGTAAGGTGATGATTGTTGTGCACCGTTCTTGTTTTCCAAAACAGATGTGTCGCCATTTGCAAGCGCTTCCATTTTATCCATGTTAACTTCGCGTTCAATGCCGTCTTTACCGATGGAGGTAACTGTGTAATCTTTCTTTTTTCTTCCCATTGTGGTATATATAATGTAGTTGGTTAATTGAATAATTCACCTGCTGTAGGCAAAGACTTCATTTGGTTTGCCTTTGCAATAAACTCATTGAAGTTGTTTTCAAAATCAGAGATAAATTGCTCGGCTTGTTTACGTTGTTTCCCAGTGAAGTTTTCTTCATCCTTAACAATCTGTTGCGCTCTTTCATATTCGTGGTAACGCTGATTGAACAGATGTGACTTCTCTACATACTTCTTTGCTTCAAAGAGTGCATCAACAGGATTTTCGTTTTCTCCTATTTCAATTTCAGTTCCGATTTTCTCATTTTCATAGTTCCCTAATGAAAAGACTTTGTGATAAATTACTTTGGTTACTTTCATGGCGATGTTTGATTTTAGTTATATATATTAGGTTAATGATTACTGGAAAATGGTTTTGCCGATCTTTCTTTTCTTCAGGTTCTCTACCGCAGCGACGGCACTTGATCTGCGAGAATAACCGTCACCGGTATCCCATTGTTTTTTACCGTTAGAAGATACCAGGTGAGCATAAAATAGCCCGTCCTTTTTACTTTTCTTGATGACTGCTGTGAGTGTTTTCATAGTTTGAATTGGTTATATGGTTAATGATTATTCTGCAATTGTTGCCTTACCTGCTTTGAGTTCGTAATACACATTCTCCTGAATGGTATCCCCATCAACAAAAAATGTCTTCACTTCATTGATAACATACCGATCTTTTACTTGTTTGTATTCAGCCAGGATGATCCATGATCCTTTCACACCTTTTGCTTTTCCTTCAAAACCAACGCTGCATGCTATGCTGTTTTCAACAGACGTTTCGGCTGTTGAAAAACTTCCAATAGAAAATGCAGCACCTCTGTCACCTGAGTTGGAAGCAGCACCTCTGTAACCTGAGTTGGAAGCAGCACCGCTGTCA
>JADMIO011472287.1_pt1 | contig 15828 bp, 11 predicted proteins | sample 8958161 | NCBI WGS metagenome assembly JADMIO01 (sample SAMN16585339, study PRJNA669376) | soil metagenome | isolation source: Crop rotation soil | place: USA: Cullars Rotation, Alabama | collected 2011
CGTCCCGCCGCATGACGAAGTAGACGGTTCCTGTGACGAGCTCATTCTGCGTGAGGTGGTTGAGGTCGAGCTGCAACAGCTGCTGCCATTCCAGGCCGCGCCGCATGGCGAGGCGCACCGTATCCGCCGACCACGGGTACGGCGGAAGCTCCGATTCGATGGCCTGCAAACGAGGATCGCGTTGCTCGGGCTGGGGCGTGCCCATGAAGCGTTGCCGGCGGGCGTGCGAGTCGGACCGCCCGCGGAAACCCGTCCAGTCCCCCAGCAGCTGGCTGTAACGCAACGTGAAGCCGACGTCGTTCAGCCGGTGCGAAAGCCCTTCGTCCGCAAGCATGTCGCAGCTGAGTCCGTCCGGCAGGTGCAGAATTGGCTCGAGCCGCATTGGCCTTGATGGATAGACATAGGGCTTCTTGTATTTTCCGCTCGGGTCGTAGGCCGCCTCGAGTTCTGCCATGACCGGCGGGACTGTCAGACGCGCGAGCGTCTCGCGCGGCGACGTATCCCAAATGACCCGGCAGAGCTGCGGTCCCTCGGCGCCGAGGCCGAGCACCCCGTCCCAGAAGAACAGGAGCCTGCCGTGCTCCGGCAAACCCAGCGCGGCCCCTTCCGATCCGGCCTCTGCGAGGTCGATCTGGGCCAGGAATTCGAACGGAAGCTCGCGCACGACGTGACGCGCGATCCAGGCAAAATGCTGTGTCAGCTCGGCGGCCTGGCGATCGGCATCGGCCGGGATGGGGCGCATCGGCCAGGCCGTTCCTTGCGGCAAGTCGGGCGCGCCGCCGAAGCGCGTGCCGCCGAGCCTCGCATCGTCGCCTGCGGCGCGACCGATCCAGAACTGTGGCGCCAGATGCGACAGGATGCGCTCGAACTCGGTGCGCGTGACCGGCGGGGTGATCCCGCCTTCGCCGATGAGCCGCTTGAACGCCTCGGCACGTGCCTCGGAGGCAGTCTTGAACATGGGTATCTCCGAGCGCGCATAGGCGGGTGCCGGTGGTGGGCCGTCGCCTGCAGCCGCGGCCGCACCACAGCGCGGCGCGAGCGCCGAGGACGCCAGCGCCGTCAGCAACAACAGGCTGTGTCGTCGGTCGATTTGGCGAGGAGCTTTTCGTGACACCATCCCTGAGATGGTCGCCGCAAGCAGGCCGATCGTTCAATCAAACTTTGCGCCATGGCGGCGGCGCACCATGCGAGTCACGTTGCAGCCGCCGCGGGCGGCGCTGTCGTCCCGAGCCCGAGCGAGCGCTGTACCATCACGCTGTCCGACCAGCGGCCGTAGCGGAAGGCGACGCCGGGCAGGTGGGCAACCTTCGTAAAGCCGAAGCGTTCGTGCAGCGTCAGCGAGGCGGTGTTGTCGCCGTCGATATAGCCGATCATCTGGCGGAAGCCGGCGGCGGCGCACGCATCGACCAGCTGCTGCAGCAGCAGCCGGCCGATGCCGCGGCCGACATGGTCGTGGTGAATGTAGATCGAATGCTTCACTGTGAAGCGGTAGGCCGGGCGCTTTCGAAACAGCACGACATAGGCGTAGCCGACGACCTCGCCGCGCAGGATCGCCACCAGATGCGGAAGCCGTCGATCACGCAGGTTCTTGCGGCGGTCGCGCAGGTCGTCCGCCTGCGGCGTGCCAGCGTCGTCGACGCCTTCCTCGACGCCGCGGCGGATGTGGTGGCGGTAGATCGCCAGCATCGCTTCGACGTCGGCCTCGCGCGACGGGCGGACGATCACGCCAACCTCGTCGGCCGCTTCGATGGGCGCGTCGGTTCCTGACGTCTGGTCTGTCGTCATTCGTGATCCATCCAGTCTCATTCGGTGACGACGTAAGTGTAGAGGCGGACGCGGCCAATTTCATCCGCCTCGCGGTAGACGCCCTGGATCTCCACCTCAAAACCCGGGAAGGTGTTGAAGCTTGTCTCGAACATCTTCAGGTAATCGATCATCGGCTTTGCGCGCTCGGTCAATCGTTCGCCGGGCACGATGGTGGCGATGCCGGGCGGGTAGACCACGAACGGCGTCGTGGCGATGCGGCCGCTGATCTGGTCGATCGGCAGGTAGTCGACGTCGTTGCGCACGAGTTTTCGCGACGCCTCGTGCGGCGACAGCGCGATGTCCGGCAGGTGCTCCGGCGAAAACTGTTTGGCCTGCAGCGCGCTCACGTCCGCCTCGCGGAAGAAGCGATGCATCTGGCCGCACAAGTCGCGCAGGCGCACACCATTATAACGCGTCGGCCGCCGCCGGTAGAATTCGGGGATCGCTTCCTCGAGCAGCGCATTCTCGTCGTGCAGCTTCTTGAAGGCGAGCAGGCCTGAGATCAGCGTGCCGGCCTTGCTGGCCTCGACGCCCGGCGTGAGCAGGAAGAGAAGAGAGTTCAGGTCGTTCTTCTCCGGCACGATGCGGTTCTCGCGCAAATACTGCGCCACCACCGGTGCCGGGATGCCGTGCTCGGCATAGCCGCCGGTGGCGCGGTTGAAACCGGGCGTCAGCAGCGTCAGCTTGTTCGGGTCGGTCATGGCGAACCCGCCCGCCAGATTTGGAAAGCCGTGCCAGTTAGCGTCCGGCGCGAGCTGCCAGTAGGCGGCGTTGCTCGCGAGCTCGTCGGTGCTGATCGCCTCCCAGGCCACGTCGTGCACGCCACCTTCGCGCGCCACGTCGCGGATCGTCACCCGGTCGGGCACGAACGGCTCGAAGAACCAGCGGTTCTCGGCGCGCGCCTCCTTTTCCTCGAACTCGCGGCGAACCGCGCGGATCTTTTTGCGCAGCTCGATGCCGAGGCGGACGGTGTCGTCCCACAGCGCAACGCCCGAGCGGCCCTTCATCATCTGCGCGCCGACGTCGAGCGAGGCGAACAGCGGATAGAATGGCGAGGTCGAGGCGTGTTGCATGAAACTCTCGTTGAAGCGCCGGTGCTCGACCCGCCGCTTCTGGCCGCGGATGTGGCGGTCCTTCATGTGGATTTGTGAAGCCTGCGAAAAACTTGCGAGCTGCTTGTGCGTCGACTGCGTGGCGATGATGCCCGGCGCGTCGGGCCCGAGGTCGGACAGCCCCATGGCAAAGCGCCCCGCGTAGAGCGGGTGGAATTTCATGAATCCGGCCCAGGCCTCGTCGAACAGGATGTAGTCGCAGAGGTGGCCGATGCTTTTCAGGATCATCTCGGCGCTGTGGATCGTACCGTCATAGGTGCACTGTTCGACCACGGCGACGCGGAACGGGCGCGGCTTCTTCCAGGCGTCCGGATCCTTGACCAGCGGATGGCTGCGGATGCGTTCGCGCAAAACCTTCTCGTCCAGCGCCTCCCACGCCATCGGCCCGATCAGGCCCCAGGCGTTGCGGATGGTCGGCACATAGAGAGGGATGCCGCCCGAGATCATCAGGGCGCCATGGTGCGCGGCCTTGTGGTTGTTGCGGTCGAACAGCACGAGGTCGCCGTCGGCGACCAGCGCACTGAGCGCGACCTTGTTCGAGGTCGAGGTGCCGTTGAGCACGAAATAGGTTTTTTCGGCACCAAAAATCTGTGCGGCTTCCTTCTGCGCCTGCAGGGCGGGGCCCTCGTGGGTCAACAGGTCGCCGAGGTCGAGTACGGAATTGTCGAGGTCGTCGCGGAACACCGCTTCGCCGAGGTGCTCCATGAACACCCGCCCGATCGGGCTGCGGCTGTAAAACACGCCGCCGTTGTGGCCCGGACAGGTCCAGAGCTGGTTGCCTTCCTCGGCATAGTCGACCAGCGTGCCGAAGAACGGCGTCTTCAGCGTCTCGGCGTATTGCTTCAGACGGCTGATCAGGTTGCGGGCGATGAACGACGGCGTCTCCTCCGAGATGAAGACGTAGCCGTCGATGAAGTCGAGCACCTCGACGGGAAGGTCCTCGAAACGCTTGTGGCGAATCAGGAGGATGATCGGAAAATCCAGGCCGCGTTTGCGCATGAGGTTGATCAGCGCCGCGGTCTTGCCCTCCAGCCCGCGCTTGCCCCAGTCCACCACCATGCAACCGATGGCGGCGTCGGTCTTCACGGCGACCTCCGCGTCCTCCGTGCGGCGCGCCTTGACGACCTCGAAGCCGGAGCGCTGGATTTCCTCGATGATCTGGTTGAAGCGGATGCCGTCGAGGTCGTCCGCGTCGAAGGCCGGCGCGGCGAACAGGAAGTTGAAGCGTCTGAAATAGTCCATCACAGCCTCTGAGCTAGTCGGATCAGGGCTTGTCGGAGCGTTTCGTGACGGTTTGGTGACAGCGATGACGGACCGCTGTCAGAGCCGCTCAGCGATCGCCAGCGTAAACGCGACGGTTGCGAGCGTGCCGAGCAGGCTGCGTCCCGCGTGCAGCCGGCCCCAGCGTTGAACGAGGCGCCGCGTCGTCGCGTTAGCGCCCTCGATCGGCGTGGCCTTCAGCTTGTTGTTGACCGCTGCGATCACCAACAGCGTGTAGGGCCAGTTGGCGAGGATGAGGATGCTGCCGGCCAGCAGCCAGGGATCGCGCGCAGTCCACCAGGCGGCCAGGCCGAGCAGGCCGGACACGACGGCCAGCGACGCCTGCATCACGGCGCCTCGCCGGTAGGACGGCTTCCATTCCGCCAGCAAATGCGAGTCGTCCAGCTGCAGCCGCGCGGGCTGTTCGGCAATGCTGACGTAGATCGCAGCACCCGCAAACAGCGCCGCCGGTACAAGGGCAAGAAGAGCCAGCATGGAAACAATCCCAAATCGCGTCCCGCCGCCCATCGATAACGCCCGGAGCCGATCGGCGATCCCTCAAGCCGGCTTCCTTTCGCTGGTAGCCACACTTGTGACGTTGCAAAACAACAATTTGGAATTCAGGATGGCGTGGGCGCATCCGTGGACTTTGCAATGCGCGGGCGTGCGCGGCCTGTTTTTCAGCGTGCGATGTTGGACGCGGTGACTGGATCTTCTTCGACCAGGCTGCGTCGATTTTGGCTCTATTTCAGCGGATTGCCCATGCTTGCAGCGTTCCATCTGACGACGGTCAACCTTGCTGCAAAACCACGCCTTGTGTGCCGCAACTCTACGCCGAGGCATTGGGCGCCAGAGGCGGTCGAACGGCGAAGAGCAAGGTCGACAAGAAGAGTGTGCAGGGACGCCCGACCTCCTTTGGCAGAACCAGCCGCAACCCGCGCCAGTTCGGCCCGAAAGAGGCCACCCGCACCCAGCGACCCGCCATTTTCAACTATAAACGCGGCGATGATCCAAAACTGGTCGCGCCTCGGTAGAGCAGCATGACAGGATTTCGCAGCACCCTCATCGCAGCCGTCGTTGCGGTTTTGCTGTGTGGCGTTGTTCGTGCTCAGGAGAATTCCTTCACGCTCGCCCCGACGACCGGACACCGGCAGGCTGTCGTATCGCTCAGCTGGAGTGTCGACGGGCGCCGCCTCGTGACCGGCGGCGGCGACAATACGGCGCGCGTATGGGACATCGAGACGGGAGCTTTGCTGCGGACGCTCTCATCGCCGAAGGGCTTTGTACGCGGCATCGGCAATGCTGTCCGTGCCGCACAGTTCGTCGCGGACCGGGATGAGGTCGTGATCGCGGGCTCGGACGGCGCCACGCAGTGGGATCTCACCAATCGGCGAAAGTACGAGGTCGTGGAAGATCCGACCAACACGATATCGGCGCTTGCGCAGCGATCGGACGGCGCTTTGCTCGTCACCGCGGGAAACGGACCCGCGCAGGACGGAGCAAAACTCTTTCTCCACCTGCGCGATCGATCCAGTGCGAGCGTTCAGTCGCCGAACGTGGAGGACATGTACGGCATCAACTCGCTCGCGCTGTCCCGCGACGGAAAGCTTCTCGCCTTTGGCGGCTCGGACATCGTGGAAAGACTGGCCGGTGGCGTGCGAACAAAGGGTGGCGCACACCTGTGGAGCCTGGCTGAGCAAAAGAGCATCAAGCACTTCGACGACTTCAGCGAAAGTGTCGATTGGGTGGCGTTGTCGCCTGACGGCGGAGAGCTCTATGCCGGCTCGGCCGGCCAGATTGCCCGACGCCGCATCGACACTGGTGAGATCATCAAGACTTTCAAGGGCCGCACCGCGGCGCTTTCCGCAAACGGCCGATACCTCGCGACCGACACCGGTAAAGCCAGCGGAGACGATGGCACGCAGGCTGTCGCGCTGTGGGATACCGAAACCGGTGAACCGGTCACAATGTTCGGCTGGCCGGAGCAGGAGCAAAGCAAGGTCCGGATTTATCTCACCAGCCTGGCGTTCGACAGGAACGATACGATGCTGGCTGCCGGGTTTTCCGACGGCACCATCGCAATCTGGGGATTGGCTGGGCGAGATCTTCGGCGCGTGTGGCATCCGCGGGAGGAGATCCCGTCAAAACTCAATATGCTTGCCGAGCGTGGCGATCGACTCATCATCGCCAAGGAGGCATCGGCGACCGTCTGGAATCTGCGCACCGGTGAGCGCCTGATCTTGCCGCAGCCGCCTGACGGCAAGATCACCTCAGCAGCGATCGATCCGACCGGAACTGTTGCGGCGACGGCCACGTCGACCGGACAGGTGCGCGTTTGGGATGCCACGTCCGGCGCCCTGCTGCAGGATTTTCACACGGGCTTCGGACGGGTCACCACCATCGCGTTCAGCCCTGACGGAAGCCGGATCGCCGCCGGGACCTTCAGCACGGTGCGAATCTGGCGCGCGCGGGACGCGAAGCCGTTGCAGACTGTGGGTGACAAGTTCGCGAGCGTCCAGGCGGTCGCCTTTTCGCCCAGCGGGGATATCCTTGCTGTCGGCGACGAGCTTGGCGAGGTTCAGCTGTTTTCCGGAGGCGACGCGAAACCGTCGACGCGGCTGGCGAACCCGTCACCTGGAATTGCCACGGTCATGGACGCCGCGTTCGATTCGACTGGTCAGAGACTGATTGTCGCTTACGGAAACGGATACAACCGGGCGATCATCTACGACCTTGTGACGGGCAATGTCCGGCGGTTGGGGCCGCATCAGAGTTTCGTCCAGACCGCGCGATTCGATTCCAGCGGGACGCGCGCCGTGACCGGCAGCTGGGACGAGACAGCCAAGATATGGGATGCCCGAACCGGTCAGGAAATCGGCTCGCTCGATCACAATGGCGACGTCATGGCCGCCACGTTCACGGCGAGCGGCTTCCATGTTCTGACATATGCCGCCGGAACGCTGAATGTCTGGCAGATCGATGGTGGCGCGCCGCACAAAATCATGGCGCTCGTGGACGTGCAAAGCGGGTGGGCCGCGGTGGCGACGAGCGGCCAGTTCGACGCGCGCGATATCGAGAGCATGGCCGGCCTTCACTGGCTGATGCCGAATGATCCGTTGACGCCGCTTCCACCCGAAATCTTCATGCGCGACTATTTTGAGCCGCGGCTATTGCCACGATTGCTGGCGTGCCGCGAGGCGCAGGTGAAGAAGGCGGATGCGTGCAAGCAGGAGTTCAAGGCGGTCCGGCCGCTGACGAACGTGAACCGGGCACAGCCCGAGGTGAAGATCCTATCGATCACGCCGGAAACGGGTGCGCCTGATGAGGTCGCAGTGACGGTCGAGGTTCGCGGCGTCGAGCGTTCGTTTGGCACGGCCGGCGAGACGAGGACCTGGAAGAGCGGGGCGTACGACCTGCGTCTGTTCCGGGACAACCAACTGGTCGATCAGGCGCCAAAGCTTCAGGAGCCGGAGCCGCTCGAAGCTTTGGACCCCGAGAGCGATCTTGCGCGCTGGCGCAGCGCTCATCGGCTCGTGGATGGCGTCGGCGTCGAGGTGAAGACCTTTCGCAACATCCGGCTCCCTCGCCGCGAGGCGGCCGCCAGGATCGAGTTTTCAGCTTACGCGTTCAATGCCGAACGGGTGAAGAGCGCAACGGTTCAGAAGGGATACGAGATCAAGCAGCGCATGCCCGAGCGGGCGCGGCGCGCCTATGTGGTCGCGGTCGGGGTGAGCGCGTATGAAGATCGCGCATGGGATCTGCGTTATGCCGACGACGACGCCCGGCGATTGGTGGAGGTGCTGGCGCCGCAGCTGAAGGCCGCCGGCGTGTACAGTGAGATCGTTCCGGTGCTGTTGCTGGCCGACTGGAAGGAGCAAGACGGTGCGCGCACCGTGATCGAGCCCGTGACCGCGACCAAGCGCAACGTGCAGGCGGTGCTCGACATTCTCGCGGGGCGCAAGGTGGACGAAGCCGTGCGCAATGCCCTTCCGAACGGTGCGAAGCTGCAGCGGGCCGGGCCCGACGATCTGGTGCTGATCGCCTATTCGAGCCACGGCTATGCCGACCAGGCCGGCAACTTCTTTCTGTTTCCGTACGATATCGGCAGCGCCACCGGCAAGATCGTGGCGCCGGAGCTTCTCAAGCGGGCGATTTCGAGTGCAGAGCTCTCGCTGTGGCTGCGCGATCTGGATGCGGCCGAATTGATCCTCGTGGTCGATGCCTGCCACTCGGCAGCAAGCGTGCAAAATTCCGAATTCAAGCCGGGCCCGATGGGTTCGCGAGGACTGGGGCAACTGGCCTATGACAAGGGCATGCGCATCCTCGCTTCGACGCGGGCTGACGACGTGGCGTGGGAGAGCGCGCAAACGAGGCAGGGGCTTCTGAGCTACGCGCTCGTGCACGATGGCTTGCAGGAGGGAAAAGCCGACTTCCGTCCGAAGGACGGCAGCATCGGCGTGCAGGAATGGCTTCAGTATGCAGCCGAGCGCGTGCCGCAGCTCTACGCCGAGGCTTTGGGCGCCAAAGGCGGGCGAACTGTCGGCAAGGGCGAGGCCGCCAGGAAGGGCGCGCAGGGAGGCTTGATCTCATTTGCCAGCACCAGCCGTGGCCCGCGACAGTTCGGAGCGGAGGAAGTCGTTGCCCGTACCCAGCAACCGGCCCTGTTCAACTACAAACGCGGCGACGATCCAAAACTGATCGCGCGGCGTTAGCCAGAGCATGATGACTTCAGGTCAGCGAACTAGGGCGGAGCGTTCGGCGTCATCCACGCGACGACGGCGATCGAATATTCCAGAGCGTCGATTGCTACATCGTTGACGCTGTCAGGCAGCTTCTCCCGGAGAGCCTCGGCCTTCGCCTTGTATTCGCGAGCCAGCGCCCTCAGCCTATCGGCCATGTCGCGGTCGGCGAGGCACCACGCCAACCGTTCTGCCTGGGCAGCCTTGGCTTGCAAAGTTTGCAACTCGCTCATCGAAGTCTCCTTCGGTTGTGCAAGTTCTAATTCGAAGCAAATTGTATGGTTTCTGGCTGGATGGAAACATGGCTACCAGGCCGTTAACGGTGATGCGGCTTTCAGCTCAGTTCAACTCGACGATGGCATTCGGAAGCTCATCGCGATTGATCTGCCCCGGCGGGAAGTGTTTTGCCAAAACGTCCGCGCAGTTTGCGATCGCAACCGCGAAGCCGTCGGCGATGCGTCCGGCGGATACCTCGGCGACGAGCGCTTTCACGCAGGCGCTCCAGACTTCCGGCGTCACCTTCTGATTGATGCCGGCATCGGCGATGACTTCCGCATAACGCTCGGCGAGGGACACGAAGATGAGCACGCCCGTTCGAAGCTCGGTGTGCTGGAGGCCATGCGCTGCGAACTGGCGCAGCGCTTCCTGATGGGCCCGTTCGTGGCGCGTTTGCCGGGGCACCAGTCGATAGCGAATTGCGCTGCGGCTGGTGACATAGAGCATACCGAGGAACATGAGAACCTGGGCGAAATAGATCACGCCGGCCGGCCATGAGGTCAGGTGGATCAGCGGCAGAGGGACAAGCAGTGCCGCGGTCGATGCATAGGCGATCGGGAACACCCGGTACATGCTGCTCGCGCTGGCGAACACGCAGTAGATCTCGCCTGATGTGCGACTTTCAGCTTTTCGGATCGCCGAGACGATCCGCTCCCGGTCGGAGTCGGTCAGCATCACCAGTCTCCCGACGATCCACCGCCGCCAAAAGAGCCGCCGCCGCCCGAAAAACCACCGCCGCCCGAAAACCCGCCGCCCCCGCCGCCCGACGACCACGATCCTCCTGAGGGGATGAAGATCGGCCCCATATAGCCGCCGCGACGCATGGGTCGTCCGCCGGTGCCTCGATTGCGCAGCATGCTCATGATGACAAAGAAGGCGATGGCGATGATGATGATTGTTCCGAGATCGATGCCTGGCGGGCTTGTGTCGGGCCGCTGGGCCGCACGGCGCTGATATTCCTCCGCATCGCCCGACACCACCTGGATGACGTCGTCCACGCCGCGGACGATGCCACCTTGAAAGTCACCGGCCTTGAAACGCGGCAGGATCGCGTTTTGAATGATGAGCTTCGTCACCGCGTCGGTGAGCGCGCCTTCCAATCCGTAGCCGACCTCGATGCGGACCTTCCGCTCGTTCGGGACGACAATCAGAATTGCGCCGTTGTTCTTGTCCTTTTGCCCAATCCCCCAGAAGCGGCCGAGCTGGTAGCCGAAGTCCTCAACAGAGGTGCCTTGCAGCGACTTCAATGTCGCGACGACGATCTGATCGCCGCTCTTTGCCTCCACGGCCTCAAGCTTGTCCGCGATCTGCTTCTCGGTTGATGGATCGAGAATGCCGGCCTCGTCGACAACCCGGCCGGTGAGCTGCGGAAACTGCAACGCGCAGGCAGGCGCGTGAGCCAGCAATATCAGCAGCAGAGCGCAGAAGCCGACAGCCAGATGATGTCGGCAGCACATGCCGCGCCGCCTAGAATTTCACCTGCGGCGCCTTCTGACTTTCCGGTGCCGCGGTGAATGTTTCCATGGGCTTGGCTCCCCAATATTTCGCCCATAGCAAGCCGGGAAATGTCCGCACCTCGGTGTTGTAGGCCTGCACCGCGCCGACGTAGTCACGCCGCGCGACCGCAATTCGGTTCTCTGTGCCCTCGAGCTGTGATTGCAGAGCAAGAAAGTTCTGGTTCGACTTCAGGTCCGGATAGTTTTCGGAAACGGCGATCAGGCGGCCGAGCGCACCCGAAAGCTGGTTCTGGGCGTCCTGATACTCCTTGAATTTTGCCGGGTCGGTCACGGTGGAGGCGTCCACCCTGACGGACGTCGCCTTGGCGCGAGCCTCGATCACGCGGGTGAGGGTTTCCTGCTCCTGCCGGGCGTAACCCTTCACAGTCTCGACGAGATTGGGGATCAGGTCCGCGCGTCGCTGATACTGATTCTGAACGTCGCTCCATCGCCCCTTGGCCTGCTCTTCAAGCGTCGGAATCGTATTGACGCCGCAACCGGCCAGCAGGAGGCCAAGTGCAACCAACAGTGTGGCGAGGCCAAAATTCGGTATCCGGAGCGCGGCAGGCATCTGGCGATAATCCTCGATGCTCTAGAACTGCGACCGCGCGCGGTGGTTCCGCGGCAAGCAGCGTCATGCCTTGGGGCGGACCCAGGTGTTGCGGATAAAGCCCCACGGCGTCGCCGCCTCGAGCACGAGACGGTCGCTGTCCAGGCGGAAGGTGCGCACCTGCGCCTTGTTCTCCAGATTCGGGATCGACGCCCCTTCGATGAAGTGCGTCACCGTCCCGGCGCCGGCGTCGACCTCGTAGCTGCCAAAATAACCGAAATAGTCCTGAAAAGCGGTGGCTATGAGCTCGACAGGCGCGTCGCGATAGTCGTCCGAGGGGAATGCGGGACGGCCCGCGCGAACGAGCTGCGCGGTCATGCGTCCGTTTGCGGTGTAGATCACCTGACCGAGCGCACGCTCGCCATAGGGCAAACGCTTTGGTCCGTCCTGCATGATCTCCGCGCATTCGAGCAGAGACCAGGCGCCGATGAGGCGTTCGTGCACGGTACCCGGGTCACCCGTCGTCGGATTGGTCGCATGAGACATCGCAGGGCTCCCTGGGCGGCTACTCGCAACTGAATGCGCAGGCTCAGTTCAGGATAGTCAGGCGCAAGCTGCAATGATGTGCGAGGTCATGGCAGAATCTGTCAGCATTCATGCGGCGATACCGTATCTCTGCGGGCCATTTCTGGTTTCCAGAAAAAATACCTCGCTGATGTTCTTGTTTTGTTCTTGACGACCGGGGTAGGACTATATAGCTTCATGTCCGTCCCGTACCGATACGGAGCGCGCCGCGGTGGTCCTGCGGCGTGGAACGGGGCGCGGAGGTCTGCAAGCTTTGTCGGGCTCTGGATGTCCTTTTGCGGATCGTATGGTCCAAAGAGGGTGTTCGGGGCCGGACCACGGCAAAGGGAGCGGACGGCACGAGTGAATGTCCGGGCGTCAGTACGCACGAACGGGGCGAGTGGGCACAAGCTGCAGACCCTGGGGCATCCAGCAGGCCGACAAATCCATCCGCGTGCGGAACGCAGGTGAGAAGCTGCTTCCGAGGCCCCGGTTCAGCCTTTGGCGCCCTCACGCGTCGAGGCTGGGCCACGGCTCGTGTGCCGTTGGATTTCTCGAACGGCGTGCGGGCAGCCCGTCTGGCTAGCGGGCGGTCGCGGAAGCGGCTTCTCAGCCCAAGCGTTCCGCACGCTCTTCTTCGAGCAAGGAACAGGAATAACGGCTTGCCCTGTGGCCGACATGAACACGGGGCGATGACGCGCGTGTGCATCATCGCTGTTTGAAAATTGAATAGAGAGTGAAAGCGCGAGGCGCGCTTCTTCTCCCTCCCCACCCGCGCAAGTGCGCGTGTGTGGGAGGGGAGAAGAGGGCACTACTCGTCTTGCGGCACCACGCGCACCGCGCCCTTTGCGGCACTCGTTGCCAGGGCCGCATAGGCGCGCAGCGCGGTCGTGACCTTTCGCTTGCGCGGCGCGGCCGGCTTCCAGGCCTTGTCGCCCTTCGCGACCATTTTGGCGCGGCGGCGTTCAAGCTCGGCGTCGTCGACCTGCAGGTTGATGCTGCGCTTCGGAATGTCGATGGCGATGATGTCGCCGGTCTCGACCAGGCCGATCAAACCGCCTTCGGCCGCTTCCGGCGACAGGTGGCCGATCGACAGCCCCGACGAGCCACCGGAAAAACGTCCGTCGGTGACGAGCGCGCAGAGCTTTCCAAGGCCCTTCGACTTCAGATAGCTCGTCGGATACAGCATCTCCTGCATACCCGGTCCGCCGCGCGGCCCTTCATAGCGCACCAGCACGACCTCGCCGGCTTTCACCTTGTTGCCGAGAATGCCTTCGACCGCCGCATCCTGGCTCTCGAAGATGATGGCTGGACCCGAGAACGTCAGGATCGACGCGTCGACGCCGGCCGTCTTCACGATGCAGCCGTCGCCGGCGATGTTGCCGAACAGCACGGCAAGGCCGCCGTCCTGCGAATAGGCATGAGCCTTGTCGCGGATCACGCCATTCTCGCGGTCGAGATCGAGCTCGGCAAACCGCCGGTCCTGGCTGAATGCGACCTGCGTCGGCACGCCGCCCGGCGCCGCGCTGAAGAAGCTGCGCACTGCCTCGCTTTCCGTCTGCTTGATGTCCCAGCGCTGCATCGCCGCCGCGAGGCTCGTTGAGTGCACAGTCGGCAGCGACGAGTCGATCAGCTTTGCACGATCGAGCTCGCCGAGGATCGCCATGATGCCGCCGGCGCGGTGGACGTCCTCCATATGCACGTTGGCCACCGAAGGCGCGACCTTGCACAGCACCGGCACGCGCCGCGACAGCCGGTCGATATCGGCCATGGAGAAATCCACCTCCGCTTCGTGCGCGGCGGCGAGCAGGTGCAGCACCGTGTTGGTGGAGCCGCCCATGGCGATGTCGAGCGTCATCGCGTTCTCGAACGCCTTGAAGCTCGCGATGGTGCGCGGCAGCGCCGTGGCGTCATCCTGCTCGTACCAGCGCCGCGCAAGGTCGACGATCAGGTGGCCGGCCTCGACGAACAGGCGCTTGCGGTCGGCATGGGTCGCGAGCGTCGAGCCGTTGCCCGGCAGCGCAAGGCCGAGCGCCTCGGTCAGGCAGTTCATCGAGTTGGCGGTGAACATGCCCGAGCACGAGCCGCAGGTCGGGCAGGCGGAGCGTTCGATGGTCGCGACCTCGGCGTCGCTGACCTTGTCGTCGGCGGCGGCCGTCATCGCATCGATCAGGTCGACCTTCTTCTGCAGCACGCCCTCGGCGATGAATTTTCCGGCCTCCATCGGTCCGCCCGAGACGAACACGGTCGGGATGTTCAGCCGCATCGTCGCCATCAGCATGCCGGGCGTGATCTTGTCGCAGTTCGAGATGCAGACCATGGCGTCGGCGCAATGGGCGTTGACCATGTACTCAACGCTGTCGGCGATCAATTCGCGCGAGGGCAGGCTGTACAGCATGCCGTCATGACCCATGGCGATGCCGTCATCGACCGCGATGGTGTTGAATTCCTTGGCGACACCGCCGGCCTGTTCGATCTCCCGCGCGACCAGCTGGCCGAGGTCCTTCAGGTGGACATGGCCGGGGACGAACTGGGTGAAGGAATTGACCACGGCGATGATCGGCTTGCCGAAGTCGGAGTCCTTCATGCCCGTGGCGCGCCACAGCCCGCGTGCGCCGGCCATGTTGCGGCCCTTTGTCGTGGTGTCGGATCTCAAACGAGGCATGCTGGAACTCTCTGCAAGGACGGAGCCGAAGACTTTAGGATGGTTCCAATAACACCGGCAGGCCGCCGGCCAAAATCGGTTTTGCCGATGCAGGCCATCGGCGAACGCCATCCGCGGCAGCGGTCTGGACCAAAACACCGTTTCGGCGTCACTTGGTAGGCCGAAAGGACAGGTTCGATGCAACGCAACATGGATATCGATCTGCTGCGATGCTTCGTGACGGTCGCCGAGATGCGCAGTTTTACCCGCGCCGCCGCGGCGCTGTTTCGCAGCCAGTCGACCATCAGCACGCAGATCCGCAGGCTCGAGGAGCTGGCAGGCCAGACGCTGCTGCAGCGCTCGCCGCAGGACGTGCTGCTGACCCGTGCGGGCGAAGACTTCCTCGGCTACGCCCGCCGCATCGTCGCCCTGCACGACGAGGCGCTGGATGTGGTCAATGCGCAAAGCGTCAGCGGGCCGGTGCGCCTCGCCGTGATGGATGACTACGCAACGGTGGTGCTCCCGGAGACGCTGGCGCGCTTTGCGCGCTCGCACCCCAACGTGGAGCTCGAGGTCACCACCGGTTTTACGCGCGACCTGCTGGCGCGGCTCGGCGAGGAGTTCGACCTGGTGCTGGCCACGCAAAAATCCGGCGACGGCCGCGGTGAGGTTTTGCGCACCGAGCGCACCGCCTGGGCCTGCTCGGATCGCCACGATTTTTCGCTGACCGATCCCTTGCTGCTGGCGCTGCTGAAAGCGCCGAACATGTTTCGCGAATGGGCGCTCGCCGCGCTGAACGATGCCGGGTTGAACTGGCGCATCCTGTTCTCCAGCTCCAGCATCGGCGCGGTCGAGGCCATGGCCGCCTCGGGCGCGATCCTGACCGTCGTCAAGGCCGGCACCGCGCGCCCAGGCCTGCGGCTGCTCGACACGGCGGACGGATTGCCATCGCTGCCCGCATCAGAGATTGCGCTGCACGTTGCGCCGGGACGTCAGAGCGCCGCGGTGCGCGCGCTGAGCGCGTTTTTGATTGAGGCTTTGAAGCAAGACGGTGGCGAGGGCGCGGGCGCATCGCATCAGTGAAACGTCACGGCCTCTCAACCGTCATGCCCGGGCTTGTCCCGGGCATCCACGACTTTTGGGCCGATGCCGTAAGAACGTGGATGGCCGGGACAAGCCCGGCCATGACGAGTGACTAAGGCGGCGTCGCAGAAGGTCTCTAAACGCTTCCCTTCGGCTCGCCGAGCGACAGCATCAGCCGGTTGGCCCAGTTGAAGAATGACGCCGCGTTGATCACGTCGACGATTTCCGCGTCGTCGAGGCCGGCTGCACGCAACGCGGCGATATGGCTCGCGCCGAACGTCGACGGGGTGGCGGTGAT
>JADMIO010792843.1_pt1 | contig 15824 bp, 12 predicted proteins | sample 8958161 | NCBI WGS metagenome assembly JADMIO01 (sample SAMN16585339, study PRJNA669376) | soil metagenome | isolation source: Crop rotation soil | place: USA: Cullars Rotation, Alabama | collected 2011
CTTTCCCGGTCACGGGCGGCAGGTCTTTGAACGTCACGATCCCGGGCGGAGCCGCGACCACGTGTGGGACGGCGTTGACCACCGGCATCGCGGTGTAGATCTCACCGAGGCCCATGTAGCCGTCCTCGGCCCAGTCCTGCGGGGGCAGGACCCGCACCACGGTACGAACGTTCGGCAGGCCCTCGATGGTGATCACGTGACCGTGGGCCAGGCGGAAGGGTGGCTGGACGGCGCTGCCCATCGTCCATTGGAAGCCGACGTTGACCACCGGGACGTCCCCGACCCAGCCGCGGTGGTAGCCCTGGACCGCAGCCACCGTGCCGGCAGGGATCCTCATGAACCCGAGGTCGGAGTCGCCGTGCGCGGTTGTGAAGCTCGCGTCGAAAGTGAGCCGGTCGAGAACGACGCCGAGGACGTCGGCGGTCATTGCTGCTGCCTCGGCGAAGACCTCGGACTCGCGGCGCACGTCGTCGACCAGATTGGGCGTCGCCGGGTCCTTGGAGAAGCCCATCGCCTCCATCGTCTCCCTGGAGGCGTACGTCGAGCAGTCGACGGACTCGGTGACGGTGACGCGGTCGACGCGTTCGCACATCTGGGTGCTGATGATCGAGATGAGGTTGGTGAACCCGGGGTGGGCGCCGCTGCCGAAGATGGTGGCGCCGCCCTCGACCGCGGCCTTCGCGACCCTGTCCCGCTCCGACGGCGCGAGCTTGCCGCCGGTGATCCAGCCCGCGGTCGTGCAGACGTTGATGCCCGCCGACAGCAGCCGGCACAGTTCGTCCACGCTGGACCAGAGCGGGTTGTAGACGCAGGCGTCCGGCGCCAGCGCGATGAGCGCGTCGATGTCGTCGGTGGCGAAGACACCGGTCTGCACGGGCAGCCCACCGAGCTCGGCCGCGTCCTTGCCGACCTTGTCGGCGGAGTGCGCGTAGACGCCGACCAGCTCCATGTCGGGTCGGGTGACGATGGCGTGCAACGAGCGCTTGCCGATGTTGCCGGTGGTCCACTGGATGACCCGCAGAGGTTCCATGAACCAGAAACCTAGAACAGGTTCTACCTTCTGGCCAGAGCCGGGCGTCCGGATGGAGGGCTCGGCTACCGGCCGGTAGACGCGTGAAATAGATTGTGGGCGACACCACAGACACGGAAGAGGGTGCCCGTGAGCCCGATCAACTACGACCTCACCGCGATCGAGAAGCGTCCGCAGACCGTCGGCGCTCAGTTCTTCGACCGAGTCGAGAAGAGCGCGAACCGGGAGGCGTTCCGCTACCCGGTGGGGGAGCACTGGGAGTCGGTCACCTGGCGGGAGGCCGGCGAGAAGGTCACGCGCCTCGCCGCGGGGCTGGTCTCGCTGGGCATCGAGCAGGGCCAGCGAGCCGGTATCGCCTCGGGCACGCGCTACGAGTGGATCCTGTCCGATCTCGCGATCATGAGCGCCGGTGGCGCCACCACGACGGTGTACCCGTCGACGATGGCCGATGACGTGGCCTACATCCTGTCCGACTCCGAGTGCCGCTTCGTGTTCGCCGAGGATGACGGGCAGATCGCCAAACTGGTCGAGAAGAAGGCTGACCTGCCCAAGCTGGAGAAGGTCATCACCTACGACGGCGCCACCGACGGTGACTTCGTCATCGGGTTCGCCGACTTGGAGAAGCTCGGCGAGGAGCTGCTGTCCTCCGACCCCGACGTGATCAAGAACCGCGTGGCGGCGACCAAGGGAACCGATCTCGCCACGCTGATCTACACCTCCGGCACGACCGGTCGCCCGAAGGGGGTGCGACTCCAGCACGCTGCCTCGACCTATGAAGGTGCCGCGATCGCGGCGCAGGACATCCTGTCCGAGGACGACCTGCAGTTCCTCTGGCTCCCGATGGCGCACGTGTTCGGGAAGGTGCTCCTCTCGACGCAGCTGGCCTGTGGGTTCCCCACAGCGATCGACGGACGCATCGACAAGATCATCGACAACCTCGCGGTGATCAAGCCGACGTTCATGGGCGCCGCGCCTCGCATCTTCGAGAAGGCGCACGGCCGGATCATGACGATGCAGGAGCAGGAGGGCGGCCTGAAGAAGAAGATCTTCGACCAGGCGTTCTCCGTCGGGCTGAAGGTGGACAAGCTCAAGCGCGAGGGCAAGTCCGTGCCCCCTCACCTCGCCGTCCAGCACAAGCTGTTCGACCGGCTGGTGTTCGCCAAGATCCGGGACCGCTTCGGCGGACGGGTGCGCTTCTTCATCTCCGGTGCTGCTGCGCTCAACCGGGAGGTCGCTGAATGGTTCCACGCCGCAGGCATCCTCATCCTGGAGGGCTACGGCATGACAGAGACCTCGGCGGGCTCGACGGTCAACCACCCCGAGCAGTACGCCTTCGGCACTGTCGGCATCCCGTTCCCCGGCACCGAGGTGAAGATCGCCGAGGACGGAGAGATCCTGATCAAGGGCCCGGGCGTCATGGAGGGCTACCACAACAAGCCCGACGCAACGGCGGAGACGTTGGTCGACGGCTGGATCCACACCGGTGACATCGGCGAGTTCACCAAGGACGGGCTGCTGAAGATCACCGACCGCAAGAAGGACCTGTTCAAGACCTCGGGCGGCAAGTACATCGCCCCGACCGCCATCGAGGCCCAGTTCAAGACGATCTGCCCGCAGGCCAGCCAGTTCCTCGTGCACGGAAACGAGCGGAACTTCTGCGTCGCCCTGGTCACGCTCGACCCCGAGGCGATCGCGGACTGGGCCAACCACCACGGTCTGGCCGGCAAGTCGTACGCCGAGCTGACGACGGCGCCCGAGGTCAACGCGATGCTGCAGAAGGCGATCGACGAGCTCAACGCCAAGCTGAACCGCTGGGAGACGATCAAGAAGTTCGTCGTGCTCGACCACGACCTCACGGTCGAGTCCGGCGAGCTCACGCCGTCACTCAAGGTGAAGCGGAAGGTCGTCGAGGACAACAACCGCGACAGGATCAACGCGCTGTACGCCTGAACCCTGCTCACGTTCTCCCGCCCGAGTTGGCTATTGCAACTGATCATGCAGTTCGTGAATAGTCACGGACTGAGGGGGAGTCAGACCCATTGGGGGTGCCGCGCACGTTGTTGCAGGGGGGCGTGAGTGAGCGTCGAGGCACACGAGGCCACAAGTCCGAAGGGACCGATCCGTAGCGCGATCGCCGAGACGACGGCTTCGCTGAGCGCGGTCTTCAAGAGCAAGAACCTCCGTCGCATCCAGCTTGCCTGGGCCGGCTCGATCATCGGTGACTGGGCGTACGCCACCGCGGTGGTCGTCTGGGCGTACGACGTGGGCGGCGCCAAGGCGGTCGGCATCTGGTCGGCGATCCGGCTGCTGCTCATGGCGGTGACCTCGCCCTTCGCGGCGAGCTTCATCGACCGATTCCCACGCAAGTCGATCATGATCATCGCCGACCTGAGCCGCGCGGTGATCATCGTCCTGGCGACTGTGTGCCTCTGGGTGGACACGCATCCCGGTTTCATCTTCGTGCTTGCGACGATCGCGGCTCTGCTCGGCTGTGTGTTCCGGCCCGCTCAGGCCGCGCTGCTCCCAGCCCTCGCTGACACACCTGAGCAGCTGACCGCCTCGAACGGCGCGTCCGCCACGATCGAGAGTCTCGGCTTCTTCGCCGGCCCGGCCATCGGAGCACTCCTGCTCACCGTCGCTGACGTCGAGACGGTGTTCCTGCTCGACGCTGCGACCTTCGTCTGGTCGGCATTGCTGGTCTGGGGTGTCCGGCCACGAGCCGCCGACGACGGTGGCGCAACGGGAGACGACGAAGATGAGGAGGGGAAGCAGGGAGCGATCGCCGAGATGCTGGCAGGGTTCAGCACGATCGGCCGGAACCGCGACCTGCTTCTCGTTGCGTTCCTGATGGCTGCCCAGACGCTCATCGCCGGCGCCATGGCAGTGTTCGTCGTGGTCCTCGCCGTCGATGTGCTCGAGACCGGGCCCAAGGGCGTGGGCTACCTCGACTCCGCCTTCGGTGTGGGCGCGATCATCGGCGGTTTCGTCGCCATCGGGCGCGCGTCGAGGAACAAGCTCGCCACGGACTTCGTCGTCGGGATCATCCTGTGGTCGCTTCCCCTCCTGGCCATCACCTGGCAGCCCATCGTGGGCATCGTGTTCGCAGCCGTCGTGCTCATGGGCTTCGGCAACCCGCTCGTCGACGTGAACTTCTACACCATCGTGCAGCGGATCACGCCCGACAGAGTGATGGGCCGGGTCTTCGGGGCCTTCGAGGGCCTCCTGATCGGGACGATGGCGCTCGGTGCCGCACTGATGCCAGTGGCGATCGACCAGTTGGGCCTGCGCGGCGGCCTCGCCGCCCTGGCCTTGGTCGTTGGCGTGCCGGCCTTGCTGCTCGTGCCTGCGTGCTTGAGGCTGGACACGAAGCTGCGTCCACCGGACGGGCTCGACCTGCTCCGGGCGATCCCGATGTTCGCACCGCTCGGACCCGCCAAGCTCGAGTCGCTTGCGCGCCAGCTCGAGCGGGTCACCCTCCCGGCCGGCTATGCCGTGCTCCGCGAGGGCGAGGACTCCGACCGCTTCTACGTCATCGAGTCGGGCGGCGTCGACGTGACCCACGAGGGCGCTGTCCTGCGGCACGAGGCCCGCGGGGAGTTCTTCGGGGAGATCGGCCTGCTCCGCGACGTGCCGCGCACGGCGAACGTCACGACCACCGAAGAGACCGTGCTGCTCACGCTCAGCAGGGCCGCCTTCCTCGGGGCGCTCTCCGGGAGTGATGAGTCGCAGGTCGCCGCCGACGCCATCATCGCTCGTAGGCTGGCTGCGTGACCGGTACGAGCACGTGTGGCTCCTGCGGTGCCACCCTGCTCGTCGACGGGGCCCGCTTCTGTCATGAATGCGGCGCACCGACGGTCGCGCACTGTGTCGCCTGCAACGAGCCGCTCGTGCCGTCGTCGGCGAAGTTCTGCAGCGAATGCGGGGCCGCCCAGCAAGCGGCTTCTGGCGCTGTCCGCACCACCCCCACGGCGACGCCGCCGGTCACCATCACCCGCGCTGCCGCCGAGCGACGCATCACCAGTGTGCTGTTCGGTGACCTCGTCGGGTTCACGACGATGTCCGAGGCGCGTGACCAGGAGGAGATGCGCGAGCTGCTCTCGAGGTTCTTCGACAGCTGTCGCCAGATCGTCGGACGCTACGGCGGCACGATCGAGAAGTTCATCGGCGACGCGGTCATGGCCGTGTGGGGAGTCCCGACCGCCCACGAGGACGATGCCGAGCGCGCCGTACGCGCCGGCATGGAGCTGACCCGGATGGTGGCCGACCTCGGTGAGGACGTCGGAGTCACGGGTTTGGCGATGAGGGTCGGGATCGTGACGGGTGAGGTCGCCGTCACGATCGGGGCGGAGCAGCAGGGCATGGTCGCGGGTGACGCCGTCAACACGGCTTCTCGGGTCCAGTCCGCGGCCGCTCCTGGTGAGGTGTGGGTCGACGAGACAACGAAGCTGCTCACCGCTGCCGCTATCTCCTACCAGGATGTCGGCAGCCATGCCCTCAAGGGCAAGGCGGAGCCGATCGCGCTCTGGTCCGCTCGGGCTGTGGTCGCATCCATCGGTGGCGCCTCCCGGGCCGACGGGCTCGAGGCGCCCTTCGTAGGGCGCGACCGTGAGCTGCGACTGGTCAAGGAGCTGTTCCACTCAACAGCAGAGAACAGCCGGGCTGCCTTGCTGGTCATCGACGGCGAGCCCGGAGTCGGCAAGAGCCGTCTCGGCTGGGAGTTCTTCAAGTACGTCGACGGCCTCTCGGCCGACACGTTCTGGCACCAAGGTCGCTGTCTTGCGTATGGCGAAGGGGTGGCCTTCTGGGCTCTCGCGGAAGCGGTGCGGCTGCGTCTGGTACGGCTGGCCGAGCTCGACGACGACGAAGGGGTCGACGCGGCCGACCTGGTCGCTGACGGCCTGGCGGCGCTGGAGACGGGCGCAGACGAGCGGGCTTGGCTAGGCCCCAGAGTCGGTGCGCTGCTGGGCGGTGGCGCGATCGGCACTTTCGGGCGCGAGGAGCTGTTCGCAGCCTGGGTGACCTTCTTCGAGCGCGTCAGCGCCGGCACGGAGGTCGTCCTCCTCGTCGATGACGCGCACCATGCTGACGAGGGTCTCCTCGCCTTCGTCGAGTACCTCTTGGAGTCGGCCACCTTCCCGTGCATGGTGGTCCTCCTGACGCGCCCCGGACTGCTGGAACGGCGTCCGGCGCTCGCGACGAACAGGCGGGCCGCCGTTCTTCACCTCCCGGAGCTCGAGCAGAGGGACATGACAGCTCTGGTGAACGGGCTGGTGACGGGTTTGTCGGACGACGTCTCGGCGGCCCTTGTTGCCCGAGCCGAGGGCGTGCCGCTCTACGCCGTGGAGACCGTGCGCTCTCTGATCGACCGCGACCTCGTCATCCCCCGTGGGGGGCATTACGTCCTCGCGAAGGACGATCTGGACCTCGCGGCGATCGGGGCCCCAGCCTCCCTGCAGACGCTGATCGCGGCACGCCTCGACGCGCTGTCGGTGGAGCAACGCTATGTGGTCAACGAAGGCAGCATCCTGGGCACGACGTTCGGCGCGGCCGCCCTTGGTGCCCTCTGTCCAGGGATCGATGTCGACGCAGCGGTGACGGAACTGATCCGACTCCAGATCCTGACCAAGGACACCAACCGCTTGAGCGTCGAGTTCGGTCAGCTCAAGTTCGTGCAGTCGGTCGTGCGCCAGGTGGCCTATGCGACCCTGTCCCGTCGTGACCGCAAGGCCGGCCACTTGGCGGCTGCGCGATATCTGCAGTCGGCCGTGGACCCTGGTACCGAGCTCGACGCAGTGATCGCCCAGCACTACATCGACGCGAAGGACGCCATGCCGGGCGAGCCGGACGTGACCGAGCTCGAGAAGGCGGCGGTCACGCTGCTGCTGACGGCTGCCGACCGTGCCATGGGTCTCGGGGTGCCCGAAGACGCCTCGGCACACCTGACCACTGCGCTCGCACACAGCAGCGAGACCGAGCTGCGCGCCGACGTACAGCGTCGTCTGGCCCGCGCGAAGCTCGAGATGGGGGAGTGGCCGGAAGCCATCGCCAACGCCGAGGCCGCGACCGCCGCCTTCGACCGGCTCGGTGACGAGGTCTCGGCCGGACGCAGCGCGGCGACCTGGGCGCGCGCCGTGTCGCTGGCGGGTGACCCGGCCCGTGGGATGGAGTTGGCCCAAGGGCGCTTCGACGCACTCCGGATGCGCGAGGACGGCGCCCAGGCCGCACTCGAGCTGGGCAACGCCCTGAGCAACGCCCAGGCCGGCGTCGGGATGGATCTCCGGGAGATCTCCGACATCCGCATGCGCCTGGCCGACTCGCTGGGTGATGCCGGCGAGCTCGCCGACTCGTTGGCGAGCCTGAGCATGCACTACGCCAACACTGGGGCGCCGTGGGTGGCCAGGCTGCTCCAGCAGGCTGGCAACACCCTGGCGCGCGAGCACGAGCTCTCGGCGCCGCTGGCCCGGTCGCTGGTCAACATGACCGCCGACCGCATCGGCATCAACCTGACTGAAGCAGTGCGCGTGGCGCGCGAGGCGATCGTCGTCGCTACCCGCGCCGGCGGTCGGACCTTGATGGCGTTCGCCCAGGGCAACGCCGCGATCGCCCTCCAGGCAGCCGGGAGCTGGACCGAGCTCGACGAGGTGATGGCCGACGCCGAGGCCCTGCGGAACTCACCACTCGGGCCGGGCGCCTGGGCGATCGAGGCGTTGGCAGCGTTGCGCCGGGGGCTTCCGCCGCCGCCCATGCTGTCGCACGAATCCTGGACGAGCACCGCCTGGTCCGATGTCGGTTGGTACCGACTCACCGAGGCCGTGGAGGCTCTGGTCGCACGCGATCAGGCCCGAGCACTGGAGCAAGCGTCGGAGTCCGCGAAGCTGTTCCACGAGTTCGCGGGTACGTTCGACGACTTCGTCCACCCGTGGTCGCTGGCGGGTCAGCTGGCCGTGGAGCTCGAGGACATCGAGAAGCTCGATGAGCTGCTCGCCCTCGTCGACACCGGCCGCACCCACTCGCCCGCTGTCTTGGCCCACTACGCCCACCTCAGCGGCCTGCGCGCCTGGATGGGCGGTTCACCCGACGACGTCGAAGCGTTGCTGCGCGATGCGATCGAGCGGTTCGACGCATGGGGCTCGCCCGTGTCGCGCGCACGAGCACAGACAGACCTCGGACGCTGGCTCGAAAGCCAAGCCCGCGACGATGAGGGCATGTTGGCGGCTGCTCGCACAACGCTCACCGAGCTCGGCGCAGCCCAACTACTCGCGCAGCTCGACGGGCAGCTCGAGGCGCAGTAGCACTCTGGAAGAGTGAGCGCATGCCCAGTGCACTGCCCGAAGGCGACGTGGCTCCGCAGTCCGGGGAACTGCCTGACTCGGCACTGGCCGGATTCGGATCGCGTGCTTTCGGTTTCTACGTGCACGTGCCCTTCTGCAGCGTCCGCTGCGGCTACTGCGACTTCAACACCTACACGGCGGCGGAGCTCGGTGGCGGCGCCTCCCGGGGGACGTACGCCGACACGGCGGTCGCCGAGGTTCGGTTCGCGCAGCGGGTCGTGCCCCGCGCCGAGGTGTCGACGGTCTTCTTCGGTGGCGGCACGCCCACGTTGCTCCCACCCTCGGACCTGGCGCGCATCCTGAGGTCGGTCGACGACGGGTTCGGCCTCGCCATTGACGCCGAGGTGACCACCGAGTCGAACCCCGACTCGGTCACCCAGGAGGACCTGCAACGGCTCCGGGAGAGCGGGGTCAACCGGATCTCCTTCGGCATGCAGTCGTCGGTACATCACGTCCTCCGCACGCTGGACCGGACGCACGACCCGGACCGCGTGCCCCGAGTCGTCACCTGGGCGCGCGAGGCCGGCTTCGAGAAGATCAGCCTCGACCTGATCTACGGAACGCCGGGGGAGTCGCTCGACGCCGCCCTCGCGTGCGAGCCGGACCATGTCTCGGCGTACGCCCTGATCGTGGAGGACGGCACCCAGCTCGCGCGGCGCGTGCGCCGAGGTGAGCTTTCCGCTCCCGACGATGACGACCTGGCCGACAAGTACCTGCTGGCAGACGAGGTGCTGGGCAAGGCCGGGCTGAGCTGGTACGAGGTCTCCAACTGGGCGAGCTCAGCCGAGCAGTGGTGCCGGCACAACCTGCTCTACTGGCGCGGCGGCGACTGGTGGGGGATCGGGCCAGGGGCGCACTCGCACGTCGGCGGTGTGCGTTGGTGGAACGTGAAGCATCCAGTCGCGTACGCCGAGAGCGTCGCTGCAGGCGTGAGCCCGGCGCAAGCGCGGGAGGTGCTGGACGCCGAGACACGTCGGGTCGAGCGGATCCTGCTGGAGACCCGGCTGGTCGAGGGGCTCGACACCGGACTGCTCACTGCCGAGGGGCGCAGCTGGCTGCCCGACCTGGTCACCGGGGGACTGATCGAGGACGACGCCGGCACTGTCCTCCTGACGTCCCGGGGCCGGCTGATGGCCGATGCGGTGGTGCGAGACCTGGTGGGTTAGCTCACCATGCGAATGCAGAGTGGATACCGGTAGTCCTCGCCGTTCGCGGCCTTGATGATCGCCATGATCCCGAACACGAACATCGCCACGACCAGTGCGATGGTGGTGAGGATGCCGATGATCACGAAGATCAGGATGATCGAGACGACGAAGTAGATCATCAGGGAGATCTGCCAGTTCAGCGCCTCGACCGCGTGCCGGCGTACGAACGGCGAGTCCTTGCCCTTGGTCAGCATCACCACCAGGGGAACGATGAAGCCACCCACGACGAAGCCGCCGTGCGAGAGCCACGCCCACAGCTTCTCGTCGGAGTTCGGCGGAAAACCTTGCGCCGAGCCCGGCTGCGCCACTGCCTGTCCCGCCATCGGGGCTGGAGGAGCGTAGGACGGTGGAGGCGGTGGCGGAGGCAGCGGTTGCTCGGCCTGCGCCTGAGGATCCTCGGGTGTCGGGCTGGTCATCGGGTTCTCCCCTCCGAGCGGTGGTCTCGCTCGACTCTAGAGGTCTCAGACGGTCTGGGTCACGAAGTCGATGAGCTCCTCCACGCGCCCGAGAAGCTCGGTCTCGAGGTCGCCGTAGTCCCGGACACCGCCGAGGATGTGCTTCCAGGCGCGAGCGATGTCGGCCTGCTCGCGGTGCGGCCAGCCCCACGCCTGGCACACGCCCTTCTTCCAGTCGGTGCCGCGCGGCACGGTGGGCCAGGCGTCCTTGCCGAAGCGCTGCGGCTTCACCGCCTGCCAGATGTCGATGTAGGGATGCCCCACGATCAGCACGTGCTGGCCGTGCGGACTCTTGCGCACGTCTGCGGCGATGCGGCTCTCCTTCGAGCCGGGAACGAGGTGGTCGACCAGCACGCCGACACGTCTCTCAGGGCCGGGCCGGAAGTCGGCGAGCTGTGCGCCGAGGTCGTCGACGCCGTCGAGGTACTCCACGACGACGCCCTCGATCCGGAGGTCGTCACCCCAGACCTTCTCGACCAGCTCGGCGTCATGGCGTCCCTCGACGAAGATCCGGCTCGCCCGGGCCACCCGCGCTGTGGTGCCAGGCACGGCCACCGACCCGCTGGCGGTGCGCGTTGCTGCGGCCGGCCCGGCTCGCGTCGGGGCCTTGAGGATCACCGGAACGCCTTCGAGCAGGAACCCGGGGCCGAGCTCGAAGGTCTTCTGCCGTCCCCGCCGGTCCTCGAGCACCACGGTGCCGAGGTCGCGTTCGACCCTCACGATCTCCCCGCACCAGTCCGTGGTCACCTCCTCGACCACGAGACCCAGGTCCGCGTCGATCTCCACTGCTCGCCCCCGCCGCGGCGCACGCCAGTCGGTGGAGAGCACGTCCGGGCCGTAGCGATCGAGCATCTCGCCACGGTAGGCGCTGAGGCCGGGCTACGGCCGCTTGCGGGGCGCGTGTCGATGGCTCCGGCCCGGAGAAAATTACCCTTGGCGAGCGACTGTTGCCGATATATCGTGACCGTATCGCGACTGTTCTCGAAGGGAGAGGCGATCATGGGGCGACATGGGTGGGGCGGCAACTGGGACCAGCACTGGAGCGGTGGTCAGGCCTGGCGGCACAGCGGGCCGCCGCCGTGGGTGCAGGGGCTGATCGGACTGGCGCAGGCCGGTGGGCAGGCCGCTGCTCGTGGACCTCGCGTGCGCCGCGGCGACGTCCGCACCGCGATTCTGGACGTCCTCGCCGTCGAGCCGATGAACGGCTACCAGATCATCCAGCAGATCGCCGAACGTAGCGGCGGGGCCTGGAAGCCCAGCCCCGGCTCGGTGTACCCGACGGTGCAGCAGCTGGAGGACGAGGGACTGGTCGAAGGGATCAGCGAGGCGGGAGGGCGGCGGCTGCTGCAGCTGACCGAGTCCGGTCGGCGGTACGTCGAGGAGCACCCCGAGGAGCTTGCGGACACCTGGCGCCCTTTCTCGGAGGGCGAGGACCCGCAGGAGACCCACGACCTGAAGCCGGTCATCGGGCAGGTGATGGCAGCGGTGTGGCAGGTCGTGGTCTCGGGGACTCGCCAGCAGCAGGCGGAGGCGGCGGAGATCTTGGCCGATACGCGCAAGAGGCTCTACGGACTCCTGGCAGACGGGGACCCGGAGGAGAGCCGATGAGCACCACCGACTACCGGATCGGCGACGCGGAGCGCGAGCAGGCGGTGAGCTCGCTCGGCGAGCACTACCTCGCGGGCCGTCTGACCAAGGAGGAGTACGACGAGCGCGCAGATGCCGCGTGGACTGCGAAGACGGCCTCAGCGCTGGCCCCGCTGTTCCGCGACCTGCCACCGCTGCATCGCCAGGCCGTGAGCAGCATGCCCTCGTCAACCAGGTCACCGTCAGCGCTGCGCCCTCGGCGATCAGCCCGGCGGCGGCCCATGTTCCCGGTCTTCCCGGTGGTCGCGCTGTTCGTCTTCCTCCTGGTGGTCACGCCACTGCACATGCCGTGGTGGGCGTGGCTGGTCTTCCTGTGGCTGTGGTTCAGCGGTGGCCTCGCGTTCCTCTCACGAGGTTTCCGCCACCGATGGGGTCCCCGCTAGATCAGCGGCAGCTGACGCGCCGACCGAGGCAGGTGGGCATAGCCGAGGCGCACGGCATGCTCGAGAACGCCGCGATCGTAGGGCCAGTCGGCCGCCGCCAGTGCCTCCTCGAGGGGTACGCCGCGCGAGGCCAGGTCGCGGATCGTCTCGGCCACGACACCCTGGTCGGCCCGCTGCTGCGCGACGTACGCCGTGTCGACGGGGGTGCCATGACCCGGTACCACCACGGTCCCTGCGCCGACCAGCTCGGCGAGCAGGTCGAGCGTCGCCGGCCACTCCAGCGGGAAGCTGTCCGGGCCGTACGCCGGGGCCGCACCCTGCTCGACGAGATCACCGGCAAGCAGCACGTCAGCGTCGGCGATGCGGACCACGACGTCGCCGGCGGTGTGTCCGCGGCCGGGGTGCAGCAGCTCGACCAGCCGGTCCCCGAGGTCGATCGCGGCGACGGAGGAGAACGGCTGGTCGGGGAGCACGACGTCGGCCAGGGTCCGCATCGCCTCGATCGCGTCCTCGTGTGCATGGACGGGCGCAGAGAACGCCGCATTGCCCAGGACGTGGTCCCAGTGGTCATGGGTGTTCACCACGGCGACCACCTCGCCAGGGAGCCGCGAGGAGAGGGCACGCGCTGCCGCAACCGACCACAGCGTGTCGACCACGACCAGGCCGCGCTCGCCGCCCACCACCACGACGTTGACGCCGTTGGGGATGTAGGGGTGCTCATGACGTGCGACCCAAACCCGCGCAGCGACCTCTTCCACGTCCCCGACCCTAGTAGCATTGGCACTCAAGAGCCGGGAGTGCCAACGAGCTGGAGGTGAGCATGGTCGAGGACCGCAAGCTCGCCGTCCTGCGTGCGATCGTGGAGGACTACGTGTCCACCCAGGAGCCGGTCGGCTCCAAGGCGCTGGTCGAACGGCACCAGCTCGGCGTCTCCCCGGCCACGATCCGCAACGACATGGCTTCGCTGGAGGAGGAGGGGCTGATCGCCCAGCCACACACCAGCGCAGGCAGAGTGCCTACGGACAAGGGCTACCGGCTCTTCGTGGACCGGCTGAGCCAGGTCAAGCCGCTCAGTGCCGCCGAGAAGCGGGCTATCGCGACTCTGCTCGAAGGCGCGGTCGACCTCGACGACGTGGTGCAGCGCAGTGTGCGGCTCCTCGCGCAGCTCACCCGACAGGTCGCCATCGTGCAGTACCCCGTGCTCTCGCGCTCCAGCGTCCGGCACATCGAGCTGGTCACCTTGAGCAGCACCCGTCTGCTGCTGGTGCTGATCCTGTCCACCGGCCGCGTCGAGCAGCGCATCGTGGAGGTGCCCGAGCCGCTCACGGACGATCACGTCGCACTGCTCCGCACGCGACTGAACCAGGCGGTCGTCGGCGAACGGCTGGTCGATGCCGCCGAGCAGCTCGCCCGCTTGCCCGAGGCCTCTGCGCCGGACGAGCGGACTGCCGTGTCACTGACCGTGGCTTCGCTGGTGTCGGCCATCAGCGACCACCGCTCGGACGAGCGCGTCGTGGTCGGCGGAACGGCCAACCTCGCCCAGTTCGGAGACGGCTTCGAGGTCTCACTTCGGCCGCTGCTCGAGGCCCTCGAGGAGCACGTCGTCCTCCTCAAGCTCCTCGGTGAGGCCACGTCACCATCGACGGTGACGGTGCGTATCGGGGCCGAGGTCCCCTACGAGGGCCTAGGGGGGACGTCCGTGGTCGCGACCGGCTACGGGCCCGCCGACGAAGCCTTCGGGACGCTCGGCATCGTCGGACCGACCCGCATGGACTACCCAGGGACCATGGGCAGTGTGCGCGCCGTGGCGCGCTACCTGTCCAAGATCCTCGACGAAGGATGACGAACAGATCGTGAGCCAGGACCCCTACGAGACCCTGGGTGTGCCCCGGGACGCCGACGCGGAGACCATCAAGAAGGCCTACCGCAAGCTGGCTCGTCAGCTCCACCCCGACGTCAACCCGGACCCGGCCACCCAGGAGCGCTTCAAGGACGTCACCCGGGCCTACGAGGTCCTCAGCGACCCGGAGAAGCGCCGCATGTTCGACCTGGGGGGCGACCCGTTCGCCGGGGCGGGCGGGTTCGGCGGGGCCGGTGCCGGGTTCTCCTTCACCGACATCATGGATGCCTTCTTCGGCGGCGGCGGCACAGGTGGTGGCGGAAGCCGTGGCCCCCGGTCCCGGGTACGCCGTGGCCAGGACGCCTTGATCAACCTCGACATCGACCTCGCCGAGGCGGCGTTCGGCACGACCCGGGAGATCAAGGTCGACACGGCAGTGCTCTGCAACGTGTGCACGGGCAGTGGGGCCGCGCCGGGCTCTCGGCCCGTTCCCTGCGAGACGTGCCAGGGGAGGGGCGAGGTCTTCCAGACGCAGCGCTCGTTCCTCGGCGAGATCCGCACCCTTCGCCCCTGCGCCGCCTGCCGCGGCTACGGCACGATCATCCCGGACCCCTGCCGGGAGTGTGCCGGCGACGGACGCGTCCGGTCGCGGCGTTCCCTCCACGTGAAGATCCCGCCGGGGGTCGACGCGGGCACGCGTGTCCAGCTCGCGGAGCAGGGTGAAGTCGGGCCCGGTGGCGGTCCGCCCGGGGATCTCTACGTCGAGCTCCGTGTCAACCGGCATCCGGTCTTCGAGCGCCAGGGCCGCAATCTGCACGCGTCCGTCACGATCCCGATGACCGCTGCCGCGCTCGGCACCTCGGTGAGCCTTCCCACCCTGGAAGCCGATCTCGAGGGCCACGACGGCGACGCGAGCGTCCCGCTGGAGATCAGGCCCGGGACGCAGTCCGGCTCCGAGATCGTGATCCCCGGCCTCGGCATCCCCGCGCTGCGCGGCGCCGGGCGCGGGGACGTCATCGTCCAGGTGCTGGTGGAGACGCCAACCAGGCTCGACGAGCGGCAGGAGGAGCTGCTTCGCGAGCTCGCCGCCCTGCGCGACGAGACCCAGCCCGAGGCGAGCTTCGGGGCTCGCAGCAAGTCGGTCTTCGACCGACTCCGGGACGCCTTCGGACAGCGATGACACCCACATGACGCTGCCCACGTTCGTCCACGACGAGGTGGGCACTGCGGCCGCGGGAGACACGCTCAGGCTCGACGGTCCCGAAGGTCATCACGCCGTGACGGTGCGCCGGATCCGAGTGGGCGAGCAGATCGCCGTCACGAACGGAGCCGGGACCACTGCCATCGTGACCGTCACCAGTCTGGGCAAGAGCGCTTTGGAGGCAACGGTCGACTCGGTGGAGACCAGCCCGAGGGAAGCGCCGACCGTCGTCGTCGTGCAGGCGATCCCCAAGGGAGAGCGCGGCGAGCTCGCGGTCGAGATGCTCACCGAGGTCGGCGTCGACGTCATCGTGCCGTGGGCGGCGGACAGGTCGGTCTCGGTCTGGCGTGGGGAGAGGGCCGAGAAGTCGCTCGCGAAGTGGCGCTCCGCCGCCCGCGAGGCGGCCAAGCAGGCACGCCGTTCCTGGTTCCCCGAGGTCACCAGTCCGGCTTCGACCGACGACGTCGCGAAGCTGCTCGAGAAGGCGGGAGTACCCGTGGTGCTCCATGAGGCGGCCTCCGGTCCGCTCGCCGACATCCCGATCCCAGGGCGTGCCGAGATCGTGATCGTCGTCGGCCCCGAGGGCGGCATCAGTGACGAGGAGCTGGCCACGTTCGCCGCGGCTGGTGCGGAACCGGTACGCATGGGGTCGTCGGTGCTGCGGTCCTCGACCGCCGGTGTTGCCGCTGCGGCGGCGCTGCTCTCCCGAACCCCACGCTGGCGGTAGCC
>JADMIO011014793.1_pt1 | contig 15823 bp, 15 predicted proteins | sample 8958161 | NCBI WGS metagenome assembly JADMIO01 (sample SAMN16585339, study PRJNA669376) | soil metagenome | isolation source: Crop rotation soil | place: USA: Cullars Rotation, Alabama | collected 2011
GAGCGCGTCGAGGACATGGCGCCCGCCGATGTCGCCGCAGTGGATGATGAACTCCGCCCCCCCGCCGCGGAAGAAATTGACCGCGGCGGAGACGAACTCCGCGCGGCCGTCAGAATTGGAAATCACGCCCAACATCCTTGTCGTCACAGCCTCCATGAAATTGCGGCCGGGGGATTCTAGGGATTTGTTTCAGAAGTGGTACTGCGATTTGTTGAAGTTGTTTCATCGTCGATTTTTCGGGCGAAGGCGCTGCCGTGATAGCGCTTGACAATCGACCGCCAGCGCGCTTCGGGAAGGATGGAAACGACCTTGGAGAGCGGGTCGGCGGCGAGGCCTCGGGGGGCGATGACGGTGGCCATGACCCTGCGGGTGAGTCCGATGCCGGTATGGGGGTCCACGACGTGCGAGTAGCGGACGCCGGCGATATCGACGAACTGCTCGGTGTCGCCGGAGGTGGAGATGGCGCAGTTGGAGAGCGTCATCTTGCGGTGGTCGATGGTTTCGATGACCCAACCCTCCTTTCCCAGGGGCGGGTCTGCGAGGACGATGTCCCCCCCGGCTTGGTACATGGCACTGCGGATGCCGTGATTTCGAAGGATCCGAAGGGCTTCGTCACCGGCATATCCCTTGGCGATACCGCCGAGATCGAGGCGCATTCCCGGGACGGTCAAATTCACGGTTTGCCCGGTCGGATCAAGTTGCATCAATTGGTACCCGACGGACCGGGCGGCACTTGCTAAGGCGTGCGGGTCCGGCAGGACTCGGGTCTTGCGTGCGGTGCGCCACAAAGCGACGTATGGGCCGACGGTCATGTCGAAGGCGCCGTCGGATTGTCTGGCAATTTCCTGGCCAAATTGAAGGACTTCGAATAGCTCGGGACTGGCTTGCACCCGTCCGGTTCCCGCCTTGGCACACAGGCGCATCAACTCGCTGTCCTGGCGGTAATCGCTCATGATTTCGTCGATTTGAGCGATTCGCTCGAAGGCGTCCCGGCAGGCTTCGCGGGCGGCGGATTCGGCAACGGATTTTGTATACACCGTCAAACGGACTTGAACGCCCATCACCAGTTGGACATATTCGTGACGCGTCGCGCGAGTCGATGTGCATCCCGCGCTCAGCATCGCTACAACAATCCCAAGCCTGATTGGTAGAGACATCTTGAGATAAGAAGTTTGGAGTGACTTTGGCCGGGTCAACACGCCTCTGGGGCTGTATCGTCTTCGTTCTGTTGCTGCTGGCAGCGGCGGCGCCGCACACGGGGCCGTATACGCAGGAGATTCCCGGGACGGTCGTCTCGATCGACATGGTCCCCATCCCGGCAGGCGAGTTCAAGCCGGCCACGGGTGAGGCGGTCAAGATCAAGCCGCTTTACATGAGCAAGTTCGAGATCACATGGGATGTGTACGACATTTACGCCTTCCAACTCGACATGAGTGACAAGGACAAGGCCGCGGGCGTGGACGCGAAATCGCGTCCCAGCCGCCCGTATCAGGATGCATCGCATGGATTTGGTAAGCACAACTACCCGGCGATCCACCTGACGAAGCACGCGGCGGAGCAGTTCTGCAACTGGCTGAACAAGAAAACCGGCAAGACCTATCGCCTGCCCACCGAAGCGGAGTGGGAATACGCCTGCCGGGCCGGTTCGACCACGACGCCCGAGGCGAGCAGCCTGGATGGCCTTGCGTGGTACTGGGACAACGCCGAGGAAAAGACGCATCCCGTCGGTAAAAAAGCGCCCAACGCGTGGGGCCTGTACGATATGCTCGGCAACGTCGCGGAGTACGTGACGACCGACAAGAAGGACGATCCAGCGACGGTGTGTGGCGGGTCCTACGACGACAAGGCCGAGGACGTGCACTGCGGCGCGAGAAAGCATCAGGATTCGACCTGGAACAGCACCGATCCACAGAACCCCAAGAGCATCTGGTGGCTGTCGGATGGGCCGTTTGTTGGTTTCAGGATTGTGTGTGACCAGTGAATCTGGTTCCCTCTTCCCGGTACTCCGGGGAGAGGGTTAGGGAGAGGGGCGAGAGACGCTTGGCCGGGAGTTGCGCGAACAGCTTTTGCGCGCACTGTACCCCTCTCCCCCGCCCTCTCCCCGGAGTACCGGGAAGAGGGAGTGAGTCGCTTGGAATCTGGAGCAGTCTATGAGCATCGCAAATCGCTTTACCCGTCGGAACTTCCTCAAGACCGGCGCCGCTGCTACCGCGGCGGCGACGCTGGCGTCCTTGGGGACAAACTTCGCCTACGCGAAAGGCTCCGAGCGCATCAAGGTCGGCCTGGTGGGTTGCGGCGGGCGAGGAACCGGGGCGGCGAGGGATGCGATCAACGCTTCGCCATTGGTGGACATCGTCGCGATGGGCGATCTGTTCAAGGATCGGCTGGATTCATCGCGCGACAACCTCACCAAGCTCGTCGCCCAGTGCAAGGTGACCGATGACACCTGCTTCACCGGCTTCGATGCCTACAAGAAGGTGATCGATCAGGACATCGCCTACGTGATCCTGACCACCCCGCCCGGCTTCCGGCCGGAGCAGTTTAAGTATGCTCTCGAGAAGGGAAAGCACGTCTTCGCGGAAAAGCCGATCGCGGTGGATCCGGCGGGAGTGCGGCGATTCCGCGAAGCCGGCAAGATCGCCGATGAGAAGAAGCTGTCGGTCATCGGTGGGTTCGTCTTCCGCCGCCAGCCGACGCATGTCGAGACGATCCAGAAGATCCACGACGGCGCGATCGGCGACATCGTCGGCGGCGTGAGCTACTACAACGTCGGCTATCTGTGGCAGCATCCGCGCAAGCCGGAGTGGTCGGACCTGGAGTACCAGATCCGCAACTGGCTCTACTACACGTGGCTCAGCGGCGACTTGATCGTCGAGCAGAACATCCACCGCATCGACATCACCAACTGGATCATGAAAGGCCCGCCGGTCAGCGCCTACGGCATGGGCGGGCGGCAGGTGCGGACCGATCCGGCGTGGGGGTACATCTACGATCACTTCGACACCGAGTTCGAGTATGCCAACGGCGTGAAGGTCAACAACATGTGCCGGCAGATCGACGGCACCGATCCGCGCGTCAGCGAGATGTACTACGGCACCAAAGGTGCCGCCGACCCGGCGAAGGGAATCAAAGGCGAGAAGCGCGCCAAGAAGGACGAAGCGCTGGCGACGGCGTACGTGCAGGAGCACATCGACCTGGTCGACGCGATCAAGTCAGGCAAGCCGGTCAACGAGACCGAGCGCCTCGCGGACAGCACGCTGACCGCGATCATGGGGCGGATGAGCGCATACACCGGCAAGCTGGTAACGTGGGAGCAGGCGCGGGATTCGAAGCTGGATTTGTGGCCCAAGGAAGAGTTGGCGTTCGGGCCTTTCCCCGTCCCCGCGGTGCCGATGCCGGGGAAAGAGCCGTTGGTTTAGGAATTTCTCAAATCCGCTCGAAGTAGCGGATGCGTTCCCAATCGGTGACTGAACCTTCGAACGCTCGCACCTCCTGCCGCGCGGTGTGAACGTAGAAGTCGACCACGTCGTCACCAAACGCGCGCCGCGCCAAGTCGCTCTTGTCCAGCAACTCAGCGGCGTCTTTGAGCGTCTCGGGAAGCGCCAGAAGCTTGTCATCCACGTACGCATTCCCGCGATACGGCTCCCCGCAATCGAGCTTCTCTTCCACGCCCGCAAGCCCCGCGGCGATCATGGCGGCGAAGGCGAGGTACGGATTGGCATCCCCGCCCGGCATTCGATTCTCGATTCGCAGGGACTGTGAATGCCCGACGACGCGAAAGCCCGTCGTGCGGTTGTCCATCGCCCACGCCATCTTCGTCGGCGCCCAGCTCCCGGCCTGGTAACGCTTGTAGGCGTTGATCGTCGGCGCGAAGAAGCAGCACAGCTCGCGGCTGTACTTCATCAGGCCGCCCAGGAAGCCGCGGAAATATGTCGAGCCTTCATTCGCCGCCGGGTCCCAGAAACGGTTGCCCGATTTGTCGAAGATGCTGATGTGGATGTGGCAACTGTTGCCAGCCTCGGTGGAGAAAATCTTGGGCATGAAGCTCAGAGATTTGCCGTTCTGCTCGGCGATCTCCTTCGCCCCCTGCTTGAAGACGCAGTGCCCATCCGCCATCGAGATTGGCTGCGAGTAGACGAAGTTCACCTCATGCTGCCCCCGGCCCCACTCGCCCTTGGTGGACTCGACCGTCACGCCGGCTCCTTCCATCTGCTGGCGGATCGCGTGCATGATCGGCTCATCGCGCGACGGCTGCATGGTGTGGTAGTCGATCCGATAATCGCTCGACGGCGCGAGGTTGCCGTACTTGGCGGCGAAGGCGTCGTGATAGCTGGTGTTGAAGAGGAAGAATTCCAGCTCGGAGGCGATGTTGCACGTCAGGCCAAGCGCCGCGAGGCGATCGACCTGTTTGCGAAGGACCGATCGCGGCGCTTCCTCCACCAATCGGCCGTCGTCATGCGCGAGGTCGCAGATGACCATCGCGGAGGATGGGAGCCATGGCAGCAGACGGAGCGTGGACCTGTCAGGCTTCATGGCGAAATCGCCGTAGCCCTGGTCCCAGCTGGCTAGCTTGAACCCCTCGACGGGGTCCATCTCGATGTTGACGGTGAGAAGGTAGTTGCACCCGTGCGTGCCGCCTTCGTCGCTGTTGCATTGGTCGAGGAAATACTTCCCGGTGAGGCGCTTTCCGACGAGCCGTCCGCCGGCGTCGGGGAAGACGACCAAGACGGTGTCGATGACGCCGTCGCGGATTTTCTTTTCGAGATCAGTCGGCGACATAGACATTTCTCAGTTCCGTATAGCCTTCCAGCGCCGCCATTCCCAGGTCGCGGCCGATGCCGGATTGCTTGAATCCGCCGAAGGGGGCTTCGACGTGGACGCTGGAGTTCGAGTTGATGCTGAGCACGCCGGATTCGATTCGGCGGGCGACGCGCAAAGCGCGCGAGAGGTCGCGCGTCCAGAGCGATCCTGACAGGCCGTAGGGGGAATCGTTCACCTCGCGGATCATCTGCTCTTCATCCTCGAACGGACGAATGCAGACAACCGGGCCGAAGATTTCTTCGCGCCAGATGCGGTCGGTCGTGTCGCAGTCCAGGACGACGGTTGGGGAAAGGAAGTAGCCCTTCTCGCAGGGGCGCGATCCGCCGCATGCAACTGGACGGCTTGCACTCTTCGCGGATGACACGAAATCCTCGACCGTTTTTCGTTGCTGACTCGACACGAGCGGTCCGACTTGAGTCTTCTCGTCGGATGGATTGCCCACGACGATCGCGCGGGTGGCGGCGACGAAACGCTCGACAAATTCATCGTACGCTGGCCGCTCGACGAAGATCCGGCTGCGGGCGCAGCAGTCCTGGCCGGCGTTGGCGAATACGCTCATGGGCGATTTTGCCGCGGCTTGGGCGAGATCGGCGTCGGCGAAGATGATGTTGGGCGATTTCCCGCCGAGCTCGAGGCTGACGCGTTTGATGTCGCGGGCAGCGAGCTGCATGATGCGCGAGCCGACCGCAGTGGAGCCGGTGAAGGAGATTTTTCGGACGAGCGGGTGGAGGACGAGGGCTTCGCCGATCTCGCTACCCGCGCCAGGGAGGACTTGAAGAACCCCGGCCGGTAAACCGGCCTCGCCGGCGAGCTGCGCGAGTCGCAGCGCGCTCAGCGGCGACGGCTTGGCGGGCTTGAGGACGACGGTGTTGCCGGCGGCGAGGGCGGGGGCGAGCTTCCAGCAGGCGATCGGGAACGGAAAATTCCACGGCACGATTGCCGCGACAACGCCCATCGGCTGGCGAATCGTGAAATCGAATCCACCCGAAGCGACGGGGATCGTTTGTCCGCCGAATTTCCCGATCGCGCCCGCGTAATACTCGAAGATTCGCGCGCCCAGCGCCACCTCATCCCGTGCATCCGCGATGGGCTTGCCGACGCTGCGCATGTCGAGGCGGGCCAGCTCCTCGGCATTGTCGCGGATGGTTTTGGCGATGGCGAAGAGAATTTCCGCCCGGCGGCCGGGGGTGATGTCGCGCCAGGGTTGCTCGAAGGCACGATGAGCGCCGGCGACGGCGAGATCGACATCGGCGGCGCTCGCAGAAGCGACCTGTGACCAGGCTTCCTCGGTGGCGGGATCGATGATGTCCGTCAGCTTCTCGGCACGAGTGAAGCGGCCATCGATGAACGGTGAATTGCTCACATCGCCTCGCGATACAGGTCGTACAAATCCTGGCGGGTCACCGGGACGGGATTGGTTTTGTGGCAACTGTCGGCGAAGGCTTGATCGGCCAACGCGTCGAGCTGGTTCTCCCTCACGCCCGCCGCCTTTAGTTTGGGCTTGAGCCCGATTCGATCGAACAGCTCTTCAACCCTCGCGATGACTTTAGCGTCCAGCGGGTCGCTGATTCCCATCGCCTGCCCGACGCGCGCGTAGAGGCCGTTTTTGCGCGCGGAATTGAAATGCATGACCGCCGGCAGACACAGCGCGTTGGCCGTGCCGTGATGAATGCCGCACAGCGCCGAGAGCGGATGCGCCAGGGAATGCGCTGCGCCGAGGTCCTTCTGAAATGCAATTCCCCCCATCATGGCGGCGATCTGCATCTCCCCGCGCGCTTCGAGGTCGTGCGGAACCTCGACCGCGCGCTGGAGCGCGTTGTCGATCAGCCGAATGCCTTCCAAGGCGATGGCGTCACACAGCGGGTGAAACTCCGGCGAAGTGAAGGACTCGATGCAATGGGTCAGCGCATCCGCTCCCGTCGCCGCGGTGAGCTTTGCGGGCAGATCGACCGTCAACCGCGGATCGAGAATCACCAAATCCGCCAGCAGCGCCGGGTGGAAGATCACCTTCTTGGTCTGCCCGATCGTCACCACCGAGCTGCGCCCCACTTCACTCCCCGTGCCGGCGGTCGTGGGGATCGCGAGGAATGGCGCCAGCTTGCCGGCGTCCTCATTACCTGTGAAAGCGCCCAGACGCTTGTCGGAGAATTTGACGGCCAGCCGGATGACCTTTCCCACGTCGATCGCGCTTCCCCCGCCCAGGGCGATGACCGAATCGCAGCCAGACATGGTGAACGCCTCGGCGGCGGCGCGGACGTTGTCGTCGGTGGGGTTGGGCTTGACGTCACAGAAGACGCGCTCGCGTCCACCGAGCGCATCCCGCACCGTCGCATATGCAGGCGTGGTCATCAGCCCGCGATCGGTCACCAGCAGCGGGCGCGTCGCGCCGCGCTTCGCAAAGCGATCCCACAATTCACCGGCCGTCCCCGCGCCGAACAGAATCGTCGTCGGGAACGAGAAGACCGCGGGCATGCCTACACGATACACCCAAGTTGATCTATCCTCTAACGGATGAAAGAGCAGAAGATCGGGCTGGTGGGGCTGGATACATCGCACGTGATCGCGTTCGCCAAGTGCCTGAACAAGCCCGGCGACGCCGAGCACGTGCCAGGGGCGCGAATCGTCGCGGGATATCCCGGCGGGTCGAGCGATTTCGAAGTCAGCCACTCGCGGGTCAAGAAATTCACCGATCAGCTGCACGATGAGTTTGACGTGAAGATCGTCGATTCGCCCGAAGCCGTCGCCGAGCAGGCGGACCTGATCTTCATCACCGCCGTGGATGGGCGAACGCACCTGGATTACGTCCGCAAAACCATCGCCGCCCGCAAGCCGACGTTCATCGACAAGCCGATGGCGGTGAAGACCGCCGATGCGCGGGAGATCTTCGGTCTCGGCGAGCAGCACAACGTGCCGATCATGAGCTGTTCGTCCCTGCGCTACGCCGAGTCGCTGATCGACGCGCTGGCGGATCAGTCGCTGGGCGCGATCGCCGGCGCCGACGTCTTCGGCCCGATGCACGTCGAGCCGACGCAGGGCGGGCTGTTCTGGTACGGCATCCACAGCGTCGAGATGGTCAACCGCGTCATGGGGCGCGGGTGTAAAGAGGTGAAGGCGACGAAGACGGACAATCATGAACTTCTCGCGGCGACTTGGAGCGACGGGCGCATCGCCTCAATTCATGGGTTGCGGCATGCACATCCGCATTTTGGATTGACGATTCACCGCGAGAAGAATTTTCAGTTCGTCGACGCCGCCACAGGGAAACGAAGCTGGTATGCCACGATGCTGGAGGCGATTTTGCGCACGCTGCCGAACGGCAAGAGCGACGTCGACCCGGCAGATACGCTCGAAATCATCCGTTTCATCGAGGCGGCGAATGAGAGTCGAACCACCGGACGCGCGCTGAACCTGTAGACTTATCGTGGCTTGGGCGTCTCGCCCGAGCGCTTCGGCGGAGCCGCTCCGCGGGAATGCTCGGGCGAGACGCCCAAACCACGATCAAGCCGTCAGCGCTTGTTCGTAATCTTCTACGAAAGATCGCTTCCCGCGCGTCACCACGCGGTGCCCCTCCGCCGTCAGTCGCTTCTTCAACCCCGCAATCCCTCCGGGATACTTCGGATTCAACTCGCCGCCCACCTTCAACGTCCGCCAGTACGGCGTGATGCGTTTCTTCCCGTCGGCAGCGTCTTCCTCCGCAGCGTGTGCGGCGATCCACGCGAAGATGCCCGTCGTGATCGGGCATCCCACCGTCGAGCCGTGCTCCTTCGCGACGATGTTCCTGATTTCGTTTATCGTGATCAGCTTCCCTTTCGGCACGCGTTTCATGATCGCGTCAACATCCAGCGGCGCGGGGATCGCGCACGTGCCCTCGCCCCACCTCTTGCTCATCTTCGGGCCAATGGTCACGACCTTGGGCAGGTCTTTCGCGTCGTTCAGTTTCTCACGCCAGGATTTGCTCTTGCGCATAGCTCACCCCAAGAAGAGTGACATAAGCTCATCGACCGGCGTCGCGTCGAGACGGTTCGCGTCCTCGAACAGCGTCAGGATCGGCTTCGTTCGTTTCGCGTCGAAGCGGCTCGCCAGCGCGGATTTGAACTTCTCCCACAGCAGCGGCACCGCCTCCTTCCGCCGGCGGCGGTGGCCGAGGGGGTATTCTACCTCGACCCGCGGCGTCTTGGTGCCGTCCTCGAAGAAGATCTGCACGGCATTGGCGATCGAGCGTTTGTCGGGATCGAGGTAGTCCGCCGAGTAGCGCGGCAGCTCGATCACCTGCATCTTCATGCGAAGGGAGTCGATGCGCGGATCGCGGGCGGCGGCGTCCTCGTAATGCTCGGCGGTCAAGGCGCCGTGGATCAGTGGGATCGCGACCATGTACTGGATGCAGTGATCGCGATCCGCCGGGTTGTTCAGCGGCCCGGTCTTGTCGATGATCCGCACGGCCGGCTCCTGCGTCTCGATGACGATGCGCTCGATTTGGTGGAGCCGATCCTTGACTTGCGGATGAAGCTGCATCGCACATTCAACGGCCGTTTGCGCATGGAACTCGGCGGGAAACGAAACCTTGAAGAGCACGTGCTCCATCACATAGCTGCCAAACGGCCGCGCGACGGCGAAGCGCTGCCCCTTGAAGAGCACATCGTAAAACCCCCACTTCGGTGCGCTCAGCGCCGTCGGATATCCCATCTCGCCCGTCAGCGCGATCAGCGCATGCCGCACCGCGCGGCTGGTCGCATCTCCCGCCGCCCAGCTCTTGCGCGAGCCGGTGTTAGGCGCGTGGCGGTACGTCCGCAGCGCCCCTCCGTCAATCCAGGCGTTGGAGACGGCGTTGATGACTTGATCCTTCGTGCCCCCGAGCATCGCGGTCGCGACAGCGGTAGATGCGACGCGCACGAGCAGGACGTGATCGAGTCCGACGCGGTTGAAGGCATTTTCCAGCGCGAGAATGCCCTGGATCTCGTGCGCTTTGATCATGAACGTGAGAACGTCTCTCCCCACGAGCTTGCGCTCGTGGCTACGATTGAGATACTCCGCAACCGCGAGGATCGCGCCGATATTATCGGATGGATGACCCCACTCCGCTGCCAGCCATGTGTCGTTGTAGTCGAGCCAGCGGACCAGCGCGCCGATGTTGAAGGCCCCCTGCACCGGATCCAGCTCAAACTTCGTTCCGGGGACGCGCACACCCTTCTTCATCTCCGCCCCCGGCACGATCGGTCCGAGCAGCTTGGTGCAGGCGGGGAAGCCCAGGGCCAGCATCATGCACCCCAGGCTGTCCATCAGGCACAGCCGCGCGGTGTCGTATGCTTCAGGACTGTCGATGCCGTGGGAGAGGACGTAATCGGCGATGTCGACCAGCAGCGCATCGGGGTCGGGGCGTTGAGCGGATGGGGTATCATGCATGCGGAGCGAAATGGTAGCTCCGCGCGACGCTTGCGGAAATGCGCCCGCCTACGCCGCGTCGGCCAGGGGTTCGTCGAGGTCGGTCAGGGCGTCGACGATGGACTGGCGGCGGGTTTGCGGGGAGGCGGCGATGTAGGTGTCGAACTCGGCGCCGATGCGGTAAATCTTCTGCTGTCCGTCGTGCATCCGGCAGTTACGCACCGTATACAGCACGATCTGCGTCTCCTCGAGCTGGATCTTCAGCAGGAGCTGGGTCTTGATGTTCAGCGGCTCCTTCAGCAGTAGCGCCACGCCGTGGATTGAACAGTCGAACAGCTCGGCGGTGACGAAGTCGCCGGTGGTCGAACCGTCTTCGGCGCACGGCAGGACCTCGACCTTTCGTCGCAATTCCAGGCGCTGTTCACGACGACGGTCCGCCCCGTTGGGAAGCGAGATGAACGTCGTGGGCCGATCAACTGACTCCGAGATGTTCATGATTACCGTATCGGATAGCTGAGGGCGACGCTGCAATGAAGCGGATGCATCAGGATAAGTATTCGAGATCACGATGGCGCAGCAGCGCGACGCCCGATAAGGCACTACCTCTCAGCGTTGCGCGATCGGCACGAAAGGCCGGGGCTCGGGGCCGATGTACTCGGCGGCGGGACGGATGATCTTGTTTTCGCCGCGCTGCTCGATGATGTGAGCCGCCCAACCCGCGGTACGGGCGATAACAAAGAGCGGCGTGAACATCGCCGTCGGCACGCCCATCACGCGGTAGGCCACCGCCGCGTAGAAATCCAGATTGGGGAAGAGCTTCTTCTCGCGCATCATCACCTGCTCGATGCGCTCGGCGACGCTGAAGAGCCGCTGCTGTCCGGCGGCGTCGCACAGCTTCTTCGCCTGCGCTTTCACGATCTCCGAGCGCGGATCGACGATCGTGTAAACCGGGTGGCCGAAGCCCAGAAGTTTCTCTTTGCGCGTCAGCGCTTCGATGACGCCCTTCTCCGCTTCGTCGGGTGACTGGAAGCGATCGATCAGCTCCATCGCCCCCTCATTCGCCCCCCCGTGCAGCGCGCCGCGCAGGGCGCCGATGGCGCCGGTGATCGCGGAATAAAAATCGCTCGCGGTCGAGGTGATCTGGCGGGCGCAGAAGGTCGAGGCGTTGAACTCGTGCTCGGCGTAGAGAATGAACGTCACATCCAGCGCCTTGCGATGCAGCTCGCTGGGCTCCTTGCGGTGCAGCATGCTCAGGAAATGGCCGGCGATGGTTGGGTCGCTGTTTCGCGTGTCGATGCGCACCCCGCCGCGATGGTACTGGTACCAGTACATCAGCATCGACGGCAGCGTGGCGAGCAAACGCTCGGCGATGCGGTGCTGCTGCTTGGGCGGATTGGTCTCGGGCTCGACGCAGCCCATCATCGAGACAGCGGTGCGAAGCACGTCCATCGGGTGGGATGATTCGGGAAGCGTTTCGAGCGTGCGCTGAAGCGGCTCGGGGAAAGCGCGATCGGTCACGATTCGGTTGTTGAAGCCTTCGAGCTCGGTTCGCGTGGGAAGCTGGCCGTAGAGGAGCAGGTAGGCAACCTCGGCATAGGTCGCCTGGGCGGCGAGGTCGTGAATGTCGTACCCGCGATAGTGCAGCCCCTTGCCTTCGCGTCCAACGGTGCAGATGGCGGTCCTGCCGGCGGATATGCCGGAGAGCATCACTCCCTTTTTTTGTCCTTCAGCCATTGAGCGGTCCTCTATCTGAACCACAGAGGTCACACAGATCACGGAGAAAGAAAGAGCATCGGCATGTCATGTCTGCTCTGTGGTCTCTGTGATCTCGGTGGTTCAATTCAATTCCTGAACAAGTCGTCGAGTTTCTTCTCGTAGTCGTGATAATTCAATGTCTGGTAGAGCTGTTCACGGGTTTGCATCTCATCGAGCAGATTCTTCTGGGTGCCGTGAGTTCGTAACGTCTGATACGCCTTCTGGGCGGCGGCGCTCATCATGCGAAAAGCGGTGAGCGGGTAAAGGGCCATGCGCACGCCGGCGTCGCGCATTTCCTCGAGGGTGAAGAGCGGGGTCTTGCCGAATTCGGTCAGATTCGCCAGGACAGGCGCCTTCACCGCTGACGTGAATCGGCGGTATTCATCGAGGGTGGTGAGCGCCTCGGCGAAGATCATGTCCGCGCCGGCGGCGAGGTATTGATTGGAACGATCGATGGCGGCGTTTAATCCTTCAACGGCGTGGGCGTCGGTGCGCGCCATGATGACGAACTTCTCGTCCGTCCGCGCATCCACGGCGGCCTTGATGCGGTCGGACATTTCGGACGCTTCAACCAGCGCTTTTCCAGGACGGTGGCCGCAGCGCTTGGCCTGGACTTGATCTTCGAGATGAATCGCCGCCACGCCGGCGGAGATCATGTCTCGAACTATCCGTGCGATGCTGAACGCCGAGCCGAAGCCGGTGTCAACGTCAACCAGCAGCGGCAGATCGACCGCCCGGGTAATCCGCCGAGCGTCTTCGAGAACGTCGTTCAGGGTCGTGATCCCCAGATCCGGCAGCGCGAACGACGCATTGGCCACGCCCGCGCCGGAGAGATAAATCGCCCGGAACCCGGCCTGTTGTGCCAGCAGGGCGCAATATGCGTTGATCGTGCCGACGACCTGGAGCGGCCTTTCCGCCTCGACCACTTCTCTGAATTTCGCGCCTGCGGACGCTAAAGGCATGGCGGGATTTTACAGCAACGCCGCGCAGCGGGTAATGCTATGGGATGCAAACCGCCAGGCTCGCCGGAATCGCGCTGTTCCTGCTGACCATTTCCGCCGCCCCGGCGACTGCGCCGACCGATGCAGTGGCGGATCTGGCGCGCGAGTTTCGCGATCGTCTGCAACGCTCGCGCTACATGGAACGCGGGGAGGCCCGCGACGTGAAAGTCCTCGGTTGGGAAGGCTTTCCGACTCGGCGATATACGTATTCGGTAAAGGACAACGACGGCGTCATCAAAACAGCGGATGTGATCCTGCTCGATCCATCCGCCGAGCAGATCGCGACGTGGATTGTCTCGGCGTTGGTTGAGGTGAAGGGCCGCTACGACGCCGTGGATGGCCGCAAGGTCTTCACGCACATCATCGAACAATCCGGCGGCCAGTTCCCTGTCGCGGGTATTGTTTACGAGGATATCCTGCCGGCCGACGGAAAGAACGAAATCTTCTGCTTCCGCGACGGCGTGACGGTTGAGGTGGAAGGCGTGCCGCATCGCGGCACCGAGCCGCTGACTCCGGCGCAGATCGAAGCATCGATCAACGGGAAGGTGAAACGCGTCTTCACGTATGCGCGAATCGCGAGCACGTCGCCAAAAATGTGGATCAACGCCGGCGGGGCGAAGGACGTGCTGGGCGAAGATGGCAAGCCGACGACGCGCTGGCCGGAGGAGATTCGAGAGGCGTTTCAGAAGGCGTGGAATTCGCCGCGGAATGAATTAGTGGTGGCGTGGGCGCGGGCGAGCATCAAGTAAAGCTGGCGTCAATCCAGCAATGCGATGAAAACATCCACCGTTAAGCCCGCGTCGCGAATCAATCCACGCAAAAGTCCTCTGTCCAACTCGCGATGATCGGGGACCGACAGGTTTACCGCGACCTGAGGTTTGACGAGGATCATATGGCTGCCGCGCTAGCGATTGAGAACCCACCCATCCTTCTGGAACGCGCGAACGGCCTCACGTCCGCTCACGACCGGCAGTTGCGGCATCGGGGCCTCTTAGACGTTCAACACCTCGACGTCGACTGCAGCACGGTGCTCGGGTTTCTCCTGCTCGGTTTCGAGCCATCCTTCGATCGCCTCGCGAATGTTGGCAATCGCTTCATCCCGGGTTGCACCTTGCGACCAGCAACCGCGCAACGCGGGAACGCGCGCGACAAATCCGCTGTCTTCTCCAGGCTCAATCACGACTTTGAGCTTCATGCCGTCTCCAGCCGAATTCTAGCCGTCTCATCCCCGCGCCAGCGCATCCGTCTGCTTCACGAAATTATCGCCCTGCCACTCGCTGTCCTTTGTCACCATCCCCTTCACCTTCGCCTTGGCGGCGGCCTTCGCTTCGGCCTGGCGCTTGACCAGGTCGGCGTGGGTCGTGAAATACTGGAGGCTCTTGCCCTTGAAGTCGGCGACGTTGTTGAAGTTGTGCTTGGACATGAAGGAAAGCAGCTCGTCCTGCATGCGCTTGACCATGTCGTAGCCGAGCTTCATGACGCCGGTGCAGACCTGCACGGTGTCGCCGCCAAGGAGGATGAACTGGGCGGCGTCATAGCCGGTTTCGACGCCTCCGATAGCGGAGAGCGTTTTGTCCTGGTCGGGGAATTTATCGCGGATCACCTCGGCGCATTCCTTCACCATGCGCAGCGCGATCGGTCGGACGGCGGTGCAGCTATAGCCGCCGGGCGTGGTGTACCCCTCGACGGTCGGCTCAGGGCGCAGCGTGTCGAGATCGACGCCCATCACGCACAGGATCGTATTGATCGCGCTGACGCCGTGGCATCCCGCGCGCAGGGCGGCTTCGCAGCCGTCGGAGATGTGCGTGACGTTCGGGGTGAGCTTTGCCCAGACGGGGATCTTGGAGGCGCCGACCACCCACCCGCAGACTTCTTCCATGATCGCGCAGTCCTGCCCCATGGCGGCGCCCATCTTCCGCTCGGGCAGGCCGTGGGGGCAGGAAAAATTCAGCTCGAAGGCGTCAACGCCAGTCTGCTGGCAGCGCTCGACAATCTCGACCCACGCGTCCTTGTTGTACTCCTCCATGATGGACGCGATCAGGCAGCCGTCGGGATACTTGTCCTTGACCTGCTTGAACTCCTCGATCCAGGTCTTAAACGGGCGATCGGAGATCAGCTCGATGTTCTGCCAGCCGTAGATTTCCTTGGATTGCTCGGTCTTGAGGCGAGCATAGCGCGGCGCGACGTTGATTACCTTCGAAGCGTCGAGCGAGATCGTCTTGCAGATGACGGCCCCCCACCCTTCATCGAACGCCTTGCCGATGACATTCGCATTGGTCCCCGGCGGCCCGGAGCCGATGACAAAGGGGTTGGGGAGCTTCAGGCCGTTGACGGTGGTCTCAAGCGTGGACATGCCTCACCTCGGTAGATGCTGCTCGCGTGGTCGCGACAGCATGATCATCGCAAAATACAGAACAAATGCGATGAAAAACGTCACAAACCACGCGTAAGTATAGAGCCGGTCGAAGAAGCCGTCGTGGACGCCCGGCCGGAACAGGTTGATGAAACCCGGGGCGCAGGGCGCGACCGCCAGCACGAGGGCGGCGACGGCGCGCCAGTTGATTCCGTTGGTGTAGCGATATGCGCCGTCGGTCTGGTACAGGTCCGCCAGCCGCAGCCGGGCGCGGCGGATGACCCAGTAGTCGCAGACAAGGATCCCGCCGACCGCACCCAGCAGCGCGCTATACGCCACCAGCCAGGTGAAAATGTAACCGTGGGATGTTTCGATCAGCTTCCACGGCATGATCAGCACGCCCAGCACCGCGGTGATCATGCCGCCGATGCGGAACGTGATGTAGCGCGGGCTCAAGTGGGCGAAATCGTTTGCGGGGCTGACGACGTTGGCGGCGATGTTGGTGGCGAGCGTC
>JADMIO010826477.1_pt1 | contig 15821 bp, 23 predicted proteins | sample 8958161 | NCBI WGS metagenome assembly JADMIO01 (sample SAMN16585339, study PRJNA669376) | soil metagenome | isolation source: Crop rotation soil | place: USA: Cullars Rotation, Alabama | collected 2011
CCGCGATGCAACGATGTCCCAATCGCCGCAGACAAGCTCGAATGAAGAATTTCAAATTCGCTTTGGTGAAACGATGGAGTATGTTCTTGCGATTGTAAGCTGTGAGTGTCTCACTAGCACATAAGCTCAGAACCAGGATTGTCACCTGGCTCGCAGCTCTTTTAGGTTGCGTATTGGTGTTTGCGACGCATCCGTTTAAGGCGTCATCAGCGGTTTCACCAAAGGATCGGGCGGCCACTTCACCAAAAGACACGAGAGAAACTGAAGCTAAACCGCAAGTTTCAGCTCGCCCCACCCTTTCCAAACCGGCTGTTGGCATCAAAAACCAAGTGCCTGTCGTTTTTCAGAAATCGATTCCCACATCCATCCTTGATCTTCAAACGATGCAACAGCACGTGCAAACGTTGGTGAAAAAAGTATCGCCATCGGTTGTTGCCGTGGAAATAGGAGCTGGCAGTGGCAGTGGCGTGGTCATTTCGGCAGAGGGATTAGTTCTTACAGCGGGTCATGTGTGCGAAGAACCAGGCCAGGACGTGCGGTTTACTTTTCCAGATGGCAAGACCGCTCGGGGCAAAACTATTGGTCTTGGAACAAACAACGATACCGGACTGATGAGGATTACCGATTCCGGCCCCTGGCCTCATGTCGATATGGGGGAGATCGAATCTGCCCACAGCGGTGACTGGGTGCTCGCATTGGGACATCCTGGGGGGTTTGATCCAGGTCGTTCGCTGGTTGTTCGACTTGGCCGGATCATTCGATTAACGCCTGCCTTACAGACTGATTGCACTATCAGCCCTGGCGATTCCGGTGGGCCTGTGTTCGACATGTATGGACGCGTGATTGGGATTCATAGCTTCATCAGCACGGCCATGGTTGATAATTTTCATGTGCCCATCACTGCTTTCAATGAGGATTGGCAAACCATGGTGGCCGCGGAAAAAGCTCCTCTCCCACCACGCGGCCCGGAGGCTTTTGTTGGGACCACCGGAGTGGATGATGAAAAAGGTTACCGGATTATTGCCGTGGCCAAAGAAGGGCCTGCCTTCAAGGCGGGATTAAAGGTCGGTGACGTTGTAGTCGAAGTGGAGGGCCGTCAAATCCTTGCTGCTGCTTCATTCCAGCGCTTGATCAGAGAATCTGGCCCTGGCGAAACGGTGAACATCAACATTCGTCGCGGAACAAACGCGCTCTCACTCAACGTGAAACTTGGGGCGGCAAAAAAAGGAGATGGTTCTGTCATAGGTGCGCAGCCCTGACCTTCGGCCTCCCACAAAATTTCACCCCAATTTCCTCCTAAAATCCCGGCAGGCGAGAGCAATATCCGGTGCATTCAAAATAGCAGATACCACGCAAATGCGGCGGGCGCCCGCAGCCAGGACATCGTCTACGTTATGTAAGTTGATTCCACCGATTGCAAACCACGGAACGGTGATGTTTGTGGCAGCCCAGCGGACGTATTCCAAAGTCACAGGTTGCGCGGAGGGTTTTGTGCCTGTGGCAAAAACCGGTCCAACTGCAACATAGTCAGCGCCTGCCGCAATGGCGCGTATGGCTTGGGCGGGCGAGTGCGAGCTTAGTCCTACGCCAAAAGTGCTGCTCGAACCATGCAGTTCCCGTGCATGAGCATGCCCCGAATCAAAAAAATCTTCCTGCCCTAGATGAACAAAATCTGCTCCGATTTGTGCCGTAATGTCAGGGTGATCATTGAGCACGAGGCCAACACCTGAGTTACGAAGTATGGGTAGAATTCTTTTGGCAAGGTGTTTTATCTCGTCCGGGGAGCTTTGTTTCGCACGGAGTTGAATCAGATCGGCGCCACCATGACAAAGCTGCCGGGCAATTTCCTCCGGGTTGCGGCCATTCAAGTATGCAGTATCGATGAATGCATACAATTGACAGTCTAACAGCGGTTTCATGACGTCTAAATCCCTGGCCATCGTAGCCGCGGGTTGCCGCTTGGATCAAGAAATCGTGATACCCATCGCATAATTTTAGTTGCAGCTTTGATGGTCTAGGGTAAATCCAACCTCATGGGCAAAGAATTCAGCATCACGCCGCGGAACGTTCCGCATGTCGACACACAATTTCGAAAAATCGTCAGTTCCTTGCCGCATCCGGATTCCCTGCCCATTCTCGAGAAATTGCGCAAGTTCGAACCTCAGTCCATGCGCGGACAGCCTCCATTGGTTTGGGCGCGCGCAGAGGATATTTTTGTTTACGATAGTTACGGCAATAAATGGTTGGACTGGAGCAGTGGTGTTCTTGTGACGAATGCGGGCCATGGCCCGGCCGAAATACGAAAAGCCATCGCCCAGCAGCTTGAAAACCGCCTCTTGCACAATTACGTGTTCCCCAGCCGGGAACGGGCCGAATTGGCAGAAGCATTGGCAGGTGTCTCACCCGAAGGATTAAACAAAGTATTCCTTCTCACGACTGGTTCGGAGGCCACGGAATGTGCCATCAAACTTTCGCGTGCTCATGGCCTGAAGGTTGGCGGCAATAAGAAAATCGGCATTGTTGGTTATGAGCGTGGCTTTCACGGCCGCACACTCGGAGCCCAACAGGCGGGAGGCAATGCCGGCCAAAAATCGTGGATCGTCAACCTTGACCCGGGCATCCTCAACGCCCCCTTCCCCGACGGCTATTGGCAAAAGAACACCAGTTTCGACACTTTTCTAGAAGCGATTGCCAAAGCTGGCTTTAAAGCTGAAGAAATCGCTGGAGTCTTAATGGAGACTTACCAGGGAGTTGGTCCTGATTTTGCACCGGTCGAATATGTTCGAGAGCTTGCTTCCTGGTGCAAACAGCATGACATCGTACTGATCTTCGACGAGGTGCAGGCGGGGTTTGGCCGAACAGGGAAATTTTGGGCATTCGAGCATTATGGTGTTGTCCCCGATCTCATTTGCTGCGGCAAAGGGATCAGCAGTTCGTTGCCATTGTCTGCCGTGATTGGCCGTGCGGCGATTATGGACCAGTTCCCACCCGGCTCGATGACCAGTACTCACACCGGCAATCCAGTATGCTGCGTAGCAGCCCTGGCCAGTCTAAAAAAAATACTCGGTGACGATCTGACGGGAAACGCAGCACGTATGGAACCTTTGCTGCAAGCTGGTCTGCGCCAGATTCAAAGAAATCATCCTAAATGCGTTGGGCATGTCTCCGCTCGCGGGTTGGTCGGTGGAATGCAAATGGTAAAACCGGATGGTCAACCGGATCATGATACCGCCCACGCCATTATTGAAAAATGCTTCCACAAAGGACTTTTGTTTTTTGCTCCTGTGGGTGCCTGGGGTCAAACGGTCAAAATCGCTCCTCCCCTGACTATAAGCAGCGAAGCTGTCAGCGAAGGCTTGTCCGTTCTTTACGAGGCAGTAAAGGAAACTGTTTAGCACCGAGTGATTATTTCCTGAAATTTAGGCCAAAAAGCGAGCGCTTGGCGTAAATTTGAGTTGCAAGTTGTCCAAAAAATCAGCAGCTTTTCCTCCCCGGGTCGGGGCGTAGCGTAGCCTGGTAGCGCGCTTGTTTCGGGTACAAGAGGTCGTGAGTTCGAATCTCACCGCCCCGACCATTTTTCCTCAGCAAAATGCAATATCTTGAATTTTCCTAACGCTTTCCTGTAAGATTTGGGCATGAAAAGGCGCAAGGCTAAATGGCCCAAAACGGTCACGGTTCGTGACATACCCGGTATCACTGCCAAGATTTATCGTCAGGTGCGGCACAAAGGGAAGGCGGTTTACGTCTCTTACACGCTCGCTTATTCCCTGTTAGGAAAGCGCAAGTTTGAAGCGTATAGCGACCTGGGGGAGGCGGAGCAGGCGGGTGAGGATGCTATCAAACGCATTGCCGGTGGTAAGCAGGAGGTATTGGCGCTCAGCAATCGGGACCGCGAAGCCTACCTCCGGTCAAAGGAACTGGTCGCGCCGTTCAATATAGACATTGAAACCGCTTGTCGCGAATGCGTCGAGACGCGCACAATTTTGAATGGCAAAGGGTCTCCTGCGGAGGCTGCTCGGTTCTTCGTAAAGCACCACTCAAAAGAGCTGCCGCGCATTACCGTAGCGAAGGCGGTGGAACTATGCCTTAAACAAGCTCGCGCCGACAAGAAATCCAAAGCTCGTATGCATCAGCTAGACTTTTTCCTGAATGCATTTGCGGAGAACATGAATGTTGAAGTGACCGAATTAACACCCGGTCTCGTCTCGCGCTACTTGACTGCGATGACCGTTGGCGAGCGCACAAAGAAAAACGCTCGTGATGTGATTGGATACTTTGGACGCTGGCTCGTTTTGCATGGCTACCTTTCGCGCGGCACTGACCTGATTGACGGCGTGCAACGCTACAGCGCAAAGGCGGGAGAGATTCACATTTTTACATTGGGCGAGATTACCAAGCTGATTGAAAATGCCAGCGCACGCCTTTTGCCGTATATCGTCATAGGCGCATTCGCGGGACTGCGCGGAGCTGAGATTCAAAGGCTGGATTGGAGCGAGGTTGATTTGAAGGACGGGTTTATTGAGTTGAAGGCGGAAAAGGCTAAGACCGAGACGCGGCGGCTCGTCCCCATTAAGCCCAACCTTGCCGCTTGGCTCAAAGACCATCACAAAAAGTCCGGAGCAGTTTGCGCGTATAAAAATGTCGTGAACCCCCTAATGAAGCTGGTTGCATCCATCAATAAAGCTTTGCCGAAAGGCACACCGGACAAAGATAGAATGAAGTGGAAGAAAAACGCTTTGCGTCATTCATATATCAGTTATCGGGTCGCCGAGTGCGCGGACGTTGCGAGGGTTGCCGATGAGAGCGGCAATTCCCCTGCCATTATCAAGTCGAACTATCTCAAGCGTGTTAAGCCGGAGCAAGCTGCCGAATGGTTTAACGTGATGCCTGCTGCTGTGGAGGGTGGAAAGATTTTGAAAATCGCTGAGTAAGAACAAAACAGGTAATACCTTGTAACACTTCGCAATCCTGTTGAATTCATTAGTGTTCGACAATCGTGAATAACTTATTTTCGAAAAAAGTAGTCGGAGCTCTTGCCATTTAACGTAAGTCAAGGGAATATAGTGCAGTAGTTTCTAAGGCCTATCCGGGCCGAAACACGCACCCCATCGGGGCAGCGGTCCTACCAAAAAGTAAATGCGGAAATTCCGCGCCCGTGACGTGTTATGCCTATCGTAGAAAAAGGTGCCAGCAGACTCGTTGGCAAAAAAGCCCTCCTTCAAGAATTGTTCCCGAACGAAGCCGACCGACCTTGTGACCGCTGGCTCGACCTCCAATGTAAACGGAGAGCGTTGCCCTTTGTGCGCATAGGCCGTCTGATATTTTTCGACGTGCCTGCCGTGCGCGAGGCGATTGCTACGCGTCACACCATCCAAACGCGTCGGGCCGCTTAGACGCAAAAAACCCTCACCGCTGAGACCGACAAATCGCAGCGACGAGGGTGAAACTAATGCTATGCGAACAGTAACCGCTCCCCCACAGGAACCACAACAGGAAGCTTTGCCAGTTGCAGTTAGCACCCAACTGGCAAAAGTCGCAGCTATCGCCCTAAGTCAGAAATACAAGATTTCCGTTCGTGCTGGATATTATCACCTCAAGCGCGGGTCAACTCCTGCAAGCAACCGGCGCAGAGGCAGAGACGGCAAAACATACCCCGCCGGAAACAGCCGCAAGCCCAGTCCAGTCGAAAAGAATCTGCGCCTATCGTGGCAAGCTCTTAAACGTTCAGAATATGGAGCAGGAGAAGGCTTTGACGAAGTGGAGTTGGCTTTGCTTGAGCGGATTGCTGAAAAGGCGAAGCAGATGGTGGAGAGTTGGAGGGCCGCTGAATGAACAAACCATCAACATCACCGCCACCTCCTAGAAAGACTCCACTGCTACAGCCGCAACAATTGCCGCTGAAAGCGTCTTTTCTTGAAGGCGTCATGGTCTCGCGGTTCAAGGACGCTTTCGGGAAAAAATCTATTGATGTTCCGCTGTTGCTGGTTCTTCACGAAATACAAGACGGCATTTATCGAGAACAGGTTGAAATCTTACGCCAGCAATATCAGGCGTGGAAAACAATAACTGATGAAGACCAGAAACGTGAAGCCGGAGAAATATATGACAAAGCCAAGAAACTGCTTCCGGCCTTCACGATAAGCGGCACGTGCAGTGACCGTAAAACCCCAGTCAAACACTCTGGGGTTTTACAGGTAGATTGCGATGGGCTTGGGAATCAGCTCGACGATTTGCGGGCTCGGTTAAAGTCCGACCCTTACGTCTGCTTTGGTTTTAAGAGCCCATCTGGCGATGGGTTGAAGCTTGGAATTCGCATCGACGGAAGCCGCCACGCTGAGGCTTTCCGGGCCGTGGAAGCTTACTTCTTACACACCTATAGGGTCACTGTGGACACACGCGTTAAGGACCCGTTGCGGCTTTGCTTCGTCTCACACGACCCGGACCTGTGGACCAAAGAGCACCCCGAACTCATGTCCATTCAGCCTAATAGCAAGCTAGTTGATAACGGTTTACTGCTTGAAACCGCCACTAGTAACTTGCCTAGTAAACCTCTAGTCCCGCCCATAGGACCGTGCTTAGGACCGGTTACTGAGCCCCAAGCCCTAGGACCCGGGACTGATACAATGGGTGTGGGTTCTTTGTGTTCTGTGTCTTTGTTTCTTGCTTCTCCTAACTCGTCACCAGCAGACCCGGAGTTTAGAGCTTGCGTTGAGCAGGCCGTAAGCGACGGCATTGCTGATGGCGGCGGCAATCATTCGGATATCACCCCTCGTTGCGCCGGCTTTTTTTTCTCCCGTTGGAAAATGGGCCGGTCGCTTTCAAGACCGCAACAAACCTACTTCGCAGAGCGGTTCTATCAGAAACTTAAAACCAGAGGGTTAGCTACGAAAATGAAAACGCACTATACGTCGGACATGATAGCGACTCTTAACAATCCGAAGATGAAATCCAGCAACCCCGTCCCAGCGGCTCTCGTTCGCGCCCGAGCTGGAGATACTACGCCTGACCTGCGTTCCGCTGAGCAGTTTTTCGAGGACGAGAGCGGCGAACGAGATGAAGAACTGACTCTTTACCTCCGCTGGTGCTATTGGACGCACGTTATTAACGAAGGACGGGAGTGGGGCATAACGCAGCGAGAAGTTGCGCGTGAAATCCTGAGCAATGAGGAAAAGAAAAGCGTGGAACAGATAGGCAAGTGGCAGGATTTGCTAGAAGCCTACGAGGTAATCAAGCGCGTCCGAGAAGCTTCTAAAGGCAGAAATAGCCGTGGTTACTTGTGGATTTGGAAAGGCGGTGCCCGCGTCACTGATTGCGCAGAAGGTTGACCTATGAACGAAATCGTTCCCATGAACCAGCCAGCTTTACCCAACGCTCTGCCCCCTCCGGTTGCAAAGGTTAGAAAGGACCCTGCAACGGTGCGGCTTGAGAACGCAATGCGGTCCGTCGCACGCTCGTTTGCTTTAACCCAGGTCAAGGCAGCACCCGGCAGTAAAGATGCGCGGAGCATGGGAACGTGGCCTGGAGGTTAGGGGTTTAATGCGGTTGGGGCTGTGGGCGGTTGGGTCGCTTGCTACTGCGCTTGAGGCGCACCCAGGTTGAGGCGGTGTGGGCCGAGCATACCCCCCTTATGAGCTAACTTTTCCATTCAAGCTTTTTTCCTGCTGGTCCCGCTGAGCGAATCCGTCGCACATGAGTTTCATCTTTTTAATTATGAAATTGAATCTATCAACTCGACCTCACAACCAAACCTAATCATGAACACACTCAACGAAATCGAAATCCGCCGCATCCGTGAGGACGCTATGCTTTCGCTGGTTCGGGACTTAATGCGCAATGCGAGGAACAACCCTGAACGGATAGGCAGACGCGTGCAAGCGTTCGCTGAAGCTAAATCGACACAGAAGAATCAGAGACAGTTTGCAATGCGCCTTGGCATAAGCAAAGCGCGTGCGTCTGCTGCTCTCATCGAGGCTGAAGCTGTTTTCTTGAGAATACGAAATGGAGACTCGACTTTAAACGACCCAAAGGAGGCGTGACACTTTTACCAAGATGAATTTGTCTGAATTAAACATAGGCGAAGCGGGGACGCTTCCTACGGCACAAGAGGTGGTGCTTTCTAAATCTCCCAAGGCCGACCTGGCTCGTTATACCAATGAAGTTCTTCGGCGAGCAAAGTCTGATAAGCCTCGCCTCTTTGTGGGACCCGTTGATTGCTTACTAGACGTAGATAGAAAGGTGGTAATCCCCAACGATGAAAAGCGATGCGTTGAAGCGATTGTAGATACCATTTTGGCTGATTGGCAAATAATGGACCAAGAGACCGGGCAGTATGCAGAGCCCGCGCCGAGTCCGTCAGACGCAGACCTTTTAGAGCTTCGACAGATTCAAGCTGAGAACAAAGAAGAGTTCGCGGCCATGGAAAAAGTCAGCGTCAGCAAGGTTGACGCTTTTATGCACTCTGAGCGCGATAATCGTAAGTCCGGGGAAATGGTTCCGCTTCGTGAAACCGTAGTTAAGAATTTCGAATACGAGCGCAGGTCTATCGAAGCTTCGCTAGTCAAGCGGACACATACCCGTCTGGTTCCTATCGCTCGCCGCGTCCTTGAACGCTTTCAGGCGGATTGCTGGAAGTTCATGGTGCAACGCGAAATCACCGAGCGAATGGAGGCTGAACTTTTCGGACTGGAATACAAGCCCTCGCGAACCTGGTTAGCTGCGGCTCGCATCCTCATGAATTATGAACCTTCGAAACGGTTGCCCGCGCCCCATGCATGGGTTACGCCCGAAAGCCTACTTGCAGGCCTCGTGGACCTTTGAACCTGAAAGGAATCAACACAATGAACAAATATTTTTATTTAACGCTCTCCCTGGTCGCACTCACTCTCTCGGTTTTGATTGCTGGGTGCGGCCAATACCTTCCGGCGCTGATTCTTCTTTCGCTGTTTACCAGTGCAAGGGAGCAGATACGAACCCGCCTTTGCACGGTCACGCTCAGCGTTGATGTAATCCTGAAAGACATTTTTGATGCCTTTCAGCTAGAGACACCCGAACTTTTTGGAAAGGCGGGTTTTGCTAAGGATTACTCAAGCGATTCGTCTGCAATTGGATCCGAGATTATTGGCAAGATTTCGCATTTGCCAGTGGTAGCGGATTACGACGCGGACAACGGAGGGTTTAAGAACGGGGCGCAGGACGTGACTACGTTGATTGAAGATGTGCCCGTGACGTTGAACAGGCTCGACCATGTTCCAGTGAAAATCGGATTCCTGACAGGACTCGCAACCAAAGGCGTTGACCTTTACAAAGCAGCCGTCGCCAATATCGGGTCGGCGCTTGGGGCAACAGTCGTCAACCGGGTCTTGAGTGAAGCGGCGGTCAACTGCTCCAACACAACTACGCTCGCGCCTTTCCAAGCTAATCTCGACGGCTTTGAAACGCAGTTAAGAGCCAAGGCGAATGCGCAGAAGATGGTCAATCCTCGGTTCGCAATTATTGGTTCAGCTTACGCGGCGGAACTTGGAAGCGATGACCGCGTTCGCAGCAATTTGTTCTATGGCCAGTTGAACGGCGATAACGGATATAGAGCGTGGAAAAACCTGGGTGGCTTTCAATGGGTGCGCGAATACCCGGACATCATCAACAGCGGAAATAATATCGGCGGCATAATTTGTGACCCTCGGTTTGCGCTGGTCGCTGTGCGCAAGATTCGTGATATGGAGCAAGCAGCTCGCTCGCTTGGCATTCGTCAGATGATGAAGTTTTACCCACTCCGCGATGAGGACAGCGGCCTTGAGCTTTGCGGTATTGCTTGGCAGGAAGCAGGCACCGGGGACGTATACCTATCGGTTGCGATTCTTTACGGGGTTCACTGCGGCACTGGAGGCGGTGCCCCTGGTTCCCTTACGGATGATGCCGGTTGTCTTATTACGCTTACCTAAATTTCACAAACAACAAACTCAATCACCATTCAAAACCTTATGAACAAAATTACATTTTTCCTTCTGACTATCTTCGCGTTGACTGCCTGTGTGCTCGCAGCGCCTTTCGTCTTGGACCCAGGGACGAGCGTCAGCGCCACGCCCATTCCAGTTTTAATCAATTCAACTAATCGAATTGTGAATCCGGAAAATGGAGCATTCACCGGGGGCGCATCCTTTACCGGCGACCTCGGTGTTGAGGGTGAAGCGACTGTTTTGCAGGACGCAATCATTCACGGCAACATTCACGCTGGAGCAGCAATCTACGTCTCGCCTCCTGGTTTCATTGGGACCATGAACGGCAACGGCAACGGGCTGACCAATCTACAGATGAAAATCAGCGGCACGAATGCAACGCCACCCGGCGATGGGTCCACAATCAAAGCGTGGGTAAACGTAACTGCGAACGGTGCAACGTTCAAAATGCCTCTCTACCAATGAACGCTCTAAAGATAATCGGGATAGTCAATCGCTACAACGAAGCACCCAAGTCGATGAAGGAGAATATCCTCGCTGAATTGGAAACGGCTATACGCGAAGAAGGCCAGGCCAAGAACGCGACTGCTATCGAAACGCTTCGGGACGCACTGACCTGGGATGAAGTGAAAGATAACCCGCTGGCCGTCGCAAGAATCGGTCGGAGTCTTCGAGCGTTACGGGATTCGACATGAAATGTTCTAAGTGGCAGGCGGTTTCATTCCCGCTGGAATCCGCGGCACCTCGGCGCGGAGCCACGTTCACCGGGGTGTTGATGAGGTTGGTTGTATCGAAGGGTCGCTGCCATCGGAATGGTAGCGGCCCTTTTGATTTTCCGCTCACCTGTTGTGAGAGGACAAAGCGCGGCCTACCGTTTTAAACGGGTCTTCTTCGACCGGGCCGCGCTTTAATTTTTATGGAAAAGTCAGCAACACTGGGGCCGGGGCGCACATGGGACGGCAGAGGGCAGCAACGAGGTTACAAATTCAAGGTATTGAACCGCGAAGGGGATTTGCTTCTGCTCGAAAAGCAAAACCACGCTCACCCCTCAAAGCAGAAGTTCTATGAAGTTGCTTATGTCCAAAGGGTGCCCCTCCACCGCTTTCCCAATGGGAGCGTGTGCGAACCCCACGAAGCTCTTCCAACGTCGGAGAAGTGGGGGGCTTTGGCGTGGTCTCCGGGGTGTTTAGCCGACGCTGTAGCAATGTTTGAGCGCAAGGCTTTAAAACGTGCCGCGTAGTTCCAACCGCATCGAGCTTGGGCTGGCGGTTATGGGCGCAGTGGCTCTCCCTGGTCAAAGATATAGCTGCGATGAAATTGCTGCCTTTTGCGAGTGTGACGAGGAAACGATTCGTAACATCGAAAAGAAGGCGCTGGCGAAGATGGGCAAGCTGCTGAAGCGGGAGAGCGTTGGAGTAGAGAATTTGGCGACAAGCGTCAATCCGTAAAAAACTGAAAATGAAAACAACACAAAAACAGAAAAACAATTCAGCTCTTCAAAACTTGGGGCTCTCCAAGACTGAACCCATTAACCGCCGCGACCGGCCCGCGCCACAACGGGCTGTTCATAGCGGTGAATGGAGTTCCTGGAAGCCAAAATTTAACCGTCTCGAGATGGATATAATCAGTCGGGTCGTCATCAACACCATCCGCAGGACTGAGTTTTCCTGACGCTTTAGCCTTGTCGATTATTTCCTGAATTGCGCCATGGAGGAATAACTCTAGATACTGCTTTTGACTAAGAAGATTGCCAGAAATCATGAGTCCGCCTACATTTAGGGTTATCGCTTGCTTTGCGCCACCCGGGCTCTTGCGCATGTTTTCCGCAATCCCGATAATTATCATCAACAGCTTATCCTTCATGTCTCGCAATTAGGAACTGCAAGCACTTAGGAAAGTCAAGTTTGGAAATTCCGAAATTTCCCGCGCCTACTGAGGCGAACCCACAGCACCTTCTGTCCATTGGGGAAGCGGTATTAAGGGATGACCAAAAGTAAGGCCCGCCATTCGAAACACAATTGGAATCACTCCCTTGAAACCGAAAAATGTGAAAGTGCTGCCCCAGTAAAAAATATGCATGGGATTACCAGATTTATCGTGTTCAAGCTTATTTTCTCCTTTGCCTGTGAACACCAAAATCCAACTTGGTGGTTTGATTTCCATTTCTCCAAACCAAAAGAAGAGATTCGAGACTGGCCTAGTTCCTTCGCCTTCTTGCACTCCAACTAGTATTCCACAAAGAGCCAAGTTTATGTGGTCCGTTGGCCTAAACACGATACGCTCTCGGTTTGGGATACCAGGGTCAACTATTACAACGTTGCCAAGTTCAATGACTGGAGGAAGAACAATCACTTCTTTGCCTCCAAGCCTTTCGGCCACAACCAACCGGCAAAAGTTAGAACAACACCTAAGACGAGCAATCCCACGCCAAATAGTTGTATCCATTGCTGCTTCTCAAAAAGAAGCTTTATTGCTGCCGCGTCTAACAATCCGCCCACGGTGATAAGAACATTCTGCAAAATTTTAATTTTTTGCATTTCGCGCAACTGCGTTGACATCACTGCCGCTTCTAAGCACTTGTTGTGATATTGTTCGCGTAGAGTTTTTAGTTCTTGTTCGGCGTCCCCGAGTTTGGATTCAGCGTTTATTACAATGCTACGTAGCAGTAGCATGGACCCCCTGTTAACGGTGTCCATCTCGTATAGAACCTGGCTTGCTGAATAGTGCCCCAAAGCTCCCGGGGTATTCATCGGTTTGAGCAAACTGCCTGTTTCCTGCGAGGTCGCGACCCTTTGCTCAACAGCAAGTGCAACCGTCGGCGGCGGAGCCTCGGCCAACAATTCGCCCTGGCCCTGCGTGGATTCTTGCTGTTCCATATCCCCGTTTGCTTTTACCCGAGTTCAACAAAGGCAATTAGCCTCGCCCGCTGAATTGATGTATCCCTTTCATGGTGGCTTTGAAAGATGACAGGGAAGGTAAGTTTTGACAACAGTTTAGTAATCCATACCCCCTCGCTCGATTCGTTTTCCTTCTACCTTTCGACACCCCGGAGACTTCGCGCCCCTTCGATAGGACACTTGCTTTAGTTAAACAGTCGCCCCAGTAAGGCGACCAAGACGAAAGCAAGTTATGAAAACGAAAAGCAAAGAAACCCAGGTCGGTTCACTCGGCGGTTTGCACGGTCACTCGATAACAGCAGTCCTTCGGCGCTTGGGCAAAGAAGGCGTATCAACAGCCCACGTCCGGGCAATCATGGCAGCGAAGAAGGTCAAGGTGTCGGACACGACCGTGAGCATTCAGGTTAACGCAGGCCGGAGCGGGGACAAAGAGCGTGGCAAACCAGCGGAGTTGACTGCCGCACAGGTCAAGGAATTGGTGAGTGCTGCGCCTGACCCCAAGACGGTCGAAAAGGCCGACGCGAAGAAGTAACCTTTCTCCCACACGGCTCAAACGCCCGACCGGGGGTTAAAACCTGGCCGGGTGTTTTGCTGTTCATTCCAGGCAGGCTCCGCTGCAATACACCCTTTAAGGTTACGCGAACTCGTCATAGCTTTCTCAATCTGTAGCCGAAAATAGCGCATAACATTATTGCAGTGATGATGCCGCAGGCCAAATCTCCTGGCAAACCTAAGGTAGTCCCGGTCAACGGCAACCAAAGTGGCGAGCACAAGCCAAAGGCCGAACTAAGCACCATCAGCAATATCAGTCTTCTTTTTGCACTCTGCTGCGGGTCTGTAGCTGTGCTGACCCCCACATCAGAAGGAACAGGCTGCGCCTGTTTTTCCAGCTTCTGTTGTTTGATGAAGTAAAACAACAATCCAAGCGGGATAAACACTCCAATAATCAACACCCACTGAAATGTCTCTGGGATGTGAAGTGGTTTTGAAAAAACATTCAGTAACATCATTATACTTGCTGCGTAGCCGGTAATATTAAGTTTGGTGCGCGTAGTCATGATTGGGTTGCCTAACAATTAAAATCCGACAACCTGTTCGAGTATTAAAGTGCCAAAAGGAACGCAGACCAAGGACTTTTGTTGTCCCGGTCGGGGCCTTTGTTTTTAGAGGTTGCAACCTGCGTTTGCCGGGGTGGAGCGCGTGCTGCCTTCGTGGTTTTAACGCGTTTTGATTGCGCGGTCGGGGCAAAGGCGCGGACCTGGGATGGAGCGTGCTGTAATGCGCAGTCCTAACAATTCCTTACACGCTCAACTCACCGCTCATTTTCCTAACAATTCCTAACAGCAAAACAGGTTTTTGATTACATTCCTTTACACTTAACAACAATGCACAATCCTCAATAAAACCAATAGCAGCAAGCTCAACCAATGTTTTAGGGGTGGAGCGCAAATCAGCTCAAATGAGTTCGAATCTCACCGCCCCGACCATTTTTTCCTTTGTGACTGCACATCCGACAGCGTGATTTTCGCCGGTGTTCACGCCGGCGCTCAAACGCCCGACCGGGGTAAGACCCGGGCTGTGTGTTTTTGTTTTAAATATTTTGCGGCGCTACCCCTTTGGAGCGCTGCCGCTGCCAATCACGTCCAATCGCCCCAAGAAAGATACAGACGACAAATGCGAGACATGTAATCAGAATTTCCAAAGGTGGTTCCGCCGAACGAAGAGAAAGCACTGCGACCGGTGGCAAAAGGAGCGCTGCCACTGCGAGCGCGTGCTTGATTGGGGAGCGGGCTGCCATCAGAGCGGTGACATAACCTCCCGCGATTACAGCTAAGACATCGAGTGCCCAGATAAGCCGCGTCATTTGGAGCGTAGCGACGGGAAAATTGTTGCTGGTGACGATGCTTATCTCGATGGTTAGCACCAGTGCCACCGTCAGCGCTAAACCAACAAATATTGCAAGTGCGCTTTGAAAAGGGATAGATAGTTTCATAAGTGAGTTGTTTCGCTTAGTTATGGTGTGCTTCCAGGCAACAATAACATATGCCAATGTATTCGCGGATTAACATGCCAAAACGAACGCGCACCAAGAACTTTTTGTTTGCACCCACATGCTCAAACGCCCGACCGAAGCAACAACGCGGCTGGAAACGGACTTTCAACTATTCAAGATCCTGCGGCTTCTTTTTTCCTTTCAGAATTTTGACCCACACGATTAAGCCCGTCACAACTACTGCCCCAACGAGCAAGGCGAACCCTATAAGCGTGTGCAACATGGTGTGGAGCATCTCATCAGTGTTTGTTCCTTTGAGAATGTGTGGCATGGCATAGACCATGATGCCGAGTATTAGAATAAGGAGTATTCCCCCGACTCCCCTGACGATTGCTTCGGCCCGGTTCGCTTGTTTTCGCCTGCTCACAGTTGTCGGATTATGACACGCTCTCGCCAGCGGTCCAGCGTGTTAAAGCCCGGTTAATTTGGTTCAACCGGGTTTTTTGTTTACCCAATAACTCTGCGTCTTCACCCCTTGCGCGCTCCGCAGCAGTTCGCCCTCATGTTTTCACCTCTTTCTGACTACGGTCAGATTGGTGACTCGTTCCTTTCCGCCATTTCCAACATCAAAGGTATAGGATATGTCAACGCCCGACCCAGCACCGAAAGCTGCACCTAGAAGCGACTGAAGCTCGCTGACGCGATCACCAGAAATGTAAATTTGCAAGCTGTTCGGGTCCTCCTTGTAATACCAATGGGCTTGCAACTTCGGCAGGCCGCTGGTGCGCTCCACGCGAGCTCCAAGCTTTGTCGCATGCTGGACGAGAAAAGCGCCCAGATCTCCCGATTGTTGGCCGGAACATGCGGCTAGGAACAATGTGACGGCAATAAATAGACGATTCATACGCAGTGGGAATAATTAATATACGACAACCTCTTTGTGTTGAAATGCAAAATAAATGCACCCAAAGGATTCCT
>JADMIO010996643.1_pt1 | contig 15819 bp, 35 predicted proteins | sample 8958161 | NCBI WGS metagenome assembly JADMIO01 (sample SAMN16585339, study PRJNA669376) | soil metagenome | isolation source: Crop rotation soil | place: USA: Cullars Rotation, Alabama | collected 2011
GCCGCGACTTCAAGTCACGTGAATTCCAAGCTTCGGATCCCACTGTGCTGGAAAGCAGCCAATTGCTCGGCCAGATCAGCCGCATTGGCCTCGTCGCGCGCGGCCTGTCGCTCGATCTCATCGGCCTCCTTGCGAAGGGCCGCCGCCCGCGACTGCTTGGCCTCTGCTTCGTTCTTGAGCGATTCGATGTTCCGGGCCGTCACCTCGCGCGCCACTCTCTCGCGCTCGATGCCAGCGTTCGTTTCCGCCGCTTGGGCCAGTTGGTCTTGCAAAGTCTCGCGGTCGGGAAGATCGCCCGCCACCTCCTCTTTCGGGATGGCGTCGATCTGGGCCTTGAGCGCGGCGGCCTCGCGATTGATGTCCCGGCGATTGAGGAAATCGCTCTGATCGGCCTCGGCCAACTCGTCGAGATCGACCGATAGCGGCACCATGCGCAACAGCGTGTCGGCCTGATCGCCGGGCTTCATCTGGACGAATTCGAACGGATCGAAACCGATCTCGCCGAGCAGGCGATCAAGCACCTCCTGCGGCTTGTTGGCGTAGCGCAAGCCCTGGGCCGTCTCGACCTTGAGCGAGTCGGTAAACGGCGCGCCCTCCTTGACGGTGAACGTCCGGGTGACGATCAGGTCGCCCAGATCGAGCTTGATGTGGCATTTCTCCTCGCCCTGCCTGACCGGCTTGGGCGGGCCGACCGACCGGCCCTTGAGCGCGACATAGATCGCATCCAGCACGCTGCTCTTTCCAGAGCCGTTTTTCCCGCCGATCACCACCATGTTGCCATCGGGCGTGATCTCGACGGCGCGCAGCCGCTTGAAATTCTCGGCCTCTAGTTTAACGACGCGCATCAGTCTGTTCCTTTCCAGATTGTCAGGATTCCGGTCGCGACGCCGGTCCCGGAGGCCTTGAACGTGCCCTCCGGAAGCTGACGCCACGCATAGTCGTGGCTGTGGACGAAATTGCGGAAATTGACCGCGGCTCGCTCGCCCGCGAACGTCCAGTGCGGAGACATCACCGAGACGACGAGTCCGCCCGGCCGAAGGAGATCATAGGCCCGGCGAACGTGCGCCATGTCCTGACCTCGCCCGAACGGCGGGTTCATGATCACCCGATCAAAGTCCCTCGGGCACTCTGGCGAGCGCGGGACCCACTTGAGAAAGTCGGCGCAATAGATCGGCACTCGGCCCTCGGTCTCGGACTCGAGTTGGAGAGCAAGTTCGGCGCTGATCTCGACCGCTGTCGGGAACGCGCCGCGCCCGATCAACTCGAACAGGATTCCGCCCCTGCCCGCGCTGGGTTCGAGCACATCGGTGCCTTCGATGTCGCCAGCCAGATCGCAAAGCTGAAGCACGACCTCGTGGGGTGTATAGAATTGCTCGAACGTGCGCTTGAGATCGACCGCCGCGCCAGCCCGCAAGGCTTCGGCCAAAGGGCCGTCGAGCGGCTTGTCGAACACATGGCCACCAGCCCCGCGATTCCACTTGCCGCCGAGCGCCTTGAGCACCTTGTCGACGGCGACATAGAGCGGGCGCGCCATCTGGCCGCTCGGCAGCATCAGGACGGGCCGAGCCTCGGGGCCAGCGATGGTCGAGCGTTCAAGCACATCGCGCACCTCGGGCGTGATCTGGACTTCTTTCGGCATGGAAAATCTCCCGTGGGTGGGGGTCTGGTTACTCGCCCCGCGCCGCTTTGGCTTTGCGGGCTTGCTCGGGCGGGTCGTCATCGGGCGGCGACAACTCCTCTACCTCGCCCTCGGATTCGGCCTCTGCCTCGGCTTCCGGCTCGGCTGGGGCTTGGCCTGCCGTTTCCAGCACCACGCCCTTGGCCATGACCTCGAAAGCGTCCTCGGCTCCGCTGACGGTGCGGGCCTCGAACATCCCCTGCGCGCAATGCCGGATAGCCGCCGAGGCGCTGCTGGCTTTGACGAGGCGCGGCTTGTCCTCGCCCTTGGTTGTGATTGCATAGACAGGCATCGTTTTTCTCCTTGGGTTGAAATCAGATCAGCGGACGCGACCGCCGCCCCGGCCCCGCGTCCAGATCAGCGAGCGCCGGTCGGTGGGCTTGGTCGGGGCCGATTGAGTCAGGGTCGATTCGAGTGGCAGGGCGGTGCCGCAGAAGCCGCACTCGGCGGTAAGCCTGCCGATCAGCCAATGGGTGCGCCCGCAGCCCGGACAATGGTTGGTCTCGTGCTCGCGATAGACGGCGTGGTAGCCGCGCTCCTGCGGGCGGCTCATTGGCGCACGAACGGGATTGCGTGGCGCGGGATCGTGGGCGCGCCGATCTGGTACTTTGCGGGTTCGACCGGATGGTAGTCTGGGCACCGGCACTGGCCGGACAGGGTGCTGCGATACGAGAGCCGGTAGCCCCCGCAAGTGTCGCACTCTTGGCGACTGTCGATCAGGCTCATGGTGTCTCAATTCCCTTCTCCTTGGCGATCTGGTGGATCGTCTCGCGCGCCGCTTGCCGGGCCTTTCCGATCTCGGCGCTGACCAGTGCGGCGGTGCCGCACAGCGCGATATCGTCATGGCGCAAGCGCACGTAGGCAAAGCGATCGTCTTCGGGACTCGCCCACAACTGGGCCCCGACGAAGCGCCGCTGGACTTGCTCGACCACCAGTAGGGCCATGTATTGAGGATGACCCTGGCGCGTGATCTGGACGACATCGCCCGGCATGACAGGCGGTTGGGACTCGGGCTTGGGCATCTGGACTCCGTGGGCGGTCTTGCCCTGTTGATTGCCCGACAAGGCGCGATTGATCAAGCTGATTTTTCCCTTGGCGTGGGAAATATCCTGTGGCTATAACGGCCCCCCGCCCACGAGGAATCGGACATTGCAGGCCAGCCGTAAGACCCGCGAGATCACCAGCGATTCGATCAACCCCCAGATGCCGGCGAGCGTTGTCGTGGCAAAATTCGGGGGCCTGACGCGCTTTTGCGATTGGACCGGGTTCAAGACCTCGACGGTCTGGAACTGGCAACGCAAGGGCTTCATTCCGGCCGAGCGGCAATCGCACGTGCTTGAGACAGCCAGGCGCTTTGGCGTCCAGATCGAGCCGGGCGATTTCGTCTTTCAGCCCGAGGCGCTGGCCTGATGGTTAACCGTCCAGCTGGGGGAGCGCGCTCGAAACAATGGGGGCGCGCGCCACATGATTTCTATCGCGAGCACGCCGCTGTCGTCGAACAGTTGATGCACCGCATCGATTTCGGCGACGACCTGATCTGGGACCCATGCTGCGGCAAGGGGAACGTGCTCGACGTCGCCAAGCGGTATGGCCATCTGACGTTTGGGTCCGATCTGATCGACCGTTCGCCCGATCACCCGTTCATGCGCAAGAGCGCGTTCGATTGGAAATCGCTGCCGTTGCCGGTGCGCACCGTCTGGGCGCGGGGCCGCGAGGTCTCGATCATCAGCAACACCCCTTACAATTATGAGCCGCAGATCGCCGAACGCATCATCGCGCACATGCTTGAGACGATGAGCGACAAGGTCCGGCGCTTCGCGTTCATCGTCCCGATCGCCTTCCTCGTCGGCCAACAGCGTTGGCGGCGCGAGCAATTCCAGGGACGGTGGCGTGCCAGCCATGCGTGCTTCTTTACCGAGCGCCCGACAATGCCGCCCGGCCATCTGATCGACGAGATGCCCCGGCCCTACGAGGGCGGGATGGCCGATTATGCCGCGCTGGTATTCACTCCTCCCCACAGGTGGCGCACCGAGGCAATCTGGCTCCCGCCAGGACGATTTCCCGACCGGCCTCGCAGGCCGCAACCCAAGAAGGAGAACGAGAGTGGCTGACGACGAGCAAGAGACCCAGACGCAAACGAAACCGAAGCGCGGCAAGGCCAAGGCCGACGCGCCCACCACCCAGCCGGGCGAAATGGCCGGCCACAATCCTGATGGCCCGATCACGAGCGAACCCAGCGTCGTCAAGGAGCCGGCACCGGGCGAACTTGACGAGGCGATCGGCGATCTCGGTAAAGCGGTCGAGCGCGAAGCGGGCAATTACGATCTCTCCGAGGAAGCGCACCGGAGCGCGATCGAGGGTGCCGAGAATGCGGCCAGCAATGCCGTTTTCACCAACGAGTCGCTGGTGTTTGACGCGCGCGATTTCCTCCTTGAACAGATCAAGCGCCGACCGAAACCGTGGGGCGCTTGCTCGGGCGGCGAGAAGGCCGATATCGCGGCGGCGTGCGAGCACGCCGGACAGGAACTCGTTCGCAAGATCGCAGAGGAAATGGCCTCAGCGGGCTTGCCGCGGGTGCGCGTGCTGCTGGGCCAGATCGTGCTCGGCGACGACATCAAGATCACCGGCAAGGTCAAGATCATGGGCGACGAGGACGAGGACGCGGCGGTGCTGTTCCTCCATCGCGCCCAGGGCCAGTTCGTCATGGTCACGCTGGCCAGCAAGGACGCGCATCAGGAAGGCGACCGGCCCGCGCCCGGTGTACCGGCCGAGGAACCTGAACTTTCGTTCGAGGCCGGCGCGGACGAGATCGAGGACGCCGATCTGGCGGCCGAAAACCTAGTCGAGCAACCCCAGAGCGAGACGATCTCGGGCAGCGATCAGGTGGTCAAGGCCCAGAGCGACCCGCTGCGCACGGGCGACCTGATCACGCTCGACGACTACGCAACGCCGATCAGGGTGCGGGTCAATCTCAAGACCGGGATGATCGAGGGTCAGACCCCGAACAGCGAGGCGTGGGACATCGACGTCAGGGAGGCGACCGCGAGCGAACTTGCGGGCGAGCGCAGTCGCACGGCTGATTTCGACGACGAGGCCGCCGACGACAACGCCGAGCAAGAGCGCGAAAACGTCACCTGACCTAAGCCCCGGAGAGGGTGGGCTTCGGCCCACCCCGACCATGGGTTTAGGAGGGAACTGATGGACATCAACGACAAGGTGGAGGGCCTGATCGCCGAGCAACTCGGCGTCGAGCGCGAGCGCGTGGCCCCGGACAGTAACCTGATCGACGATCTCGGGGCCGACAGCCTCGATGTGGTCGAGCTTGCGATGGAGGTCGAGGACGAGTTTCGCATCGACATCCCTGATGGCGAGGAGTCGGACCTCAAGACGGTGCGCGATTGGCAAGAGCGCGTTGAGCGCGAGATCGCGGCCAAGTAGCAAGTGCTCGACCGTCTCGCATTCACGGTCGCGGGCGCGCCGCGGGGCAAGGCTCGGGCGCGCTCGGTGCCGCGCCTGATCTGGCAGAACGGCCAACCCAAGGCGGTTGTGACCGTCTATGGCGACCCCGCGACAGAGCGCGCCGAGGCCGAGGTCTTGCGCATTTTCCGGCTCAAGTGGCCCGATCATGTGCCCTGGGCCGGCGCGGTCCAGTTGCGCTTTACCGCCGTGTTCGAGCCGCCCGCCAGTTGGACCAAGGCGCTCAAGGAGGCGGCGGCCAGCGGCCTGCTCTATCACACGAGCAAGCCGGACAAGGACAACATCGAAAAATTGATCGTCGATGCGCTCAACGGCTGGGCGTGGGCCGACGACGCGCAAGTGATGGGCGGCGGGGTCAAACGCTACGGCTCGGTCGCCCGGCTCGACATCATACTCGAGCCGCTCGCGTCGCCCGGTCTGCCGATCACTCCAGCGGTCAAGGCGGCGCAGGCCCGCATCGCCGCTGGCGAGGTCCGGCCCGCTGTGCGGGGCGCTCGGGCGAAAGCGCCTAAGTCAAATACGAGATCGCCTCTGCAACGCGCCATCGACAGCGCGATCGCGAAAGGGCGCTGATGAGCGTGCAGCACGATGTCTCGGTCAGCGGCGGCAAGGACAGCCAGGCGGTGATCTGCCTGTCGGTCGAGCGCGCGGGCAAGCGGGGATTCGGCAATCGCCCGCCGCGCTATTTCAGCGCCGACACCGGCCATGAGAACCCGATCACGCTCGACCACATCGCCTATCTGGACGATTTCGTGCAGCGCGAGACCGGCCAGCAGATCGAGATCGTCAGCGGCTATGATGTGCCGGGCCTGATTGACGAGTCGGCGTTCGAGAACCAGCGTAAGGTCATCGCGACCGAGTGGCCCAAGGAGAAACGGATCAAGCGCCACAGCCGCGTGTGCAAGAACAGGCGCGACGCCGGCGAGTCCATCCTCGGGTGCGATTGCCCGGTCCAACATAGCCTGCCGGTCCCGCCCGATCTGATCGAGCAGGCGATCGCGGCGCTGGTGCCCACCGGGATCGCGTTCCTCGACATGGCGATGCTCCACGGGCGTTTCCCCGGCGCGCGCACGAGGTTTTGCACCGAGGAGCTCAAGATGGCCCCGCTCTGGGCGCGCAAGGCCCCTCTGATCGCCCAGGGCGTCCACGTGATCGACTGGCTGGGGGAGCGCAAGGCCGAGAGCAAGGCTCGGGCCGACAAGGGGCCGTGGACGCGCATCAGGCACGAGGGCGCGTCTCAAGTGCTCTGGCGGCCGGTGTTCGAGTGGGACGCGCGGCAGGTTTTCGAGATATCCAAGCGGCACGGCCTCAAACCAAATCCGCTCTATCTGATGGGGGCCGAGCGCGTCGGCTGCTCGCCGTGCATCATGGTCAAGAAATCCGAGCTTGGCCACTGGGCGAAGCGCTTTCCCGAGGAGGTCGCCCGCGTTCGCGAGTGGGAGCGCATCGTCGGCGCTGTCTCGCGTCGCCTCGTCGGCACCGGGCGCTCGTCCAGCCTCCTCGCCGCCAAGACGGTGCCGGGGGCTAAGTCTGACGAGGCCCGCGCCCTGATCGACAACGCTGTGGCATGGGCCCAGACCGGCAAGGGCGGGCGTCAGCGCGATTTCCTGCTCGATCTCGATCGGCTCGATTTCGAGGAGTCGGGCGGGATGTGCGAGTCAGCCTATGGGCTGTGCGAATGAGCGCCCCGTCGCGCCCGATGCTGCGTTGGCTTGGCGGCAAGTATCGCCTCGCCCACAAGATCGTGGCCCTGATGCCGCCCCATCGCATCTACGTCGAGCCGTTCGGCGGCGCGGCCTCGGTGCTGCTCGCCAAGCCGCGGGCCTATAACGAGGTGCTCAACGACCTCGATGGCGAGTTGGTCAATCTCTATCGCGTGCTCCGCAGGCCCGATCTGGCCCGCGCGCTCATCGCCCGCCTGCGCCTGACCCCATATGCCGAGGCCGAGTATCGCCTGGCACTCGAGCCTAGCGACGAGCCGATCGAGCGCGCCGCTCGCCTGATCATCCGCTCGCACATGGGCCACGGCTCGAACGCCGCCCAGGCCAGCCGTGCGACGGGATTCCGCAGTGACGGGCGCTCGGGCTCGACCAACGTGGCCGGCGAGTGGGCGGCGCTGGCGCGCACGATGCGCCAGATCACCCGTCGACTGCGCGGGGTGACGTTGCGTCAGGAACCCGCCGGCCGCCTGATTGATCTCTACCGCGACCCCAAGGTCCTGATCTATCTTGACCCGCCGTATTTGCCCGACACCCGCTCGGGCAAGCAGAAGGGCGGCGAGCCCTACCACGCCTATGCGCACGAAATGACGCTGGCCGAGCACCGCGATATGCTGGCCCAGCTGGCCGACCATCCGGCGATGATCATCTTGAGCGGCTACCCCAGCGATCTCTACGATTCCGCCCTGCAGGGCTGGGAGGTGCGCGAGTTCGAGGCCCGCGCCCATCGCAACGCGCCCAGGCGCGAGGTGCTGTGGATAAACCCCGCCGCCCAGGCGGCATTGGCGCACGGTCCCCTGTTTGGTCCGCCAACCTGTCCCCCGAAAGATCAACAGCGGGGGTTGCGCGAGGCTGATCAACAGCTTCAGATCGCGGGTTGCGACGACTCGGCGGGGCCGGTCGGGGAGCCGCAACCGCCCACGGAGTCGCGTGCCTGATGATGGCCTGCTCGTCGATCACCCCCGCCCAATTGCGAGCCTTGCGCTGGCTGCGCGACAATGGCGGATGCGCTCGCCCTGATTGCTGGGGCCGCGTGACAACCCCAAGTGGCAAATGGTCAGGCTCGACGCCAGCCACGTTCCTGCGGCTTGTCTGCATGGGCCTGTGCGCCGCTCATCCTCTCGACGGCCATCTGGGGATTACCCAAGCCGGGCTGGAGGCCGCCCGCTGATGGCCCACGGGAGGCCATGGTATAAGCGGTCTGGCGGCGACCTCCTGATGGCCTGCCTGTCGATGCCCGACAGCGACCACAAGTGGGCGTTCTCGGCGATCATCGACATGCTCAACGATCGCGATCGCCCGATAGCCGACGACGCCGGGTTCATCTGCGGGTTTACCGGCCTGTCAAAGCGCCGCTGGGCAATCGTTCGCGCCTGGTTGCTCGCCCATGGCTATCTGTTCATCGACGCGCGCGGCCATCTCTCCGAGCCTCGCTTCGCCCGCGAACTGGCCGAGCGCGAGAAAGACCACGAGCGGGCCGTCGAGGCCGGGCGCGCCGGGGGCCGCAAGTCCGCCGCCCTGCGTGCCGCGGGCCAGCGCGATCTCGATCTGGGCGACGAGGCCCAGCCGCAAAACTCCGAATTATCTCCGGAAAAACAGGCCGAAGAATCAGAGATAAACGGCGCGAAATCGAAAGATAAACCGCCAGTTCCGGCAACCGGCCACAATAAAGTCAATGGCTTAGCTCAACCCCCCCCTCAAGCATCGCGCGCGCGTAAGAGGCTAGAGGCTAGAGTAGAGAGTGAGTCTCATACGACGACGACTCCTAGTAAGACTCGCGCGCTCGACGCGATCGAGTTGAGCGAACATCTGACGCGCATCGCCGGAGTCAGGAACATCGACCCGGCCCGCATCATCACCAATCAGCAGACCGTCCGCGAGTGGATCGATCTGGGCGTCGATGTCGTCGACGTCGAGCGCATCATCACGAAAGCACGAGACCACGCGAGCCGACCCATCCACTCGCTCAAATATTTCGACCCCGCCGTCCGCCAAGCCCAAGCCAGAAAGGACCACCCGCATGAATCAGATCGCCACGACCCCAGCGAAATCGCTGACCCGCTTCTCCGACGCTACCTCGAAAGTGGTGGCTCTCTGGATCGCTGATCTCGACGCGACCACGTTCTACGCGCCCTCGGTTCCGCCCGAGCAAGCCCAGGCACTCGCCACCGCAGCCGCCGAGCACGAGCAGGCGCTGACCCCCGCCAACCCGAAACAGATCACCGCGATGCTGATGGAGATGCGCCTGTCGACCCAACGCCGCAACGAGAGCGAGGCCGAGGCCACCCACTCGTTCAAGACGCTGGTCGACAATCTCACCGACACGCCGCCCGACATCATCCGCGAAGCCTGTCGGCTCTATATCCGCCGAGAACGATTCTTCCCGCGCAGCCCGGCCGAGTTCCTCGCCTACTCGCTGCCCCTGCTCAACCAGCGCCGGCGTCGCGCCCTCAACCTCAAGCGCCTTGCCGATCTGGCCGAGGAAGCAAGGGCACGAGAGATCGCAATGGCCGACGCGCCCACGCCCACGCTCGACGAGCTCCGCGCATTGGCCCGAAACCCCATGATGCCAAGGTCCATCCTACAGACGTGGCTCGATCGCGGGTGGGCCTCTCCCGAGGACGTCGAGACCATCAGGGCCGAGCTTGCCCAAGAAGCAAAGACTGACCCAGCCGACTAACACACCAAGGGGGCTGGAGGCCGCCCGTCGCCAGAGAAAGGAAAGAGCATGAGTCCAAATATTACGCCAGTAGGGCCGATCAGATCGACCGTCTGGCAGGGCAGTCGCGAGGGTCTGATCATGTGCGAGAACCCCGATGGATCGATTGATCTGATTCGGTCGAGTGATTGCGATGATGGGCCGTCGAGGTCGGTCAAGGTTTTGCCCGAGGCGGTGGGGCCACTATCCGCCAAACTGTGGGCGCTTGCTGTCGATCGGCGCGTGCCGGGCTTGAGTCAGGCGATGGCGCTGGCCCAGCACGAGATCGCGGGGCGGGTATGAGCCGGGCCGCCGCACAGGCGATGCGCGATCTCGCCGAGTGTCTCGACCAAGAGGCCGAGGCCATGCCAGCGGGCACGGGCTTTCAGATCATGGGGGCGCTGGCCCGAGCACATAGAGCCGCGGCTGACCGGATCGAGGCGCGCTCGGATGCCGGCGAGCGCAAGGTGCCCGAGGAATATCGGGCGGGCCAGGCGGGTTCGAAAGGGAGGGGCAAATGACCAAGATGGGCGGCTATTGCCGGTTTTGCGGCTGCGTCCCAGGGCACCGTATGTTGGTGCTGACCAGCGCGTGCGCCAATTGTGGCCTGACCGAGATTGAGGTCGAGGAAGGCGAGATCAGGGCGTGCGTCCCGCTTGCACCGCCGCCCAATCTGGGCGAAGAACGAGGTCCCACCCAGGGAGACCGTCAATGAACCGCTACGAGCGAAAGGGCGAGCAGGACGCCCAGCGCGGAATCACCGTCTGCGATTTCCATGACCCGGCGCATCGTCGCGCCTGGGCGAAAGGCCACGACAGGGCGGTGGAGCAAGGGCTTGGCCCGCTGCCGCGGTTTGGCCTGATCTGTCGGCGAGCATCGCCCCGGCCCATGGACCTTGGGCTGTGAGGCCGTTCCCGTGGGTTGAGGTTGCAGGCTTGGCGCTGCTCTCGTTCGCGGCGTTTTGCTCGTGGGACATCGGAGCCGATTTCCGTCGCTACGGTCGCCTCGCCAACGATGATGGGCACAGCCCGCTTGGCTATGCCGAGCACGTGGGCATCGGGGCGGTCGTCGCTGCGCTCTGGCTTTTCGGCTTGTGGCTGGTCCTATGACCTACCGCCGCGTCATTCCCCGCGATCTGTTCAACGAGGCCGATCTGCTCAAGTGCTACGGCAGGCTCGCGATCTTGCTCGACGAGTTGCCCAAGAACGCGGCAATCATGCATCATCTGGGCGGGGCTTTCGAGCCGGTCCAAGATCAGAGCGACGGGAGCCTGACCCTCTATCCCTCGATTGAGTTCTACATTGCGCACCGAGGCGGTTGCCGGCTCCACCGCCCGCTCAACTCGCGCGAGCCGTGGCCCCTCTATGCCACGCTGCTCGACGGCAAGAGCGAGGAAATCGCCGTCTTTAGCCGCATCGGCGACCTGACCGATGAGTTCAAAAGGATGATCGGACTATGAGCACGATCTGGACCGCCCAGCAGAAACTCGATGCGATCGAGCGCGAGCTTAAGTTCCGCCGTCGCGTCTATGCCCGACGCGTCTCGGAGGGCAATATGTCCCAGCGCCTCGCCGATGAGCAGATCAGCGTTTTCGAAGCGATCGCCGAGGACTATCGCGGGCGCGCTGACGGCGAGCGTTTGCTGTGAGCGCCACCAGCGCGATCAATCGCGGACCCAAGCCGATGGACGACCGTCAGGTTTCGGTGCCGCGCCACGGGCCCTATCGGATTGCGCCTAAGCCGGATTCAAAGGCGGTCGATTGCCCCTATTGCGTGCGCCGGCCCCGCAACCTTGCGGCCCATTGCCGGGCACAGCATCCTGACAAACCGGAGGCGAGGCGATGACCACGAGCGCCCAGGCCTATTGCCAGCGCCACGGCCACGATTGGTCGGGGTGGTCGCTATGGCGGGCGGTTATGCCCACGACGACCGACGCCCTTGCGGTGGCGAGTGGCAAGAAACCTGTCGAGGAACTGATCTACGCCAAGGTTCGGTATCGCGGGTGCCGACGCTGCGGGGCGCGGCAAAGTCAGGGCGGCGCGGGCGAGGTCAGGCTGATCAAGGAGGAAAGACGATGAGCGACCCGATCAAGCTACTGGCCAAGTTCATGTCCGGCCCGCGCGTCGCGAACGCCAGCATGGACCTAGAGATGCCAACGAGGAGGGAGTCGGCCCAGGAATATTTCGCGCTCCGCGAGGCCTTGGGCGTTCAAGGTTGGGCGGACGAGGAATTTGCTGAACAGCACATCGTTTTTGCGCTCAAGCAGGCAATGGAGTCGAGACAATGACCGAGGCCGAGGACGTCGATCGAGCGCGCCGGATTGACGCGATCAGCAATCAGGTCAGGGACTATCTGGCGACGGCCGAGCGCGAGAACGCGGCCCGGCGCTTCGGGCGTCAGGTCAGCAACGGCTTCGCCCGCGGCCTCGGCTGGGGCCTGGCGCGGCGGTTCCTCAACGCGCTCTTGGGGAGGGGTTGATGGGCTGGGATTGCAATGTCGGCGCATCGGTCGATCTGGGCGGGTCCGAGCCTTTCTGGGTCGAGGTCTTTGATCAGGGCCACACGTTCAACGTCATGGCCATGTTCAAGGAGGCGGGCGCGGTGCCGCCGCGAGATTGGAACGATCGGCTGGCCGGTGATCTGATCGAGACGCTGGAAAACAACCTCGCGCTATTCGCCCAACATCGCACCGCCCTTGAGGCACTCAACCCGGCCAACGGTTGGGGGAGTTATCAGAGCGCCGTCACATGGCAGCAAAACTTGCTCGACGCCTGCCGCCGAGCCCCGAAAGCAAAGGTAACGGTCACATGAAGACCGCCGAGTTTAGCCAACCCCATTGCCGCTGGTGCCGCGAGCCTTGTCAGGCGCGGGGCCTTCCGTGCACGTGCGAACGCGCCCAAGAGGAGGCGAGGAGATTGCGTCATGGGCCATGATCTGATCCGCGCGGCCCACTACACCGTCTGCGACGCCGATGGGCGCGTGATCTGGGAGGCCAAGCCGAACGAGTGGCGCGCGATGCCGATGCGACCGGGGATGGCCCATACGCTCGCTTGCGATATGAGCGACGGATCGCTGTTGCTCTGGGACATGAAAGCGCCGTTGCTCGGGGGCGTGCCGGCGCGGCTGGGCGATCGAACAATCGAGGGAGAGAGACGATGACCAACAGGTTTGTGATCTTGCTGATCGACGCGATCTTGCAAGGGTTCGGATGGGCGACCGGCATCATCGTCGCCCTGGCGCTGTTCGAGAAACTCGGCCTGACGCACGGGTGGCTTTGATGCTGACGGCGCTTTCCTTCCAGATCGGGGCCATATAGCGTCCCGACTCCACCACCCACGGGGGACGTCATGTTAGCTGAAGCAATCCTGCGGCAACGCCAGGCGCGCAATCGCGTGTTCGGCCGGTTGCCCGAGACCGCCTGGACTATGTTGCTCGATCTCTGGGTCGCCGCCCAGAAGCGACAGGTCTCGAACATCACCAGCCTTTGCGTCGCGAGCCTGTCGCCGGGCACCACGGCGCTGCGCCACATCAGCGATCTTGTTGATCGCGGGCTGGTCTCGCGCTGGCCCAATCCCACAGACGCACGCATGATCATGGTCAGCCTGACGGACGAGGCCCGCGAACAATTGGCGGAATTCGAGCGCCAGTGCGGCGACCAACCCAATGTAGGCACGCCCAGGCCGCGATTGATCGACGGGGTCTGGCAAGCCCCAGCTGGCTACGCGTTCGTCTTTACCGCCGAGCGCGTCCGCATGGGGCCGTTCGCGGAGGGCGGGCCGATCATGGTCCCGGTCGCGGAGATCGAGTCCAGAATGGCCCACGCATGAGCGCGCTGTCGGTCCAGATCACAGCCCTGCGCCACGAGGGCGCGGCATTGATCGCGCAGAGCCGCGAGGCCAAGGCGTGCGCGGACCAAGCGGTCAAGGACGACGAGGTCAATAGCGCGATGATCGAAATGACGACCGCGATGGTGCTTGCCCGCTACGGCAAGGCCAAACTCGCTGCCGCTGATGCTCTGCAGGCCGAGGACGAGCGCCAGCGCATCCCGATCGTCGACCGTCAACCAGAAGGAGACACATGATGAAGGCACGTGGTTTCATCTATCGCGCCCGCAAGGGCCTGCTCGGGCGCACCCAGTGGCACGGGCGCATCCGCGCGCTCGACACGCTGGGCCGCCCTGGCCGTATCCTTTTCGTCAGCAGCGAGGGCTATAACAACAAGAGCGAGTTGATCGCGGCCTTCCGGCTGGTGAACCCCGATCTGGAAATCTTGCACGATGGAAAGGTCGTCATCTGATGCCCCCTTTCCCAATAACGGTATCAGAGCGTCTCGACGAGTTCGACAAAGACGAGTGGTTCGACGTGATGAAGCGCGTTCGGCCTGATCTGACGCGCGCTGAGTTCGATGAGCAATGGGCCGAGTTCCAACGGGATAAGCAGCAGAGGGCTCTGTCATGAGCCTCGAAACTGAAGTGACCGACGCGATGATCGAGGCTGGTATCGAGGCTCGCGACAAAATCCATGCGGCGATGCGTGATCGCAATCTGTCCGACGAGCCGGAAGATATGCCCGACTACGATGAGGGCGATGTGATGCGAGCGATTTACGCGGCAATGACCCGCGAAGATGAAGTGAGGGAGACGTTGGAATTGCGTCTGCTCGCGCGCGAGGCCGAACTGGAGGCCTGCTTTGCGAGGGTTGCCGAATTAGAAGCACTATCCAACCACAGACCCAAGGAGACGGAATGATGGGAACGAACTGCATTTCGCTTTGGCTCGCCCTCGGCAGTTCAATTGTGATGCTCGGCGGTGGCTATTTGCGCGGCTTCGTGGACGGCATTCATGCCGAGCAAAGGCGCTCGGGAAAACGGACTGGCCGCTCGTGATCCGCGCATCCAACCATCGGCCTCGAGTTGATCGCCCTCTTGCCTGACTGGCCAGATCAGGCGTAGGACTTGCGGCGTCCGGGGAGGAGCCGCCCTCATGATCGCTCGCCGCCTTTCGCTTCTGATCTGTGCCGCAGCCCTGGCCTCTTGCGGGGCCGACCCCGGCTCGATCACCAGCGGGGGAACGAGTGACGTCGCGGCTCGGCCGATCTCATGCGCGACCGGCTATGTCCGGCAGGGCAATCGCTGCATCAAGGTGCCAACGCCGACTCCGACGCCTACGCCAACCCCGACTCCCACGCCGCCGCCGACCAAGACCTGTGCGGACGGCTCGGTGATCTTGGCGACGGCGACCTGTCCGATCGTCACCCCGCCACCGCCGCCCCCGCCGACGACACAAACGTGCTGGGATGGCGAGGTCATCCCCGTGGCTGATCAGTGCCCAATCAAGCCCCAGCCGGTCCAGTGCCCCGATGGCACGACCGTCCCGCAAGGCCAGACCTGTCCGCCGCCGCCGCCACCGCCAGGCACGGTCCAATGGGTGCCCGCGCCGCTCAAGGGAGGCGGCTATGCTCGCGTCAAGGTCGCGGCCACGAGCCCATGGACGCTAGCCGACCCGACACCCTGGGACCTCGGCCAGCCGCAGCCCTGGCACCCGACTCTCGCCACGAGGCCTACCGGCTGGGTGGGCTACGTGGTGCCGGGCGGCACGGCGATCACGTGGGACAAGCGGATCGTTGTTGCGCTCGACCCCATTGACCAGATCGGCGTGCCATTCGCCTCGATCTATCTCTATGCCGTCGAGATCGAGGGCGTAGCCCCAGCGGTGCCGCTAAGCGCGGACGCCGGCGCTGGGTCGCTGTTTCGCCTCGCCGCTTTTCAGGTCGCGCCTCCGGGTATGAAACTGATCGAGACCGACGACAGCTACGTGGCGCTTGCGGTCAAGCGGTGCGTGATGTTCGGCTCTATCGGCGACAGCCGCGCGAGCGTAGAGATCGGGCACCGCTACCGGGTTTCGGTCCGTCAGGCCGGCGAGGCCAATCGCCACTCGCCGGTTTTACTCGTCGCCGCGACCTCCCTTGAGAGCAACACCCAGGGCGTCGCGATCGTGCCCGAGTATTGCCTGACGCCGGTAGGCGACTAGCCGATGATGTCTTGCCGCCGCCGATCGAGCGCGCTCCGCGATCAATTGCGCGGCACCGGCCCGATTCAGGATCGCGAGATCAGGGCGCTGAAGCACATCCAGGCCAACCCCGGCGCGCTGTGTCAGGATATCATGCGCGCGCTCGGGATGCCGTGGGGAGGCGGCAGCTTTCCAGCACATTGGGATCCTAAGCTTAGAATTCCACGTGGACAAGTTGTCGCG
>JADMIO011367250.1_pt1 | contig 15819 bp, 12 predicted proteins | sample 8958161 | NCBI WGS metagenome assembly JADMIO01 (sample SAMN16585339, study PRJNA669376) | soil metagenome | isolation source: Crop rotation soil | place: USA: Cullars Rotation, Alabama | collected 2011
CTACATCACCGCCGGAAAGACGCTGTTTCGCATTCGCTTGAATGTCACAGGTCACTTGTTGTGGCCGACCGCAAAATAAAAGTGTAGGATTCGCGCTATGCCCAGCGAAAGCACAAACAGACTGATTGTGGTCAAGGTCTTTCTGATCCTTGCTTTTGTTCTCTTACTGGTTGTCTCGCAAGAGAGACCGCTCCCGGCGCAAGAGCAATCCTTCGCGCAGACGCTTTATCCGGTATTAGAGAAAGCCGCCTGCCGCTCATGCCATAACCCTGACGGCGTGGCTTCAGTGACGCGGTTACAGTTTCCCGAAGCAGATGCGAGTCCAGAGCGGATTGAGGCGTTTGGTCGTTCGCTGGTCGCATTGATTGATCGCAACCAGCCGGAAGAATCACTGCTGCTCAAGAAGCCTACCAACCGCATCCCCCACGCGGGCGGCCAGCGGATCAAGCCTGTGAGCGAAGAAGAGGCGATTTTGAAAACCTGGATTCAGCGCTTGGCCAAGTTATCAGGTGATGAACTCGCTCGCGCGCTGAAGTACCGCGAAGAGAAAGGTGATGGCGTGCGGCCCAGCGTGGCATTGCGGAGGCTGACGCACAGCCAATACAACAACACCATCCGCGATCTGCTCGGTGACCAGAGCGCGCCCGCGAATCAGTTCCCGCCTGAAGACTTTGTCAACGGCTTCAAGAATCAATACCAGGCGCAGAATCTCTCGCCGCTGCTCGTCGAGGCGTACAGCGCAGCGGCTGAGCGGTTGGCGCGCAATGCGTTTCAGGGCGGCGACCGACGCGGCCTTGTTCCTTGCAAGCCCTCGGCGGCGTGCCGTGCGCGCTTCGTGCGCGAGTTTGGATTGAAAGCTTTTCGGCGACCGCTGGAAGCTGACGAGCAGAAACGTTATGAAGAGCTTTTCCGGCGCGAGACTGATTTCTATCAAGGGGCACAACTCGCGGTCGAGGCCATACTTCAGTCGCCACACTTTCTCTTTCGCCTCGATGAGACTGCCAACCCGAAGTGGAAACCTTACGTGACGGCGAGCCGCCTCGCTTATGCGCTATGGGATAGCATGCCTGATACAGCCTTGTTTGAGAGCGCCGCGCGCGGCGAGCTTGCTACGCCAGCGGGTGTCGAGACAGCGGCTCGGCGAATGCTCAACGATCAACGCGCCCGGCAAGCGCTGGATGAGTTTGTCGCGCAATGGCTGCGCTTTGATCGGTTGCTGACGGCTGGCAAAGATCGTCGCCGCTTTCCAGGTTTCAATCGCGAGAGTGCCGTTGCGATGACGGCAGAGGCGCGCAGCTTTATCTCTGACCTGGTCTGGAATGATCGTAACTTCATGGATGCTTTTACTGCCGATTACACGTTCATCAATGCTGATCTGGCAGCCATCTACGGCGTGCCCGCACCGGCCAAAGAGTTTGACCGCGTCCAATTCGCCCCGGAATCCGAGCGCGCGGGCTTGTTGGGACAAACACTGTTTCTGGCTTTGACCGCTAAACCTGATGATACTTCTCCTACGGCGCGCGGGCTTTTTATTCGCGAGCAGTTTCTTTGCCAACACGTGGCGGAGCCGCCACCCGGCGTGAACACCAACCTGCCGGAGATCACCGAAGCGAAACCACAGACCAACCGTGATCGAATGCGCGAGCACGTTACCAATCCGAGCTGCGCGACTTGCCACAATCTGATTGACCCCATCGGCTTCGGCTTCGAGAAGTTCGATGCCATCGGGGCGCGGCGGGACAAGTTCAAGCTGATGTTCTTTGGTGATTCTGAAGAGGGCGACCGGCGCGCGCGCACGCGGACAGTCGAGGTCGCGCTGGATACCACCGGCTACGTGGCGGGCCTACCGGACTCGAAGTTTTCCTCGCCGCGCGAATTAGGCGCAGTGTTGGCGCGCGCGCCGCAGTGCCAGGAGTGCATGGTTAAGCAATACTTCCGCTACACGGTCGGGCGAATGGAGACGCCGGCTGACCGCCCGCTGATCCGGCAAGTGTTCGAGGATTTCAAAAACTCGCAATTTCGATTCAGAGAGCTTATGATTGCGCTCGTTCGTTCGAGAGAGTTTCCAAACTGAGTTCGAAGCGCATTGCGTCATTAACTGAGGAGGCCAACCCATGTCTCACATCATCACCAAACGTGAAAGGCTCTCGCGTCGCAGCTTTCTAAAAGGGATCACGCTAGCAGGCACTAGCATCCGCGTCGGACTGCCGCCGCTCGTCTCGATGTTCAACGCGCACGGCACGGCTTACGCGGCTACTGCGCACGGAAACGAAAGCCCTATCGAAAGCCGCTTCGTTCTTTGGTTCAATGGAAACGGCATTCCTGAACGGTATTGGATTCCGGCTGAAGCAGGCGCGGACTATCGGATGACGCCGTGTCTGGCGCCGCTCGCTTCCTTCCGTCGCGACATTCACGTCATCAGCGGATTGGACAACGCTGCCGCCGCGCAGCCGGGGCCGGGCAATGGCCACCACAAATCAATGAGCGCGCTGATGAGTTGCACGCCTTTTACCGGACGCGGTACGGCTGGCCCTTCGATAGATCAAGCCATCGCCACAAAGATTGGTGGCGAATCGCGCTTCCGCTCGTTGCAGATCGGCGTCTCGCAAGAATCTTTTGGCGAGAGCATTCAGCGCAACATGAGTTGGGCTGGTTACGAACGCGCCCTGCCGCCGGAGATGATCCCGCACAAACTGTTTGACCGACTCTTCGGTCAGCGCGAAGAAGGCTGGGTCAAGCGCAAACGCAGTGTGCTGGACACCGTCCGCGCTGACGCCACTGCTTTGAAGAAGCAATTGCCCAAAGACGATCAGCAGCGCGTCGAAGAGCATTTGGCGAGCATTCGCGACTTGGAGCGGGCCATCGCCGGATTGCCGCCCGAATACCAGCGCATTGACCCGCCTGACTTTGACGGTGATATGAAAGATTGGCCGCGTCTCGCCAAGCTGCAAAGCGATCTGTTGGTGCAAGCCCTTGCCACACGGCAGACGCGTGTCGCTTCTTACATGCTGACGAAGTGTCAAGGACTGTCACGTTTTCCGTGGCTTGGCTACACGGCGGCGCGGCACCACGATTACACGCACGCGGACGGCAAGGCTCCGGGCGCAGACGGTGCAGATGGACAGCGAGTTTTGCGCGACATCTGCCGCTGGCACGTCGAGGAGTTTGCCTACTTGCTGGCTCGGCTGAAATCCATTCCTGAAGGCGAGGGGACGTTGCTCGACCACTGCTGCCTGGTCTACGTGCATGAACACGCCGAGGCCAATCCGCATAAGAATCATGGGCTGGGACTAATTGTCGCGGGGCACGCAGGTCGGCTGGCCACCGGGCTTCATTCGCGGATGACGGGTACTTTTGGCGATTTATATTTGACGTTGGCTGATGAGGTAATGAGTGTTGGTCTGGGCAAGTTCCCGACCGCGACTAAAAAACTTAGCGGCTTACTTGGCAGTTCCCCTACATAAGAGTTTCAGTGGAGTGGGTGTATCAGGATTTAGAGTTGACATCTCTGGAACAACGACAAGATCGTATTTAAAAATATCTTGTCCCTCTATTGGCTGCATTTTATGTTTGCACATCTCATCTGTGCTTGCTGAAACAGACATCAATCTAAATTTCTCTCCCCAACCGCCAAAACCTTCGCTGTTCTTTACGTAATAGTGCCTTCCGCCAATAGTATTGAAAAACAACCCACCTTGATCACGTTTAGCGATATTGAAGGTATGTCCTCCTGGCTTGACCGCAATAACGAAATATCGCTTCTCCCTCAAATCGGCGATACGCTCACCGTCAAGATAAACCGAGGCCTTACCGCGCCCACCATGGTGTTGGTAGATATGAATAAAACTTGGCGGCGCTGGGGCCTTCGAGCGAGTTAAGCCGCCTCCAGATGAGGAGGATGGCGCATGCGCATAGCCCCAGGTGCCGTCAGATTTCAGATAAACAACTCTGCCCGTTTTAGTGACAGCCGTGAGGTTCATTCTTGGGCTGAAGTCCGGAGGATCATACTCCCATGCCCCAGGTTTCAGCAGAACGAGTCTTCCATCTCTGGTTCGGGCCGTTGGGAATTGTTTATCTTGTTCGAGAAAACCACCGAACGTTCCACCACCATTCGATTGGTTACATCCAACACTAAGCAACAATATCAGGAGAATTCCTGCTGGCTTAACAAAGTCTGCTAGTTTCACGGAACGCACTCACTTTCCAGCCAATCATTTGGGGCCCCAGCTTAGGATCATTAATCGCTGCTTGACGAGATAACCAAACTATCAAGCACTTCTTTATGCGTTTTTCAGTAGTTCAGCGGTCTGGACTACATCCGCAGAACGCGGCAGAGGGCGAATCGGCGAGCCGAGACTATCACAATATCTGAGGTTACTCCAAAGGCGCCGGAAGATTGTGCAATTGGTTTGGCTTGACGCAATTTGGCGAGACATTTCTCTGTCAGTGCGCTTCCTTTCAAAGCAAATCTAGCCTCCACCGCGTTGGCCAACAGCTCAACAGCAGTACAGCATCATCACATCAGTTTTCACCCCTGGGTGCCCAGCCGCTTTAGCTTGCTGAGTGGGGCAATCAATTAAAAAAGCCCACCAGCACGTGCCGATGGGCTTCACTAAAAGTGTGACCGGTATCAATCAGCCTACCACCTGCGAGAACTGCGATTTTGGCGGTAGCTCTCAAAGAATCCCTGCCGGAATCCTTCGCGGTACGACTGACTACCGTTCCGAAAGTGGCTTGAATTGTTTGGGTCAGCCACGCGATTAGTCTGCGCATCTTCGCGGCCTCTTACGAGACCATCGCGATACCCGCGCTGAAACTCAGAGTTGTAGCCAGAGTTCCCATATCCGTTATTACCGTAATAGCCGTCATTGCCATAACGGCCATTCCCGTAGCCGCGATTGTCATAACGACGATTGTTTTCGTCTTGGTCAGCTACGCCGTTTCGGTTGATGTCAACGCGCCCGTCGCGAGTTTCATAACGATCGTCTATTCCGTTACGGTTGTTGTCTATGTTGCCAGTACCTTGATTGACCGATCCGTAACCACCATTACGCCTATCATTGTCATTTCTTTGCTGACGCTCCCAGCGATCACGCCGCGAGTCTTGCGCAGAAACATTGGCGCTGTTGGTGAATCCCGCGCTCAGCAGAAATGCCCCCGCCAATCCTAGTGAAACAGTTGTTGTCTTCCAAGATTTCAACTTCATATTGCCCCCCTCTTTTTTGTGCCCTTGTACCTGCCCAGCCTGTCTGGCTAAGCTCGCTGAGATATAGGCATTCTTGGTGCCAGAGCTTGCCTTTCAGCGTTTGCATTGAATCTTAAAGAGATATGCCTTTAGCGCGGCTAGGGTTTGAGGACTTTTACTTGTGGCGCACACTGAAACGTATAATTTGATCCCCATATAGACTAAGACCACCCGAAGGTGGTCTTAGAGGTAAGCTAGAGAGCAATGAACTATGACTAAATCGGAGCACAAAAGATTGAGCCAGTATCAAACACGGGGAACACGGGGGCACTGGGAAGACTTAAACCAATCAAGTCCCCGTGCTCCCTGTGTTCCCCGTGGTTTTATCCCGATGTACCAATGTTGTGTGTCTCGATTTAGTTATCGAACTCCCTCCCAAGGACCATAGAAAATTTGGGCATTTGGTTTTACACGACGCAACTCCGCAAGACCTTTCTCACTCAGCGCAGTTCCTTTCAAATCGAGCGTTCGCAGCGTCGCCCAAGCGGCTAACAGTGGCAGGGCGTCATCACCTACACGTTTGCAGCCTTGCAGGCTCAGCCGCTCAAGTTTGTTGAGGGCTTTCAACTTTTCCAACCACCGCGCCGTGACTGGCATTCCGTCGAGCCGCAGTTCGCGTAGTTCTTTCAGCGTTGTGATCGTGTCCAAGCCCAATTCAGTCAGGCTGATTGTCCACAGACCGGAGTCCGTGCGCTGTGTTCCACCCAAGCTCAGCGAGGTCAGTGTGGGCAATTGCCGCAACGCTTGCAGCCCTGTGTCAGTCAGTTTATTGCCACCAATCACCAATTCCTTCAAATTCGGGAGCGCTGTGAGACGATCAAGGCCGACATCAGTGATTTGCGCGAAGCCGATGTCCAGGGCTTCGAGCGTCGTGACATTCGAAAGGTGTTCAAGCGTCGTATCCGTGATCTTAGTACCACGCAGGTTCAATCGTTTCAGCTTCTGCCAACCTTTCAACGCCGCCATGCCCTCGTCAGTGATCTGCTCGGCGTAGTAGAGATTCAATTCCACCAGGCCCGGCGCGCTCTTCAATTGCTGTAGGCCGTGATCAGTGATGCGAGTCAGCGATAGATCGAGCTGGGTGAGCTGCGGCAGTGCGGCAAGCTGCGGCAAGTCGGAGTCAGTTACCCAACTCCCGCGCAGGTCAACGCCGGTGATGTGTCCCGCACGGTCGCGCGTGACCACGCCACCAGCCTCTGTGATCCAGTCAGGCCAGTCAGTGGTGACAGTCGGCGCTAACCAGCATGCCAGCAGCAGCAGTAATAAAGCTTTCATTGCGCTAACTCCTCCTGCGGTTCGACAGTGACGAATCGCGGTCAAAGATGATTTGGCAAGCGGGTAGGGCGGCTTTCAATTGCTCGTAACCTTTCTCGGTGATGAGCGTGTGGTAGAGATTCAGCAGTTTGAGATTGGTCATTGATTGCAACGCCGCGAGGCTGGCGTCAGTGATCTCCGTCGTATCGAGTCGCAGTTCGCGCAGTTTTGGCAGCGTCTTCAATAACTCGATTGCTTTGTCGTCAGCCGAAGTATAGTCCAGATTGAGTACGGCCAACTGCTTGAGCGACGCGATGGCAGTTAGCCCAACGTTGCCTGTGCGAGTGCGGAACAGTTCCAGCCGCTCCAGGTTTGCAAGTGGTCGCAAGTGCTCAAGCCCTTTGTCGGTGAAGCGCGTGTGGTTGAGCGAGAGTTCCCGCAGCCACGTCAGCGCCGCCAGGTAACGCAAGCCTGCGTCACCTGTGTCGGTACTATCAAGGTCGAGCGCCTGCAAGCGCGTGAGCTTGCCGAGGTGTTTCAATCCGTCATTGGTTATATCCGTTGAACTCAGCCAGAGCCGTTCAATAGTCGGAATCTCGGCGATCTGTTGAAGCCCTTCGTTGTTGAGGTGGGTGCCTGTGAGGTCTAGCTTGACGAGCGCCGTGAGCAGTTTCAGGTGAGCCAAGCCGGGGCCGCGTACCAGCGTGCCTGCGAGCCGCAGCTCTTGAAGTTGCTGAAGATTTGCCAAGTGGGCCAGCCCGTTGTCTGAAACGGTCGTGTGATTGAGGTTCAAGGTCTTCAGCCCGGTCAGCCCTTTGAGCGCAGCTAGCCCCAGATCACCGATCTCTGTTGCTTCGAGGTCTAGCCGTTCAAGCCTAGCCAACGCAGCGAGGTGCGCGAGTTGAGCGTCACTGATACCGGTTGTGGTCAGCGAGACGGCTTTCAATTGTCCGTCGGCAAATTCCGCTTTTCCTCCGAGTGTTTTTACCCAAGCTGCAATAGCTTCTTCGCTGACGCCTGCCGGGCGCTCCGTTGCATTTTTTGCACGAGCCGTTCGTGCGTTTACGAAATTCACCTTGCAGTTCGGCACTGCGGCCCGCAGCGATTCTATTCCCGTCCCGGTGACCTGGCTGTAGCGCAGATCGAGGCTGGTCAGTTCCTTTAGACTTCTGAGCTTGGCCAGACCTGTGTTCGTTAGGCGGCTGCGGTAAAGATTCAACTCACTTAGTTGGGAAAATTTTGCAAGCACGTCTGCCGAGGCGTCGGTGATTTGCGCGCCAAGCAGATTTAGTTTGCGCAGCGCGGTCAGCTTGCGCAGGTATGCTAATCCGGTATCAGTGAACTTCACGCCGCCAAGATCGAGCTCTTGAAGTTGTGTCAGTTCGCTTAGCTGCTTTAGACCTTCATCCGTCACCAACGTGTCGCGCAGATTGAGCCGCCGAAGTTGCTTCAACTCTGCCAGCCCTTTCATCCCTTCGTCAGTGAATGGTGTGAGACTCAGGTCGAGCGACTGCAAATTCACTAACGGCGCCAAGCTGAGCTTCGCTATTCGGCATTGTGCGCAACGCAGCTCTTTCAATTGCGTCAACCCGGTGAGATAAGCCAATCCCTTGTCTTGCACATTGACGTTCGTCAAGAAATGCAGACTGAAATGCAGCTTCTCCAAGTTTTTCAACTCAGCCAGGGGCTTCAATTGCTCATTTGCATCCAGGCGGCTGCCCGCACCCGGATTCCAGATTGGCCCCGGCAGGTAAAGTTCCTTCAGACGGGAGAGACCGGCGATTTTTTCCAGGTCTTTGGGATCAATCAGAGTGCCGGTCAGATCAATGCCGGTGATGCGAAGCTCACCAGCCGGCAATTGCATAATGTCGCTGATGGGGCGGCGTGCGCCTTCGAGGATGACGCAACCGCCTTGACGAATTACCCACTCGGCAATCTCGCGCTCTGAAGCGAAGGCGGTAATAGCTAGCGAGACACTGAGCAAAATTACTCCGACCAGCTTGTTTCCCTTCATAGCGTTGTTTCCTCTCAGGCAGTTTTAGTTACGCCGCAATCTGTGCGGCTGTCGTTGACGGATGCTTTCACGCGGTAGTATTAGCACCGAGAGGCAGTCTTGTTAAGAGTTCGCGCGCAGATTTGCCGGTCAGGCTTTTTGCTTCTCCCAAGGATCAGCCACCCTGGCGGCCAACGCTCCAGTTCCGTTGCACTCCGGGCAAGGAAGTTTGCCAGTTCCGTGACATTCGTGACAGGCTTCATCAAGCACGCTGACATCGGGCATCCGACCGGAGCCGCCGCAGTGTCCACAACTGATGTTTCCCGTTCCTTCACAATTTGCACAAGTTTCTCTCATTTTTACCCTCCTTGTAATTTTTCTGATTGTTTTACCGGGGGGATTGTTTCATGCCTCAACCTTGACTATTATGACAGCAGTAACGCGCCTTATTTGCAATGCCTCGCGGTCGTGAGCCGCTGTTAATTCAACACGACCAGTTGCCAATCGATTTGCATTTGCTCAGAGTTTTCGTGGCGCCTGGCAACCATGCCCGTGTACAACTTGACGAGAACAAGTGGCATCAAAAGGCGCGGCAAAAAAATTCCCAGTCATAATTCAGCACTTGACTACCTGGCCAGACCGCTTTTCACCTGGAGCAAAGCTGATCCATCTAGGGTTGAAGCCTGAGAACAGTGCTGTTGTGAATAGAAGCGCCGCAGGTGAGCGTGATTTAAGAGCGCGCCAACTTCGGAAGGCTGGCTGGAAAATATGTTACGAGAAGGGGAAGGTAAAAATGATCATTGATTTAATTAAGGATGCAAAACAACGAAACCGTTACCGCGAACTTTCGCCGGCTGAACAGGCGAGAGTGATGGAGATCGTCAAGCGGCACTTGGCCGCTTGCGCGAAACAGAATGCGCCCGCCGAACTTGAGGCCACTTTCCGCGAGGCCATTGAGTTAGTTATCAATGACCAGTGGGAACCGGAGCGCCCGTGGGAGCGCCCGGAAGTACGCTGGCATTATGACGTTTACACCCCGCCGCTCAAGGAGGTGGCATAACCGACATGTTGGTAGAAGCAATGAACGAACGATTAGATAGGATTGAAGGCGATTTTGATCTGGCAAAGTTGAAGGAACTGAGCGTCCCAGCTTTAGCGGGGATCGCCAAGGAACTGGAGATACCGAGCGCAGCCAGTATGCGCAAACAGGAATTGATCTTCAGCATTCTGCAAGCGCAAACCGAGCGGACGGGACGCATCTTTTCCGAAGGTGTGTTGGAAGTCTTGCCTGACGGTTACGGCTTTCTGCGCGCGCCAGAATACAACTATCTGCCTGGGCCGGATGACATCTACGTCAGCCAGTCGCAGGTGCGGCGCTTCGGTCTGCAAACCGGCGACACGGTTTCGGGCCAAGTGCGCGCGCCGCAGAAGGACGAGAGCTACTTTGCGCTGGTCAAAGTCGAGGCGATCAATTTCGACCCGCCCGAAGTGGCGCGCGACCGGGTTTTCTTCGACAACTTGACGCCGCTCTATCCGCAGGAACAACTGCGAGTGGAGACGGACGCCGAGAACACTTCGGGGCGCGTGATTGATTTGTTTGCTCCGATTGGCAAAGGGCAACGTGCGTTGATCGTCGCACAACCCCGTACTGGCAAGACGATGTTGATGCAAGCCATTGCCAATTCGATTACCGCCAATCATCCCGAAGTCTCGTTGATCGTGTTGTTGATTGACGAGCGTCCGGAAGAGGTGACAGACATGCAGCGTTCGGTCAACGGCGAAGTGATCGCTTCGACCTTCGACGAGCCAGCCACGCGCCACGTGCAAGTGGCCGAGATGGTAATTGAGCGCGCCAAGCGTTTGGTCGAACACAAACGTGATGTGGTGATTCTGCTTGATTCGATCACGCGGCTGGCGCGTGCGCACAATACGGTCGCGCCGACTTCGGGCAAGACCTTGTCGGGCGGTTTGGATGCGAATGCGATGCAACGTCCGAAGCGCTTCTTCGGCGCAGCGCGCAACTTTGAGGACGGCGGCAGTCTGACGATCATCGCTACTGCGTTGATTGACACCGGCAGCCGTATGGATGAAGTCATCTTCGAGGAGTTCAAAGGCACGGGCAACATGGAAATCCATCTTGACCGCAAGCTGGCGGACAAACGCGTCTATCCAGCGATTGATTTGCAGAAGTCCGGCACGCGCAAGGAAGAATTGCTCATCCAGAAGAAAGACCTTGATCGCATCTGGGTCTTGCGCCGTGCGCTCAGTTCACTCTCTCCGGTTGAGCAGATGGAACTGCTTCTGCAACGACTGGAAAAGACCAAGAACAATGCGGAATTTCTCAGTTCGATGAATAAATAGTGTCTGTCAGAAGTCTCGCTCACGCGCGGGCTTCTGACACGATCGCTGTTGAAGCCAGCAAGGTGCGGCATTAGTAAACGCTGTATCTTGCTGGCTTTCTCTTTTTGAAAAAGCTCATTCTCCTGGCATAAAAATTGTTTGTTATACGCTCAGGAAGGCTGAAGTGTATCGGCACAAGAGCTTGGGGACAGTATATGAGCGTCAATGTCATGCCTGAATACACAGAATCAGTTCAGCGGAAGTAAAGTAATGGGTCATAGATCAGTTAGAACTATTCTGTTTTTACCAGCGGCTGCGGCCAATCGCGAGAGTCATTGGCTGCCCGGCGCTGACATTTACAAGTCATGTCGTGGCTGGTTGATCAAGCTTGATCTGGCCGGAGTGCGGCAGGGCGATGTCGCTGTAAAGGTGGCAGGTAACAAACTGGTGATCAACGGCTGCCGACGTGACTTGTTGATAGGTCAGGAGTGGAACCATTACTCGATGGAAATTGCTTATACGCGGTTCGAGCGTGCCATCGAGTTGCCTTGCCACTTGGAACGCGCCGAGATACGCACTGAGTTGAGCGATGGCATGCTGCTGATCTATGTGATGCCTGGGGAGAATAATGATGAATGTAAATAGTCCAGACACTGCCGAAGCGCAAAAGACCGAAGTGCTGCCAGTTTTGCCGCTCAGAAACATCGTGCTTTTTCCTTTTCTCACCATGCCGCTTTCGGCTGGTCGGGCCGCTTCGGTGGCGGCGATTGAAGCGGCTTTGCTGACTGAAGCCAAAGAATTGCTGGTCGTAGCCCAGCGCGATGCTGCCAACGACGCGCCGACTACTGATGATTTTTATTCCTTCGGCGCCAAGGCGGTGATCAGAAGGATGGCGCGCGGGCCTGAAGGCTCAATCCAAATTATCGTACAGGGCCTAGAGCGTGTCGAAATCACCGGCTTCGAGCAGACCGAACCTTATTTGAAAGCCCGCGCCCGCACGATGCCACTGCCTGAAGATCAAAGCCCCGAAGTCGAGGCGCTACATCGAGCCGTACTGGAGCTGGCGGCCAAAGCGATGACTCTGGCACAACCGCAAGTCCAACTTGATTTGGGACAGTTGCTCCCAATGGGCGCAGACCCGATTTTTCACGCTTATCTGATTGCTTCAATGCTCAGCCTCGATGTGCGGAAAGAGCAGGCCTTGCTCGAAGCGCCGACTCGCACCGAGGCGCTGCAGTTGGTTCATTCCTATTTGAACACTGAGGTACAAGTGCTCGAAGTGCGTCAGCAAATCGCGAGCAAAACCGAAACCGAGATGAGCCGCCAGCAGCGCGAGTATCTCTTGCGCCAGCAACTCGCGGCTATCCAGCAGGAACTGGGCGAACAAAACCCTGAGCAGGCCGAAGCCACAATGTTGCGTGAGCGATTGGCGGCTGCCGATCTGCCCGACGAAGTGCGGCGCGAGGCTGAGCGCGAGTTGGGGCGACTGGAAAAGCTGCCTTCGGCTGCGCCGGATTTCCAGGTCATCCGCACTTACCTGGAACTGATTCTGGAACTGCCCTGGCGCAAGTCCACTGAAGATCATCTCGATCTGGCGCGGGCGCGGCAGGTACTCGACGAAGATCACTTCGATCTGCGCGAGGTTAAAGAGCGCATTCTCGAACACCTCGGTGTGCTCAAGCTCAACCCGACGGCCAAAGCGCCGATTCTTTGTTTCGTTGGCCCGCCAGGCGTAGGCAAGACCTCGCTCGGCCAATCCATCGCGCGCGCGCTAGGTCGGAAGTTCGAGCGTCTGAGCTTGGGCGGATTGCACGACGAGGCCGAGTTGCGCGGTCATCGCCGTACTTATATCGGCTCAATGTCCGGCAGGATCATTCAAGCCGTGCGACGCGCTGAAGTGAACAACCCGGTCCTGATGCTGGATGAAGTGGACAAATTGGGACGTGACTTTCGTGGTGATCCGGCGGCGGCGCTGCTCGAAATCCTAGACCCCGAACAGAACAAGGCATTCCGGGACAATTACCTCGACTTGCCTTTCGATCTGTCGCGCACCTTTTTTATCGCGACAGCCAACACGCTCGACACGATTCCGCAGCCGCTGCTCGACCGCATGGAGTTATTGCGGCTGAGCGGTTACAGCGAGGAGGAGAAGATTGTCATCGCTCACCGCTACTTGATACCGCGTCAAGTGAAAGAGGCCGGACTGAGCGCCGAACAGTTCACCCTCACTGACGAAGCGCTGAGCCGCATCATCACACGCTACACGCGCGAGGCCGGGCTGCGCCAACTCGAAAGAGCCATCGGGAGATTGGCCCGCAAGATCGCGCTACGTTTTGCCGAAGGCCAACAGGAGGCCGTCACGATTAAGCCTGAAGACCTGGGCGAAATGTTGGGACGAGAGAAATTCTTCTTGGAACAGGCGCGCACGCAATTGCCACCGGGTGTGGCCACGGGCTTGGCCTGGACTGAAGCGGGCGGCGATGTGCTTTACATCGAAGCCGCCCTATTGCCCGAAGGAAGATCACTAACCATCACCGGGCAACTAGGCGAAGTGATGCAGGAATCCGCGCGCGCGGCGCAGAGTTACATCTGGTCGCACGCCGATGAACTGGGCATTGATCGTGCGCTCTTCCGCGAAGCGGGTGTGCACATTCACGTGCCAGCAGGCGCAATTCCTAAAGACGGCCCGTCAGCGGGCATCACGATGGCGACGGCGCTCGCCTCGCTCTACACGAAAAGCCCCGTGCGCAGCGACACTGCGATGACCGGCGAGGTCACTTTGACCGGTTTGGTCTTGCCTATCGGCGGGGTGAAAGAGAAAGTGTTGGCGGCGCGGCGCGCGGGCATCCGCCGTGTCATCTTGCCAAAGGCGAATGAAGGCGATTTGCGCGATCTGCCGGACAATGTGCGTGCAGAGATGGAGTTCTTTTTTGCAGAGCGGGTAGAAGATGCGCTGGCTGTCGCCATTCCTGAACTGAGCGAACACTTGAGCTTGAGCTACGCCGCTTAGCTTATGTTGGCAATTACAGATAAGGTAAGGCGGGGGAACCGATGAATACGGATATTGTAACAATGTTCTCTGATCAGATTCCGCTCCTCGCCAAGGCTGTCGTCAGCTTGCCGGTTGCAGTAGCGCTCGGCGCTACGCTGGCTTTCCGGCCCCTTCGCCACGCCACTCCGCGCCGCAATATGGAAGTAGTCCACACGCAAATCCTGCTCGCGGCAGTCGGTGCACTCGTGATGCTGGTTATCGGCGAGAGTCTCGCGCGCGCGTTCGGCATCGTTGGCGCGGCGGGGCTGATACGCTACCGCGCACGCATTAAAGACCCAAAAGATGCGGGTGTAATGCTGGCCACCCTTGGCCTCGGTCTCGCCTCAGGCGTCGGCCTTTATTTGCTCGCGTTGTTTGCGACGCTCTTCCTACTCGTCGTGCTGTTGCTGATCGAATCACATGCGCCTAAAGGGCCGCTTCTCTACAGGCTGAAGATTTCCAGTTCCGAATCAGCGAAGATGCAGCCGCAGATGGAAGCTCTGCTCAACAACCACCAGTTACATTATGAGCCGCGCAACTTTGCCGAGGATGCGCTCGAATACGACGTACAAATTCCCAACGACCAGTCCGCCGAAGTTGTTTCAACTGCGCTGCAGAAGCTTGAATCAGCAGGCGCGGAATCGTTCACCTGGAAGCTGAAGAAGGCTGGTGATTAGGGTTGAGCACCGGTCAGAGGTTCTCCCGCCGTAATCTTGCCAGGTGCTTGCCTTGGTGAAGTAGATCCTCAGCTAACATCTACACGCCTTGTGGACCGGGGTTCCGTCTCACATTTTTTGTTTGCACAGCATTAAACAAAAATACCAGAAAGAGAAACGTCTTTACGTCAATCTGAAGTTTACTGTCTAATGCTCAAAGCAGTGGTTTCCAAACAATCCTGGAGAATGTGCGAATGAAACTGGGCCTGATGTTCCTACTGACAATCACCGCCTTCTTACAAACCGCGCCGCTCAATATACCTGAAGAATTGCCGCGCGTGCGTTATCACTTGACGGCCAAACCGTGGCGACCGCTGGCGATTCCGCGCAGCGCCTATTTGGACACAATTGAAGGCGTCTGCCGCTTTTCCGCCAAGCGGCAGGATCAACGCGGCGCAGTGATTGACCCTTTCCTAAAACGTGAACATCAATACTCAACACCCTATTACGCCTTTGCAGTGGGCTTGCTCATCTCAGTCGGACGCGCGCCGGATTTGTTGCAGAGCGGCGTGCAGGCGATGGATCACGCTACAGCCTGTTTCGCTCAAGGCCGCACCGGCATTCCTGATGAACACGGCGAATTTTTCGTGCCGGCTTTGACTGGCGCACTTGCACTTTACGAGCGACACGTCCCGGCGGAGAAGCTGCGCCTCTGGCGCGAGCGTTTAAGCACTCCACTCGACCAAGTGATTACCGCGCGCACGCGCACCAACAACTGGCGCACCTACCCGATGAAAGGCGAATGGCTGCGGGTCAAGGCTGGATTGGCCGACCGGGCGGCCGCGCTGGATTTCATCAGAGACTCTTGGTTCAACGCGACACAGCGTGAGCGCATCGCTGGTGACTTGTGGAATCTCTATCAAGATCATTCCTCAGACCCTGAATCGCACGCAGTCGAGGCAGTAGGACGCGGTAATCTACTGGCGCTGATTGCCGAAGGCTATGACGGCGAATTGCGTCAGGAGATTCAGCAAGCGGTCGAACGCGGCACGCTGGTTTCGCTACTGCTGCAAGACCCGTCGGGCCAGTGCCCACCCAACGGACGCACGGACGATCACGTTTTCAACGACGTGCTCTATCAACTCGCTTTTGAAGTGATGGCCGAACGCGCACTGCAAAACGGCGACAGGGAGTTAGCCAGCCAATACCGGCACGCTGCTTTGCTCAGCTTCAACAGCATCGCACACTGGCGGCGCACTGATGGCGTGTGGGCTGGCTCTTACTTCGTTACGAAAAATCA